>Ga0116230_10007646_pt1 | contig 10672 bp, 8 predicted proteins | sample S1TSphfallax_3_FD_88678 | JGI IMG/M metagenome (GOLD analysis project Ga0116230, IMG submission 88678) | Host-associated microbial communities from peat moss isolated from Minnesota, USA - S1T2_Fd - Sphagnum fallax MG | ecosystem: Host-associated > Plants > Peat moss > Unclassified | place: USA...
CTTTTTCAGATTAGTCTTCAATCCCTTTGGGTTACTTTTCTTGTGCTTGATACCACTGGATTTGATGCCTCTAGGTTTCTTTTCCTCCCATTGTACAAGAGATTTTCTTTTTGGGAAATAGATCGCAAGGGATTATGGGCAATAGTTTCTTGTTTTAGTTACTGTAGTTTCTTTGACTAAAAGTCTTCTTTTGCATCCTGGAATGTGACAGAAACTCAGCACCTGTATGTTTGTGTATTTGGCTGATTACTATATACTTATCTATGCCCGCTCACTGCAATCTCATAGGAATCTGTTGCAGTGGCTTCTTTGGGGGATGCATCCAAGTAGTCTCCAGTGCTATGCTTAAGGGATATGTGTTCAGGGTGTAGGAAGCCTGAACTATAGTATATGTGGGTCTCTCTGTGCCTTAAGGCTTCAACCCTTGTTTGTACAGGGGTAAGTGGAAATGAAATGAAGCTTACCCTCCCAAGGTTGTTCCAGCTTGCCTGAGGTTGCTATTGACTTTTTGGTATAGCTAGCCTCAAATGCTAGCCAACATCATGACTGACTCTTCTCATTGCATCTGGAAATGTGATAGAAACTCAGGATGCAGATGGTTGTATAATTGTTTGCTTCCAAGTCTGGGCTGATTATTATGAACTTATCTACACCCAGTGTTAGGAGCTGATGAAGTCTGTGGATAGTCATTGCAGCTCAACACTGCTATCCTTGATGAAGGTGATGGTCTCACACTTTGTGAGTGACTCTCAAAAAGTTATGACTGCCACTTATGCAAGTGTGTTCTGGAGATTTCTCGTAGATCTCATAGATCTGTTCTCTGACTTGATAACTTTGCATGAGATTGGTCATTTACTTGTCTTCAGTAATTGTTGGTGCTTCCAATCCTTTTCCGATTCTGGCAGCAATCTGGTTTGTAAATCATCACACCATTAGCTTGTCTGACAATAAAAGCATGCAGCAGGATGAAGTTTTAGGTTTTTGGATTGGCATCCATACAATTGGAGAGCTTGAACTTCAATCCCACATGGGAAAAAATTCCTCTCCAGCATTTGGTGTTATAATTGTAGAGGCCCAACCTCTGTTGTTGGGCAGTGTACATGAATGTTCTCTCTCATGTTTGATTCATGAGGAGAGAATATTAGTATCAACTTTCTGAAGTGGTCTTCTGGATCTAGTTCGACTCTTTGTAATGTAACTGGAACCTTAGGTTCAAGGTTGCCAGTGCTAATCGTGGTGGGATATTTATAGCAGACCGTAATTCTTTTACTAACCAGTGTAACCGGGTTTTTGAGCAGGCAATAACTTTGTGCCCAAAGGTGCCAGTGTATTGGACAAACCGAGCACTTTGTCACCGGAAGCGCAAGTGAGGATCCCTCCTCTTGTTTTCTCTGCCTTGTGACTGAAGTTTGCTTGTTTTCAGTGAGGTTAGATTCCTTGCTTATATGGATGTTTTTGTCCCAGGGAAACAGATTTGCCAATTTAATCTAGTTTCTTGCTATTTCTTTACCCTGAAACCTATGATAATAGCAACAAGCATGGGGAGACTATGAATTGCTTTAGTCATAAGGATGTGTCTTTTGTTTGAGCCAGAGAGGTATCGAACTCCATTTTTCTTTTCTGCTTGAATTCATTGCTTCAAAAATCTCTGCATTCTGTAACATTGTTGGTGTTGAGCATTTGGAGCAAGGTTCATTCTCTTGTAGCACACTAATACATCCTGAGCTTTGAAGCATGAGAAGAATGCATTGATAATTATTTGTGCTGTGCAGTGCATGGGATCTTGTTGAAGCAGATTGCCGGAAAGCCTTAGAACTAGACAACAGCTCTACCAAGGTTAGCATTGATCTTACTCTAACTTCAGGCAACAAAAAACTGTGATCTTGCAACTTGGACAGGTGATGAGGGAGTTGAATTGAGGATACCTAGTATGGCTAGACTATTGAGGCTGGGATTCCCTTTCTAGGCTCATGTAAACTAGAAATGCCATAGCTTTGTTTACTCTGTTGCTTCAAACCCTGAGGTCTTATTTATGTTAAATTTGGAGCAGTTTAATTTTCAATCATATTAGAATGTGCTGATATGGTGTCAGCAGTTTTGAGGTTGTTGTGGTAGTATATATGGGAAGGAATTTCTTGTAGCTCTTTGCAAATGTGTATTCAGGTTATAATCTAGAAGATTTTGTGTGCAGTTCCCTGGAACATGTGAATATGAAACTCTGGATTGTGATTTGTGAAACCTTCCCAGCAGTATAGGTGACATATAACATTGCACATACATTGTCCCAAGAGACATAGCCCATTGTTAGATTCCAGGGTCAGCATCCAGTGCTTATAATGGGGTTGTGGCTGCAGGCGCACTACATGTTAGGTTTAGCTCTATTGCAAGGGAAGCAATACAGTGATGCTATTGCTGAGCTTGAGAAGGTTTGACCACAAACTGTTCTCCCATGGAGTTGTCATGAACAAAATCATGGTGTTGTGTAGTCTATTTGAACATATTTTTACATTATGTAACACAATGATAGGGTATTTGACTTAAGAATAATCCACAATTGCGATTAGTTTCTTCTGGGAGTGGGCTGATTTCTACAAATGTAAATAGGCTTTGGAGCTAGGTCGAAGTGGAAAGTCAGGGAGTTACATGGTTGAGGAAATTTGGCAAGAATTGGCAAAAGCTCGTTACAGTGAGTGGGAGCAAGCAGCCTCAGTTCGGCAGCACCAACAGCAGGAGTTGAAGTAAGTCAAACACTGTAGTGCATACTTTGATTTTGTTACATTCAAATGACTCTTACTTTTATGACCAGTGAAGATACAGACTGGCTTTTTTGAGTTCTTCAGAGTAATGTGCACAATGGTGGCAGAGGTAGGTTGAAGCTTGACTGTTTTGAAGTTCAATCCTGTCCCCTGGCATGTGGGTGCAGTAGTCAATTCTCTGTGTCTACAGTTGTCACCAGAGGTAAAAGCTGATTGTGACATCTGTATTTAGTTAGCCATGCTGTTTTTTGAAACTGACCACTATTGTGATGGGTTTTTCCAGAGATCATTGCACTCATCTTCTTCGTGAAGAGCATGACAAAAATATTAAGGAGATTAATGATGCAGCAGCACGACAAGAGCGAACACAAGAGGGTCCTACTGGTGTGATTGATGTTAGTGATGATGAGTTGACAGTTGCCCTATCTGAGGCATACTTTCCCTCTGAACAAAGGGAAGCTCAACTATTGGCCAATGAGCGGAAAATGTCAGAACTCTCTAATTGTAATGAAAAATATCAAGAGCGTCTCCAGACTCTTTCTGATGTATTTGAAAAGGCCAGTGCACCAGATAGGCCTGCTGAGGTGGGTCTTTCCCTTCAAGCAACTTTCTCAAGATTGGGCCATTCAGTGTGGAGATCACTGGAAATGTGTGCTCATGCTTCCTGGGATTTGCTTTAGGTCTTTCTGACAGCCAGAAAATAAGTTTCAGCTCACATTTTTAGCCAATCCCTCAATGTTGTAATAAGTTTCCTGCTCTCTTTGTCCACTTGAGATGGTGGCAGTTATTGGACAGTTTTGACTGAGAATTGGGAGCATTTTATGGGCATGAAGCAGGTACCTGATCACTTCTGCTGCAAAATTACAATGGACCTCTTCAGAGATCCAGTGATTACTCCAAGTGGTGTCACCTATGAGAGGTCTGCTCTTTTGGAACATCTTCGGAAGGTCAGTTAACTGTTTTGATCCCATAGACTGTGTCTGATGAATTTCCACGTCCCAGGTTTAAAACCTGCTTTGGCAGCTCACCAAAGTCATATAACCTTGTGATCCTTGACACTGTGTCTTCTCTGATTATGCCCACGTACCAGATGGTAAACCTGCACTAACCCATCAGTAAAACTGTTTTGCCTTAGCAGTGGAGGGATATAACCATCAGAGATACAGCCCATTGAACACTTGCCACAGCTTGAAACCTTATTGTCAAGTATGACCAAAGCTGTGGACAGGAATTTCAGATTTGTATATTTGAAGAGGCTGATTAAAGAGACTTTGTAGAAATGCAGTTGATCCAGTGAATGCAGAGTTGAGAGTGAGATTGAAAAAGGAGAGGTGGTTTTCTTGGTTGTTCTCTCCTCATGTCTCTTGGACTAACTGCAGAGTGGGTCTTCTGATGCAGGTAGGAAATTTTGATCCATTAACAAGGACACCATTGACTCCAGAACAAGTGTTTCCAAATTTGGCTCTGAAGGAAGCAGTTCAAGCATTTCTTGCAGAGCATGGCTGGGCATACAAAACATACTAGTTTCTCTTTCCATATTGTACACAAAAAGCTTGTAGTTGTAACTCCCAGGTTAGGACGAGATGATTAGAAGTCAGAAGGGAGCAAAAGCAATGCTTTTCTCAGAGTAAAGATTGTCCACTTCACAAATCATATACTAGATTAGAGAGCATGGGATTGTGAGTTTCTTTCATAGAGGATGTCTTTCACAGTAGCAATGAAGTAGTCTGGATGAGGGTATTGCTTGATATCAATGAGCTGGAGATTTGTATTGCATCTTGGGATGTGTGTAAATATGGCTCTCAAGGAAAGGGGCTTTTTGCTCATGGAATTGGTTCTGTTAATTGAATTTTATCAAGAATTGCTTTTAGACTCCAGTTCTCCTCTGGCAAACATGGTTTTTGCAGATTGCAGAATTCTGTTAACTGTAGTAGTTCGTTGTCTGTATCTTATTAGCCAGATCCATATTCATCCACAGATTGTATGGTGAACTTGCATTGTTTGGTTGTGGAGCTGGATTTGTCCAGTAATGTATTTATATTTTTCACTCTTGCATCTTTGCATGCATTTTTCTTTTGATGGTCTAGAATTATTATTGCTTTTGGAACATATTCATTCAGATTTTCTGATCATGGTGGTTGTTCTAAAGCCGCATATTGTTTTCATCAAACCCTTGGATATGATTTCCTAGAAGTAAGGTTTCTGAAATGCAAGGACTTCCGTTGTGAATTCATAAGTATGACAGCCTAATTATGTGAAAAATCACTGGACTTGAAGAATGCTTGTGCAGAATTTTGCAGGATTGTGGAGGATAACTTTGAAGGAAACTTGCAGAGCTTAGCAGGATTTTGGAAAACTCTTGTTGCAGTGAAGTGGAAGAGATGTCTTGTCTTCAAGTTGCTTTACAGTAGTGATCTTTGTTCCAACTTTCTATTTGAATGCTTGATTGATTGAATGCTGATGATGGTAAACTATCCCCAACAGATTCAGCAGCCATCCTCTGCTGCAAAGAAGAGGAGGATTTGTGATTGGATTCAATGATTTCTTCATGAAAACTTCTGGGGGGGATGGAATGCAGGATGTTTTGCTGCAACTATTTCTTTCTTTCATCTGGTGCGCACATTGTCTTTGCAGATAATAATATACCTGATCCTAGCCCTAGCTCTACCACCAATGTTAGAGTTTCCATTTATACTCAGGATATTGAGGGAGTGCAGAAGATGGATACATGGCCACAGCTGTTTGTTGACATTCTTTGGACATGTCCTTGATTTGGAGGTTGGAATATGAAGATTGCCACATTCTGACATGATCGCCAGAGTGAAGGATTCTTTATCATTATGCAGAATTGTTGTCTGGATCAGTGAGGCCACTGCATTTCATTTTCTCTTCCTAACCTGTGATCCTGAAGGCAAATCAGATGTAGGTTAGTAGGTGTGTTTGACAATATGGTGGATCTGTTGCTTTTGGCATTTCTGTAGTTCATGAGGATGCAGAAAAAAGGACCATAAACTGCTTTGCAGCTTCATCTCCCATTGCATTATGTCACCAGCTCAGGCTTCATCATGTTCCGTGTTTTGCAGGGTTGGGCTGAAGTATTACAAGATGATGGAGACAGTAATTGGAGGTTTTGAGGAGACCATCAACAGTGTGCACTGGGAAGTGCACGTGTCAAATGCAGGAGAGGAGATCACTCCTCTTTGACAGAGTCATTGGTCAAACTCAGTGACTTTGTCACAGAGAGCAAGGAAAACTCTCAATCAATTGCACAGTGTTTATCCTAGAATGCAACACCAGACATGGATCTTTGAAGTTTTGGTATATACACTCTTTGAAGGTATATTTGAAGTTTTGACATACATTAGATTGGGTTTAAAAGTGCAACTTGGCTGCATGTGCATATTGGTTTTGTGATATTATTATCTCAGCTGTTTCTGTCTCTCCCTAACATGGTCTTACGCCCATGTTAAATAATATCTCCAGGACTGGTTTTGTTCTGCAGAATTTCATCTTAGCCCAACACAAATCTGGTCTATTTCCAGTTTGACAACGTCTCTTCTACTTAGTTATTATTTGCCAACCCAATGGTAGATACTTCAGTACTATGGTATGAATGTAATAAATTGCATCGGTAAAACAATTTAGAAGGCTAAACAATCTTAAAGCATCGCCAGCGGTGTTCAGTATGTTGCCAAGGTGAACCAGAACCCACATCAGTACCTTCACCGTTTTGAGTGAGGCCTCTTAATGGCAAGATTAAAGCCCAAAAAATGTTAGATTTGAACTCAGAGACCCTGATTTAACCTTATCATGGGATATTTGTAATACTTATAAATGATTTAAATGGATTTAAAGATTTTTACCATGGTACAAACTCTAACGCAGGTCCTGGTACACCCAAGGCCTCAGTATGTGACCCAACATATTAAAATTGGACAAAGAAAAGTGAAAACATGCCAATTTGGCTCACCATTTTTTGTGCATGACAAGCTATTCACCTGCCGAAGAAGAAGAAGAGTATAATAAATATGATCTGACTTCTGTTCTCTGTTTCTGATTGGCCAATCATGAGGATTGGTCCAGCATTAGTAGTAGCATCCTGAGTTCCCGTCTCAGTTTTAGTTTATTGGATCAGGTTCAGTGTTTTTTGTCTGGTGAAAACTCGCCATTTTCGACAAAGAAATTGGGGAAGTTTTGGGAAAACAAAATTCTAGTGAAACTTTGGACTAATAATTTTACTGTTAAACTTAGCAAAAATTTTAGCACCAAAAAAATGAAAAAAATAACATTGTTGAGGTTGCAAAAAAGTAAACTAACTTTGATGTGAGATACATTTTTGCAGGGCCACCTACTTACTGCTGGGTATGCAATTATAATAAATTCACACACAAAACTGAACTAAAACCTCTTGCAACAATTTTCCAAGACTCTACCCAGGTCAAGAAGGTGACACTATCTTGTTTGGCAAAAAGAAGTCATGAAAGCCAATGCAAATTGCAATTCTTTATAGAAACTAAAAGAGTAGGCAAGTTGACAACTCTGGAGGCAGAGAAGATAAAACTGTCAGTCAGGTTCTCCTGACCAACTGCTCTGAACTTAAAAAAAAACCTTGCTACACTTTGTAGCAAAGTCTAGAATCTCTTCTTGCCTAATTACCATATTCACAAGATCACATTTGAGGCATGTGGCAAGTACTTCGGCATGGTGGTAGAATAGTTCTGTAGAGCCCATCTGGTGCTAAAAGGCTAATCTTCAAATGAAGTGAAGGACAAACATGTGAGGACTTCATGATGTGTGGGCATCCTTTTAACATTCTCCCTCAAAACCCCCAGTTCATTGGAGTTGAATAGAATATCTGTGGAGTATATTCAGAAAAGTGGCAAGCCCCATTAGACACCGGGAGGTTCAGTGGGGCAATTGTATGCAGCACTCGGAAGTGATCAGGAGAGTGTCCCAGTAGTGTATCCCTGAAGCAATACTCATCATGCATGTTGTCTGGAAAGATGGGAATTCCTGGGTACATCTGTTGCCTATGTATCCACGCAAGATGATTACTGAGAGGTGTGTTACACATCATGCTGTCTTGCACATAATGGGCAGGGATTTTTTGAATTTGGAGGCCTGATACAGTACTCTCCTTTCTTTGAACACATTTGGAGCTGCAGGACATCACCACAGAAAACAAATTAGACAACATAGAAGTGTGTCTGATATCAAAATACAGCTGTGCTCAATAGCAGCTTCACTTGCATTTACAAGCATGGGAGTGAAGTATCTGATAACCATTCCATACCACAAATACCAGATATAGAACCCGAATCCTAGAGAACAGGCTAACCTTGAATGAAACATGAAAGTGGCACATTTGCCCAGACCAAATGTGGCCCCAGGTAGTGCACCAGTGCGAATGCAATATGCCCCTCTGCGGTTGCAATATCCAGGGAAAATGGAGCGGTGGAATTCCTGTGGATTATCCTTGAGATCAAGTCCACTTGCCTCTGCTTGTTCAACCAGTCCCCATTGATCATATGGGGGACCCAGCTTGTGTGTTACATGAACCTCCCCTCCATGCAAGAGCATCTTGGACGCATTTTCAAAGAAAAGACCAATAAGTTCTTTGTGTCTCCTATGTAGACAAATATTCACAGACACTACACATGTCATTAAAATTTTAATAGGAATCCATGGACAATTGTGGTTGAATCTACAATTATGGAGATTGATCATGGATCTAAAATGTTAGCAACAATTCCAATGGAAGACTATGAATTGCTGCACCATTTTTGGTGTGGTTGAATGAAGACAACCAAGTAGATGATGGATGTGGGTAAGAAAAATTACTTGATCACAGGCACAAGATTTTCTGGTCCTGTGAAGCCAGCATGTGGGAAGTTGTAGATGATGCGATCAAATAAACGCAGTCTGTCTCCCAACCCACTCTGGTATGGGTTTGACATGTTCCGTACATCCACTCCATGGAGAACCTGGGCCCCTCGCCTTTCTAGTTCACAGAGGTTAGCAGCACCATTTTGTCCATACTTCTGCAATACTTCATCTGCTCCACAACGCAAAAGATATTCGACAACATTAGACAACTGAATCTCTGTCAATGCACATGGTTTAGGGCTTAGGGTTTATTGAAAGCAGATAGTTTATCCCATGTCCACAACACCAAATTGTCTGCAGAATTGGACAGAGACAAAGAAGGAAAGAGATGAAGCTGTAGAAGAAATTAGGTTCACCTCGAGAATCAAGAGATGTAGCGACGATGTTGTGAGCTGCCCCAAATGCAGTTGCAAGAGCCAATGAGAACGAGAAATCCCCCTCCCCCACCAGAAGGATCAACTGATTGTTTGAGTACTGTGAAATACGCTTAAGTCCTAGTGCAATTTCCCATTCGACCTCCCATGGATGAATACGCTCTTGCCAAAAAAGACCTGAATGCAGCACCATTTCTCACACTTCTCACGTCGCACGCCTGCAAAAATTGGAAGGCATATTTTCAACGGTTGTTTCACAATCGCCTCAAACCGAAGTGCTGCAAAAATCCATGAGAAAAGAAACAGAGAGAAACCTCTGGCAAAAAACACCCAAGCAACTGGACGACGGCATTTCCAAACCAAAAAAAAAAGTTTTGCTGCAAAAATAATAAATCCATGAGAGAAAGAAATCCGAGAAACAGCAGTTGGCAAAACCCTTCAAGCAACTAGCTGGTAAAGTACATGTCAGATATCGACGAGAGAATTCAACCTGTCAAATGCGGGACCACCAAACACTTGAAGACGTTCCAGAAATGCTATCTATTATCCAGCGCCAAAAATACAACTGACAAAGTTCACTACCATGGAAGAAGAAGAACAAGAAGAGGCAGAAGAAGAACAAGAAGTGAACCCTGCAGTCTTTTCATCAGCTACTGTGCTACAACAAACTGATGGATTGGCAAAGCGATTAATCTAAGGTAAAAGTCCCCGACACTGAAACAACAAGGCAAATCAGCAACAGCAGCTGCTGCAGAAGAAAAAGTAGCAGACTCGGCGACGAAGGATGGGAGGAGGGGGTCGGGACTGGGGACCGTGCAGCAGCCGAGCGCTCAAAAGACCGTTACATGGAAGCGACGAAATTTAAAGTTTTGTGTGTATTTATGAAGCTGCCGCCTTTGCTGGCAGCGGCGACCAGGCAGGCACATCGGCAGATTATATCCCAGAATGTTGTTGCTCACAAATGGACTAAAGCTTCAATAACTTGTCCTACAACAAGTGGGTTCCCCTACAAGTGTGTTTTCGTGAGGGAGGGGCACCCGAGGGTGTTCCTAAACCTCAGGAGAATGCCCCATTACTGGCATTTCCCCTTTAAGTAAACACCTCTCTTTTTATTTCCTTGCATTTTTCTCCTTTCCTAAAAAAAAAGAATTTCATTTCCATCTTGCAAGGACAAATCCATACCCATGAAACCAAAGGAAAATTTGCAATTATGCATTGTAGTACCTTGATAGCTTGAACATTAATTATATTATTTGTAAAAAATGTTGAAATTTTCAACCAAAAAAATTTCAAATAACAAAAGTTTGTGAAAGAAAATAAAAAATCTTTTGAAATATTCAAGATTTCAAAAAAACATGAAATCTTCCAAATTAATTAATTATTTGATAGACATGTGTTGAAGATGTCCATGGCAATATGTGACCACTACATCTCACAAACTTTGAAGGATTGTGAAATTGGACTGATAATAGTTTTCAATAATGCTCCATAAAAGCAATAAACACCAACATGTCCCTCCAAAATCTAATGCAAGATTGCAACATTTGCACCTACAAGTGCATTTGCAGCTCCACTAAGAGAGGGTTGGAAACATGTAATATTTGGAAGCATAGAATGTTTTCATGGAAGTTGTCGATTATAGTTGGAATTGAAAAA
>Ga0116230_10007647_pt1 | contig 10671 bp, 8 predicted proteins | sample S1TSphfallax_3_FD_88678 | JGI IMG/M metagenome (GOLD analysis project Ga0116230, IMG submission 88678) | Host-associated microbial communities from peat moss isolated from Minnesota, USA - S1T2_Fd - Sphagnum fallax MG | ecosystem: Host-associated > Plants > Peat moss > Unclassified | place: USA...
AATCAATAATTAGACTAGATTACAAAACCAGAAACAACGAGCGAGAACGGCAATCCCTAGTAAGTATACTGCAGTTTAAGACTTTCGTACGACAGAGAAAATGCGCGGGAAAAACGTCCGCGCGCTCGAGAAGCCGGGTGGCTCGCTTCCAATCCAAAAAAAAAAAACCCCGAAGCTAGACAAGAATTAGCAAATAGATATAATGAGTACTACTCCACAAAACAAACAACCACTTGCATAGCATAGAAAACATACACACGGATTGAAGATCAACGACGGAAAGCCTAGCAATTAGGGAGATCCTGGGGGAAGAATAGCAACAATCACAAAGCAAAAAAGAACAGAAAAGAGCAGGCAAGGAGGAATTGGACGCGGAGAGCAAAATGTTGATGCATTGTGGGAAACGGGTAATATCTGATAAATGGCACATTTGTCGTCTAATATGTGCCACTCGACACAGCTCTGATTGTGGAGATCATTCAATAATCTTCAGATTGAGAGTGAGCGAGAGACCATAGCCTTCTCTTCTCAAGGCTTTCAAGTGGAAACGTTGACCATATGCATGCCTTCAAAATCGAGTACATGTGCATTGCAATTCATGAGAAAGGAAACTGCTACCCTCTAACCTCCATGTAGTTGGTGAGTAACAGATCTCGCTGGCTCTACATCTGATCTTCAGCTGAGGTGGTGTCAAGGAAATCAGTGACACCAGAATTCGTTTGAAAGCTTTAATTGGCAAACTGATTTCAAGAAATCGATTCTGCATTTGAACGTGCAAGCGAAATCATGGGGTTTCCAAGGCAAAGTGAGCCCAGTGGGTCTTTCAAATCTCCACAAGAAATGATTGCATAGAGACCTTTTTTCATTAACATGGTTCACAAATTGATAGCTTGTCGCATTTCTTTACACATGGATTGCACTTAACGCACCTGCCACTAGGGTTTTTAGGCGCTAATCAATTCCCCAAAGGTAAAGGGGAAGAAATGTTTTTTCAAAAGCAATAGTACCCAAAAATTGGAGAATTGAATTACCAATCTCCTTCTTACTAATTAAGTACTAACCCTACCATTAAATTGCCATTATTTATTTTAATACAATGTTGCACCTTGTGTACTTATTCTTGACAGTCAAAATTCTGGAATCATAGAAATAGGGCTGTCCAACCCCTTTTGTTTAAAAAATTATAAATATATTGGCAGAAAATGTCCATTGCTTGTGGTGGGTATGGTACTAACTAGTACATATATTTGTTCATTTATGTCATGTTGTTGTGGACCTCTCCTTGTACTCTATGTTTGAAATCATTTCTGCATCTTTTTGGGACATCCTCAACTTGTTAGTATGATGTTGGAGCCTAAACTTTTCTTTTGTAATTTTTTTTTCCCGTTCAGCCTATATCCATTTTCCACCCCCACCACCACTTTGCCTCACCCCAAATTTGATTATACCAATTCTCTCATGTAGTGACACTTTTGGTGAGTGGAGGTAAGCACCCTTGTTGCTTGATTTTCTTCCCTTAATTTGCTCTCTTTCTCTCTTCATGTTTTTCAAGGGAACAGTTATCTATCAGAGCGCAGTCCTATGATATGAAATTGGTGACAGAAGGAAAAGTAACAAAAGCATTCCCTCTTCCCTTGCTCACCACCATCACCAACATCACCGCCAATTAGCATAAGCATTAGTAGATGGGTAATCGGCTTCAGTTTAATTGTTGCTGGAAGAGCATAGTGTTCAGACCTTATTGATAATATGATGTTGCTAGAGTTTTGTTGCAACTTAGTCATATTCAACGGTACAATTTTTGTGCACATTCATTTGTCCTTGTTATGGTGATGATGATGGTGGAACTTTGGGTGCAATTGAATACCTTTGTGGAGTGCAAGCTCCATATACTAGTTGGTGGTAGTAATGTGTCCATGAGAGGGGTGGAGAAACAAGGGCTAAAGAGGAAGGGGAGCAATTTTGGTGGATCTTTTTTTTTATGAATAATGAAATTATGATTTATGTTTATGATCGAAGTGAGGGCAAAGTAAAGGGCAAAGTATGGTGGCATAGGAATGAACAAGGTTTGTTTGGAGAAAATGATGTATGAGCTTGGTAATGAGATAGAGTTTGATTTGGAGGAAGAAATATAAATAGAGACAATTTGTCACACTTCCAAGCTAGAAAACAACCTTTGGGGACAACAATTGGGTACATTCATAAACAAAGGAACTAAAATAGGGTGTAACATCAAAATGAAAATTGTAAAAGAAATAAATATTTATACATGATGTTATTTGAAAGTCATAATAATCATAGTGCAAGATGTGTTAAATGAAAAATAAAAGTATTTAGATATTCAAATTGAAAATTCATTATATTGAATTTTAGTCTATGTTTTAAGGACTTTTGAAATTAAATAATTGTTGTTTTAAATAATGTTCACTTTGCAAAAAACCCTTCAATTGCATAAATACAAATTTTTTAACATTGAAAGAAGTGGGGCATTAGGAAAATGTTATTCACATTCAATTTACACAGTGTTGAAAAAAAAGTGTAATTTGATTTTTTTAACGTTGTCTAGATTTTTCGATATATGTTTGAATCATAAGAATCAATTATCACATATAAATGAGGTACAATATAACAACTTGGCCTATGCCATTGGCCAAGTGTAAACTTACCAACTAATTGAATTTGAATGTTGTATTTTTATTAAGTTTCCAATGACAAATATTATTCAAAATTCAATAGCTCCCGCACTTTAGCTCTGAAAATTATGAAATCTTTCCATAAAATTGTACTCATTAAAATAAATTCATCAGTACCAGAATGTATTCCAATCTTTCTTATTTTTTTTTTTATACTATTGAGTTTCTAATGAAAATTTTGTCAATATTCAATAATTCTTGCATTATACATCTAAACATTATAAAACCATTTCAATCCACCCCTATTCGTTGATAGATTTCCAACAATATCAAGACTACAACATGAGGCAATGTGATTCAATGTGACAAATAAATGAAACAAACAAATTGCCTTCATTTATTTTTGTGTGGCATGTACCATTGGCCCAAGTGTAAACTCAAAATCCAAATTTCTCCTTCCAAAACTAGATTTTGTAATTTAGTTGAATTTTTAGTGACAAAATATATTCAAAGTTCAATACTTCCCACACTTGAAAACGAAAATTTGTGAAATCCTACTTGTTTAGAGCTTTCCAACAATACAAAAAGTACACTTGAATTTATTTATTTATTTATTTTTTTTGAATTTGTTGAATTTCTTTTGATAAATTGTTCAATGTTCATTGGTTTTTACACATATGTGTTTTGAAAATAATCCTAAGGTGTGAGGTGTGAAGCTTGAAGGACAATGTAATGATGCTTGAGATTTTATACTAAGTTAGTGTTCTAGGTGAAAACATTGAAAAAAAATATTATTACACATTTTCCCCCCTTTTTTAATGAACAATGCAAATGTTTACAAAACCACTTCAATGCACCCATACTGATTGAGGCCTTTCCAACGATAATGGGGTCACCATAATTTGGGAGATCTCAATGTGACAAACAAACCAAAGGAACAAATTACCTTCCTTAATAGCTAAATGTATAGAGCAATTTTGTAATTTGCAATCAGAAAACGAACCTTGAACCATGCATATATTCAATATTGTGGTGTATGGCTTAACTATTTTTCATTATGCATTAAAAAAAAATGCATAGTTTAAAAATGAATGAAGTACTAAAACAATGCCCCACATAAATAAACCCTCGTTGCTTGACAATTCATGCAACAATTTCAAATAGACTAAAAATAATTTGCATGAGAATTTTACATGGAAGTTTGTCCCCATGATTGTTTTACTAATCTATTAGTAGCCCTTATTACCATGGAGCACTTTTATTTGTTTTAGTTTGATTTCACTAGTTATCCATCTATTGTGACTACAAAAAATGCTTTCATTTTTCAAATCAATTGGCTTTCTTTGCAAGCCTTGTCCACAAGTTCTTAATTTGATGTGTCATGTGTTTGTTTTCTTTTCAAATTTACAAAGATTTGGGAGGGTTTATGTGTTGGCATCTTACCCCAAAAGAAGGTTCCATCTACAACTATTTATAAAAGGACAAAAATATGTGCTTCAATTGTGAACACATCAATTCTTTCATTACACACGTTTCCATAATAACAAATATACGTGTGCTTATGGTGCTTATAGATAGATTAAATGAAGATTCTTGAATGGGTAATGGGGTTTTTTTAAAGGTTGCAATGCCCATCACCTTGCAAAAAAATCCTATGTGAAAGGCCAAAAATGTGGGGCCCTTCAAAAACAAATGCCAACTCAAAAATGAACCTTGCAAATAATTAAAAATGAAGGGCTAATACATTCATTATACTATCATACATTATGTAGTAGTGGTGGGCTATGGCAAACCAATTACAACCATAAAATTTCATTAATATAATGGTGGGTTGTGGCAACTTAGGTAGGACCTATACTAATCAATTGATTTTAATAAGACTTAGATGGGCAATAAAGCTTGTTTTCACACTATACAAAAGTAAGGTTTGTTTGTTGATCTTAGCTAGTTCATCTCCTTATAGGAAGCAATAGGGGTTTTGGCTATAGTTGATTTTTCATTGACATTGAAATAAAAATATCATTAAAAACCCAATTTGTAAATTTTTATTTGGAGCTTGTTGGTGAATGATTCCTTCCTTTTTGCAAAGATATAATTAAAAAAAAAATCTAGCTTGTTGGCAACTTAGCAATTGTAGCAAGCTTATGTGGATTTCTTTTTTTGAAGATTCCTAGGTCATGATTTATAATGATGAAAAACATTATTAGCACTTTTTTCAACATTGATTAGGTATGTTTTGATTTACCCATGATGGTTGATTTTTTGGGGGAAGTCATAATAGCCTTGGGGTATAAGTTCCACCAAGACACCATGTTTCTTTGGCACACAACCAAGAAGACATTGAACATCTTGTATTATTATTCAATCAAAAATGTTATTCAACAATGAGGTTAATAGTCAAGGATGACTACATTTATCTAGTTGCTATATGGTCAAGGTAATGGTTGTTAATAATTGGACATAGAAGTCACAACTATTTTTGCACCATATTCACAACCAATCATTTATTCCTCCAAGGAAAATCAACATTTAGCATATCACATGATAAGGTTACCCAAGACTTGATGTAAAGATTTGATGGCTTATGAAGGAGGTTTACATAGGTCTTCTTTAGGTCCACCCCAAAAGTTTAGGTACCTTTATTGGGTGAAATAACAAATCCTAACATTATCCAACATAAATTCTCTCCTTTTTTTTGTGACATTATGCCAAAAGCTCTTTTGGTTATCTTCTTACTTATTCTTCTGTTATTTCCTCAAAAACAAAAGAGATATTCCACAAAGGTCAAAAACTTGGATTACCCTTTCAAGAAAACAAATAAATTGTTGTCTAGTAGTTTTATGTAAATGTTCATTGTTCAAGCTCCTAATGTTCATCTCTGTACTGCTCTTTATGGCATTAGGATCTAAACTTTTATTCATATTGAACCCATTCCAACAAAATATATGTAAACCCAAAATGAGTACTATTATTAATCTAGAGTTAATGTTTTGGAAGTTATTAATGGGCTTTTTTGGAGGGTTTTCTTTAAGATCACGGAAAATGGTTTAACACAAAATGTTCATCTCACCCTTGCACTTGGATGGTGCTAGTAACCAATTTAGGTGCAAAAGTTATTGACATTAATGAAATGTCATTAGTTGAAGTCTATATGAATGAAATTGTACATTTGCAAGCTCAATAAGCATCAATGAAACCAATACAAATTTGGTATTCAATGCCAATGAGTTATAAGTTAAAGTGGTAATTGATTTTTTTTTTTATAGCTCATGCTGTCATACACATGATACGTGCAACTACACACTACACAGTGGCAAATTTTTTTTATCATAACATAACACATGATGTTAAAGTTTGTATGTTTCAATACCCTTACATTTAGAATTTTTATGTGTAGCAAGTTTTTGATGGATTTTAGCATTAGATTTCAATAAGGAACATGTACTTTCAAATGGTTGTTTGGAGCTAAACATCATTGTATGTGGGCACTTTGACATGGTTCACTCAATGGGTCAACCAAAAGAGGTGCATACCACATGTATTTCATTTGTTCAACCTCTAAATCAACTTTATGCTTCAATGAATTTAATTAAATTATGTATGCATTCTTATTCAAGTTGGAAATCTTAATCCCATAAAATAATTGTCATATTGACAATTTCACGATATGTTGTCACATTTGAATCACTATTCAATAAAATGCATTACCAAAAAAAAAAGTGATCCATCCTAACTTGCAACTATCTAAGCACATATTTAAAACAAGTAAAGGCTTACTCTTTACCTTGTGATAGGGGTAAAAAAAGGCTATGTATGTCTAAGTGAATCTATATGTAGCTTGATTCAAAACATATACTACAATAAGTCATAGTTACCAACTATGGCCCTAATGGTGTATGTAATGTAACCCATGGGTTACATGAATGATAAATGACATCCCACATTTTTTGGAGTTCATTGTGTAGCAAATAGGGAGGCTTTGGTTATAGGGGATTCAAAAAAGGCTTTTCTAGAGCTTGGATTTGTGGATATGGTTGCCACTCATGCATATGATCATGAATGGGTGGGGAGGTCATTTATTAAGCACAAAAAGATTTTAAAACTTTGGAAGTTTTTGAAGAAACACCTATTGTTTTTTTTCAATCTCACAATGTACATTAGTTGTGTACATGAAGAGTTTTGGAATGTTTGGTATATCTGATGCCTACATTATTGGAGTTGTGTCAAGAACAACCCATTGATTGATATGGGAAAATAATTTTCTTTGCAATTGGAAGTTTTTTTGTGTGACATCCTTGTTGAGGTGAACAAGTTAAATAGGCAATTTCAATATATAACTACATAGATATTATTGCAATTAGATCCCCATTGATGTCACCATCACTAGTGGAAATTTAGAAGCTTGTCAAATAACTGAAAAAAATACATTAATTATTTATAAATAACAAAAACTTTAGATTCCACAACATCTTCATTTTTACTTTTGCTTGTTTTTGTTTGTCTTAAAGGTACATTCATATTTATAAGGACCACAACAAATGGAACCAATGTCAAATCATTTTTTCAAATTTTGAAAGATTTGAAATTCTTTCAAAATGACATAATCATATACAACAATTATCCATGCCTTTACATAATAATATATATCACAACAAAAAAGGAATATTTTTATCATGAATATTTAGTTCATCACCTTTTGTAATCAATCATGGTTTATCACATCATTTTGATAAACATTCCCATTTCTTTTTTAAATAATAAAAAAAATTCACCCAAAAATTCACACAAGGTTGGTTCCTATTATCCTATATGCAACCCTAGAAAAATTATTATCTCTTTCTCATAATTTCAAAATGAAGCTTCAATTTATTTATTTATTTATTAACTACTACAATACATTCCACAAATCTAAAGCATTTTCACAAGCCACAAGGTGCTAGTTACAAATTGATGTAAACCAAATATCTTGAATAATAGGATGATAAGTATGTAATTGGGACAATAAGTCATCAATCATCAAGTCTAGATACTTGCAACTATCTAGATAAATTTGTTATCAAAATAGGACTAGGTGTGTTTTTGAAGCTTCTTGAAAGATGGAACTTTGTTGTAAAAACACTTCCTTAAATTAGGATTATTAATAGCTAGAGATTCCACACCATATAAACACTTACAAACCATTGCTAAGGCAATAGATGTATGACCATATGGGAAGCTATTACAAATCTTTCATGCTACCAAGAAAAAAACTTAATTTGTAAAGTAAGGCCCTTGGTAGGGCATTCCCACAATAAGGGTCCTAAGATGTGGTGGTAAGAGAATTTGGCGCCACATTTTGGAATGTCCCTCACCAATAAGCTTTACCCATCATAAAACACAAAACAAAGTTTATCATGAATTTAAACATATTTAGGTCACAAGGCATAATCTAGGGGGAGGGTCTTTATGCTTGCTCCTTATGATTGGGAGTGATTTTACATCTTTAATGAGATCTTCAAGTTATAAGGAATAGTGTACGAACTAATGGGTGTAAGATCCCTCCCATTCTTTAATTGTAGGGGTAAGAACCATCCTCTTTTCTAAGAAGGTTATTCATGGATACAAGGTGTTTTCTAAATACACTAGGAAATTCCTTGGAGTGCCTTATGCATGTGCAAAATTATCATTTTGTAACTGATATGATGTCATACTTATTTATCAAAAAAGGTAGTTTATTTTGTTTTGGTACACTGAGATCTCCCAAACCACAATGTTTCATGTCACATTCTTGGTATCTTTAGAAAGCTCTTGATGAGAAGGGGTGCACTAACTTGGTTTGAGACTATTTGGAGCTATGGTGTGGAACCTATTGATCATTGAACCATTTTTTCAATGAATCTTAAATAAAATAACTAAAACTATATTGGAATTTGGTGGTGTTCTTGGTGTCGTTGGAAAGCCTTTGGCAAGTTAGATTTAATAGAATTTATTTCACAATGTTCAAAGGTAAGGTGTGGAAGATATGGATTTTTGAATGGATTTTTTCACTAAAAATTCAACAAATTGCAAAAATTGGGTTTGAAAGGGATAATCAATTGAGCCCTCAAAGTGTTCACACCTAGGCGAACCTCACAAGCTACACTCGTATAAATTTAAAAAAAAGAAGAGATACCTTTATTTTGCAAAGTAAATGTGATTAAATGGGCAATTGAACTCACAAGCACAAGGTGACCATTATTTTGATTTGGTCATTGGATAGATGTACCCTCCCATTTAAAAATATTATGTGCATAATTATCATTTCATTGAACAACATTGTTGCATAACATTTTAAATGATAATTGTTCATTAAAATGAAACACTTGGTTTGTTGGTTAACTTTGATTAAATGATGTCCACCTTATAAAATATTGTTTCCATTTTAGAAGTTGTCATTTTCTTAGTATTGTACAAATACAATGTGATTTCCAAACTCGTTTTTAAAGTTTTGACCCCAATTGCCAACACGATGTTTTGTGATGAATTAATTACAAACTGAACCCAAAATTTTTGCTACATAACCTTTATGAATCCTAACTATCTAGTATTGGTTTGATACCATTGTAACCAAAAAGAAAGGTGTAAAAAGAAAACATTCTTGTGCAAAAATAGCTCACAGTAGAAACACCGTTCTTGGAAATCCAAACACCATTAATTTCAGCAAATTACATCATTGAAACTACAGACCCCAATGCTACCAAAATTCCTCTTCTACTATAGACTAGTTTGTTGTAACAAAATTCAATGTTATATGTGTCCATTGTCAACTGGTACACACATGTTGCTTGCTTTTAACTTGATATAATAACAATTAATTGTTTGGATTGTAAGCAAAACCATACATAGATGTTCAAAAGTCTAAATCTATTGAAGTATAACTTGAAGTTAAACCCTCAATGTTCAGTCAGTCCATGTGAGGTGCTAAGTTATCTCAAACAAATGCAACAATGCAAAGAAACATTGAATTCCTTAACTAAAAAACCCTAATCACAGAAACTGTTAAATTCAATGTCTGAACCCAAGTATTAGTGATATAGACCAAGTTCACTAAAACCACTCAAGAATGACAAATTTTTGTGTAGATTTGGACTACATATATGCTTCTATTAACTTCCCAATCTTGTTTTCATTTATTTCATTCTACCCTACCCAAGGGCACCCCAACTAAGGCTTTTGGTGTTCATTCAAATACTTGACCTATGACATGGATTAAAAATAAATCAACAAATATCTATAACATTTAATGCAAATGCATATTGATCTCTTACATGCCACTTTAATTACAGTTCGAACTTCCTCCCTTTTTGTCATCAATCCTCAACATCAACCCCTTATATAAATCATTCCTACAAAAAATACATTGTTTGCCCAATTACGGTCGTAGCAAAAACCAAATACAACAACTACCAATCCAGATAAAACAACCCACTATCTCATAAGACTAACTATGCAAGAAGAAAAACCTGCCTTCATTCTTTCGAATTTCCCTTGTTATCCTTCCTTCCACCATCCAAAGCTCCAAGCCTTTTTTCAATGCCACACCCTCTTTAACTATCCATAGCTTTGTGCTGATAAGCTCTACATAATACACAAACAAACAAATTCTCTTACCCATCCTCACAAGCTTTCTTGAAGTTGTTATTGTTGTAACTATCCTTGAAAAACAAATAATAACAAAATAGTTTTCATTGTTAACACGCAAAAAGTTGATGCCACTAACATGGGGAAGTCTTCAGAACCATAGCTTCTATGGATCCATGTCCTAAACTGAGGGAAGCTCCAAAGTTTTGGGGGGAAGTCTTCAGAACCATAGATTCTATGGATCCAAAAAACTGTTCTCAAGTAGCACTTGAGGATCTTGGGTCTAGGGTTCCTTCAAAATCAAGAACTGGATAACACTGGTTTCTACTCCTTATTCATGCTACAAATTTCAAACACATATATAGTGGTGAGAATATCATGCCAATAAATGTAGCCACCATTTCAACAAACAAAATAAGTCTTCACATTTAGTGACCAG
>Ga0116230_10007648_pt1 | contig 10671 bp, 4 predicted proteins | sample S1TSphfallax_3_FD_88678 | JGI IMG/M metagenome (GOLD analysis project Ga0116230, IMG submission 88678) | Host-associated microbial communities from peat moss isolated from Minnesota, USA - S1T2_Fd - Sphagnum fallax MG | ecosystem: Host-associated > Plants > Peat moss > Unclassified | place: USA...
TCCACCCTGACCGGGAACTCCTCTGGTCCATGTACGGTCAGTCGGCGGGCCACAAGGTTGGCGCTGCTCCAGCCATTCGGCAGCGGATAGCGCAGGGGACCACCGTGCAACGAGTAGAAGGCAATGCGTTCGCCATCGAGCGGACATGTCGTGCTTTGGTCCTGGGCGATGCTGTGACCGTTCCAGACGACGCGATACGCAGAACTCCTCGGATCGATGGCAATGCTGCTCTCGCGTTCCAGCCGCAATTCGCAAGAGCCTTCGCTCGCGGCATAGGATTTCACGTCGAGCAGATGCACCTTACTGAACGGGAGTGCCACCAGGAAGTAGAAGTCCGTGATATCGCGGCGATCGGTTTTATGATCGAACCAGAGTCCCGGGCGGCTATTCCAGAAGAGGCTTTGCTGCGGACGCAGCACCCCGTCCCCAGAGCCGCCGAAGATGGTAGAACGACGATAGACGATGGCCGTCAGAGGAATCTGTTCACCGCCGAAGGGACAAGGCCCCGGCTCCGGTCCATTCACCGACACCGCCAGCTTGCCCAACATCGGATAGCGAAAGTTCTCCGAGACGACCTCGACGCCGCGGGCGCGGAACTCATCGAGCACAACCCACTTGCCGTCGACGAGATTCTTGTAGCCGCTCGCCGGATGCTCACGATCCCAGTCGTTGCGGATGGCATACCAGGACAGCGCATCGATCAGAATCGCGTCGCGCAATCGATAGCGCGACATGGTGTACTCAATGCGGCGCCTCGCCCACCCGCCGGCGACAAACTTGGCCATGCCCACGATATAAGAGTCTTCGCCATCCCAGGCGCGGCTCTTCCAGACGGCTCCATCCGGTTCGCGCGCGATGAAGTCAAGATTGAAGATCGGGCTGCTCTTGTAAGCATCGTCATAGTTCACGTTGACGCTGACGTTCGCGCGCAACGACCGGCTCTCCGTCATCAGCTTCATCAAGTCGTCGTAGGTTCCAAGGCTTGCATTGACCACATCCTCGGAGGGGTAGCCCGTGTCTTGCCCGTCATACACCCAGCCGCTGATGAACGCGACCTGCGAAGCGTAATCGGTCAAGCGCGCGATATCGCCGATCAACTCGCGGCTCTGTGCGAAAGTGGTTCTCGGCACCGGCTCCGTCTTCGACTTTCCGCCAATCAGGTAAAGCAGCTTATCGTCGAAGTAGCTTGTGGGGCTTACTGGCATGCGTGCCCTGAGTAATTGCGCCGCAGGGAACCAGGGTGTCGCAGGATCTTCCACCACAAAGAAATCGAAGCGGCAGCGGGGTTGTTGCTCTACCAGCAGGTTGGGCGTTGAGCCATTGCCGCACACCGGCTCACCGCCATTGTTCATGTCGTAGCAGCGTCCGCCATCCACGCGATGCACCTGGACCGTTCCCAGGTACGCGCGACGTTCCCCCTCGAGATCGACGATCGAGGTCTCGGTGCCGTCCGTGAAGGCGCTGACCTCCATCACACAGCCCAATTGGTGCGTGCCGGCCCCGCCTACGGGAAGCTGGGTGCTGATGCGCCCGAAGTTTTCATCGTCGGGAAATCGATACGCCTTCGCATCCTCCAGCCTGACGAAAGATCCACCATTGCGCCCCTGAAACATCCACGCACCGGGTTCTGACTCGCGAACAGTGACCAGGTTGGGCATGGCGACTTCGATCAACTCGAAGCCCGCACGCTCCTCGACGCTGTCGAGGGTGAGCACCAGCGAAGCGCCCTCCAGCGCGTACCGAAGGACCAGCTCCCCAGCCGGCGTGCCGTTCCATGTCAAGGCGAAGCGAAACAGTGCGTCGCCTGCACGCCGCGTTACCTGCGGATTGCGCAGGATCGCGCTGGTGTAGCGGCGAGGTGCAAGTTGGCACAGAACGGCCTCGATCGGCAGGCCCCGATCTTCCCCGGAGAGCGAGCCGGAGGGTAAGTCGTAGCGAAACGGCAGACCATCGCTGGCATCCAGTGTGACCTTCAACGAGTCAGAGCGAAGAACAAAGGGGGTTGCAGGGAATCCTCGCCGGCCGACCGCGCTGCCTTGCAGTGGTAAGGGCGAGGCTGAACCGGGGCAGGGCAGGGCAGTCGAAGCACCCAGCGCGACGATCGCATTCAGAATGCTTCTGCGTTCGATCACGCGTTTTGCACCTCGCACCCATTGGGGGATTTCCCCGAGCATAGCGGGGCGGGTGGAGCGAAGTCAATCTGGGGTCCGGCAAGCGATAGCGGTAATTTTCTGGCTTTTCACTCATTTGCTGCAGCTGGCGCTTTTGCGTGGCTCTCGTGCCAGCCGGCGGTTGACTGCCGCACGACGAGCGCCGGCTTGAGCAACACCGTCGAGGGCTTCGGCCTTCCCGCCCGGTTCTCAATCAGGTTCAGCGCGAGCTTTGCCGCTGCCTCGCCGAGTTGCCCGGTCAGCTGGTCCACGGACGACAAGGGAATCTGTAGGTACTCCGAATAGCGCACATTGTCGAAACCAACGAATGCGATGTCCTCGGGAATGGAAAGACCCGCATCCAGCGTCGCCTTCATCGCTCCAATCGCCACCACATCGTTGTGGCAGAAGACCCCATCGGGCCGCCGCTTGCGCTGCAGCAGCGTGGACATGATCTGGTAACCGGCCTCGTGGCTCGATTCCACGTGCTCAGGCTGCGGGATGACAAAGGCCTCGGTCAGGCGCATCGCGTGGTGCTCCAGTGTCGAGCGGAATCCGCGAAATCGTTCGGCTTCCGGACCCAGGTCTGGGCTTCCGATGTAAGCAAGCCGCTTCCGCCCGATCTGGATCAGGTGTTCCGTCGCGAGCTGTCCGCCGGCGCAATCGTCGATTCCTACGAAGTCGCCTCTGAATCGGGGAAACGGCTTATCCAGCAGCACGAAGGGAATGTGTCGCTTCTGGATCGCAGCAAATCCTTTGGCGCTCGTCTGGCAGGAGGCGAGCAGAAGCGCATCGACTCCGCGCGCCAGCATCATGCGGAGTTCCGCCTGTTCAATCTCCGGCTTGTCTTCAGACGAGGCAAGGATAAGGCTGTACGAATGCTTGCGCAGCTCGCCACCCAGGGACTTCGCCAGTTCCGCGAAATACGGATTCAGCAGGTCCGGCACAATCAGCCCCACGATGAAGGACTGGCCCGTGGCCAGGCTCCGGGCCGCCATGTTCGGTTGATAGTCGAGCTCTTTCATGCGCATCAGCACGCGTTGCCGGGTCGCTTCGCTGATGTCGCTGACGCCGCGCAGCGCCTTCGAGACCGTCATCACGGAGACACCCAGTTCCCGCGCGATGTCTTTCATCCGAACCGCCATGCCCACCCCGGAAAAGAAGAAGCTGATCCGCCCCGCGTTCACGGGCGATGCTCCGCGCCGCGCAGCACGAGCATACAACATCGGCCGCACCGCGCAATGAAAGATAAGGGCGCAGCTCCGGCAGGACCGCATCCCACAGGAAAATGTTTTCCGTGCCGCGCCGATGGCGTGCTAAAGTTACCGATAACGTTGGGCAATTCTCCGAAGTGACGGCCCGGGCCCTACCGGAAGCAAGGGTGTTGCCAAGGGTTCACTCAGGGCTTTCTCCATTGAGCCTCGCGACCTATTTGCCCCTCAAGGATCGGACGTGAAGATCGAGACGAATCATCAAGTCGACGAAATCCGATCCGCGCGGCTACAGCGCGGTGTGGGATTCTGGTCCGCCAGTTCTGCCAACGTGTTGAATATGGTGGGGGTGGGACCGTTCCTAACCATCCCGCTTGCGCTTGCCGCCATGGGCGGGCCACAGGCGATGCTCGGCTGGATTCTGGGCGCATTCATCTCGGTCTGCGACGGCATGGTGTGGGCGGAACTTGGTTCCGCGATGCCGTTTTCCGGCGGGCCGTACCACTATCTTCTTGAGGCCTTTGGCTCGCGCAAGCTGGGCCGGGTTTTCGCATTCCTTTTCTTGTGGCAGGCCATCGTGCTCGGCCCCATCTCCATCGCGGGGGGCGCGGTCGGTTTTGCCCAGTACTCCATGTACTTTTTCCCCGCCATGCATCACTGGGGCACTGTCGGGCTCGCAGCCGCAGTCTGTCTTATCAACACCGCGTTGCTCTATCGCAACATCCGGTCCATCACGCATCTTTCGATCGCGATTGCGATCGCCGTCTTCGCTGCCATCGTCTGGGTCATTCTTACGGGAGCCCTGCACTTCCACTCCACGCTGGCGTTTGATTTTCCCGCTGGTGCCTTTCATCTGAATCGCGGCTTCTTCTTCGGTCTGGGATCGGCAACCCTGATCGCCGCCTATGACTATGGCGGTTACTACAACGTCTGTCTTATTGGCGATGAGGTGAAGAACCCGAAGAAGACAATTCCGCGCTCCATCCTCTTCTCCATCTTTGCCGTTGGAATTGTCTATCTGGTCATGAACATCTGCATCATCGGCGTCCTGCCCTGGCGTCAGGCGATGAACTCAAAGGCTGTTGTGACCGACATGATGCTCCGCGTTTACGGTCCCAGCGGCGGGGCCGCTATCACGTGCCTGGTCCTGCTGGCTGCTTTCGGATCGGTCTTCGCCATCCTTCTCGGCTACTCGCGCATCCCCTACGCCGCTGCGCAGGAAGGGCAGTTCTTCTCCATCTTTGCCAGGCTTCATCCGACAGGCAACTTCCCCTATGTCGCCGTTGTGATGATGGGCGTATGTTCCGCGTTCGCTTGCCTGTTCACGCTCGAAAGTCTGATTACCGCACTGATTGTTGTCCAGACTCTTCTGCAGTTCGCCGCACAGTGCGTCGCGGTGATGCTGTTGCGTGGGCAGAAGCGAGAGCCCGCCGAATCCTATCGCATGCCGTTGTATCCGCTCCCGGCGTTGCTGGCGCTTGCCGGATGGCTGTACATCGCGTTCAGCAGTGGCTGGGTCTACGTCGCACTCGCCTTTGGCCTCATGGCCGCGGGGATTGCAATCTTCTTGTGGCGGGCCAACGACAAGTCGGAGTGGCCCTTCGCGGAGGTGCACGCTTGAGCAAGCGTTGGGATGCCGTCACCGTCGGCGAAATCTATATCGATCATGTCTTCTCCGGGCTGCCTAAGTGGCCGCTTCCGGGCGAAGAGATCTTCACCCCGCATTATCTGCGCGAACTGGGCGGCGGTGCAGCCATCACCGCCTGCGGACTGGGCGCACTGGACCGAAGAACCGCTGTCTTCGGCGTCGTCGGCCAAGTCGAAGCGGAGTGGATCAAGAGACGTCTCGCGGAGTTCCAGGTTGACTCCGAAGGCCTTGAAGTCGTCGACGGAAGCTCCGGTGTGACCGTGAGCGTCTCCGTTCAACGCGAGCGGTCGTTCTACAGTTACCTTGGCAGCAACCGTCACCTGGCGGTCTACTTGTCCTCCCCGACCCTGCTCGATCGGCTCTGTGAATCGCGTCATGTCCACTTCGCGGTGCCTCTGCCGCGAAGGATCGCGAAGGCGCTGATTCCACGCCTCAAGGCTGCGGGATGCACGGTGTCGCTCGACCTGGGCTGGCAGCCGGAGTGGTGCAGCAATCCCGAGAATCTGCAGACCTGTCGTGAGATCGATTACTTTCTGCCGAACCGCAAGGAAGCCGAGTATCTCACCGGCAAGGAGCATCCAGAAGAGGTGCTCCTGGGGCTTGAGGAGCTTGGCTTCACGCACGTGGTGGTAAAGCTCGGGCCCGAGGGTGCAGCAATCCACACCGGGGGCGCGATGCTGCAGGTTCCATCGCTTGACGTCGATGTGGTCGACACCACCGGCGCCGGCGATGCCTTCGATGCGGGTTTGATCGATGCGGTGCTCGACGACGCCGATCCCTTAGAGATTCTCCGGCGGGCCTCGTCCTGCGGAGCGCTTTCCACCCGCGCCGCCGGAGCACTGAATGCTCTCGCCAGGCGAGAAGATCTGGAGACGATCCATGTCAGGTAAAGTCACGCTGATTGGCGGCGGCGGCGTGCGTACGCCGCTTGTGATCTACGGCATCAACGAAGCCAGCAAGCACCTCGGCGTTGACGAGATGGTGCTCTACGATCTCGACCCCGAGCGTGCCCACGTGATGTGCGAACTCGGTCAGGCGCTGGTTGCGCGAGAGGGTGGAACCCTCAGGCTGCGCGTTGCCACAGAGTTGGAAGACGCCATCGCCGGGGCTTGCTTCGTCCTGACTGCGGTCCGCGTCGGTGGCATCCAGGCGCGCGCGATCGACGAACGCATCTCGATTGAAAATGACTACCCAGGCCAGGAGACAACTGGTCCCGGCGGCGTCGCCATGGGACTGCGAACGATCTCCGTCGCGATTGAATACGGCCGCCTCATCGAGCGGCTCGCGCCCGAAGCGTGGATGATCAACTTCACGAACCCGGCCGGCCTGATCACCCAGGCGGTCGCGCATCACACCGGGGTGAAGGTGATTGGCATCTGTGACACACCCACCGAACTCTTCCATCGCATCGCTCTCGCCTTAGGAGCGCCGCTCGCCGAGGTTCATTGCGAGTACGTGGGTCTCAATCACCTGGGTTGGGTGCGCCGCGTTCTGCTCCGCGGCGAGGACGTCACGGCACGCATCCTCGCGGATGACGCGGCGCTCCGCAGTCTCTACCAGGCCCCGCTGTTCGATCTCGAACTGATCCGCAGCCTCGGTCTTATTCCCACGGAATACTTGTTCTTCTACTACAGCCGGCGCCGGGCGCTCGCCAATCAGCGCATGGCCGGCGCCACGCGGGGCGAAGAGATCGGCAAGCTCAACGAGGCGCTCTTCGCCAGCCTGACCGCAAGCATCGCGGCGCATCGTCCTGAGCAGGCGCTCTCCACCTATGTGGACTACCTGAACCAGCGTTCGGGGTCGTACATGGCGCTGGAGGCCAGCGCCGGCACGGCTTTCGATACGTCGCATGCGCTCACCGAAGATCCATTCCGCGTGGCGACCGGATACCACCGCATCGCTCTGGACGTGATGAACGCCCTCTGCAGCGAAGAGCCGAGCCGGGTCGTGGTCAACGTGCGCAACCAGGGAGCTATCGACGATGTCGACCGAGAGGACATCATCGAAGCCGCCTGCCGAATTTCAAAGCACGGCATCGTTCGGGAATCCTGCGGCTCCTTGCCGGAAGATGTCCGCGGGCTGGTGCTGGCCGTCAAGGCCTATGAACGCGCGGCGATCGAAGCTGCGACCACCGGTTCCGCGCCGGCCGCCCGCAAGGCGATGCTGCTCTATCCGGCGATCGGCGAGTGGGAACCATCCGCCGATCTGTTGCGCTCGTTTGCCGAAAAGAGCCCCGCGTTTCCCCGGTTGCGTTGAACCCGCGTCATTTCGCCGTGGTGAGCCGGGGAAGCCGGTTAGCGCAAACGCATCCTGGTGCGAAATCGTGCGCTTTGAGCCCATTTTGAGAGCGATGCCCCAGTGCCACGCTCCAGGTGAAAAAAGAAACTGAAGAAAAAGATTGCCAGCAGCGTTATCGGTAACGTAGAGTTGTCCGAAATCAAGCTTTGGAAAGATTCTCGGTATCACTTTGAAGCTCGGCTGCGTCTCTTCGGCTCTGGTTTGTATCGATTCTGTTTTGGCGACAGCACATCCCTTCGGTTAGCAACAACCAGCCAGCCAATGCTCTCGACCGCCTCATTCCGTTTCTCGGTCGCGTGCCTTACGGCTGACGCGGTGGGCACCATGTCCGAGCGAAGAGGGGCACGCCACCCAAGCTTGCAAGCGGCAGACACTCATCCGTGCAGCACGAAGTCAATCTCAGGAGGCAACGATGAAGCACCTTTCAGGCCTACTCTCCAAAGTTCCACTCGCACTCACGCTGCGAATCTGTTCCCTCGCTCTCCTCGGCACGGTTGTGCTCCATCCGCCGCTCGGAGCAGCGCAGTCCACGACCAGCGCGCGACTCTCAGGTTCCGTCACCGATCCAAGCGGCGCCGTCGTGCCGAAGGTCAAGGTGACCGCGACGAACGTGGGAACCGGCCTGACCACCAGCGTCCAAAGTGATAGTGCGGGAAACTATGCCTTCAACTCGCTGCCTGTGGGCGACTACAAGATCACCGCGTCGGCCAGCGGCTTTATCTCGCTGGTGGAGACGGGCGTGACGCTTGGCGTCTCGCAGTCAGTGACTCTGAACCTGCCGTTGAAGCTCGGCGGTTCGTCTGAGTCCATCACCGTCACTGGAGGCGCTGACCTGATCAACACCACCACGGCCGAGCTGGCGCAGACGGTCGATGAAAGCACCATCAAAGAACTGCCGCTCAACGGCCGCGATCCCGGCACGCTTGTCTTTCTGTCGGCGGGCGTGACCAACGAACTCAACAGCCAGGCGTCCACACTGCAGTCGACCAACTCCTTCCCCAACGAGTCCGGCGCATCCGCCGGCGGCCAGCGGCAGGGAAGCACCTGGTATCTGCTCGACGGCGTCTCGCATATGGATACCTACACCCTGCTCGCGTTGCCTTTCCCCAATCCCGACGCGACCCAGGAGTTCCGCGTCATCTCGAACAACTTCGATGCGCGCAACGGATTCGCACCTTCGGCAATCGTCAGCATCGAGACCAAGTCAGGTACGAATCACTACCACGGAGGGGTCTTCGAATTTCTCCGTAATGGCTACGTCAACGCCGCTAACCCATTCAGCGGCCCCGCGTTCGGTTCGCAAAAGGCAGTCAATGGGCTTCACCGCAATCAGTTCGGCGCGTTTATCGGTGGCTACGTCCCGCACTTCCGGGACAAGCTGTTCTTCTTCGGAAACTATCAGGGAACCCGGGAAAGCTCCATCGCGGCGACGAATACCGCCATCACTCCGACCGCCGCGGAGCGCAACGGGGACTTTTCCGTTTACAACGGGATCCTGAACTTGCCCGCGCCGTTTGTGAATAACATGGTGAACCCAGCCCTGTTCAGCCCGGGCGCTGTCAAACTCCTGCAGTACATTCCCGTGGGCGGCACAGGCGGGGTTGTGAACTTCGCCTTCCCGCCGCAGGTTACCACCTTTAACGAATACACGATTCGCCTTGACTACAACCTGAACGATAAGCAACGCCTCTTTCTGCGCAGCTTTGTCAATCAGTACAACCAGCAGGCGCAGTCGCTGCCTAACAATATCTTGGCTGGTGTGCTTGGCTCTGACGGCACCTTCCTCAGCGAAGTCCTGAATCACACCTGGACGATCAGCCCCACCAGCATCAACACCCTGGCGCTCGGTTACATCAGCTATGGCTTTCATACCGGCTCGCCCGTGCTGAATTCGAGCGGCCAGCCCATCTGCCTCTCGGAGTTCATCAACGTCGCTGATCCGCCCAACGCCTGTTATCTCGAAGACCTCAATGTGCTTCCCGGCGGCAGCTACAGTCAGTACGCTCCAGCTACCGGATTCACTTCTTTCTCAAGCAATCCCTTCAACACCAAGCGTATGGATTACAGCCTCACGGAGACCTTCACCAAGACGATCGGTCACCATACCATCACCGCGGGCGGAGACATCTTTCACCGGCATCACACCGAGAACTCGCAGTTCAACGAGAGCCCAGTCATCAGCTTCAACGGAGAGTACACGGGCGCGCCCTTCGCCGACTTCCTGCTCGGCTACGCGGACAGCATGTCGCAGGGAGCGGAACAAGCCGTCGCCACCTCGCAGTGGATGTTCGGAATGTACGGACAGGATCAGTGGAAGGTCACGCACAACCTGACGGCCACTCTCGGCCTGCGTTGGGACCCGAACACCCCCGCCGTGATCGCCGGTGGTCAGGGCACCGACTACATTCCTGGTGAACAAAGCACACGCTTCCCCAACGCTCCGCTGGGATTCGTTTTCCCGGGTGATCCCGGCGTTCCCAGCAGCCTCTACTATGCGAGCTACGGCTATTTTGAGCCTCGCATCGGATTCGCCTGGACGCCCAATCCAACCCTCGCCGTCCGCGCCGCCTTTGGACTCTTTACCACGCCGATGGAGGACGCCTTCTATCAACGCGTGCAGGGAGCCCCGTTTACCGCGAGCTATGGACCACCCTCTTCCGTCACGCAATACATTCCCTTCGATAACCCGTGGAGCACCTGGGGCGGTGCGCCGGGTTACGCCGCAGGGAAGAGCCCATTCCCACCTTTCCCAACGCCTGACTCCAACCCACCGAGCGATACCACCTACGGGTTCGGTCAGGGAGCCAACATCTCGGCAACCTTTGCGCCGCACCTCAAGCTCGGTGTCACCCAGAGCTGGAACCTGTCGCTGGAGCAGCAGTTCGGCAAGTCGAATGCCCTGCATCTCGCCTATGTCGGGAGCGAGTCGTTCCACCAGGCAACCACCGTCGATTTGAATCCCGGGACAACCGGCGTACCGGGACAGCCCGATCCCACCCGTGGCATACGTACCAATCCCAATCTTGGCCTGATCCTCCAGGTGCAGGACGGCGGAACGGCAAGCTACAGCTCGCTGCAGGCGGGAATTGAACATAAGTTCTCCCATGGCTTCCAGTTCCAGTCGAACTTCACCTGGTCCAGAACCACCGATGTCGGCGGCTCGGGAGACCCGGACTTCGAGTCATCGGTTAGCGATCCCCTGGACGTCGGCCACGATAAGGGACTCTCCAGCCTCAACGTGCCGCTGGTCTGGGTCAACTACGGCCTCTATCACGGCCCCACCTTTGAAGGCCGCAACTGGGCGCTCAAGAACCTCGTCGGCGGCTGGGAACTCAGCGCGATCTTCAGCGCCGAGTCGGGCGAA
>Ga0116230_10007649_pt1 | contig 10671 bp, 9 predicted proteins | sample S1TSphfallax_3_FD_88678 | JGI IMG/M metagenome (GOLD analysis project Ga0116230, IMG submission 88678) | Host-associated microbial communities from peat moss isolated from Minnesota, USA - S1T2_Fd - Sphagnum fallax MG | ecosystem: Host-associated > Plants > Peat moss > Unclassified | place: USA...
AAAAACACCGGCGGCCGGCCAAAGCAAGGCGACCTTCACATCGGTCGCCGCCGTGACGACGGCCGCGTCTTCCACCCCGTCCCCGGCCACGTCCGACCTCGACGCCGAGGCTGAACCGGCGGCGCTCCCGACCACGCCCGGATCGACGGCGCACAGCGCGCCTTCGCCCAACGCGGCCAAGGCGGACGCCGGGTCCGGGCGTCGGCAGAGCTTGGGCGCCGTCGCGGCGCCCTCAGCCGCAACGACGACACAAGCGGCGGCGACGGCGCAGGCGACCGTCGTGGCGGCGGCAAGTCCAGCGCCCGCTCCGGCTGCGTCATCGACAACCGCCGCGACGCCGTTATCGGGCGCGGTCGGCGGAGCGCCGGCGAAATCGTCAAACGGGCGGCGCGCCGCGACCGATGGGGGGCTGTCTTCGGCCATCCAGGCTCAACTGTCCTCGGCGACGCCGCTCGCAACCCCGGCGACCGCGTTCCCTGTCGCTACGGGCCCTGTCGCTACGGGCCCTGTCGCTACGGGCCCCGTCGCTGCGGGCCCCGTCGCTGCGGCCCCATCGCCCCCGCCGAGCCCAAACCAGATTTCGGCCGTCCAACCCTCGGGCACGGCGTTCCAGGCCGCATCGACGATCACGAACCCAACGGCGACTGCTGACGCCGCCGTAGGCGCTGGAACGCCTCAAGGTTCCGAGCCCGCGCCGCCGTCGCAGGCGCCGAACGAAGCCGCGCCAGTCGCCAGGCGATCCGCCGCCGCTGCGTCAACCACGTCCGATATTACGGCCGTCGCGAGCCTAAACGACGCTCTGCCGATCAACGCGCCGCCGACGAGCGGCCAGGCCCCTGCAGCGGCGAACGCCGCCGTCTCTTCCGCCGCCCCCCCTTCGGTCCCAGCCCATTCCAGCGCGGCTCAAACAGAGGCCGCGCCGCCCACCGCTTCGCCGGCGGCCTCAGCGCCGTCGGCGTCATCCGTCGCCCAGGCGGCGGCGCCGGGGCAAGCTGCCCAGACGCCCTCGACCACGGCCCCGTTCGCCTTGGCCGACGCCAGCGCCGCCAGCGTTTCAGGCGCGATTACCGTCGTGGCGACGCCTCTCCCAGACGCCACGACGGCGGGGCCAGGGACGACGTTCGAGGGCGGCGCCGAGGTCGACTCAACCGGATCGCAAGCCCCGTCCGTCTCCGCTGACCCGTCGATCACAACCCAAGCCTCCAGCCCGGCGCCGGCGGTGACGGAGGTGGGCGCAGAGCCGGCGACCCAAGGCGCCGCCAACGCGACGCCGCCCCTTACGCCGCCTGTCGCCTCATCGCTCCCGGACGCCGTGGTGCAGGCCGCGGTCGCGCCCGTCGTCGCGACGACAGCGTCGTCTGCGGCGACGCCCACCGCGCCCGCCTCGTCGGGACCGCTTTCATCGCCGGCGCGGCCGGCGACGGCCCCGGCCGCCGCCGCCGCGCGCGCCTCAGTCGCCCCCGTCGCGAGCCAGAGCCAGACCGCTCAGCCCCGGGAGGTGAGCGTCCAGACGCTTTCGGACCAAACCGCGGCGGACGAAACCCAAGGCGCAGACGTTCAGACAGACGGCTCCCAGAGCGGCGGATCGCGGGCGGGCGGCGCCGATAGCGATGCGTCTTCAACTCCGTCGGCGGGGCGGACGCAGACGCTGGACGCCGTGTTCGCGGCGGCGCTGCAGACGCCGATCGCCGGATCGACCCCTTCGGCGGCGGCGCCGGCGGCCCCTGTCGCCGCCGTCACCGTCAGCGATCTGGCCAACCAGACCGCCGCTCAGGTGAGCTCCGGCGCCAGCCAGTTTCAGATCACCCTCACGCCCGAGGGGTTGGGTCAGGTGAGCGTCACGGTCAATGTCGCCGCGGAAGGCAAGGTCAGCGCCGCCTTCGCCTTCGAAAGGCCCGAGACCGCCGACGCCCTGAGCGGCCGCGCGTCGGACCTGCAAAAGGCGCTGGAGCAGGCCGGCTTCAGCCTCTCCGACTCCGGCCTCAGCTTTGCGGTGGCCACACCGACCGCGCACGGCCAAGGCGCCGGCGCGGAGCAGAACCCAGGCCAAGGCGCCAATCAGGGCGGGGCGGGCCAAGGCTCAGGCCAAGGCGGCCAAGGTCAGGGCGGCTCCGGTCAGGGCTCCAACCCGAACTCCAACTCCGCCTTCGCCCAAACCGCCAATCAGGGGTCTGGCCAGGGAGACGACGGGGCGCAGGGCCGATCCTGGACCTATGGCCAGGCCGGCGCCTTCGCTTTCGCCTCCGCGAGCGACGCCGCAGCCGCTGTCGATCAGTCGTCCACGTCGCCCTACGCCAGCCGCGCCACCAGCGGGCTGGACATCCGCATCTAAGGAAACGCCACCATGTCCGTCAGCATAGGCAACTATGTCACCTCCCAGTCGGCGCCGACGAGCCAGTTGAGCTCGACCAGCAGCTCGTCCTCCGCCACAAGCTCGACCAGTTCCGATATCGCCAGCGGCGTCTCAAGCCTGGGGACCAGCTACCAGACCTTCCTGACGCTGTTGACCACCCAGTTGAAGAACCAGGATCCCAGTTCGCCGGAGGATCCGGACCAGTTCACCACCGAGCTGGTGCAGATGACCGGCGTGCAGCAGCAGCTGTTGAGCAACCAGCTCTTGCAGCAACTGGTGAACGCCTCGCCATCCCAGGGCGTGACCAGCGACGTCGGTTTGATTGGCCAGACCGTCTCGGCCAGCACCCCGTCGGCGACGCTCAGCGGCGGCTCGGCCACCTGGGACTACACCCTGCCGACGTCGGTGGCCAACGCCACGGTCACCGTCACGAACTCAGCGGGGACCGTCGTCTATTCTGGGTCCGCGCCGAGCTTCGCCTCCGGCGCCCACGCCTTCACCTGGAACGGCGAGACCAACAGCGGAACCCAGGAACCCAACGGCGGGACCTACACCCTCACCATGTCGGCGACCGACACCAGCGGCAGCGCTGTGTCGCCCACCATCGGCGTTTCGGGCACGGCGACCAGCGTCCAAAACACGGCCGGGACCACCACAGTCACGGTGGATGGCGTGCAAGTGCCCGTCTCCAGCGTCGTCTCCGTCGGCGGCTCAGCCGCCGCCTCGTCGCAATAGCGCTCGAACAGCGCCCGATTTCGCAAAACGCTTCTTCAAACCCAAAGGACCAAACCCATGTCGATCAATAGCGCCATCAACGCCGCGGTCTCCGGGCTAACGGCCAACTCCTCAGCCCTGTCCGCCATTTCGGACAACATCGCCAACGCCAATACTGTAGGTTACAAAGCGAGCACGACTGAGTTCGAGGACCTCGTCGGCGTCGCTTCGACCGCCGCCAACTATAGCGCCGGCGGCGTTCAGGCCGATACGATCCAGCAGATCTCCCAGAACGGCACGACCCAGCAGACCAACTCGGGCACCGATCTCAGCATCAATGGTCAAGGGATGTTCGTCGTCACGAGCACGCCCACGCCGGCGCCCAGCGATACGCGCTCCTATACCGAGGCCGGCTCGTTCGACGTCAACGCCCAAGGCTATCTGGTCAACGCGGCGGGATACTATCTCCAAGGCTTTCCCGTCGATGAAACCACCGGGTCGGTGACGGTCAACCCGTCGGATTTGAATTCGCTGGAGACGATCAATGTCGCCGACATCGGCGGTACGGCCTCGGCGACCACCTACGCGACCGTCAACGCCAACCTGAACTCGGCCCAGCCTCTCTCGACCGCGGCGGCGGCGGCGAGCGGCGGCGTGAGCGTCGTCACCAATGCTGGAGCCGATGCGACACCGGTCGGCCTGTCTTCGGCGCTGGTCACGGCGATCGCCTCGAACGACGCGACCGTCACCATCACAGCGCCGGACGGCACTTCGACAACCGATACGATCACCGCAGCCAACCTGACCACCGCCGAAACCAGCGGCTCAGTCGCCACGGGTTCGGGCACTCTAAGCTATAGCGACGGAAACTATTTCTATACGCCGACGGAAGCGGCAGACGGGAACTATACCGTCTCAATCCCCACGCCCACCGGTACAGGCCCGAGCGCTGCAGCCTACAACGCCTCTACGAATAACATGGCCTCATACGACGCGACGACTGGGGTCGGGGTCGAACCCGATGCAACGATCACAATCCCCATCTCCAATAGCCAGGGGGGTCAGCAGACGCTTGAGGTCGATCTCATGAAGACGTCGACTGCAAACCAGTGGTATGCCGAAGTGGTCTCGCCCGATGGCGACATCCAATATGGCGCCGCCAGCACCTTAAATAACAATCAGCTGGCCACCGGTATCCTGACGTTCAATAGCGACGGCACCATCAACCTAGCCCAAAGCACGCTGTTCGGCGGGTCCACGACCCCGACCTTGGACTTTGGCGCTTCGGGCACGACACCAACGACCACCACCGGCTATTCGTGGGGCGCCAACCTCGGCATCAGCGCGCAATCGGTATCGCTCAATCTGGCGACCAACCCCGGCGGCATCACCCAGGACGACAGCGCCACGACCACCGAGTCGATCGACACCGACGGCACCGCCTTCGGCCAGCTCAATCAGGTGAATATCGACGCCAAGGGCTTCGTGACCGCCACCTATAGCAACGGCGTCACTAAACAAATCGCCCAGGTGGCGATCGCCACCTTCGCCAATCCCGACGGCCTCACCGCGGTCACGGGCGACGCCTACCAGGTCTCGTCCACCAGCGGGTCGTTCAATCTCAAGACGCCGGGCAGCGCCGGCGCCGGCACGATTTCGCCCGACAGCCTGGAGACGTCCACCGTCGACCTGTCATCTCAGTTCGCCGACCTGATTACGACACAACAGGCCTACTCAGCCTCTGCAAAAGTCATAACAACGGCTGACACTATGGAGCAGGCGCTACTGCAAACCATCCAATAGCTAATGTAGATTAGGATTGGTGGTTCAAAATAAAACAAAAGCGCCCGATGTTCCATAAAGAGACAGCAGATTATGGAAATTTTTACTAATGGAATTAAGCCGTCGTTATGTCGTTTGCGTTACGATCATTGAAGTCGTGATGGGAAAGGCGTAACGCCATGCTTCAACAGCAACGGCTGGACACGAAAGGCGAGAAGTACGTAATCGGCCCGACCGGGACTCGATTGACGCTCTCCGACCTTCCGCCAGCGAATACTCAACGGTGGGTTATCCGCCGCAAGGCCGAGGTCGTAGCCGCCGTGAAAGGCGGGTTGCTGTCCATGGACGATGCGTGCGCGCGATACAAGTTGACGAACGAAGAGTTCGCCACCTGGCAGCAGGCGATCGATCGCCATGGCCTCGCCGGATTGCGTACGACGCGTATCCAGCAGTACCGCTAGATGCTGCGGAACCGGCCACGTCTGGGTCCGGTATTTTCGATCAAAGCAAGGGCTGCGCTGAAAGGCGCAGCCCTTCTCTTTTGGCGCCCTGCAGTGATGGGGCGTCAGCGCTACGCCCGCCAAGAGCGTCTTAAGCGGTCCTTTACCCTAAGCCCGGTAATTGTTGCCTAGCCGGCGCACTGGACAGGCGCCGAAGTTGCGGGGATCGGCGTGGAGCCTCTACTCAGAACGCTTCGAAGTTACGGAATCGGGCGTCTGGCGGCTATCTTGGGCGCCGCGGCGGGCGCGGCCGCGATTCTGATCGCCGTCATGCTGCGGGTCGGCGGCGAATCGAAAAGCTTGCTCTACGCCAATCTGGACATGAAGGAGGCGTCCCAGATCACGGCCGCCCTCGACTCCGCGGGTTTGAAATACGAGCTGAAGGGCGATGGCTCGACCATATTGGTGGACCGGGACAAGGTCGCCTCGACCCGGCTGATGCTGTCGGGCAAAGGGCTGCCGACCTCGGGCTCCGTCGTCGGCTATGAACTGTTCGACACCGCCCCGGCCATGGGTCAGACCGATTTCGTCCAGAACCTCAATCGTCAGCGGGCGCTGGAAGGCGAGCTGACGCGGACCATTTCCTCGATTCGGGGGGTGTCCATGGCCCGGGTGCATCTGGTTCTGCCCAAGCGCCAGCTGTTCGAGCAGGACACCGCCCAGCCCACCGCGTCCATCATGATCGCCACCAACGGTGGGCGCCTGAGCGACGGCCAGGTCCGCGCGATTCGCAACCTGGTGGCCGCCGCCGTGCCGGACCTGAAGCCCGACCACGTCAGCATCGTCGATCAGCAGGGCGAGCTGCTGGCGGCCGAAGGCGACGACGACATCGGCGACGCCGGCGGTACGGCGCGCACCCAGACCGAGGAGCGGATTCGCCATACCGTAAAGGATCTGGTCGAGGGCATTGTGGGCGTCGGCAAGGCGCGCGTTCAGGTCTCCGCCGACCTCGATCTGGACCGGGTCACCGTGCAGGACGAAAAGTACGACCCCGACGGCCAAGTGGTGCTCTCGACCCAGACGTCGGACAACAAGCAGGCGGAGAACAAGTCCTCGCCCACGGGTTTGACCTCGGCGTCGCAGAATGTGCCGGGCGCCCAAACGGGCGGCGGAAACAGTCCGGACTCGTCCAACACCACGGGCAGCAGCGAGACGACCAACTACGACGTCTCCAAGACCACCACGACCAAGATTCAGGAGCCCGGCACGCTGAAGCGGCTGTCGGTGGCGGTGGCGGTGGACTGGGTTCCGGGGGCGCCGGTCAATGGCAAGCCCGGTCCCTATCGGCCGCGGACGCCGGAAGAGATGGCCAAGATCCAGGAGCTGGTGGAATCGGCGGTGGGCTACGACGCCAGCCGGCACGACCAGGTGAAGGTCGTCAATGTGCGGTTCGATCCGGAACTGGAAGCCGGCGGCGTGGTCGCCGCCTCGCCCTTCGACTTCGACAAGAACGACATCATGCGCGCCGCCGAACTGGGCGTGATGGTTCTGGTCGCCGCCCTTATCATCTTCTTCGTCGTCAAGCCGATGCTGACCGTCGCCGGCAGCGGCGAAGGCATGGGCGGCGGGAGCGGCATGAGCGGCATGAGCGGCGGCGGCGCTCTGGCCGGACCCGGTCAAGTCCTGTCGATCGCCGCGCCCAACGACGAGCTGGGCATCGATATCGCCCGCATCGAGGGCCAGGTCCGCGCCTCATCGGTGAAGAAGGTCGCCGAGTTCGTCGAAAAGCATCCCGACGAGTCCGTCTCAATCCTCCGTAGCTGGCTGCACGAAACCTGATGGCTGGAAAGAAATCCCGCACAATCGACGACCCCTCCCGCCTCTCAGGACCTGAGAAGGCGGCCGTGATCATGCTCGCGCTCGGCGAAGACCACGGGCAACTTTGGGAACAGCTCGACGACGAGGAGATCAAGGAGATTTCCCAGGTGATGTCGGGCCTGGGCAATGTGTCCGCCTCGACGGTCGAGGCGCTGATGGTCGATTTCGTCGCCGGCATGTCGTCGTCAGGCGCGCTTTTGGGGTCGTTCGAACAGACCCAGAAACTCCTCACCCGGTTCCTGCCCAAGGACCGGGTCGACCTGATGATGGAGGAGATCAGGGGTCCGGCCGGGCGGACCATGTGGGACAAGCTCGGCAATGTGAACGAGGCCGTGCTCGCCAACTATCTGAAGAACGAATACCCCCAGACCGTCGCCGTGGTGCTGTCCAAGGTGAAGGGCGAACACGCCGCGCGGGTGCTGGCGGCGCTCCCGGAGGACTTCGCGCTCGAATGCGTCAACCGCATGCTCCGCATGGAGCCGGTTCAGCGCGAGATCCTCGACAAGATCGAGCAGACGCTACGCACCGAATTCATGTCCAACCTGGCGCGCACGTCCAAGCGCGACAGCCATGAGATGATGGCGGAGATTTTCAACAACTTCGATCGCCAGACCGAAACGCGCTTCCTGACCGCGCTCGAGGAGCGCAATCGCGAGTCGGCGGAGCGCATCCGCGCGCTGATGTTCGTGTTCGAGGATCTGAACAAGCTCGACCCCGGCGGCGTGCAAACGCTGCTGCGCACCGTCGACAAGGGCCAGCTGGCCCTGGCCCTGAAGGGCGCTTCGGACCAACTTCGCGAGGTGTTCATGTCCAACATGAGCGAGCGCGCCGCCAAGATCATGCGCGAAGACATGGACGCCATGGGGCCCGTGCGCCTGAAAGACGTCGATCAGGCCCAGATGAGCATGGTCCAGGTCGCCAAGGACCTCGCCGCCAAGGGCGAGATCATGCTGGCCGGGGCCGGCGAAGAAGACGAACTGATCTACTGAGGCGCCCATGACCCAGCCCCGCCCCGCCAACGCTACGACGATCGCGTCGCCGCCCCGCAAATTCACCTTCGACACGGTGTTCGACGGCGATCGGGTGATCACGCCGCCCAAGCCCAAGACCGCCTTCACCGCCCAAGAGGTCGAGCAGGCGCGCGCGCAAGGGTTCGCCGAGGGTCAGCGCACGGTGGTGGCGAAGGCCGAAGCCGACGCGGCGGCGGCTCTGGGCGAGGCCGTTCGCGCCATTCGGGACGCGATGACCGCGTTGAGCACCCTGGCCCACGAACACCGCACCGGCAGCGCCCGTCTCGCCATGGCCGCCGGCCGTCGGATCGCCGACGCCGCGCTCGATCGCTTTCCGGAGGCGCCGGCCGTCGCCGCGCTCAACGCCCTGGCGCGGGAAGTGGAGGCCGAGCCCCGCCTGATCGTACGCACCTCGCCCGCCCGGCTCGCCCGTCTGGAGACCGCCCTGACGCAAGCCAGCGAGAGGGCCGGGTTCGCCGGGCGCCTCGTGGTCAAGACCGACCCCGCCCTGGCCGGCGCCGCCTTTACCTTCGACTGGGGCGAAGGCCGCGCGGCGTTCGATCCGGACGCCGCCGCCGAGCGCGTCGCCGTTGCGCTTGAAGAGGCGCTCGCGGCCGAGGGGCTTCACGCCGAACCGCTGCTGCCGGATCAATCCGGACCTGAGGATGCAAGATGAGCGACACCGACCTTCCCCTTCAGGACTTCGGCCCCGGCACGGCGGTCGCCCCCTATGTCGCCGACACCGAAGGCAAGATCGCGTCCGATCTGGCGCCCGTGTTCGACGTGCCGGTCAGCATCTCGGCGGTGCTCGGCAAAGCGCAAATCTCGGTGGCGGAGTTGCTGCGCCTGGGCCAGGGCACCGTGCTCGAACTGGATCGCCGGGTCGGCGAGGCCATCGACATCTATGTCAACAACCGTCTGGTCGCCCGCGGCGAAATCGTCGTCGTGGATGAACGCCTGGGCGTAACCATGACGGAAATCATCCAGGACGGGGACGTGGGCTGAGGCCCCGGCTGAGCGGGTAAGGAGAAGACGATGCGGCTTCTAGTCGTTGGAAGACTGAACGGCCAACTCGCCCTTGCGGTGAAGATGGCGATGCAGACGGGGGCGAAGGTGAGCCACGTCGACAGCATCGAGGCGGCGACCCACGCGCTCCGCGCCGGGCAAGGCGCGGACCTGATGATGGTCGATATCGAGCTCGATATCGGCGCCTTGATCGCCACCAACGAACTTGAGCGGATTCGGGTGCCGGTGGTGGCGTGCGGCATCGGCGGCGACGCCGGCCGCGCGGCGGCGGCCATCCGCGCCGGCGCGATCGAATTCATCCCCCTGCCGCCCGACGCCGAGCTGATCGCCGCGGTGCTGGCCGCCGTGTCGGACGACGACCGGCCGCTGGTCGCCCGCGATCCCACCATGACGGCGGTGATGATGCTGGCCGACCAGGTGGCGGCCTCCGAAGCCTCCATCCTGATCACCGGCGAAAGCGGCGTCGGCAAGGAGGTGATGGCCCGCTACGTCCACAAGAAGTCGCGCCGAGCCGACAAACCCTTCATTAGCGTCAACTGCGCCGCCATCCCGGAGAACCTGCTGGAATCGGAGCTGTTCGGCCACGAGAAGGGCGCCTTCACCGGCGCAGTCGCCCGCCGGATCGGCAAGTTCGAGGAAGCCAACGGCGGCACGCTGCTGCTGGACGAAATCTCGGAGATGGACGCGCGCCTCCAGGCCAAGCTGCTGCGCGCGATCCAGGAGCGGGAGATCGATAGAGTGGGCGGCTCCAAGCCCGTCAAGGTCGATATCCGCATCCTCGCCACCTCCAACCGCGACCTGACGATCGCGGTGCGCGACGGCGTGTTTCGCGAGGACCTGCTGTACCGTTTGAACGTGGTGAACCTGCGCCTGCCGGCGCTCCGCGAACGGCCGGCCGATGTGATCGCGCTCGCCGAGCACTTCGTGAAGAAATACGCCACGGCCAACGCCCTGCCCGAACGCCCCCTCTCGGCCGAGGCGCGCCGCCGGCTGGCGTCCCACCGCTGGCCAGGCAATGTGCGGGAGCTGGAGAACGCCATGCACCGCGCGGTGCTGCTGTCTTCAGGTCCAGAGATCGAAGAGAGCGCCATCCGCTTGCCCGATGGCCAGCCCATGGGACCGCCGACCGATATCGGCGTCCAGGCCGCAAGCCGCGCCGTTCAGGCCGCCGACATGGCCGCCCGCGCTTTCGTGGGCCAGACGGTCGCCGAGGTCGAACAGCGACTGATCCTGGACACCCTATCCCACTGCCTGGGCAACCGCACCCACGCCGCCAATATCCTCGGCATCTCCATCCGCACCCTGCGTAACAAGCTGAAGGAATATACAGAGTCCGGGGTCGCGGTGCCGGCGCCTCAGGGCGGTATGGCGGGCTCCGGAGCGTATGCGGCGTGAACGATATGATTAAGCTGTATCGTTCTGCGTGCTTCGAGACGCCCCTTCGCAGGGGCTCCTCAGCATGACGATC
>Ga0116230_10007651_pt1 | contig 10670 bp, 6 predicted proteins | sample S1TSphfallax_3_FD_88678 | JGI IMG/M metagenome (GOLD analysis project Ga0116230, IMG submission 88678) | Host-associated microbial communities from peat moss isolated from Minnesota, USA - S1T2_Fd - Sphagnum fallax MG | ecosystem: Host-associated > Plants > Peat moss > Unclassified | place: USA...
CTACATACCAAATTCTATTTAACTAGAATTTGAAGTTGTAGTGCAAGATCTAAACTTTTGATGACCTCATTCATGATTATAATCCTTTTGAATGTATCCAAAATTACGATACAATTTGTGCAATCTACATTAGTCCTACAACACCCAAAATCCTCACACATCATAATGATTTGCAACAAGGGGATCCTCCAATTTGGAACCCAATTATTCTTGAAACAAACACTAATGCAAAACAATCAAAACAACATCAACACAAGTGCCACAAGTCTCACATGTCCTTGGAATGCCATCAAATGGATTTTGTCCTAGAAGAACAAACAATAATGGAATTTGTGAATAACCAAATTCCCTAATGCAATCTGAAAATTATTAGCAATTAGTTATCGGTAGTTGACGTGTTGGTAACATAGGTGTTCACAAAAATGATTATGTTACCCATCACAACTTGGTGGAAGCAACAAAAAAGGGTTTTAAAACCCTTGTTCAATCCATCAATTGCATCAATTCAACGAGCCTTGAAATTGAAAAGGCACAGGTAAAAGTTGAACAAAAAACTTTTTAGAAGCAATTGGAGTATTTCCAACATCAACATGAAAATATAATTCAAACACAAATGAATATGGTACATGCAATTACAAGTCTAACACATATGATGGGTCAATCATTCTTTGTAAGGAGTATTTTGGTAATGCTTACATCCCCAAAGCCCAACCATAGCCAATTTGACATACCAACTAGGATTTCTTGAAATGATGTTGATGATGATGGATTGGATGAATTAAATTTTAATTTCTAAAATGTAATCCTTTATTTTGAAAGCATTGGAAAATTAAGATAAAAAAATGTGATGACAATTGAAATTTAACAAAAAACAAAATTGATGTAATGAAAACATTTGAAATTTTTGAGAGTGATAATACCTATAGATTGTAAATTGTAGAACTATTGTTATTCACATCAAACCATATTGCATTGAGATGTGAAAAAAATTTCCAAATTCCTTTGGTGTTGTTTACTTGAAAACTCTAATCTTTTTATTCCCACATTCATCCAAAAGTTAGTAGATGGTGGATGTGGATTCAACCTTTCATGATCTTGTGTTGCTTCTGATTTTAAAAAATGTAGGAGTGTTTGAATGCCAACCTTTGACCAAGAATCAAATTGTGAAGAAAACAACAACACATAAACATGTTTGGAACCAAAATGTGATCAAGGTCAATTTGGTACAAAAATTCTCAAAAGGTTTGATTTAAAATGTCAAAGGCATTTTCCACAATTGATCACCTTTGTTTATGTTTTTTATTATATAAGAACTCAAGCATAGAATGTTGTTGTCCTTCCTTGTGAGTTGTGAGGATCCACAAGAGCAACAAGTATCTTTTATCACCAAGAAGGTAAAGTGAAAAACCTTCTTCACCACCTTTCACCAAATTGAAAAGCCCCTTATGTTAAGCTTGTCTATATAATCTAAAGTTTCAAAAAACTCAAGGGTCATTGACGTTTCCAAGTAAACCAACAAAGATGTTAATGAACCTCCTCCTAACATCCACAATTGCATGTGCCACAATTGAATATCCTCTTTGTTTTGTGATAATAGTAATTTTCCACAAATGCAATCTTGGGTTTTAAAACGGAAATGTGTGTACTATCTGCAGTGTCATGCACACCTAATAATTTGCACCAATCCTTAAACTTTAACATTACAGGGAGAAAACATCCTTGGGTGGACCACTAGGAACCATCTCAAAGAATGGTTAAGGAGCCAAAAACACACAAATCATTTTCATGGGCCCTTTACTTTGAATCTTTTCACAACTATAAATTATGTTTTTCTCATGTTTATTAATTGCATGCATTAATATATGGCTTGAAGTTTATTTTAAAATTAAAAAAATTAGAATTTTTTTTTTAAAAAAAATCTTAATCAAAATGGCCCCTTGAGAAATTAATAGCTTTAACTTTGGAAATTCATACTTAAATTTTACTCACTCAATTAATTATGTAATAAAAACCTAAAAATAGGATGACTTCCAAATTACCTTAGGAAAAAAATTCCCAAAAAAATTCTCAATTCATGTTTCAAATTTGTGTTTTTGACCAAAAAGTTCAAGGAAAGGGGCCATGCATTACATTCTTGAAACTTTTTCTTAATTTAATGATTAAAAAATCAAAATACACAATTTTTTTATATTATTAAAATTTTAAAATCTATGGAACTTAATAAATGTACTCATAAAAAAAATTACGAAATTTTTTATTCAAATGTTTCCTATGATTTTTCAAAGTTTGATGGGTCTAGGAAAATCAAGGTGTGACATTCCTAATGGTCCACCCAAGGACAATTTTGCCCTACACACTCCATCTTTTATCCCACTAGCCATGAAATCAAACTTCTAAACATTATTTTAATAGTTATAACAACCTCCCATATAACCAATGTGACAATTGATTTATTGATGGCAAATAATTCATTGTAGATCAATAAGTTTGAACCATGTGATAACTTGTAAAAATCACGTAGGCCATTTGAACCTCCATAAGGATTAAAAAATGATAGATGGTGTTTTTTTTTTTGCAATCAAAGGCTTTGGCTTGTTGGCTATGTTAAAAATGTGTCGTTTGACATCTTAAAGTTTTGAATCCATCATTTGTCATCATATTTAGTTAGTATAAACATAAAAAACAAAATTATATTTTGTAATTTGACTTAGTACCCTAAATTCAGACCCCATTGCAACCAAATTGGATGTCAATTGCAAAATGCGCAATGCAACACTTATAAGAATAGTAACAAGAATTTTCCTATCATCACCACATGTTGAAAGAAAAAATGTTGAAGATGAATCATTTGCTTCCCAAACATGTTACAAGGATTTGATGAAGACAATAATCATTCTCAATGCAACCAAAAACTCTTTAATGTCAATTGTGAACAATGAATTGATATATCATGACATAAAACAATGAAAATGAAAAGAAAAAAAAAACAATAAAAACCATTGATGTTAAAAAAAAATTCAAATAGATGAAAAAGAAGGAACATAGACAAAAAAAACACATATATACATGAAGTTCATAATCACATGAAGAAAAAACTCAGTTGCATGAAAAACAAAGAACCACACAAAGAAGAAATGATGCCAAAAGTTGTTGTCAAAAGATGTTGTTAGAAGAACGCAAGTTGCATCAAAATCTGACAATGTTTGATTGATTGTCAATGAGCCCTACCTTTGCACTATGTTAATACAGATTGAATGTATGAAAAGTAGAAAAAAACCAAATCTAGGAATTAAAAGCAAGAGCTTTGCAACAAAATCAATGGGGAAGGAATGAAAGAATGGAAATGAGGGTGAGTTTGTTGCAAGCTTTATTGAAGAGAGAACAATGCATGCAAGGTTTTTACTATGAGAAAATCATGTCTATTGCAACTAGTCTATCTAGTTATAATCTAATTCTATTAGACACTTTTTAATTGCAATCTAGTTCTATCAAACACTTTCTAGTTGCATCGGACAAGTTGCAATGAACACAATTTGGGCCATGGTCAAATTGAGTTGAAAAGGAAAAAAAGTCTATAACTTTACATTCAAATATGGCCAAATGTGGTAAAAAATGGTGAAAAGATTTCTACATGTGCACTACCATAATTTGTAACATCCTTTGTGTGGATGAAAGCAAAAAAAAAAAAAAAGGTTTCTTGTAGTGATAATGTTTAACAAAAATAACTGACCTTAAGGTCACCATCATTAGTGTTAGGGAAAAAAAAAAAAAAATTCCTACCTTCAAGTGTGGCTAGCCTGGAGGACTAGTATTGAAAGTGTGTTGAGGTTGACATTACATAAGAAATAAAAGTATTTTTTTCAAAGATTTCATAATAAGCATTTAATTTGGATTGATTCCAACCACATGAAATGGATGTATTGTAGTATGAATGACATACATTTCACATAATGTGCAAATTAATTATTCAAATGTTGTAATTTAATAATATGTCACAACTTTTTTCTTTTCAATTTTGTGTTGTAGCTAAAATGGTGATCATGCATTAAACAATTTAGCCAAATTTGGTGATTATAAAAAAATACAAAAGGAAAAAAGATCTAGCATTTTCTTTATTTTTTGGTTACATATTGGAACGTAAGATAAAATTTGGCGATTTTAAAAAAAAAATTAAACACAAAAACTCAAAAAACACAAAATTTTCACCAATTTAAAAAAAATTCCACTTGATGGAATTTCGCCCTTAAATAAAAAAATTAGTCACAACATATAATCAAAATATTCACTTCAATAATCATATAAGCTATTTGGTGAATGACCATGTTCGTGAAACATATGAAATGTGAGCATAAAATAAAGGCAAAAAAACAACATTTGACAAATGTAACATAAGGGGTAAAGTTTATCCTTGCCTTATATTTAGTTTCAACATTGCATGTACCCATAATGACACAAGATGAGGGTAACTATATATAAAAAAATATTTCCAACATATTTTGACCATTTCAAATGCAAAAATCATAGCTTTAAAAATTTGAAAAATATTCACTTGTGTTCTATGTTACATACTTCACAATACCAATGCAACAATTTTTTTTGTCATTCAACAAGATTAACACATAGTTATTACAACAACATATGTACATAATGAAGTTGAATATAAATTTGTACAAGGAAAGAAGTAGCCATAGTTGTATTTTATTTTCCTTCACCTAATAGAGTTATGGTTATCCTTGTACAAATGAATGTTAAAACAAAACATGGTCAACTTTAAAAAATTGTAAGAAAGACACAAGAAACATGTTCAAATTGACAAATATTTCAAGCATATAAAATAATAGTACAATTTTGCTTATATAACACAAAAATATTGTTGCAACTAAAAATTACAAAAACATGAACTAGAAAAATGTCATTATTATGCACTCAAACATTTCTCACCCAAGAAATCTAAATTTGATAAACTAATTAATAAATATTCCACACCTCTTTAGCATCTAATTGTAATTTTTTCCTCTTGGTTTCACACCCACATTGTTTGACTGAAAAAATTGCATTTGATTGATCCAAATCCACATACTACTTTCTTGAACCCATGTGTAAAACATTGACAAAAGTTCTCAATGTTCTAAAGGTTCCAAATCAACAAAACCTGACCTTAAGCCTTGAAAAGTTCTCCACTTTCTACTTTTGGTCATCTCTCTAAGCTTGGATATAATGGTTAGGTGGATGATCCATTTGTATACTCCAATTGATTAGGTGTTAACCTTAGTGGTTGTTTTAAAAAATTGTTAAGGTAGCCTAAGTGGTTAGGTCTTACTAGTCTATGGCTAATAAGTGGTATCCCCTTAGATTGAAGGTTAAAAAATGAATCCACCTCATCAAATTCTCTATAGAAATTACACGATGGTCTATATTTTGTGGGAGAACTTTAATAACTACAAGAATATTTCGTACGTGAATTTTAGTGATGAGCCACCAAATAAAAGTTGGCAACCAAAAAGAAAACAAAGTAGAAAATGTGACTACCATAGATAAAAAAGGGTGGGAATTGAACCTCAAGCCAAATGAACCTTGCCCACTATAACTACAAATGGCATGCAAGAAATACAACATAGTTAACAATATATCACCAAATACATAATACAAAACACAATTTGAATGCACATTGCATAAATGCCAACACAAAAAGTATAAGAATGGAAAACATAGAAATGACAAAATGTAGAGAAGGTTTAGAAAATTTAGGTGTTTGTGACAAAAAAAGGGTAATATTCCACTCTTTCCAAACTTTCTTGTGTGTCCATGTTTTGATTATAATAGCAAATGGAAAGCTTTTCAATGTATAAAATTTTTGTACTTACATGTGCACAACTAAATCCAAATGTGTTGTGAGCCCATTTCTCAATTCATTCATTCTGAAGGACAATGTAAAGAAACACTTTTCATCTTCAATGCTCCCCAAAACCATAGCCATAAACATTTCAATAAACTTCAACCATTTGGAAAACTTATGAGAAACAATCTAATTGTTGGCCAACAATGTTCACATTCAAGAACATGAATTACAATTAGTGGGTGGTTTCTTAGTTCCAACAACATTTAACAACATTGTCACTTTCAGGGCAAAAGTGTCCTTGGGTGGATAACTAGGAATGCCACACCATGATTTTCCTAGACCCATCAAATTTTGAAAAATCGTAGGAAACACTTAAATAAAAAAATTCATATATTGTTTTAAGAATACATTTATTAGGTTCCATAGATTTTGAAATTTTAATAATATCAAGAATATTGAGTATTTCGATATTCCTAATCGTTACATTTAGAAAAAGTTTTAGGAATGTAACGCATGGCCACCTTTCCTTGAACTTTTTGGCTAGGAACACAAATTTGAAACATGAATTGAAAATTTTCTTGGGAATTTTTTTCTTAATGTAATTTGGAAATCAATCTATTTTAAAGTTTTTACTAGGAAATTAATTGAGTAAATATAATTTAGTTATGAATTTCCAAAGTAAAGTTATCAATTTTTGAAAAGGCCATTTTGATTATATTTTTAAAAAAAACATTTTCATTTTTTTAATTCAAAAATAAACCTCAAGCCATATATTAGTGCATGCAATTAATAAACATGAGAAAAGAATAATTTATAATTGTGAAAACATTCAAAGTAAAGGGCCCATGAAAATGATTTGTGTGTTTATGATTCTTTAACCATTCCTTGAGGTGATTCCTAGTAGTCCACCCAAGGATGATTTCTCCTTTCAAAAAAGGGTCTATTGATTCAACAAAATTTCATAAAGAAAGATAGGAATGAAAATAAAATTGACCCCTATGTGCCTCCCATGATTGTAATGGGATTTTAGAATGTTGATTTGAGTCAAGAAAATATGTTCAACTTTTAGTTATAACCAAAATTGGAGTTATATAATTTCAATGGTATTCATGATTTCTTATGAAGGAAACATGCAATCCAATTCTTCAATCAACCCATAAGTGGCACTATTGCATTATTTCTTGACCTCTTCCATAACCAAGATCCAATTAACCTTTGAAACCCAACCCAAAACCTTAGTCAATGTGCATTTGTTATGATATATATATAAATGCGACCAAAATAATGATGCAGGTTCAGTGATGATGCATCATTACATAAAACTAGTTGCAATTAATTTTGGCCTAGACTTATAGCCCTTTCTAAGAACACCCTAACTTAATGATCAACATTTTTGTTTCTGCAATTAATTGCATTGTTTTTATTTTTTTGGGTCGTCATAACATTTTGATGGGTCTATTTTTGTTTTTTGGGGGTTCAATTTCTGCATACCATTTTTTGATGTTTGAAAAATGTTTTTGTTTGGTGGTATTAATATACCATTTTTGTTGTTGTACTTTTCTAAATTTTTATGGATGTATTTATTTATTTATTTGGTGCATTTTTTGGGGGGGTGGGGTGTGTGTGCATGTTTTCTCTTTGGGACCTTGCTTCTTGGGTTGGGTAGAAGAAGAAGAAGAAGAAGAAGGGCGCTTGTGTTTTTAAATTTGTGAAAGGCCTGCAACAAATGTAGAATTAGAAATGTCATAATTGAAGCATATTGAATTTGCTAATTTTGCAAGAGTTGCTATGTGACCAGACAAGAAGTCATTCTAATAATGTGAACACAACAAGTTTTTAGGGTTTTGTTTTTTCTGTTTTCAATGGCTGTCAACTTTGTGTATGTTAACAACATGAATTATTCCCTCATTGCAACAATTACTGTTTCAAGGAAATTTGTAAGCATGGGTAGGAAGTCTTATTTGTTTGTGTGTTATGGAGAACAAATTTGCATTGAGCTATGGATGGTGGAGGGAGCTACAACATTGAATGGAGGTTTGTGTAGTAAGACGGTGGAAGGCAAGATAAGAAGCAAAATTGGGGAGTGATGCAGGTAGGGTTTTTTCTGATTTTTCTTCTTTTCATCAGTTTCAAGAAATAGTAGGATGGACTAGTTGTGCTAGTAGTTGCTGATTTCCATTGCGCCAACAACTACACCATGGTAGGCAAGAAGTCCTTAGGAAGAATAAAGACTATAAGGGGTTGATGTTAAGGAATGATGATAAAAACTAAGAAGTTTGAGCTATAGAAATAGGGGCATGTAAAGGAACAAATATGCATTTGGAATGGGGACCTTTATTGCATCGCCTTTAAATCCATGTTGTAGGACATGTGTCTAAGTGAATACTAGAAACCTCAGTGAGGTGTCCTTGGGTTGGGTAGAACAAAATGAATGAGTACAAGAGTAGGAAGTTCTTAGAGGTGTATCTATAGCCCATTTTTGCACAAGAATCTATCCTTCTTGAATGGTTATAAGTAAACTTGGTAGACATTGCTCATACTTTGCTTTGGACATTTAAATCCGGATGCTTTTGAGACTAAGGTTTATTAAATAAGGGACTTAATGATCCTCTGCATTGTGGCATTAGTTGTAAAAAGGGTTAGTAGCTCATATGGACTAAAAGAACCTAGAGAGTTTTAAGCTCAAGCCATACGTCAATAGATTCTAGACTTTTAATGTATGGATTAATACATGGCATCCAACTGTTTGTTGCCACTATGACAAATTTGTGAAGATTCACATGTATGTAACAGTTGGTAATTTACATATATAAAACCTTGTTCTATCAGAATTAGTAGCACCAGTAAGACTTTTAGCAACATTGGGTTATAATGCAAGTGTTGGGATTGATAGTGTCGTATAATTCCTAAGGTTTATGGTTCTGCTTTGAGTTTTTCACACATAAGATATTGTTGTTTTTCACCCCTTTCTTTTGGTTATAGCTGCTATTGAAGTTGGGTCTACTAGAATTCCTCAACAAGAAAAATGAATTGCCGACAAAAGACATTTGGGGATTATACATTGGACAAGACATTAGCTTGTACCTTTTGTAAAAACAACAATGTTCTTATTTGGAAATGACTGAAAACATCCAAAACAACTAAAGACATTACCCAGAATCAATAACTAATTTGCCTTTGGAGTAGCCATATTTGACTAAAGATGATGCAGATTTTGTTCGATCTACTGTCAAATTAACCTCCACAAAGAAAACACAAACATTCTACCAATGGTCAATTTTTTTCGGTAAAGCCCAAAATGCACTCTGTGGAAGAGTGAAATAGAATGCACATATAATGGTGCCCAATAAGTTCTGCAAATTATTGTAATGATGGATTGAAGAAGCAAGTGTCAAAAGGTAAGCTAATCTTGCATTTGATATTACCCACTAGAACACCAATGCATATATAATGGTGGCCAATAAGATCTACACACTATTGTTATGATGGTTTGAAGAAGCAAGTGTCAAAAGGTAAGCTGATCTTTCATTTGAAATTAACCGCAAGAACAACATTGAACAAGTTTTGGAAAAAAAACCATGGCTAGTCTTATTGAAGGTCAAGTGCATGCATGACAGGAAGATGAAGCAACCCACGACAATGCATTGATCTTGTATAGTGATGAAGAGTAGGACATGAAAGGTGGAACATGTGTTGAGCAATTCTGAGAAAAAAATAGTAAACCAAAGTGCAAGCAACAAAATATTGCACATAGTTTTTACACCTCATCAGAAACTTGTTTCCAATCCAAGTGGTTTTGATACCACTATTAGACTAGATTGTAGCTCTTCCTTGCAATTCCATGCAAGGATGGTATAACTCTAAATTGAATTCTGAATTTTCAGACTTAACATGTGATACAACCATAAAGTCCTCTACAACACTCAAGTCCCAAATGCCAATGTTTCCCATGTTTATTACATTCATAGGATTAATATTTTTTGTCTGTAAAGGCATAAGGCCAACCATTCCATTATGTCATCCACAATTCTTTTCCACACATAGTTGAGGATTCTTACAATTAACAATTCATCAAGTTTGATTTGTTTTTTGTGAATATGATATCTCGCATTTGTTAAAGCTATGTGATGAACTACTTTGAGAAATACAAATTTTGTTACAATTTGATATTATGGGAGAGTATGATATAAGTTCTTACCTTTGGATTAAATCTGAAATCAAAAAAATAAAACCTATGATAGTGAATGAATATTAAAGGCATTCTTCATATCCAAATTTAGTAAGAAGTCGAAGGAGATTTTTGAATACAATGTAAAGGATAATTGATTTTAATAAACAATTATTTGAAATTCCATTGAATGGAATTCAGATTCAATTGAATTGAATTCAAATTCAATTGGATTAATTTCAAGTTCAATTGAATTTGAATTGAATTGGACTAGATTGAATTTTTCCATGTTTGGATCCATCTTTAGACATCACCAGATATCTCTACAATATCCCAAAAAAGGAGAGAGAGAGAGAGCTCATCCATTACACCAAGAGTCCCATTCATTCTTCACCTCTCTTTACTTCATCCCATATAACAATGAATAAATAAATGTGAAGGATATAGTAATGAAGCATAAATGATTCCAATTGTTTAACAAAAGACAAATAATTTCTAATACATTTGAAATCCAAAAGTGAGTTCTTTTTTTTTTGGTCAGAAAGTTTTGGGCTGCAATTTTGTATCCCTAAAGTTTTCACCCTAAGTAAAAGGATGAGAAAAACATTCTTTAAAAATTTTATGACTATTTTAAGAAATATTTAATGGAAAGATGGAAGATGC
>Ga0116230_10007652_pt1 | contig 10670 bp, 8 predicted proteins | sample S1TSphfallax_3_FD_88678 | JGI IMG/M metagenome (GOLD analysis project Ga0116230, IMG submission 88678) | Host-associated microbial communities from peat moss isolated from Minnesota, USA - S1T2_Fd - Sphagnum fallax MG | ecosystem: Host-associated > Plants > Peat moss > Unclassified | place: USA...
CGATAGATCTGACCGCCGCTCGGGTTGAACTCGGTGCTCACATCCGGGCCGATATAGGCGAACTGGGTCGTCGTGCCGTTGGCGGTGAGGGTGATCAGGCGGTCTTCTGGGTCATAGGCCGTCGATGTGGATGATCCCCCGCTGGTGCTCTGCAGGCGGTTGAGCAGGTCATAGCTGTAATTTGTCACGCTATCGGAGGAGAGATTGCCCCTAGCGTCATAGCTGATGGTGAGGCCGCTTGAGGTGGCGAGCTCGTTCTGGCCGTTGACGGTGTAGGTGCGCGAGGCGCTGGGCGGACTGTCTTCATAGGCGGTGTTGGAGAGGGACAGGGTCTTGATCTGACTGGAGGCGGTATAGGCCAAGCCATAGGTCTGGTTCTGGATATTCCAAATTGTTTTCCCGGATATTTATCAAAAGCCGTCCAATTAAGAAAGATAATTGAACGTCAAAATATCTAAAATATTACTACCTTTTTTCACTATTTCTTCTTGCCTGCTCTTTATAGGCGCACCAAAGAATTATGGGCAGAGCCAATACGCACTGCGTCGCAAATATTATTCCGAAGGCTATACTACCCTTCATCCCGGGCAAACTCACCTGGACGACAGCGACAATGACCAAGGGCAAATAAATACGAGACCACATCAGCATCTGAAAGTATGGCCGGTCTGATCGAACCTTTATTGAGCCAGGCATTGTTACCGCAATAGATATATCAAATACGAAAAGTAGCAATATTGCCCAAATTAGACTTGCTGACGGAACGCCAAATATCATATTTCAAATCCCCACAATTAAAATGTTCTTCAATGCCCGATTTGTAACAAATCACTAAGGATCGATTTGTATTTGCGAATTCGGGTTAAATATAGATATGAGGCCATTTAGTAGAGCACTTCCGGCATCGATTAACCCACTCGCAATGTCGGAGATTATATCGGGGTCATTCCCGTAGACAATAATTTCATTCGGATCTTAACCGGGAGCGGGCTGTGCATTAGGAGTGGCCGGCTGATATGAGAACGGAGTAAGCGGGACTTTATCGCTGATTGCGGATCCACCGAATCCTAGAGCAAGACCCACACCGGTTCCGTGAACCGTGCCAGCAGCCTCTGCAGCAATTTGTGTAGCTTTGGAGGCCCCCTTCGCAGCCACAGTTACTAGCCCGCCAGCCGCCGCGGCCAATCCGGCGCCAACAGCTGACACGCCAACCTCCGTCAGGTTCACTCCATTGTGACCGGGCTTCCTATTTATCTGAGCTAGAGCGTCAGCGGCCCCACTTCCGATAACTACCAGCGCCAGCAATCCTGGCGTTGGATCGAAAGCGCCCGTCACTCCGCCGGAAACGGCACCTGAGCCGGTTGCAATAAGAACAGACGTGATCGTGCTATTAGGATCTGACGCCTCCACCGCAAAGCCCACCGCCCCTCCAAACACTGCACCTATTGCAGCGCCAAAAAGCGGATCCGTTCCGGCAGTGTCTGACCAATTTATTGGGTCATTGTGGGCGTAAGCATATATATTTAGACCCGCTCCATAACTGATCGGGTCTGTTTGAATAAAGCGCCCAAGAATGGGAGAGTAATCCCTAGCTTTAAAGTGGTATAAACCGACTTCTGGTATCCACGCCTGCCATGTATACTGAAATCGCCTTAGATTACTTGATGACGGAACGCCATAGTCATCATACGTGTTAACACCTAGAACATTCCCATTAGCATCCGTGACTGCGGTGGTGGATCCGCGCTCATCGGCTACCAGCCAACGCCGCTCAGTCGTGTCTGCGCTATCATACCAAACCAAGGTCTCATCGGTACCTGGGCCCGGCACATTCGAAAAGTTATCCATAATAGATTGCGCCGGTTCATTGCCCCCGTATCCACTATTCGTCGAACAGCTCTCGGACCTTGAGCGCCAGAGCGTCCATGGGGAAGGGCTTGGTGATGACGCTCATGCCGCTGTCCAGGTGCCCGTTTCCGATGATTGAATTCTCTGCAAAACCCGTTATGAACAGCACCTTGAGTTCGGGCCGTTTCGTGCGCGCGGCGTCCGCGACCTGGCGTCCATTGAGCCCCCCAGGAAGGCCGACGTCCGTGATGAGAAGGTCGATCCTGTTGTCGGCTTGCAGGACCCTCAAGCCAGCCGGGCCGTCGACCGCCTCGAGCACGGTATAGCCGTGCTCGGTCAGGACGTCGGCGACCAGCATACGGATCGGAGCCTCGTCGTCGATGATCAGAACGGTCTCGCCGGCGCCCGGATCGACAGCATAGGCCTCCGGCTCATCATCGGAATCCGCCTCGCCATAATGGCGCGGCAGATAGAGGCACATGGTCGTGCCCTTTCCGACCTCGGAATAGATGCGAACCTGTCCGCCTGATTGGCGCACGAAGCCATAGATCATGGACAATCCAAGGCCCGTACCCTGGCCAAGCGGCTTGGTGGTGAAAAACGGATCGAAGACCTTGTCGATGACCTCGGGCGGCATCCCCGCGCCGGTGTCCGTCACGCACACCGAAACATACTGTCCGGCCGGAATCTCGCGCGCCTTCGCGGCCCTTTCATCCAACCACTTGTTGGCCGTCTCGATCGTGATCCGGCCACCATTCGGCGCCATGGCGTCGCGGGAGTTTATGCAGAGGTTGAGGATGGCGTTTTCGAGCTGCGAAGGATCAAGACGCGTTGACCACAACCCTGCTGCCTGCACCACCTCCATGTGTATGGCGGGTCCGACGGAACGGTTCAGAAGATCCGCCATGCCAGCGATGACGCGGTTGATATCGACGACCTTGGGATCGAGAGTTTGACGTCGCGCAAACGCCAGGAGCCGTTGCGTGAGAGCGGCAGCCCTGCGCGCGGATTCCTGGGCGGCGCCGATGTAACGGGAGACGCCCTCTAGCCGGCCTTCATCGAGACGCCTGCCCAGGAGCTCCAGGCTTCCGCTGATGCCAGCCAGAAGGTTATTGAAGTCGTGCGCAATGCCGCCGGTCAACTGACCGACGGCTTCCATCTTCTGACTTTGCCGGAGTTGCTCCTCGAGCAGGCGCTTGTCGGTGGTCTCGATACCGACGCCGGTGCGCCGCACCGGCTTGCCGTCGTCGAAATAGGTGTGGCCCCGCGATAACACCCAGTGCACCGACCCGTCGGCGTGAACCAACCGGTATTCCAACTCCAGATCGCCAGGACGCTGGAGCCCGCCCGCCATGGTCGCGGCCAGATGAGCCTTGTCGTCCGGATGGACGTTGGCCAGGAAATCTTCCGCCGACAACCCCGCGGCGCCCGCCTTGGGGTCCAGGCCATAGAGGCGCGAGATGGCGGCATCGCAGGTGAACCGGTTGGTCAGGGCGTCATAGGTCCAGACCCCCACGCCGTTGACCGCGGATAAGGCCAGCCGCGAAAAGTCCTGGGAGTCCTGCAGCGCCTTTGTCCGTTCCTGCACCCTCTGTTCCAGTTTGGCGTTCAAGTCGGCCAAAGCTTGGGCGGCGGCGCGGCGATCGGTCTCGTCGCGGGCGATTTTGAGGAAGCCTTGCTTCATGCCGTCCGGACCGTCGGGCAGGGGGTGGACGCTGCCGCTCATGAACACGCGCCGGCCATCCTTGCGCAGATGCCAGCGCTCGTCATTCGCGGAGCCGGACGCAGCGGCGGTCTGCAATTCGCGCACATCGACGCCGGCGGCCAGATCCTCCGGCGTGAAGATCGCCGTGATCGGGCGGCCCACCATCTCGTCGCTGGACCAGCCGAAGATGGCCTCCGCGCCGGAAGACCAGCCGGTGACGGCGCCGTCGTTGTTCGTCGTGACGATGGCATGATCCTTGGCGCCGTCGACCACCAGGCGAAGACGCGCCTCGCTGGCGTTTCGCGCGTCATCCGCCGCCTTGCGCCCCGAGATGTCGAGCAGGACGCCGGGAAACCGCAGGGGTGTTCCGTCGGCGCCATGTTCGACGCGGCCGTTGGCCTCTATCCAGTGGTATTGCCCGTCCTGGCGGCGAACGCGGTATTGATGCGCGTAGGCCCCGCCGCTGGCGACAGCCTTATTGATGGCCGCGACCAGCCCATCCCGGTCGTCTGGATGCACGGTGGCGATGATCTGTTCCAGCGGGATACCTTCTTGGCCCAATGCCGGATCCAGCCCAAAGGCCTGAGCGAAGGCCGCATCGACACTGACGCGGTCCGTCGGCAGATCCCAAAGCCAGGTGCCGATGATCGCGCCGGCGGCAAGGGCGAGTTGGACGCGCTGCGCATCCATCCGCGCGGCGGCCTCGCTGCGCTTCAGCGCGGCGTCGGCCAGAACGCGGGCCGTCGTTTCTGGAGATATGTTGAGAATAGCGCTCACAGCGCCATCCTCGTCGCGGAGCGCTGAAAGCGAGTAGCTGAACCAAGCGTTTTCCGTGCCCCCGCCCTCGAGGCGCGCCATCACGAAAGGCGCATCTTCGAAGTATAATGGCGCGCCGCCGCCGCGGACCTGATCGAATTGCGGTTTCAGCTCCTCCCAAATCTCCGCCCATACGACCGAGCCGGGCTGACCGAGTGAGGCCGGATGCTTTGCCGACAGAATGCGTCGGTACGCATCGTTGTAGACGAGAGCGTAATCAGGCCCCGCCCATAGGCAGACCGGCACCGGGGTGTCGAAAATCCAAAGCACGGCTGCGCGGAGAGCGGGCGACCATGTCGCCGGCGCGCCCAGGGGTGTGGCTGACCAGTCCAGATCTCGCGCTAAGGCGCGGACTTCGCCCGGTCCCGTAAACAATTCCGCGACGCGCATTTCAAGCGTGTTAGCCACGCTGTCCTTACGCACGCGGCTCCAATCTCCCGGTCAACTGCATGAAATGGCTCCTGAAAGGCATGATCACCAAGAAGCTAAATGGAACCGCCCTCGACGCCATCCGTCCTGGACGGCGAACGGACTGCAATACCCCTGAGTTCCAAACAAAGACGCGCTCGCCGGAGGTGGCAGGCCGCGCGTTGAGGCGCATATCGCCATGGACCTCTCCTACCCACACCACCGCATAGCCATGGAGGCCGCGGTCATAAGCTGGCTGAACGGGCTGCCGGCCCCCGGCAATCCATGGGTTCGGCTCTTGGGGATCGGGACGACATGCCGCCCGCGGTCTTGATCTTGGTTGCGCCGCGCCTACCTCCTGCCCGCCGAAGGCAATGAGTTGCGGGCGCCGATCCGCGAACAAGGACAGAAGATCAAACGCATGACGACCGTGACGGACGCCGCGCCCGAAACCCGCTCCCCAGAAACCCGCTCCTTTGAAGCCGACGTGGCCAAGTTGCTGCACCTGATGGTGCATTCAGTCTATTCGGACAAGGACGTCTTTCTGCGCGAGCTGATCTCGAACGCGGCCGACGCCTGCGAAAAGCTGAGATATGAGGGCGTCAGCGATGCGGCTCTCCTGGGCGACGATCCCCAGCCGCGCATCACCATCGGTCTTGACCCGGAATCCCGGCGTTTGACGGTGGAGGATAATGGGATCGGCATGAGCCAGGCCGAGCTCGTCGATGCCTTGGGCACGATCGCCCGGTCGGGCACCAAGGCCTTCATGGAGCGGGTCGCCGAGGCCAAAGAGGCGGAGGGCGCCCAACTTATCGGCCAGTTCGGCGTCGGCTTCTATTCGGCCTTCATGGTCGCCGACCAGGTTGAAGTCGCCTCGCGCCGCGCCGGCGCCGAAGAGGCCGCCCTGTGGTCATCCGATGGCCTGGGAACCTACACCGTCACGCCGACCCCGACGTCGCAGGCGCACGCGCGGGGGACGCGCGTCACCCTATTCCTCAAGGAGGAGGCCGCCGACTATACCCAGGCGTTCAAGGTCGAGCAGATCATCAGGGCCCAATCGGGCCATGTGCCGGTCCCGATCTTCCTGACCGCGACGCCGGACGCCGAACCCAAGCCCATCGCCGACGGGGTTGCGCTCTGGACCAAGCCCAAGGCGGAGATCACGGCCGATCAGTACAAGGACTTCTATCAGAGCCTCGGCGGCGCCTTCGACGCGCCCGCCCTCACACTGCATTATCGCGCGGAGGGCCTCAACGAATATTCGGTGCTGGCCTTTGTTCCCGAGACCAAGCCGTTCGACCTTTTCGATCCCGGTCGCACAGGCCGGATGAAGCTCTATGTCCGGCGCGTCTTCATCACCGATGAGGCGGAGATTCTTCCCCGGTACCTGCGTTTCGTCCGCGGGCTAGTGGACTCGGCCGACCTGCCGCTCAACGTCTCGCGCGAGATGATCCAGCAAAGCCCCATGCTGGCCGCCATCCAGAAGGGGGTGACAAATCGTATCCTATCCGAACTGGAGAAGCTGTCGGACAATGACGCCGAGGCCTACAGCAAATTCTGGGACAATTTCGGCCCGGTGCTGAAGGAAGGGCTCTACGAGGATTTCGCGCGCCGGGAGACCCTGCTTGGCCTCGCGCGGTTCGCGACCTCGGCGTCGGAGGGTCAGGGACGATCTCTCAAGGACTATGCGGCGAGCCTGAAAGACAACCAGACGGCGATCTATTATGCGACGGGCGACGACCTGGAGCGCCTGGCGTCGTCACCTCAGCTCGAAGGCTTTCGCGCCCGGGGCGTCGAGGTTCTGTTGCTAACGGACCAGATCGACAGTTTCTGGGCTGCCGCCGGTCTCGACTACGAAGGAAAGCCCTTCAAATCGGTCACCCAGGGCGCAGCCGATCTGGCTCTCATCCCTCTCACCGAAGGAGAGAACCGCCCCACCGACGCGCCCGAGGATGTGACACAGTTCATCACCTTTGTGAAAACTACCCTGGGCGAGGCGGTCGCCGATGTGCGCCCGTCGGAGCGGTTGACGCAAAGTCCGGTCTGTCTGGTCGCCGCCGAACACGGCGTGGATCGGCAGTTGGAGAAGCTGTTGGCTGGCGCCGGTCGTCTTCCCGGCGGATCGAAGCCCGTGTTGGAGATCAACCCCCAGCATGAGCTTATCGCCGCGCTCAGCCGGCTGGGCGAGGCCGATCACGCGTTCAAGGAGGATGCGGCCCGGCTTCTGTTCGACGACGCGAAGATCGCGGATGGCGAAGTTCCCGCCGACGTGAGAGCCTTTTCCGCGAGACTGGAGCGCCTCTTCAGCCGCGCCTTGCCCTAAGCCGCCTAAGCTGCCTTCGCCAGAATGTTCCGCAACGCCTGTTCGAAGGCCTCGGCGGGTTGGCCGCCGGAGATCAGGTAGCGGTCATTGACGATAACAGCGGGCACGGAATTGATACCGGCGCGCAGCCAGTGCTGCTCTGCGGCGCGGACTTCGGTCTCATAGAGCCCCCGGTTGAGAACCTCGCGGGCCTTTTCGCCATCAAGGCCGGCCGCCACGGCGGCGGCGACCAGGACGTCATAGTCACCGGGATTCTTGCCTTCCGTGAAATAGGCGGTGAACAGGGCCCGCTTCAGGGCCAGTTGCCGCCCCTCCAGTCCCGCCCAGTGCAGCAGCCGGTGGGCGTGGAATGTGTTGTAGATGCGGCTCTTTTCGTTGGTCGCCATGCGGAAGCCGACCTCGGCGGCGCGGTCATGGATCATCTTGCGCGTGGCCGCCGACTGCTCAGGCGTTGAGCCATACTTCTGCGCGATATGTTCGGCGACGTTCTGACCCTCGGGCGGCATATTGGGATTGAGCTCGAAGGGCTGGAAATGAATATCGGCGGCGGCGCTTTCGCCGAGACGCGTCAGTGCTGTCTCAAGCCCGCCCAGGCCGATCACACACCAGGGACAGGCGATGTCGGAGACAAAGTCGATTTTCAGGGGCTTGGACATGAGGAGGGCCTCCGGGTTTGACCGCTCAATAGATGGGGCGCCAAAGGGGATGTGTCACGTGCCGACGATCTCGCGTCGCGGGCCCGATTACCTCACGGGTTATTGAAGAACCGCCGCCAGTGCGCCAACCATAGCGCGATCCTTCTGGGCGCGATCCTTCAGGAGAACAGCCTTGTCAGTCTCGGCCTCCGCCCCGCGCATGGCGATGGACAGCGGGTTTTCGGGCCTGCTGCGCGAATGGCGTCAGAAGCGGAAACTCTCTCAGCTGGACCTGGCGCTCTCCTCCGGCGTCTCGCAGCGGCATGTCAGCTTTCTGGAATCCGGGCGGGCCAATCCCAGCCGCAGCATGATCCTCAATCTCAGCGAGACGCTGGACGTGCCGCTGCGCGACCGGAATGACTGGCTGACGGCGGCCGGTTTCGCCCCGCTGTTTCGCACCCGCGCCCTGGACGATCCGCAAATGGGCCAGGTGATGAGTGCGGTGAAAATGATGTTGACGGCGCACGAGCCCTTTCCCGCTATCGCCTTGGACCGCGCCTGGAACGTGCGGATGTCAAACCGGCCCTTTGACCGGCTGAGCGACCTGCTGGGCGAGGACGTGTGGACGCTAGTGGGCGGGGCCCAGAAAAACCTCATGCGGCTGCTTTTCCATCCGGCGGGCATCCGCCCCCTGGTGACGAATTGGGACGCTGTCGGCCCCCTGCTCTGGCGCCGCGCCCTGCGCGAGGCCGAGGCCCTGGGCGGGCAGGAGATGAAGGCGGTGCTGGCGGATCTGGCGCCCTATCAGGACGCGGAGGTTCTCTGGTCCGCGGCTAATACGGCCATGGCGCCGGTCCTGCCCTTCAACCTAAGGATCGGGGATCAGGCGATCTCAATGTTCGCAATCATCGCCACGCTCGGCACGGCTCAGGACGTCACGGCCGATGAGCTGCGCCTTGAAACCCTGTTTCCGGCCGACCCCGAGTCGGAGGCCCTGTTTCGCGGCCTTGCCGCGGCGGGGGCGTGATAACCCCCGACGTAATTGCGCACGCCCTGTCTTCAATAAAAACTGTCTCTCAGTCTTAAATAGGAGAGACCCATGACCCATACATCGCAGAAACCGCTGGACGTTGTTCGCGCCTTTATGAAGGATATGGAGCGCGGCGATTATGGTTCCGCCATGACGTTAGTCGCGGATGACTGCGTCTATACAAACCCGCCGCCCTTGGGGTCAGTGAACGGACCGGCCGAAATGCGTGGCATCCTCGAACCTTTTTTCGCGCCGACACTGGAGAATGAACTGACGGTGCTGCGCGCGGCGTCGGAGGGGCCCGTGGTCTTTATCGAGCGGCTCGACCGGCACCGCTTCGCCGATAAGTGGGTCGAACTGCCCGTGACGGGAGTTCTGGAAGTGCGCGATGGCCAGATCACGTCATGGCGCGACTATTTCGACGCGGCGACAATTTTGAGTGTGTGGCCGGCGTCTTAAGGCCGTGGGGCGGGGACAGGTCAGCCGATCAAGCCCCGCCCGAGAATAGCGGCCAGACCCGCCACGCGCCCAGGGCGTAGGCGGCGCCGTAGACGAGCACAATCACCGAGCTCCAGATCCAGAATGGCGTCACGGCATTGGGCTTGGTGAGCAGCAACCAAAATAGGTACGACCCGCGAAGCAAGTAAATGACGGCGATCACCACCAGGCCCAGCCGCAGAAGCGGGAGCGGCGGCAAAAGGCCCGCGCCGGAGAAGGCATAGGCCGCCCAGATCGCCAGGACAAATGCGATGAGGAACGTCATCAGCGTGGGCCTGAGTGCGCCGCGCTCGGCCAGCCGCGCCATCCCCTCCCCCGCCCCAAAGAACCTGTACCAGGCGGGTCCGCCGACGATAATGGCCAGGTGCAGGACGGCGGCGAGCGCGCTCAAGGCCCCCGCAAAGACGAGAATTCCGCCTTGCGGCGTTATGGCGATACCGACGACCGCCATTCACGCGGGCGGCGGCGCCGGCGTCAAAAGTCCGATCATGTTGGAGGCGGTGTCGGTCACCCAGGCGAAGCGGCGGCCGTCGGGAAGCGGGATGGGGCCCACAAACTTGCCGCCGCCCGCCATGGTGACGCGCTCAAGGGCCGCGTCGATATCCTCCACCTCGATATAGATCAGCACATAGTTGTCAGGGGGGTGGCCCAAGGCGTTGAGCATGGCCGTGGGGCCGCCCTCATGGCCCGAGATCACCTGATGGACGGGCCCCGCGGCGGCCGTGTTCCAGCCGAACACGTCGGCATAGAAACGGGCCGTCGTGGCGGAGTCCGTCGAACCGATTTCAACGTGGACGACGGGGGAGGGCATGAGGCTACGGCGTCCCGAATTTGAAATTGTTATTGGCCCGGTCGCGGTCGGGGAGCCTGTGGTCCGGATCGACGGTAGCGGAAAGGATGGCGGGGCCGCCGACGAGGCTTAAAGTCGCCTTCGCGCCCAACTGCCAGGCCTCCACGGGAAGGGGCACACGCTTCACCACGCCGCCCGCGTAATGAACCTCCACGACGGTGGGCATGACGAGTTTATCGAGGGTCTCGACCGTGATCCGCGCGCCCTTGGCCGGGTCGCCATCCACGTACGAGACGCCCGTCACGGCCAGATCGAGCTGCCAGTTTTCGAAGAACCAGCCGCGCCACCACCAAGCCAGGTCCTCGCCCGACTCGCTATCCATTTCGCGGAAGAAGTCGCTGGGCTTGGGGTGCTTGAAGGACCAGTCGGCGATGTATTTGCGAAAGGCCGCGTCAAAGCGTTCAGGGCCCAGGATCTCCTCGCGCAGGAGCCGAAGGCCGAGGGCCGCCTTGAAGTAGGTGACCGGGTGCCGATAGCGCTCCGAGATCAGATCGGCGCGGGTCATGATGGGCGGGGCGGCCGGATCGGCCAATAGGGACAGAATCTCATCCACGGGA
>Ga0116230_10007653_pt1 | contig 10670 bp, 2 predicted proteins | sample S1TSphfallax_3_FD_88678 | JGI IMG/M metagenome (GOLD analysis project Ga0116230, IMG submission 88678) | Host-associated microbial communities from peat moss isolated from Minnesota, USA - S1T2_Fd - Sphagnum fallax MG | ecosystem: Host-associated > Plants > Peat moss > Unclassified | place: USA...
GCGGGCGAATCGGTGGCGCTGACCATGCCCTCTTATGTGCTCGCAAGCGGTGCCACCGGGGCGGTAACCCACTATCTCTATGCGTACTCGTTTGCCCTCAACAGCGCGAAGACCGTGCAGAGCTTGACCTTGCCGATGACGACGAACGTGGTGGTTCTCGCGGTCGATCTATCGGCAGCGGCCACGGTACCGGTGGCGGCCGCGCCGACGTTCATGCCATTGTCCGGCACTTACACGTCCGCCCAAACGGTGACCTTGACCGACTCGACGCCGGGCGCGGCGATCTACTACACCTTGAACGGCAGCACGCCGACCACCGCATCGACCCGCTATACGACCGCCTTCTCGGTGGCTTCGACGACGACGGTCAACGCCATTGCCGTGGCGAGCGGGTACACCAACAGCGCGGTCGCGAGCGCCACTTACACCATCAAAGCCTCGGGCACGGCACCGGTAAGCGTGAGCCTGACGGCCGTCGATAAGGTCTACGCCATTGGCACGCCGGGCATTGCCGTGACCGGAGGCGGCATCGATGGCGGCGGCGATGCCTATGCGGGCAATCTGGTAGGGACGTCGGTGACGTATGGCGGAATCACGTACACGTTGTCCGCCGCCGGCGCGAACAGCGCGGCGACCACGACCACGATCACGTTGCCGGCCGGCAATTACGCGACCTTGAGCTTCCTCGGTACCGCCGTGAATGGCAATCACCTCAATCAAGTATTCACGGTAACTTACACGGACGGGACGAGCACGAATTTTACTCAAAGTTTGAGCGACTGGGCTCTCGGGCCTCAGGGCTATACGGGCGAATCGGTGGCCCTGACCATGCCGTCTTACGTGCTGCGCAGCGGCGCCACCGGCGCGGCGACCCGCTATCTCTATGCCTACTCCTTCGCGCTCAATGGCGCGAAGACCGTGAAGAGCTTGACCTTGCCGCTCACGACCAATGTCGTGGTGCTGGCCGTCGATCTCGCTGCGCAGTGACGCCCGCGAAATCCGCCACACAGGGCGCGGATTCGTTGGACTTGACATAGATCCGTCGTTCAGCGGAAACGCGCTTCGGATTATGTGAAACCCAATGGATAAGCGCCCGAGTTGGCAGTTTCATTCTCATCGTCAGGACTGTAGATTTCGCATCACTGATTGAATGAGCAAAAGGTAGCCAGTGACGCCAGTTCGGTTCCTATCGTCGACGCTAGTACGGTATTGCAGAGACGTTACACTCCTTGCGGCATTGTTGATTCCCGCGGCGTCCTACGCTCAGGTCAACGTAACGACGTTTCACAATGACGTCGCGCGCACGGGCCAGAACACGCTCGAAGTCGCACTCACGACGGCCAACGTCAATAGCACGCAGTTCGGTAAACTGTTCACGACCACCGTCGATGGCTATGTGTATGCGCAGCCCCTCTACGTTGCGAATGTATCCATCGCTGCCGGAACGCACGACGTTATCTACGTGGCCACCGAGCACGACAGCGTGTATGCCATCGACGCCGACGACGGCACGATTTACTGGCACAGCAACTTAATCCCCACGGGTGGCCGCACGATCGTCGCCGGCACGGATATCGGGGCCGGTTGCGATGACATCATTCCGGAAATCGGCATCACCGGCACCCCGGTGATCGACACGAGTTCGGGAACGCTGTACGTCGTCGCAAAATCTTACGTGGGCGGGAAAGGCGTTCAGTACTTACACGCGCTCGACATTCGCACGTCGGCCGAGAAGTTCGGCGGTCCGACGCTCATACAAGGGTCGGTGCCGGGAACCGCTTACGACGCCAAGAAGTCCGTGCTGACCTTTAATTCGATGCAAGAGCATCAAAGGCCGGCTTTATTGCTCGACCACGGCCACGTCATCATCGGTTGGGGCTCGCACTGCGACTTCGATCCCTGGCATGGTTGGTTGATGTCCTATGGCGCTGCAACATTAGCCCAAGAAGCCATCTATTCCTCGGCGCCGAACGGCCGCGAAGCCGGCATCTGGATGAGCGGCAGCGGCCCTGCGGCCGACGCGTCGGGCAACATTTACTTCAGCACCGGCAACGGTGACTGGAACGGCACCACGGATTTTGGGGACACCATCGTCAAGCTTGGGCTGCCCAGCGGCGGCTCGTTTCCGTTGCTCGATTATTTTACACCGTTCAATCAGGCCAAGATGTATGCGACGGACGATGATCTGGCGTCGAGCGGACCGATGTTGCTGCCGACGCTGTCGTCGAATCGACAACTGCTCACGCTCATGGCCAAGGTCGGCACGATCTATGTGGTTGATCGCAACGACATGGGTGGCTATTGCGTCAACCAGACACCGGCCTGCACGAACTCGGATCCGCAAATTGCGCAGGAAATCCCCCATGCAAGCTCTGGTGTTTGGGGTTCGCCCGCATATTGGAATGGCAATGTGTACTGGGGTGCGCAAAACGAGGCACTCACCGCATTCTCGTTCAATACAACGACGGGTAGCATCTCCACCGCGCCGTCATCGAAAACCGCTCAGATCTTCGGCTACCCAGCGCCGACGCCGTCCATATCGTCGAACGGCGACACCAACGGCATTCTTTGGGTGTTGAATGCGACCAGTTACGATTCGAGTTGCGCCAGTGCCAGCACTTGCCAGATTCTCTACGCGTACGACGCCACCAACCTCTCTCATCTCCTCTATACCAGCAATCAGGCCGCCAACAATCGCGATGTGCCCGGCGCCGAGGTCAAATTCGCGACGCCGACCATCGCCAACGGCAAGGTCTACGTCGGCAGCCAATATGCCGTATCGGGCTTCGGCGAGTTGAAAGCCGGAACGACCGCAGCAGCCAGCCCGATGTTCACGCCGGCAGCGGGGACATACACGTCCGCACAGTCGGTCAAATTGAGCGATTCCACTCCGGGCGCGACGATCTACTACACGTTGAATGGCGCCACACCGTCCACTGGTTCCACGCCGTACAGCGGAGCCATTACGGTGAGCACCACGACCACGGTCAAGGCCATCGCCGTGGCCACGGGCAACACGACGAGTGCGGTTGCCAGCGCCACCTACACGATCAGTTCAGTGATGGCGCCGGTCAGCGTGCCCTTGACGTCTGACGATATACTGTACGGCATCGGCACGCCGGGAACCGCCGTTACCGGGGGCGGCATCGATGGCGCAGGCAACGCTTATGCAGGGAACCTGCTGGGAACCTCGCTGACTTTCAACGGCATCACCTACACGCTCCCCGCCGCCGGTGCGAACACCGCGGCGACCAACACGAAGATACCCTTGCCCGCCGGCAGCTTCACGAAATTGAACCTCTTGGGTGCCGGCGTTAACGGCAATCACCTCAATCAAGTGTTCAAGGTCACCTACACCGACGGGACGACGACGAGTTTCACTCAGAGCTTGAGCAGTTGGGCCGGCGCACCCCAAGGCTATGCGGGCGAATCGTTGGCCCTCACCATGCCTTACTACGTGACGAGCAGCGGGGCGACGAAGACCGGAACGCGCAACCTCTATGCTTACTCCTTTGCGCTCAACGGCGCGAAGACCGTCAAGACACTGACCTTGCCGCTGACGACTAACGTGGTCGTCTTGAGCGTGGAACTCGGCCGATAGAACGCTTCGATGGAGTTAAGAAAAGGAATCGCGTGACTACAGTCAGCTTGTTTTCGTCACACCTGCTGGCGAGTTGCCGGCGTATTCTTCTCATCGCGGCATGGTTGCTGCCTGCGGCATCGTACGCCCAGGTCAACGTGACGACGTTCCATAACGATGTCGCGCGCACGGGCCAGAACACGCTGGAAGTCGGGCTCACGACCGCGAACGTCAACAGTACGCAGTTCGGCAAGTTGTTCACGACCACGGTCGACGGCTACGTGTATGCGGAGCCTCTCTACGTTGCCAACGTATCCATCGCCGCCGGCACCCATAACGTGATCTACGTCGCCACCGAGCACGACAGCGTGTATGCCATCGACGCCGACAGCGGTGCGATTTACTGGCAGGTCAATTTGATCCCCGCCGGCGGCCGCACCGTCGTCGGCAATACCGACATCGGAAAAGGCTGCAACGACATCATTCCGGAAATCGGCATCACCGGCACACCGGTCATCGACCTGAGCTCCGGAACGATTTACGTCGTCTCGAAGGCCTATGTGGGCGGGACCGGTATTCAACAACTGCACGCGCTCGACATCGGCACGTCGGCCGAGAAATTCGGCGGTCCCGTCACCATACAGGCATCGGTGCCGGGCACGGCCAACGACGCCAAGAAGGGCGTGCTCACATTCAATCCGATCCAAGAGAATCAGCGGCCGGGGCTGCTGCTCGACAATGGCCATGTCATCATCAGCTGGGGCTCGGACTGCGATGTCGACCCCTGGCACGGTTGGCTGATGTCGTACAACGCGGCGACTCTGGCTCAAGAAGCCGTCTACAACTCCACGCCGAACGGCGCGGAAGGCGGCATCTGGATGAGCGGCGGGGGCGTCGCGGCCGATGCGTCGGGCAATATTTACTTCAGCACCGGTAACGGAGATTGGAACGGCACCACGGACTTCGGTGACTCCATCATCAAACTTGGGCTGCCGAGCGGCGGCTCTTTCCCGATGTTGGATTATTTCACGCCCTACAATCAGGCGCACATGTACGCGGTGGACGATGACGTCTCGTCGAGCGGACCGGTGTTGCTGCCGACGCTGCCCTCCGGTCAGCAACTGCTGACGCTCATGGCCAAGGTCGGTACGGTCTATGTGGTCGACCGCAACGATATGGGCGGCTATTGCGTCAACCAAACACCGGCCTGCACCGCATCGGACCCGCAAATCGTGCAGGAAATCCCGGGTGCGAGCACCGGGGTCTGGGGATCACCCGCGTACTGGAATGGCAATGTGTACTGGGGCGCGCAAAACGATGCGTTGACCGCGTTCTCGTTCAACACCACGACGGGAGCCATCTCCACGGCACCCACCTCGAAGACCGCGGTAGTGTTTGGCTATCCGGCACCGACGCCCTCTATTTCGTCGAACGGCAATACCAACGGCATTTTGTGGGTACTGAACGCGAACAGCTACGATTCGACCTGCAGCAGCGCGACCAGCACCACGACTTGCCAGATTCTCTATGCCTACGACGCGACCAACTTAGGCCATCTCCTTTATTCCAGCAGCCAGGCCCCCAACAATCGCGACGTCCCGGGTAGCGAGGTCAAATTCGCCACGCCGACCATCGCCAACAGCAAGGTCTACGTCGGCAGCCAATATGCCGTATCGGCTTTCGGCGAATTGAATACGGGGACCACGGTCGCATACATGCCATCGTTCTCGCCGGTGGGCGGGACGTATACGTCCGCTCAGTTGGTGAGCCTGACCGACTCGATTACCGGTGCGTCGATTTATTACACCCTCGATGGGAGCACGCCCACGACGGGCTCCACGCTCTACACCGGTCCATTTACGGTAAGCGCCACCACCACCGTCAACGCCATTGCCACCGCCAGTGGCTACAGCAACAGCCCGGTTGCAAGTGCCACCTACACCATCAACATCCCGGTGCCGACGGTGGCCACCCCGGCATTCACGCCAATTGCGGGGACGTACTATTCGGCTCAGACGGTGACCTTGGCCGACTCCACGCCCGGTGCGGCGATCTATTACAACTTGAATGGCGGTACGCCGACGACCGCGTCGACTCCCTACACCGGCGCCTTTACCGTGAGTTCAACGACGACGGTCAACGCCATTGCCGTCGCCGCCGGCTACACCAATAGCGCGGTCGGGAGCGCCACCTACGTCATCAGCAATGGGGTGCCAACCGCGGCAACGCCGGCATTCACGCCGGTGGCTGGCACATACACGGCGGCGCAGTTCGTGACATTGACGGACTCCACGCCCGGCGCGGCGATCTACTACACGTTGGACGGCAGCACGCCTACCACGGCGTCCACCCCCTACACCGGGGCGCTAACGGTGAGCAGCACGACCACGGTCAACGCCATCGCCGTGGCCGCCGGTTACAACACCAGCGCGGTTGGCAGTGCCACCTACATCATCGACAGCACTGGCACGGCGCCGATTAGCGTGAATATGACGGCAGCCGATAAGCTCTATGCCATCGGCACGCCGGGCACCGCCGTGACAGGCGCCGGCATCGATGGCAGCGGCAATGCCTATGCGGGTAATCTGCTCGGCACCACGCTGACCTACGGCGGGGCCACGTACGCCTTCCCCGCCGCCGGCCCGAATACGGCTGCATCCAACACGACGATCGCATTGCCGACCGGAAACTACACGACGTTGAGCCTCTTGGGCACCGGCGTCAACGGCAGTCACGTCAATCAAGTGTTCAAGGTGACCTACTCAGACGGCACGACCAGTTCTTTCACCCAAAGCTTGAGCGACTGGGCGATACCCCAGGGGTTTGCGGGCGAATCGGTGGCCATCAGCATGCCTTATCGGGTGCTTAGCGGCGGGGCCACCGGCACCGGAACCCGCAATCTCTACGCCTATTCCTTCGTGCTCAACAGCGCGAAGACGGTGCAGAGCCTAACCTTGCCGGTTACCAGCAACGTCGTGGTGTTGGCGGTGGATCTATCGGCCGCCGTGCCGTCCGCGGCCACGCCGGCCTTCACGCCGCCGGCGGGCATGTACACGTCCGCGCAACCGGTGACCTTGAGCGACTCGACGCCGGGCGCGGCGATCTATTACACCTTGGATGGCAGCACGCCCACGACGGGCTCGACCCTCTATACGGGGACCTTCACGGTGAGCAGCACGACCACGGTCAATGCCATCGCCGTGGCCACAGGCTACACGAATAGCGCGGTGGGCAGCGCCACGTACACCATCAACATTGCGCCGCCGATCGTGGCGACACCGACTTTCACGCCCCCAGCCGGCAACTACACGTCGGCTCAGCCGGTGACCTTGAGCGACTCGACCTCCGGTGCGTCGATCTACTACACGTTGGACGGCAGCACGCCGACCCCGGCATCCACCCCCTACACGGGTGCGTTCACGGTGAGCGCCACGACCACGGTCAATGCCATTGCCGTCGCCACGGGTTACACCAACAGCCTGGTGGGCAGCGCCACCTACACCATCAACACGTCGGGGACGGCCCCGATCAGCGTCGGTCTGACGGCTGCCGACAAGCTTTATGGCATCGGCACCGCGGGAACTCCCGTGACCGGTGGCATCGACGGCGCCGGGGATGCCTATGCCGGGAACCTCCTCGGCACGTCACTGACCTACGGGGGTGTCACGTACACCTTGCCCGCCGCCGGTGCGAACTCCGCCGCCACCAACACCAAGATTAGCCTGCCGGCGGGCAACTACTCGACCTTGAGCTTCCTGGGCACCGGGGTGAACGGCTATCACCTCAATCAAGTGTTCAAGGTGACCTACACCGACGGGACGACGACGAGTTTCACTCAGAATTTGAGCGACTGGGCCGTGGCTCAAGGCTACGCCGGTGAATCGGTGGCGCTGACCATGCCCGCTTATGTGCTGAAAACCGGCGTTCTGCAAACCGCGAACCGCAACATCTACGCCTATTCATTCCCGCTCAACCCTGCGAAAACCGTGCAGAGCCTGACGTTGCCGCTCACCACCAACGTGGTGGTCTTGGCCGTCGATGTGTCGGCGGCGGCCACCGCACCGGTGGCCGCGACGCCCACCTTCACGCCGTCAGCTGGCAACTACACGGCAGCGCAACCGGTAACCCTGACCGACTCGACGCCGGGTGCGACGATTTACTATACGTTGAACGGCAGCACGCCGACCACGGCGTCCACCCTCTACACGGGTGCCTTCACCGTGAGCACGACGACCACCGTCAACGCCATCGCCGTGGCCGCGGGCTACACCAATAGTCCGGTGGGCAGCGCCACCTACACGATTAATACGGTAGTGCCGACCGCGGCCACGCCGTCCTTCACGCCGCCGGCCGGCAACTACACGTCGGCCCAGCCGGTGACCCTGACCGACTCGACGCCGGGTGCGTCGATCTATTACACGTTGGATGGCAGCACGCCGACCACGGCGTCCACCCTCTACACGAGTGCCTTCACGGTGAGCGCAACGACCACGGTCAACGCCATCGCCGTGGCCGCGGGGTACACAAACAGCCTGGTCGGCAGCGCCACGTACACCATAAGTAGTGCGAGTGGAGCACCGATCAGCGTAACTTTGACCGCCGCCAACAAGGTCTTTGCCATCGGCACCGTGGGAACGCCCGTGACCGGCGGCATCGATGGGAGCGGCGACGCCTATTCGGGGAATCTCCTCGGTACGTCGCTGACTTACAATGGTGCGACTTACACCCTGTCTGCCGCAGGCCCAAACAGCGCGGCGAGCGTCACCAAAATCACATTGCCGGCCGGCAATTTCACGACCTTGAGCCTCTTAGGTACCGGCGTGAACGGCAATCATCTCAATCAAACGTTCAAGGTAACGTACACCGATGGAACGACCACGAATTTCACTCAGAGCATGAGCGACTGGGCCCTCGGGACTCAGGGCTACACGGGCGAATCGGTGGCCCTGACGATGCCATCATACGTGCTCCGCAGCGGCGCCGCCCAGACGGCGAACCGCTATCTCTACGCGTATTCTTTCCCGCTCAACAGCGCGAAAACCGTGCAGAGCCTGACGCTGCCGCTCACCAGCAATGTCGTGGTGTTGGCCGTGGATCTCGGTATGCAGTAATGTTCGCGCAACGCGCCAGCGACTGACACGGGTTGATTTCATTTGACATAAATCCGCGGCTCGAGGGAGCCGCCCTCCCCGCTTATGTCAAAACGACGGGCTTGCCGCCCGGGAAGCAGTTAGATTTCTCACCACTGATTTTAGTGAGCACAGGGGTCATCGGTGACGACAGTTCGGTTCTTCTCGTCGAGGCTAAAGTCGTATTGTCGGAGCTTTGCACTGGCCGCGGCATGGTTGATTCCCGCAGCATCGTACGCGCAGGTCAACGTGACGACGGCCCACAACGATGTCGCGCGCACCGGGCAGAACACGCTCGAAGTCGCACTCACGACGGCCAACGTCAACAGCGCACAATTCGGCAAACTGTTCACGGTCACCGTCGACGGCTACGTGTACGCGCAGCCCCTCTACGTTTCGAACGTTTCGATTGCCGCCGGCACCCACAACGTCATCTACGTCGCCACCGAGCACGACAGCGTGTACGACATCGATGCCGACAACGGCACCGTGTACTGGCAATACAACATGATCCCGCCAGGCGGCCGGACGGTCGTGAGCAACACCGATATCGGGGCGGGTTGCGATGACATCATTCCGGAAATCGGCATCTCCGGCACACCGGTGATCGACCTGAACTCGGGAACCCTGTACGTCGTCACGAAAGCGTACGTGGGCGGCAAGGCGGTGCAATACCTGCACGCGCTCGACATCGCCACGTCGGCCGAAAAATTCGGTGGGCCCACACTGATTCAAGCGTCGGTGCCGGGCACGGCCTCGGATTCCAAGGGTTCCGTGCTGACGTTCAATTCGATGCAGGAGAATCAACGGCCGGCGCTGCTGCTCGATAACGGCCATATCATCATCGGCTGGGGTTCGCACTGCGACTTCAATCCCTGGCACGGCTGGTTGATGTCCTACAACGCGACGACATTGACGCAGGAGGCGGTCTACAACTCCACGCCGAACGGCACGGAAGGCGGTATCTGGATGAGCGCAGGGGGCCCAGCGGCCGATGCGTCCGGCAACATTTACTTCAGCACTGGCAATGGCGATTGGAACGGCACCACCGACTTGGGTGACTCCATCATCAAGGTGGGGCTGCCCAGCGGCGGCTCGTTCCCGGTCTTGGACTATTTCACCCCGTACGACCAAGCCTACATGTACGCCAACGACGATGACGTGTCCTCGAGCGGGCCGCTGTTGCTGCCGACGCTGCCGTCCGGCCAGCAGTTGCTGACCCTCATGGCCAAGGTCGGCACGATCTATGTGGTCGATCGCAACGACATGGGCGGCTATTGCGTCAACCAGACACCCGCCTGCACCAACTCGGATCCACAAATCGTGCAGGAAATACCCAATGCGACCACGGGCGTGTGGGGAACACCCGCGTATTGGAACGGGAATATCTATTGGGGCGGGCACAACGACTCACTGTCCGCATTCTCGTTCGATACCACGACAGGAAGCATATCCAGTAAGCGGACTTCGCAAACCGCCGCAGTCTTCGGCTATCCGGCACCGACGCCGTCCATTTCGGCGAATGGCAATACCAACGGGATCGTCTGGGTGCTCAACAACAACAGCTACGACTCCGCCTGCACCAGCACCGCCACGTGTCAGATTCTCTATGCCTATGACGCGACCAACCTCGGTCATCTTCTCTACACCAGTAGTCAGGCTGCCAACAATCGCGACGTTCCCGGCGGCGAGATCAAATTCGCGACGCCGACCGTCGCCAACGGGAAAGTGTACGTCGGCAGCCAATATGCCGTATCCGCTTTCGGCGAGTTGAACAACGGCACGACCGCGGCGGCGAGCCCCGTATTCACTCCCGCGGGAGGAACCTATACATCCGCGCAGTCCGTGACCTTGACCGACTCGATCCCGGGCGCAGCGATCTACTACACCTTGGATGGAACCACGCCCACCACCGGCTCCACGCTCTACACGGGTCCTTTGAAGTTGAGCGCGACCACCAC
>Ga0116230_10007656_pt1 | contig 10668 bp, 7 predicted proteins | sample S1TSphfallax_3_FD_88678 | JGI IMG/M metagenome (GOLD analysis project Ga0116230, IMG submission 88678) | Host-associated microbial communities from peat moss isolated from Minnesota, USA - S1T2_Fd - Sphagnum fallax MG | ecosystem: Host-associated > Plants > Peat moss > Unclassified | place: USA...
AATACATTCAATACACAATTGTGGACCCCTTATGCCTAAAATATGTATAATACATTTGGAATACCCATAGGGCTACGACTCATTTGGTGACATTTGCAACTAATGGTAGGTAGAAGGGTCTTCTTGGATGGAAATTGTGTTGAAAGCTATCCAAATGAAAGGATGAAAAAATCCATTAGTCGCAAGTTAGTCATAGAGTAGTTGCAAGCAAGACCGAATGCAAAAAGTAGTTGTAAATATAACCAACAATAGTTGTAAATGTCAAATAGTCGTAACTAGTCGCAAATTGGTTGGTTACAAAAACCCAATTTTCTTCTAATGGCAATGTATTCATGAAGTAAAAAGATAGGGCTAACTTCTTATCATTTGTGCCAAATATGACATTAATAAACACACCCTTTTCATGTTCATGATGTAACATCATATCCTTTTGTCATTCATTTTGTATACCAACTGTGAAAGGCATATTACAACCATACAAGGTTCTTTCAACCTTAACATTGGCTTCCTAATAAAAGAAAACTTTGTACCTATTTTCAATCACCCATATGCAAAAAAAAATTGCATCATTTTCATCTTCTTATAAATTTATTTTGCAAGTTTTTCTACCAAGTTGCAAATGTCATGTTCACATAAGAGCAGATCTATTGTTAAATCTCCATTGTTCTCCATGGTTTTTTTAATTTGAGTTTTTCACATTTGTTCATAATTTGATATATAAAAAGGCATAACCTAAGGTTTTCCTAAACAAAAGTTATGGTCTCCTTTGATACATGGGCTAAATGTTGACTTATAACTATCTATTTGACACTACCATGGACAATGAAACCCAATTTGTTGATGTGTTCAAAAGTGGCATAACAAACTTCAAAAATTGTTCAGCAAAAGAAAAATCTTTTATATTGAATGAACAACCTTTTTTTGGGGTGAAAACCCTTGTTTTTTCATGGAAGTTTGAAGACCTTTATGCCTTTAGCTAGTAGTCGCATTGCATTTGTTATTCTTATTGGATTTCATTGGGAGCATATTGGGTTTCATTGTCTACATGGATTTATAAAAATCTATTTGTCCATACTCACAATGACACTTGCATACAAATCAATGCCATGACACATTTTGGTGGATCAATAATCTTTTTAAACATGTAACCTACAATGTATTATAACCATCACACATCAATCACACCATGTGCATACAATATTATATGCTAAAAATAAAAGGATACACAAAGCCTAATTGATTTCTAAATTTTATTACATAGTTTGCATGTTCTATAACTATTTTGTAACAAGCTTGACACTTCACATAACTTTATTGCAATGATATTACATTTTATGGATAATTAGGTATGAGTTATCCTATCACATGCTTGTAGAATAGCTATTCCATTGTGTATCTTTCAAATGAACATTGACTTAATTATCTTTTCAAATAAATTTGCATTAAACATTGCTTTTGCTTTCTTCCCCAATCAAGAAACCATGGACATTATCCCATGGAATATATGTCACATAAACCCTCTTTTGAGTACATGTCCCATCATTGCTTCCAAAGTTTCCTTGTGTTGATCCATGTACAAGTTCCCATAATCCAAAGTTCCAATAATGTAACCATTTTTTTCAATTGCCCTCTTTGCCATGTTATCTTTTTTTCCTATCAAAATTATGTCCCATATGATTAGGAATATGCTACAACTATGCTTTTCAACTTCAACTTGAGAATGTTAATTCATACATTCATGTACACAAATTAATTATACATGTGAAAAAAACTTTAATTACATATTCATATCACATATTTTATTGTGGTATCATAGTTACATAAAAATGATAAAAATTCAAATGGTTGAAACATGGACTAACACCTAGAAAATACCAAAATATTAACATGATATCAACAAGTTACAATGCATATTCAAAAGTTAACAATAGAAATGGCATGTTACAAGAAAGACGAACATGTTATAACATATAATTAATCAAACATGAAGTAAATAATAACATAAGTTAAAAGATACATAAAAATTTGTGCAAGGAATGAATTGATTATATATTTACATGACAAATTATCATAGTAATGAAAGACTAATGGGTGTGTCCACTAATAGGAGCCACATCAAATCTAACTAGTGTTTAATTTTCCACGTTCTAATGTCAATAATCGTATTAATGTTTGAATCATTCAAAAACATTCATTAAACATTGTAATTAATGTTTGGAAAGCACTGTAAAAGCTCATATTTTTAGGGAGATTCTTCAACATATATTACATAATATTATAATGTGATATCTTTATAGATCATAATAAAAATTTAATGAATTTTTCAACTTACAAAATGAAATATTCTTAAAATATTCCAAAACATGTGATCCCTTAAGTAGTCGAATGTAGCTCATGTTAGCATGGATGCACGCTAACATGTTAAGGCAACCATTCACATGTTACAAAAAAATCAAATGTTACAATAATTTGAAATTACCATGTTGAAGTAAAATGGATTGGTTACAACATAAATGTTTTTTACATAAAATGACTAATAATATAGAATACAAGAGATCTTTTATAAGGGTATGGACATCTTACATTAGTTTGACAAAGTAGGAGATGTCATCTAATAAAACATGTTGCAACTAGGATTTAGTTAACATAACAAGACACAAGGCAAAGTGGGGAATTGTACATAGTTTTTAAACACATTAAAAAATAAAGCTTAGAAAATGGCATGGAATGTGAGGATTGTTCAAATAAGTTATAGGTTAGAAGAATGATCATATATGCCAACTAGTAGCATGGACATGTTTCAAAGGTACAAAACAAAAAAAATGTAAGATAGAACAATGCATACCTTTTCAATTGCAAGGAATAAATTTGGAATAGAGCATTGTAAACATACCTAAAATCCTTTAGAAATGTGAGATCAATTGGAAAATACATGTTGGCAGTATGCTAATCAAGGTGGGAGCTAAAATCACCTTAACAAATAAAACAACTTGGGAACCTAATGAAAATAACAATGAAGAATAAAAAATCTTCATGTGAAGGGTAAAATGTGTACATAAATGATAACAATGGCAATTTTAGAAAGAGAGTGAGACTTCTTTTAAACTTGGCCTCTATGGTTGATTTGTCACAATCATTGGTTTTAAACAAATGATGAAAACAAAACATGCAAACAATTTTACGTTCAATTTTTGCAACCAACTTAACTACGATGTAAGACTTAGAAATTGGGCAATGCACTCACCTTAGGGTGGAAGTACTTACAACAACTATTATTTCAAATTAAAACAATCAAACAATGACAAAGGTGTGGAAGAGGAGACCTCAAAGAGGAATTTGAAATGCATTGACAAAATAGTAAATGTGTTACCATAGGGACCACAAAACAAGCAAAAATAGAAGGCGATGCCTTAAAAGGAAAATGTTTGCACCTTTCATGGTGGGCGGGTATGATGACTAGCATGGTGGATTGCATAAAGTACCATAGTTATGGGGATGCTAGTGGTTTGTTACACAAAAAAGGTGTAGGTGGTACAAGGTGGTGACGTGGCACCTATGACAAGTTGGAGGTTGATGGGGGGGGTGGGGGGAGGGGCATTTTTTGATTCATGCTTTCTTGGTCATGTAGTAAATATAACCCTTAGCTAGTTTAATATTTTCCAAGAAGAAAGAACTTTGCATGGACATGCCTTTAATTTGTACCATATACATGTTAGGATCAAATTAGGGATCTTATGAATTCTATCATGAAAGTATTGTAAGCAAGTACATTAGGGCATAAAAATAGTTAAAATCTACAAGTAGATTCACACTTGTTGATACACTATTTTAAAAAAAACAAATGTTAGTTGATTAGTAAATTATGGGATTTTACTACCTATGGATAATTTTGTTAATTAATTTAAAGGTTTTACTTATTTACTTATTTATTATTTATGTTTACACATGAACTAAAATATTACATGGGTAAAGTAACAAAACCCTAAAGGACTATCACCATTCAAGGTAACATCAAAATGATAAGTCCTAACTTACCTACCTTCTATTATGTCCTTCCTTATTATGCACCGCCCTCCAAAGCTAATGATGAAGCTTCATGGTGAAAAGTTCCAAGGCCAAAAAAATCAACACTACACATGGGAGGTTGACAATTGTTGCAAAAACATAAAAATGCAATGAATGGAAATTTAAGGCAATCATTGTAAAAAAAAAAGATGGTGTTTTAAAAGCTTGGTGATTTTTTTTTTTTTTACTCTTGCACATTTTCAATTGCAATGCATTTATGCTAATGTGTGTCTTAGTTGCTGTGAGCACGAGAAGTTCCAACGTTTCTAAACTTTTCATGATTTTTTGTTTTCACTTGTCACAATGCATCACATGAGGTTATTCCTTTTATTGATGTTCATTTAGGCGGTTTTGCATGTGCAAAATTTGATCAAACATGGTTACAAAGACATTGAACTTCACAAATTAACATCTCTTCCAAGTGATGAAATATGCTTCACCTTTGAATCAATGCACAACAATTTGATTCTTCATTTGTTTTAAATGTCTTGTGTTTATGATCTCATGGGCAACTAGGAGCTTGGTGACTAGATAAAGGTTAGATCAACCATTTGGTACTCGCATTTTTTGATGACACAATATGATGATGGAAAAGAAGAACACACAATTTCAATTTACTGTGCCTATGAACAGTTGTGTGGCATGCAGCTTATACAAGTTGGTTCGCGCATCTAAATATCTTCATTGCTTTGAGTTTTTTACCATTATGAACTCTACTATGCATTTGGTGGTACACGAATTTATGTGTGCTACGAATGTTGTGTTGAAGATTCAACTTAAATGGCTTGTTGGAGATGATTTAGATGATGTCACAGCTGGATTCAAAAACCTTTATGGCTTGCCATCAGTCCATGGCGCCATTGATGCTACACAGATCCATTTATAGAAGCCAAAGGGTGAGAATTCGTTTGATGTTGATTTCTACTCATTCAAGTTTAAAGGATACAACATCTAAATGCAAGTGGTCATTGATCATTGCAAGTGCTTTTGAAATGTCTTTGTTGGTGTTCTTAGTTTAATGAATGGTGCTCGAGTCTTGTGGATATCTTCTCTATATCATTGAATGACTAAAAGAAATTAGTTTGTAATCAAACATGGACAAGAAGGGATTAGGTCATGCATTCTTGGCAACAAAAGGTATCCCCTTTGCCTTGGTTAATGGTGCTTCACAAACAAGTTGGTGTCCATCACACTGTTCTTGAAGCATTGTTCAACTAATAGTTGTCTTGTGTAGAAGAACTGTTGTGGAAAATTCCTTTAGGATTTTGAAACAAATGTTTTGGGAACTATTGTTCATGACAAGTCTAAATATCCTTTTCTTACTTGATGTTGTCATGTGTTGCTATATGTTACACAACTTGATCATGAATGGGAAAGATGAGGATATTGAAACTCTCATGGCCCAATTGGAAATTGGAAATGATCAACCAAGTGCAAGTGCAGGAACAAGGATGGGGGAAGAAACACAAGCAAACATGGATGATGAAGTTGAACAACAACCTTTACAAAATGATGAACTATCTGGAATTGCACAAAAAACACAACTAGAGTAGTACCTTGAAAATCATAGGCCTCAAATTCAAAGGCATTGATAGCATCAAGTTTTATTTCTTTGTTAGATTGCACATGGAAAGAAGATTTCTTGAGACATTACCAAACTGAAAAACATCCAAGATTGAATTTAGAGGTTAAATTTATTTTTTTCATTTATCTACCTCATTGCTGACTACCTTTCATTTTTTCAATTATGTTTTTCACCATCATCACATGTGTTTACTTTTGGATTTGCATTGTTTGATGAAAAATCTAACAATAGTTGCACAAGTCAAGACATCTTGACTTTATCTTATAGAAAATCATGGCACATTGTTAGACTCATACTTGCCAAAACATTTACGAGGTTTTTGTTTGTTTAATGCATTTTCTTGTCTCTAGCCATTAGATATTGAAATTGTTCTTTGGTAGCTTGCTAGTGGACCTTGTTGCAACGCTTTTCAATTTCCAAATGAGTGACATTCATGATTTATATAATGGGTTCAAATTCTATAAGGTGTACCAAAATCTTGTCACAATGTCACCTTTTTCTAATTTTTTTTACCTAGTCCTTTTTACTATGTAAAGACACATTTATGGATGATTATGATGGAATCTAGAATTGTAATGGTTTAAAATATAGTCCTTTTGAAAGTTTTGACAAATTTTGATTCATTATTTTTTATGGTTATCAAAATATAGGGTAAAAAATGGCTATAGTAAGGACTAGGCCCTTTTCATCCTGTGTGGTATGCCTTAAAGGATTTTCACTTTAACGTAAACTATGATTTTTGTTATTTTTGTCTATAGCTTCAAGCACCGGGGAAAAAAAAATCAATTGTTTTTGTTTTGCACTTATGCATTTAAGAATTAATGGAGTTGTTGGATTGCTTGCAAGTGTTGATGCCAGGTTTATGAAATTTGTTTGACTCCTTTCTACAATTGCAAATGGTGCACCCACTTTGATGTCAAACTTTTGTAAGGATCTATGTTATGTTGCAAATGAAAGCATCTAAACCCATGGCTCAGTATGTGGCATGGCAACACTATTTCCAAGATTAGTTATTTATTGGTTTTGTCCCATAGAGGCATTGTGGGAATTCATTTTGAGTGTGTATAGGGGGTGGGGAATCAAACTAGGGGCTGAATGAACATGGCAAGTGTTAAATTAATGAATTGTTCCACCTCTTGAAGAATGTTACCTCAAATTGCCCCATTATGTTTAGACCAATGTTGGTTGGTTAGTAAAAACAATCCAGTTATTCATTTGGATAATCACCGGATATGGATTCGTCCAGAACACAGATTCTTGCTCCTATTGCACGCAGGGTGAAGCCACGACTGTGTACAGCAAACTCTGCTATGGCAAACCCATCATCCAAGTCAGATTTAAAAGGGATACTTGCTACTGGGTTGGGATCCAACAGGAGTGAACATCAACCAGAGCTTGAGCTTGATCTAACACTCAAGGTCCAGGATACATTTTATTGTGTTGATATGTGAAAGTGTTTTTGTATTATTTAATTAATCAAATAAGTGAGGTTGTAGGTAATAAATAAAATAGGCAGTAAATATATAATATGTCGGCTAAGTAAAAGACATTGTATGGTGTGGATATATCATTTTTTTGGATTAATTAATCATGTTAAATATGTTTAATTAATTAATTAAATCAAGGCCTAGGTAATAGGAGTTAAAAATTAATTAAGTAGACTAGGTAGATAGTAGTATGTATGTGGGCTAAGTAGTAAAAATTCTAGTTTATTGATATATGATAATGACTTTATATTAATGATTACTTAACTCTAAATATGATGTGTAATTAATTTATTCAAGAGGTTAGGTAATAGGTAGTAAATAGGTTAAATACTAGATATTCTATTGTGGGAATATGTGAGAATGCTTTTATGCATATGACAAAGAATGTGATATTGTAAAACCACCCAACACCGAACAAAAGCTTACACACAACACTTCCAATATTTTCCTCATCCTTTAACCAAATTGAATAATTTTATGTCATTAGAAGCACAAATTGGAAAAGGACTACAAATAATCTCTAAGCACCAAATGCAAGGAACAAGGAAGAAAACACAAGATAAGAAGGAAGGGAACTATGATATTTTTATTCAAAAGTTTTGAAGAAAAAACTTTAGATCTTCTTTAATTTCAAACCCGATATCTTTTTCATTTTTAGTCAATTTTGAGTGATATAAAAACATGTGGGTGTGCCAACTAGAGATTCACAAACCTCTTTGTACTCCAAAGGCAAAGGAACAATGACCAGAAGATTTAACCTCAAAATCCAAAATTGATTTAAGAGGCCTACCAAAAAACATTAACCCACTTACACAAAACAATTCATTTTTTGACCAAATTGAGTGTTTTTTGTGGCATTGAAAGTGCTAAGTGGAGGGCTACAAATGTTCATTGATTGTCATAAGTCACGAACATTTTTAAAAGATTCAACCTCTTTTAAATTTTTAAATGTATGGTGATCGGTTTGTTTATCTTAAAGTTACATAGTGTTGTGGCTTTCATCAGGATTTATCCCATTTCATTTTCTGACAAGTTCAATTTTGTAAAATATATAATTAGGTGAAAGAATGAACTTTTAATGGTTTGAACTTTGAACATTCAAAATGCATGGACCATATTCAATGAACCAATTAAAAAAGCTTGTACCAAATAAATGTAAGATTCCACCTACCTATTTAAACCTATCTACACCATGTACCTATCCTAAGTCTAAGTGCCTACTTACCTACCTACCTATCTATCTACCTACCTACCTTATGTTAGGTTACCTATTCTAACATAGCCTACATTATAATAGTTGCCTACCCCAATTTAGCCTAGCCTTTAAGTAGTTGTCATGATTACTGATTTATTACCACATGTACATCATTTAGTGGACAATCTTTATCCAAGTCCAATGGACAAATTTTTGCCACATGTATACATCCTAACTTTTTGCCATATGTTGACACATTTTAATCATAAATGTAGTTGCAAATGGTCATGCCACATGAGCATATATATACAACTACACATTTTTGTCATAAAAACCAATTGTGAATGACCATGCTATGTCAAATGGATAAAAAGTTGGTGTTAGTCACATATTATTGATGCGATTGTCTTTTTGACTAGGTGTCATGGATTGTATGTGACTTGTCCAAGATGACTAAACATTGTAACAAGTCACATATGTCATTTACAACTAAAACTCAATTGTTAATTTGCAAATTTCTTGGAGTGGGCACATATTTTGCACTTTCAATTCATTAGATATGGGATGATTTATTGAATCAATACTATAAGTTGAAATGAATTGTGCACAAGCATGACAACAACCCCTAATTTCTAGATGTGTTAAATGTGCACAAGTTTTAACATGATTTACTTGTATTTCATGTTTGTGATTAGCACCCTCAAGTTGAGATCTTTTTGAACTTTGCAAGGAATGAAAAACTTTTCATGCTTATGCATTATATTGGTGCCTCCCCAAGTTAACTATTTGTCTACATATCACAAGTTACTCAATGCCGCCCACACAACATTGCTAATGTGTTTCTATTCATAGCCACTAGGCTTCCACATTTTGAACCCACAAACATCAAAATTTTGGAACACAACAATTACAAGTTTATAGTTTAAAATAATTCCAATAATTTAATCCAAAATCCATCATGTGCATACAACCTTCAATGCACTCAAAGCTAACATGCTAACTTACTTTCATTTCAAACTCTTCAACATAACACATGTTGGAAATTTCAAAGGAAAAGACAATTGGAATAGCCCTAGCCCTTCAATTCCATTGATTGAAAAATTTCTTCTCAAATTGAAACATTGTCAACTTGAAACTTCCACACATGTACAAACTTGTTTACCATTTAAACTTGAAAAAACAACATAGTAGACTCAAAGCTCAAATGTTATTATATTTTGAGGTGCTTACAAATGTTGAGCAATTTTTAACTTTGCACAACTTTGCAATTTTACAACTCTAAATAAACTACAGCAAGGAAGATTTTAAAACAACCTCTACATAATTGAGAGCTTAAATGATTTCTTTAAGCTCAACTTCATGCAACTCCTACATCTAAACTTCATTCCTTCAAGTTTTAGTTTGCTTCTAATTGGCAAACTACTTAGCAAATTTTGTGATGTCAAAATTTGTTATGTAAAATTTTCTTCACAACTCCAAGCTCAACAAGTTTATTGTACATGAAATAAATGTTTTAAGGTTCAATGAAAGTTTCCATGACTAATTAGGAAATAAAACCATTGCATGTGAGGTAAATCACACGTGTGCTTTGATGCAATTGGGAAACCTATCAATTTGCTTGAATGTTTTTAAAAAATCTTTTAAAAATTCAAATTTTCATCAATCCAACCTTCATTTGTTCAATTGATCTCACCAATCCACCAATTGTTTATCACATAATTGATTAAAAAAACCACAAGAATTACTCTTGCTTAAACACAACATCTTTGTACTATGTGGCTCAATTTTAACATGTTTTCACACAATTGGACAATAACCTTGTCCCTTCTTGGTCATTAACTAAACTAGTTGTAACCCTTGAAACTAATTACCTAAATAAGGGAAGCCATGTAACCTTTCACCCCAAGGATCTTGCATTGAAGTACAGTAAACTCTCTCTAAACTAATATTGTGTAAACTAATATTCTCTCTAAACTAATATGCGGGCACAGGCCCGTGGCGGGCCTCATACTTAATTTAGTAATTCTCCATAAATTGATATTCAATATTTTTTTCCAGTCCCATAACATTTTATAAACTAATACATCATACATATGGCACCAACCCAATGTATTCTGAGAGTACCTAGAGTGCAGCTTTCCACAACCTCACTTTCTGCCAAGATTTCTATCACTCATGTCATATGATCTTCTACGTGCTTCTTTGATCCTCCACCAAGCTCCACAAGGTTCCATTACCTTCCCCAATGATCCATGACCTTCTACTAACCTCCATGACCTTCCATGCTGCTCTGGCAGGTTCCGGAATGATTTTTGTTACCCCCCATATAATTTGTG
>Ga0116230_10007657_pt1 | contig 10668 bp, 7 predicted proteins | sample S1TSphfallax_3_FD_88678 | JGI IMG/M metagenome (GOLD analysis project Ga0116230, IMG submission 88678) | Host-associated microbial communities from peat moss isolated from Minnesota, USA - S1T2_Fd - Sphagnum fallax MG | ecosystem: Host-associated > Plants > Peat moss > Unclassified | place: USA...
CACCTTCGATCATCCCGCGAAGCGGATGGAGCGCTTTCTCTATCCCCTGCTGGCCTGGCTGGTCTCCATCGGCCACCCTGCCCGCATCTCCTGGGCGTTGTTCGCAATCAATCTGTGCGGGCTGGGCGCCATCGCATTCACCGCCCAAGTCATCGCCCGGCAGATGCGATTGCCCGCCACAATGGCACTGGCGATGGTGCTATGGCCCGGCCTCATGGTCGCCCTCCTCTACGACACCGCCGAAATCACCTCGATGGCGTTACTCCTGAGCGCCGTTTGGGCCTATCTCGGCAATCGCCTCGCCCTGTATGCCGCGCTCGCGGCCTGCGCCACCCTCGCGCGAGAAACCACGCTCCCTGCCTTCCTCGGGATTTTGGCCTACGAGGCCTGGATGGCCCGCACCACGCAGTCGCGCTGGCCGCGCGTGGTCGCGTGTGCCGGGGCGCTGGTGCCGTTCGCCGCGTGGCGGCAAATGCTTACCATGATGGCGCATGCAGTGCCCCAGGCCCAAGGAATGTCGCAGGATATTGGCTGGCCCTTCATGGGCGCGGCGCAGATATTGTGGGGCTGCCTCACCGGTGCGCGGCACTGGGCGAACACCCCGCTGAAGGATGCAGCAATCCGCGCCATCATCCTGCTCACGGCTCCCGGGCTCCTGCTGTTCTGCGGCCTGGTTCTGGTCAGGATGAAAGCGGTGTTCCGCCAGGAACCGCTTCGCGCCCTCGCCATCGGCTGGCTACTGACGGCCGCCCTCATGTCGCTGCTCACCGCCGCCGGCCCATGGATCGATCCGATTTCGTACTATCGCGCCTTCACGGAGTGTTTTGCAGCAGGCTGCATCCTTCTATTCGCCGGCGGCTTTGCCCCAGGCGCAAGCAGCGTGGCGCTGTTCGGCGGCACCCAGTTACTGCTCACGTGGTCTCTGTGCCTTGCAAAGTTGCGATAGCATCAACCCTGAACCAAAAGTTTTTTGCTTCTTTTTTTCAAAAAAGAAGGCCTTTTCCTTAAACCACATGGTACCCCGCCGCGCTCAAAAATGCCCCACACCCCAGCATCGCGCCAAATATACAAACCGCCCATGCAAAGGCCCGGGGCCGATCGCGCAGAGCCCAGCCAAGCCCATAAAACGTGGTCATCACGCAGTACGTAAGGCGCAAAACGGAATTACCAGGCCGCGACGTGCTGTGGAACCAGATGAACAGCGCCAGAGTGAACGCACCCTGCAGCGTAATTGCACGCGGGGCCACCCGCGCACACACCAGCAGCATCAGCACGGCCAGGCCCAGCGCGGCGTTGTGCACGCCCTTCTCCAACTCGGCCTGCAGCGCCACCAGCGTTCGGGCATGCAACGCATGCACGGCATAAGCAGCGCCCAGGCCGAAATCGGGCAGGATCAGCAATTGCCAGATCGCGCGCGGGATGCGCGCCAGCGCCGGCAGCGGTGTGGCCCACGCCGCCTGTGCCTTGATGAAGGCGAATGGATCGCCGAACTTTACCCGCTGCCACACCAGAAAACCGGCCAAACCGGATACCGCGAGGCTGGAAAGCCCCATCAATCCCGCCGCAGCGCGCGCGATTGCGGCGAACCCGGGGCGCGCGGTCCGCAGAAACTTCCATTTGTTCAGCGCCGCGCACACCCACACGGTCATGGCAGTGCCGAGGCCGAGCGGACCAATCGCCGTCACCAGCCCCGAACACGCCGCCGCTGCCCAGTAACGCCGGCAAAGGGTTGCGCGCAAAGCCAGAAGAACCAGCAGGTTCATCAGGCCGGTGGGGTAGGAAAGCAGCAGAAAACTTGCACCCGGCCAAAGCGTAAATAGCCACGTGGCAGGCGCCACAGCGCGCTCGGGCAGCGTTTTCAGAGCCAGGCCGCGGAACACGCACACCGAGGCAAATCCAAATAAGGCCGCCACGCCAACGGTCAGCCACCGCGAGGCCTGGCCGAAGCCCGCCAGCGCCGAAACCAGGCGCAGCACCAGCGGCCATAACGGGAAGAATGCCACATCCTGCTTCAGCGCCGGCTGCGCCGGGTTCCAGGTATAGGCATCGGCGGCGATGCGCTGATACCAAACCGCATCGAAGGGAAAGAAGCGGTCGACGAAATGGGGCTGGTTTCGCACCGCATGCTCGGGCCAGTTGCCGGCCCAGGCTTGTGGCAACAAGCCCGCCAGAAATCCGGCGGCCACGATTAACGCGAAACAGGCGGCGCACGGGAGAAAGGAAGGAAGCACTTCTTTTTTGAAAAAAAGAAGCAAAAAACGTTTACTTCCTGAAGAGGCTGAAGAACTGGGGATGGCTGGCTACTTGCGGAGTTGGTCCATGATCCTGGCCACCAGCGAGGTTTTCACGGGCTCCGGATGCAGTTCGGGCGGCAGCACCGGGCGCAGCGGCGGCGGCGGCATCGTTTCCGGCATGGCCGCAAACGGCCGGTCGATCGCACCCGCCATGCCCCTTGTGTTAGGCAGCATACGCGGCAGCATCGGGATCAGGTGGTCGGCCGGGGCCAGCGGCGTGTAGCGATTGCCGCGGGCAACCGGCAGATTGGCCGGGCTCGCCAAAGGCGGATCGCCAAATTGCGTCAGCGGCAATTCCACATAGGATTGCGGCTCCGGCTCGGGCTCCACTTCCACCGGCACCTGCACTAACGTCGTCAGGTGCTGGGGCGGCTCAGTGAACAAAGTGAGCGGAACCTGTGTGCCTTCGTCCTGCTCCGGCGCCAGGGCCGCCGCCGCCGGCAATGGCCACGCGCCGAAGGCCGCGGAAGGCTGCGATACCAGCGGCGCTTGCGCATCGGCGATACCATCCTGATCGATGGTCGGCGCCCCACTGCCCGGTACCATATCCAGCGGCAACGCATCCAACGGCCGCGCCAATAGAGCACTGCCGAAAGCGGGCCGCGACACCACAGGTTCGGGTGCAGACCGCAAAGCCTCCGGCAGGCGAATGCTCGAAGGCGCCGAATCCGCGGCCGGTGCCTCTGACTCCAGCGCCTGGGGCAGCGTGGCAGGCATTTCGGCCGCCGCCTTGGGGATTTCCGGGGCTTGTGGCAGTGGCGCAGCCGGTGGCGGCGCAGCGACAGGTGCGGGTGCTGCCAGAACCAATGGCGGCAGCATCGATGCGTCCGAAACCGCACGCTCGGCATCCTTCAGCGCCCGCAGGCCCGATCGCGATTCCGGCGATTGTTCCAGTGCCACCCGCAGTTCCGGGATCGCCTCCGAAGGATTGCTGTCCGCCTTCGCGATCCCCGCATGCAGCAAGCGGTTGAATTCATAGCGCCAGTAGCGACGGCAATATTGCTCGAACGAGAAATAGCCCTCGTCCAGCATCGGATATTTGTGCTCGGGCGCCGGCGCCTCCATCCCGAAATACGCCAGCACGCCGGGGTGGATGGGCATCGCGCCGGGCAAAAAATAGGTGTCCGACAACATAGAAATGCGGCTGACGGCTATGCCCATCTGGCTGAACAGCCGGGCCGCCATGTGCTTGAACAAGGGCAGGTTCAGCCGGTTGCGCGTCGCAAACAGATTTTGGGTGCGGAAGGTCCCGGAAACGAAATCGGCGAGATCGAAACCTGTCTCGGCATCCAGCCGCTCCAGCTCCACGAGCCGGTCGCGCAGCATTTCGTCCAGCCGCGCCTCCTCGGCGATATCCAGCGCCAGGTAGCGCGCGATCGCCTCGTCCTCGTCCAATCCCTCGCGCGCAAGATCGTCTAGATATCGGTCGCCGAAATCGGTGGGGTAAGGCCCTTCCGGCAGGCCCGACGCATACATGTTGCGCGGATGCGCGCCGCCTGAAAACGGCCAGATGAAGTCGGCCGTCACCACCGGCACGGCGATGCGCAGCGTACCCACCTGGATCAGTTCGTCCTTCACGGTGGGGCCGTCCGGGGTCAGGTCGGTCACCAGGATATCGGCCGCCTTCACCACGCGCTGCGCGGCCTCGCGCGCCATGGATTCGGCGCCGATGAAGAACACGTCCTCATCGTAGTCGAGCGCTACGTCCAGCCTATAGGCTTTCGCCAGGGCCTTCGCCTGGACACCGCCAGCGAAGACGACCCTCTTGGTCATGCAAACCCTCGTGATTACCCCCTGGTTTTGACGGTTTCGGCCGCAAAGGGCAAGACTGTGATCGGCTGCGAGCCATCGGGAGGAAGGAAGAAGTTCTTTTTTGAAAAAAAGAACCAAAAATTTTTACCATTGTACGGTCCGCACCGTCCCAAGTTTGTCGTATCGCTTGCAAGGCTCAGGAAATAAAAGTTTTTTGCTTCTTTTTTTCAAAAAAGAAGTGCTTGCTTACCTAACGATTTGCGATTCCCGCCCGCCCCCCCCATAAGCACGCGCATGGATTTCGGGCATCTCAGCATTTTGTGCGTCGGCGATGTCATGCTCGATCGTTTCCAGCACGGCGAGATCGAACGCATTTCGCCCGAAGCGCCGGTGCCGGTCATCCGCCTTCGCCAGGTGCGGGAAATGCCGGGCGGCGCCGGTAACGTCGCCTGCAACATCGCAGCCCTCGGTGGCCGCGCGATCCTCGCCAGCGTGATCGGCCAGGATGGCCCCGGCGAACGCTTGCGCGCGCTGCTCGCGGCGCAACCGGGCATCACCGATGCCTTGGTCGCAAGCAGGCGCCGGCCCACGATCTGCAAAACCCGCTTCATCGCCGGCCGCCAACAGGTGGTGCGCGCCGACGATGAAAGCAGCGACGCACTCTTCGTTGAGGAACAGGCCGCACTGCTCTCGGCCATCGATGCCCATCTGCCGGCGGCGCACGCGGTCATCCTCTCCGATTACGGCAAGGGCAGCCTCACGGGAGCCGTGCTGGCGCATACGATCGGCGCCGCCCGGGCCGCCGGCATTGCGGTGTTCGTCGATCCCAAAAGCGCCGATTTCGGCCGCTATCGCGGGGCCCACTGCATCACCCCCAATGCCAAGGAATTTGCCGCCGCCGCCCGCGCGCCGGCCACGTCGGAGGCCGAGATTGCCGCCGCCGCGCCCCCTCTCCTGGAACAGGCCGGGGCGCAGGCAATTTTGATCACCCGCTCCGAAAAGGGCATGCTGCTCGTGGAACGCGGCGGCGCCATCGCCTCGGCGCCCGCCCGGGCGCGCGAAGTGTTCGACGTTTCGGGCGCCGGCGACACGGTGATCGCTGCCTTGGCGCTGGCCTATGCCGGTGGCCGCACGCTCGCCCAGGCGATGCATATTGCCAATGCAGCGGCCGGCGTGGTGGTCAGCAAGCTCGGCACCGCCACCGCCAATATCGCCGAGGTGATGCACGAACTCGCCGCCCAGAACGAACAACTCGGCGGCCCCGCGGTCGCCGGCCTGCAAACCCTTGCGGCGGCACAAAGCCTGGTCAGGCATTGGCGGGAGCAAGGGCTGGAGGTGGGCTTCACCAATGGCTGCTTCGATATCCTGCACACCGGCCATGTGGCGCTGCTGGCGGCCGCCCGGCTGAACTGCGACCGGCTGGTGGTGGCGCTGAATACCGATGACAGCGTGCGACGCCTGAAAGGCCAGGCGCGCCCGGTAAATGCGCTGGAGCAGCGGGCGCAAGTGATGGCCGCCATCCGCTTCGTGGATTGCGTGGTGAGCTTCGCCGAAGATACCCCCCTGGAAATCATCAAGGCCCTGATGCCCGATGTACTGGTGAAGGGCGCAGATTACGCGATCGACCAGGTGGTGGGCGCCGATCTGGTGCGGCAAGCCGGCGGCCGCGTGTTCCTGGCCGATCTGGTGGCGGGCCAATCCACCACCGGCATCATCGGCCGCGCCCGGATCGGCGATGCCGGCGCTTAGGGCAACATGATCAAAGAGATAAGGGAAGAACTTCTTTTTTGAAAAAAGAAGCAACAAACTTTTAATTCTCTCGCCGGTTGCACGATCGAAGCCCGCTGGCAACACTTCGCAATGTTTTGGAATGGGCGTTCCTCTTGCAGGCACGTTAGGAAGAGTTAACTCGGACCCAAGCCTCATCGAAAGGGCTGGAGAAGGTAAACAGGTTTATTGGAGCCTATCATCCCCATGCGTAAACTCCCTGTGCTTGCCGGCCTGACCCTGCTGGCTGGCTGCGCCTACCCAAATCCCCAGCATGTCTCTGCCCTGAATGCGATGGTCGGCAAGCCCGAGGCGGATCTGGTGCGCGCCTACGGTGTGCCGATGCGCAGCGTGGAAACCGGCGGTTCAAAATTCCTGGCCTACAGCCAGCACCGCATCGAGTCCTACCCCGAAGGCCCATTCTGGGGCGGGTATGGCTGGCGCGGCGGTTGGGGCTGGGGCGGCGGCTGGGGCTACCCCGATATCGTCCAGTTCGACTGCGAGACCACCTTCGAACTGAAGGACGGCCTCGTGAAAGGCTGGAGCCTGCGCGGAAACGCTTGCTGAAGAGAAACGATAATAACGGCCCCCGTAGGATGCAATGCGCATTGGCATTGCATCCTCGCGGTGAGAGCTAGACTTAGACAACAGGCTTAAGGAAAGCATGTTCTTTTCTGAAGAAAAGAACCAAAAGACTTTAATATCCTGCGCCGGTTTCACGATGTTGGATTGGCCGGCAACGTGAAAACCGCTCAGTGATAAAAGTTTTTTGCTTCTTTTTTTCAAAAAAGAAGCGCTTCCTGCACCGGCGCGCGGCAAAAGCCGCGCGCCGGCAATCGTTTTTACTTGCCGATGCTGCCGAACGGTGCGCCGATGCCGGTGCACAGATCATAGCCGACCGACGCGGTGCCGGAAGGCGCGTTGCCACAGGCGCCCTTGGTGATATCGATGAACGCCTTGGCGTTGCCGAGATTGGCGTACATCTCTTTCAGCTCGGCCGTCGTGGAAACGTTGAAGGTGCCGGCCGAATTCACCATGGCGGCGCTGGCGGGGCTCGCCACGCTGGTCCCACCGAGAACGACCCAGTCCAGTACCCGGCCGCCATAGGGCGTGGTGTCATACACCCACACGCCGGTCTGCGGATTGGCCACCGCCGCGATGTCGGGGATGCCGCGTTGCGTGCCGACGATGTTTTTGACGGCGTTCTGGTAGGACGGCCTGGAGATGTACTGGCTCAAGCCGCCACCATCCGAGCTCCAGGTGGTCTGGCTGATGAACTTGCCGCCCGAGCTGCGATTGATCGAGGTACCGCCAACGGCCACGACATTCGGCAGGGCCGATGGCGAGCCGGTGCCGTTGCTATCGCCCGAGGACGCGAAAACGACCACGTTCTTGCCGTCGAACGCGCCTTCCTGCTTCGACTCCGTGCTGTATTCCGAGCCTTCCCAGCTGTTGGAAACTTCGCCGCCACCGGCGGCCTCCACCAGCTTGATCGCAACCTTCTCGGCCTTGATCAAGGCGGCGTCCGAGTTCGAATCGGCTTCCACCAGGATCACCTTGGCGTTCGGCGCCAGCGCGTGCGCCATTTCGATATCGAGCGATTCCTCCAGCTCCCAACCGCCGGACGAGTCCTGGTTAGGCTTGCTGCCGCCGGCGTAGACGACCTCGAAATTGCTGGAGGTGATTGCCGGCAAACCGTATTGCTTGCTGTAGACGGTCAGGTCGTTGGTGGCCGTCGGATCGTCGTAGGCATCGACGATGGCAACGATCTTGCTGCCGGAGGTGGCTACGGTTTTCAGCGTCTCCGGGTTGCAGCCAACCACCTGGGTGGTGAGGCCGTAGACGCAGGCGAGCGACGCGGGCGTTTCATAATTGCCGCTCGGTGACGTATTATTGGGGTGGCGCCCCTTGGGAATGAAAATCTTCACGTCGGTATGTGCGGTGGTGCCGGTGGACAAGCCAGATGTCGGCGTGATGATCATGCCGGCCGGCGTGGTCTCGACCCGCGCGCCGGTATCCGTGCCGACCGCTTCCGGTGTGGCGGCGCTTGCCAGCAAAGGCAGCACGGCGATCGATGCTGCAGTGATGTATAATAGTTTACGCATGGTGTCCTCATTGAGTGTGCGTGTTCCCGCGCGCGAACGCGCGCGGGATCGGTATCCGCCGGCGCAGCTGGATTACTTCACCGGTGTTGCCAGGAAAACTTCCTGGCCATTCGCATCGGAATAGGTGCCGATGATCTGGCCGGGGTCGTTGATGGCGAAGGCGCCGGTGTTGGTGCCGCCGGGCACGCTGATCGGGGTGAACTTGCCCTTGAAATACACGTAGCTCGTTTCGTTGTTACTGGCGTCGAACGCAACGCCGACGATCAATCCGGCGTCGTTGATTCCGGTGAGATAACTGTTCGCGCTCCCCGGCGCAATGACCGATGTGACCGTTCCATTGGCAAAAATAAAGCCAGTCTCGGCGCCGGCGGCAGTCGAGGTATAGCCGACCGCCGAGCCGGCATTGTTAATGGCGTAGGCGACGGAATTCACCGAGTTCGGCAGATTGATCTGGGTTTGCGTGCCAGCGATATCGACGAACGCGGCCAGGTTCGGATAGAACTGCCCGGGCGGGTAGATCGCATAGGCACCGGAAAGATTGCCCTTGCCGCTGACGTGATAGAGCGTGGGGTTGTTCGTGGCAATCAGGGTGGTGAAAGTTTTCTTGGCGTAAGTGACGAGCAGCTGCGCATTATCCGGGCCGGCGGCATCGCCGAACAGCAAGCCAGCATTGTCGATGCCGGTAAACGCGAAATTGGGCGACCCGGCATAGTCCACGCTGGTAAATTTCTGCACGCCGGTGCTGCTGATGGTCAGGATGAAGCCGTGCTGTGTATAGTTCTGGTCGAAATAGCTGCCGATAATCTCGCCCCGGCTGTCGATGCCCGCCGGCGCGGTGCCAATCGAATTCGGCGGATCGAAGCTGGTGATCGTACCGTTCTGGTAGATGAAGCCATGCTCCGTGAATGAGGTGTCATAGTAATTGCCCAGCACCGTGCCGTTGGCAGTGATCGCGGTCGGATAAACGCCAAACCCTGGAATGGTGATATCCGTGTAGGTGTAGGTCCGCGGGGCGGCCGCTGCGGCGGCGGCGAACAGGCACATTACGCTCGAGACAAGGCTGGATGCGAGAAGGCTGGTTTTCTTCATGGGAAACACCTGTCGTTTTGGTTCGCCACGGATCGAGGGCGATCCGTGGCGTCGGGCTGGTCAGTGGAGGAAGCGGGAAAGTGCAGGCGGGGCGAAATCACGCCGGCATCGGCGGCTTCGCCCTTATGGCTTGGGCGTCCAGATGTAGGCGCCGACGCTCGCTTCGCCGACGATCACACCGGCGGCGTTGATCGCAGTGGCGGCATAATTGGTATCGCCATTCAGCCCCGGCAGGGCGGTGTAGATGCCCTTGCCCTGCAACAGGTAGCCGGTCGAAAGGTCCGGCCCGGTGAAGTTCGCACCAACGATGGCGCCGGCGTCATTGACGCCCTGAAAATAACACTCGCTTCCCTTCGGGCAGGCTGCCACATCCAGGTGGTATTTGCCATTGTAGTAGGCAAACCCATACTGATTTCCAGTCACGGTTGCAGCCTGCCCCACAACCACGCCATGCTTGTTGATGCCATAGGCTTGCGAGAAGAAAACCTTGGCGGGATTTGTCAGAATGGTGGCAACGCCATTGGCATAGACGAACGTGCTCTCGCCATTGCTGGATGAGTTGGCAAACCAGCCCGCGATCTCCCCCTCATCGTCGATCCCAACCGGCACCGGAATCGAAGTCGTGTTGATTGCAATGGGCGTGAACTTGCCCTTGGCATAGGTGATGATCTGCGTGACGCCGCTCGCGTTGGTGGTGCTGCCAACGGCAACGCCCTTGTCGTTGATGGCCTCCAGCGACGTCGCCATGGCTTCGGGCATGCTGACGTCGGTAAACCCTTTTCCCGCGGTGTAAAGAAACCCGTGATAGAAGCCGTTCATGTCCTCATACGTGCCAACGATTGTGCCGGCGCGGTTGATCCCGGTTACATACGTCAGGAGCGAATTCGGATAGCTCAGCGACGTGGCCGTACCCTTGGCGTAGATGAAGCCCTGCGGATTGCCGCTGCGGGTGCCGTAATACCCCACAGCCGTCCCGGCCTCGTTGATCGCGAGCGGATAGACATAGGTGGAACCGGGAAGGTTGAACGCAGTAGCCTTATAGGTCGTCGCCTGCGCGCCGGCGGCGCCCAATGTGAGACAGAAGGGAGTAAGGCAGAGGGCAGCGAGACAGCCGGCGGGCCACGCGCGACGCTGTGAGATCGATGTCATGGGGAGTTCCTTCATGCTTTCCGCTGCAATCAGCGGCGGGTGGTTTGCCGCAAGCAGCGGGTCCCGATACCTATGGCGCGCCCGCCCCCATGTCTCTTATGATGTACTAAAGAATTTGTTACCGGCCTGTTTTGAAAGCATATTTTGCCGAGATGCCTCCCGACTTACCCCTCTTGCACAGAGCCTAACGATGGCGGGTGTGGCACCGCCGCCCCGGCGTATCCTGAGTGTCGGGGTCATTCAATTCGATGAGGCGCGGCTGGAACTGCTCGTCGATGGCCAGCGCCGGCCGCTGGAAGCAAAGCCCATGGCGCTCCTGCACGCGCTGCTCACCCGGCCCGGCGCATCGGTCAGCAAGCGCACGCTGATCGAGGCGGTCTGGGGCAATGCCGATCATGTATCCGATGCGTCGCTCACCACCGCGATGTTCAAGCTGCGCGCAGCGTTGGGCGAGGCCGGGCGGGATATCATCGAGGTCGTGCATGGCAGCGGCTACCGCATCAGCCTGCCGG
>Ga0116230_10007658_pt1 | contig 10668 bp, 7 predicted proteins | sample S1TSphfallax_3_FD_88678 | JGI IMG/M metagenome (GOLD analysis project Ga0116230, IMG submission 88678) | Host-associated microbial communities from peat moss isolated from Minnesota, USA - S1T2_Fd - Sphagnum fallax MG | ecosystem: Host-associated > Plants > Peat moss > Unclassified | place: USA...
ACTGGAGTGCTATAGAGCGTCATTACCTGCGACACAACCAGGCCGCCAATAATTACGATGCCAAGAGGTCGACGTAATTCAGCGCCCGTTCCATTGCCCAATGCCAGCGGCACAGCGCCCAACAGTGCGGCAAAAGTTGTCATCATGATGGGCCTAAAACGCAGCAGACAAGCTTCATAGATTGCCTCCTCGGGCGTTTTGCCGTGGTGCCGCTCTGCTTCAAGCGCGAAATCAATCATCATAATGGCGTTCTTCTTTACAATGCCGATCAAAAGAATAATTCCAATGATTGAAATCACACCCAAGTCCTGGCGGAAAACCATCATCGCGAGCACAGCGCCAACTCCTGCCGATGGTAGAGTGGAAAGGATAGTAATAGGATGAATAAAACTTTCATACAAGACACCCAACACGATATAAACAGTGACTAGCGCAGCAAGAATTAGCAGACCTTCGTTAGATAGCGATGCTTCAAACGCATGCGCCGAACCCTGGAAACCTGCATTTAGACTGAGCGGCATGTGGAGTTTCTTGGTCATGGCATTGATTTTTTCAACTGCCTCTCCCAAGTTTCCTTTTGGATCAAGATTGAATGACAATGTGACCGCCGGGAACTGTCCCTGGTGACTGATTACTAGCGAATCATTCTTCTCTTCAAAATGGGTAAAGGCAGAAAGTGGCACTTGCGTACCAGATGAACTCTTTACATAAATGGCATCCAAAGCTTTTGGATCATGCTGGAACTCTGGTAGCGCCTCGAGAACTACATGGTACTGGTTCAATTGTGTATAGATAGTCGAGACCAACCGCTGGCCAAAAGCATCATAGAGCGTGTCATCAATATTCTGCGGAGTAATCCCTAGTCTACTGGCAGTGTCGCGATCAATGATTAGGTCCTCCTCCTGCCCCTGGTTTTCCTGATCGCTGGCCACATCAATCAGCACACCCTTCATTTTTCCAAACTCTTGCAGCAGGGTTTGCGACCATGTCGCCAGTTCAGCCGGGTCGGCATCTTCCAATGAATACTGATATTCAGTGCGACTGACTCGGTCTTCCACAGTCAAGTCTTGCAGCGGTTGAAGGTAGATTTTTATCCCATCTACCTGCGCAGCCTGGTCAGCTAGTTCCCGAATAATTTGCGGTGCCCGCTCACTACGATCATCAATCGGCTTTAAGTTGATCTGAATTCGCCCGCTGTTGATGGTGGAATTTGTGCCATCGACACCAATGAAAGACGACAGGCTCTGCACATTGGGATTGTTCATCAGCACACGAGCCAACTCCTGCTGCCGCCTACCCATACCCGCGAACGATATGGTCTGCGGGGCTTCAGTGATACCCAAAATCACACCCGTGTCCTGCACGGGAAAGAAACCCTTTGGCACAATAACAAACAGCCAGAATGTCAGCCCAATTACAGCAACTTGGGACAGCAGCATCAACATTTGATGACGCAGCACCCACCTGACACCGACCGCATATTTAGCAATAATCCACTCAAATACTTCTTCAGATTTTTTATAGAAAGCACCCTGCTGGTCTGCTGGTTTGTGCTTCAAAATTTTGGCACACATCATTGGAGTGAGAGTGAGCGAAACAAATGCTGAAACAAGGATGGTTACTGCCAGCGTTACAGCAAATTCACGGAAAAGACGCCCAACAATATCGCCCATAAATAACAGAGGAATCAACACGGCTATGAGCGATACAGTCAATGACACAATGGTAAAACCGATCTGCTCTGAGCCTTTTAGGGCAGCCTCCAGGGGAGCGTCCCCCTCTTCAAGGTAACGACTTATGTTTTCAATCATCACAATGGCATCATCCACAACGAAGCCAGTGGAGATAGTGAGCGCCATGAGCGAAAGATTATCAAGTGAATAGCCAAGCAGGTACATCACGCCAAATGTGCCGACAATAGAAAGCGGCACAGCGATACTGGGGATGATTGTCGCAGCAAGGTTGCGCAGAAAAACAAAAATCACCATTACTACCAATGCAATAGTCAGTAGCAACTCAAATTGCACGTCCTGTACTGAAGCTCGAATAGTGCTGGTGCGATCGGTAAGAATTTGTACTTTGATTGAGGCGGGCAGACTGGCCTGCAAAATTGGCAGCAGTTTACGAATACTATCCACAACGCTGATAATATTGGCACCCGGCTGGCGTTGAATATTCATAATGACAGCTGGAGTCTGTTCTGGCACATCCAGCGTGCTTATCCATGCCGCCTGTGTATTGTTCTCTGCTCCATCTATCACAGTAGCCACATCGCTTAGGCGTACGGCATTTCCGTTATGATAGGCGACAATGATATTTTTATATTGAGCACTCGATAAAAGTTGGTCGTTTGCGCCGATAGTGTACGCCTGTCGCGGACCACTCAGCGAACCCTTAGCCTGGTCAACATTGGTAGCACCCAATGCAGTTCTCAGGTCTTCAAGACTCATGCCGTATGAAGCCAATGCTGTGGGATTTCCCTGAACTCGCACCGCTGGCTTCTGACCGCCATTGATTGAAACCAGACCTACACCACTCAACTGGGAAATCTTCTGCGCGAGAATAGTATCAGCATCATCTTCAACTGTAGTCAGTGGGAGAGTTTGTGAGGTCAAAGCGAGGGTCAGGACTGGCGCGTCCGCTGGATTCACTTTGTTGTATATTGGCGGGTTCGGCAAATTAGTTGGCAGATATGTGCCCGCCGCATTGATGGCAGCCTGAACGTCCTGCTCGGCAACATCAATATTTTCCGTCAGCACGAACTGTAGCGTAATTACGCTGCCACCACTTGAGCTCGTGGAGGTCATTTGACTCAAGCCGGGTATCTCGCCGAACTGGCGCTCCATCGGCGCTGTCACCGAGGTCACCATTACATTCGGGCTTGCTCCAGGCAGGAAAGTAACAACTTGTATTGTGGGATAGTCCACTTGCGGCAGAGCAGAAACAGGTAGTTGCGTGTACGCAACCAAACCAGCCAGCAGTATGGCCACCATCAGTAGGGTGGTGGCAACCGGCCTAAGAATAAATGGCCGGGATGGACTCATGGCTGCCCCTTATGATGGTGCTTCTGACCACCATTATTCATATCTACACCACTACTGGCATCGCCACCCTGCTTGTGTCCAGGCCCGATGCCGCCACCAATACCGGCTGCCTCACCCTCCGGGGTCGCGGTCATGTCAGATGAAGCACCTTTGCTACCATGACCTGTATTGCCGCCATTCGGAGTGCGAATGGATACGTGGCTCTTTGCGGTCAATTTTTCCTGACCATCAATCACAACCTGATCTCCGGGCTGCAAACCACTCTTCATAATCATCTGAGAGCCTTCCGTCAGGTCAACCACCACAGGGCGTATTTCAACCGTGTTGTCTGGTTTTACTACATATACAAAATCACCCTGACTGCCATGTTGAAGGGCGACTGCTGGCGCAACAATCGCATCCGGGTCCTGCTCGACAATTAATCGAATATTTACAAATTGGTTCGGGAATAGAGACTCATCTGTATTGGGAAATACCGCTTTGAGTTTGTCGGTCCCAGTTGTTTGGTCTATCTGATTATCAAGAGTGAGCAAACTACCAGTAGCAAGCTTGGTTGTGTCCGAACGATCGTATGCCTCCACCGTCAGCTTATTTCCTGCATGGAGCTTCTGTAGTACGGTTGGCAACTGGTCCTCAGGCAGAGTGAACACCACTGCGATTGGCTTCAATTGAGTAATCAACAGTATTCCGGTGGTGTCAGTAGCGTGAACGATATTACCTGGATCGACGAGCCGAAGCCCCACACGCCCAGATATTGGCGATGCAATTCGGCAGTAGTTGAGATTGACCCGCGCGGCTTCTACAGCGGCTTGGTCAGCCGTAACTGTACCTTCAAGTTGACCCAAGCTGGCCTGCTCAGAATCCAGTGTTTCCTTGGATGAAACACCCGCAGCATAGAGTGCTTTGTAGCGATTAAATTCTGCCCTGTCATCTGCCAGTGTTGCCTGATCTTTCGCTAATGCACCCAGTGCCTGGTCAAGCGCTGCCTTATATGGCTTGGGGTCAATTTCTAGTAGTAATTCACCCTCTTTGACTTCCTGACCTTCGCGGAAATTGACGCGCATCAGTTGGCCATCGACACGGGTCTTTATAGTCACACTGTAATAGGCCGTTACAGACCCTAAGCCCGTTAGATAAATCGGCATGGGCTTTTGCACCACTGGGGCAACACTTACAGGCACCACCCCACCGGCTGCTGCCCCTCGACCTCTGGGAACTGCACTCTGCAGTTTTGCCTGTTGCAGACGAAGATAGATGGCCACGCCGACTCCAACCACAACAAGCACTATTGCCAACCAAACGAAAAATTTACGCAAGCCAGAACCCGGAGTTCCGGGGCCCTGCTCACCAGTTACATTTCCACCCGGGCCACCCGCTTGACCCATCCATTGCTGTGAAGACATATAGAAGTCGTTTCCGTTCTGGAATGTTTGTTTGATATTGTTTCTGCATTCTACAGCCTGAATTTCAAACCAATATTTCAATCGCCACGCGATTTAAAAACAACCTTTTGATTGATGATAGGTGCAAAATTGATTTTTCTGTTATTGCTATAGTGCCATTTGTATTTGAGTCTGCCAACTAAGACGTTCTAATCGTTCCAAAGGTTTCCCCGCCCTCACAAGCCTAATTTCGTCATTTTTCCCCTATTAATCCCTATTTATATAGTTCGAATCTATAATTCACTTACTGATGGAGGAAATTTAGTGTCTGGACCTGCAACACCCACACTCTGTGTAGACCTTGACGGCACACTTAGCAAATCAGATACGCTTTGGGACTCCATTCTTGTCCTTATTCGTCAGCGACCACTCGCAGCTTTTGAGCTTTTTGGCTGGTTGTTAAAAGGTAAAGCAGCGTTTAAGACGAACGTGACGTCCGCAGTCGAGCTTGATGTTGCCCATCTGCCGATCAACCGGCCGCTATTACAATTTCTGGAACAGGAACACGCAACGGGCCGGGAGATTTATCTCACTACAGCAGCCGATGCTGCTTTGGCGAAGCGGATCGCCAACCATCTGGGTATTTTCAAAGGTGTCCTCGCCAGTGACGGTGCCACTAATCTCGCAGGACACAATAAACTCCAAGCTTTCCAGAAATGCTTTGAGTGCTTTGACTACATAGGGAATGCGACGCCTGATGTGAGACTGTTACAAAATTCGGCTTCACCAATGGTTGCCAATCCAACTACAGGTCTTCGGTTTCGAATGCTTGTCAACGGCATTCGCCCAACGCGCACATTCAATGACGCACCCTCGCTCGCAAAATCGTTCATAAAATCAATTCGAATTCATCAGTGGGCGAAAAATGTTCTGATTTTTGTGCCACTTTTGCTGGCCCATAAACTGACTGCAGCCAGTCTGATCGCCGCCACCGCTGCATTCTTAAGTTTCAGCCTATGCGCATCCAGCACTTATATAGTGAACGATTTACTGGATATTGAGGCCGACCGCCGACATCCCCGCAAACGGTTTCGCCCATTTGCTGCCGGTGATTTTTCTGTGCCTACTGGACTTGTGCTTATTGGGCTTTTATTTGGACTGGCCATCCTTATTGCAACTAATTTGCCAATCGCCTTTCTACGTTGGTTGCTGATCTACACGGTTGTGACGCTTGCCTACTCGCTTCGGTTGAAACGCATGGTCCTCGTCGATGTAATTGTCTTGTCTTTGCTCTATACCATGCGTCTGATTGCTGGGTCTGCGGCAACAGGTGTGGTCATATCCCCTTGGCTGGCGGCATTTAGTATTTTTTTATTTCTCTCTTTAGCCATGGTCAAGCGCTTTAGTGAATTGGAAAATTTGCGTGCCAGAGGTCAGGCACCAACCAATGGGCGGGGCTATCTGGTCAGCGACATTGAACAACTTCGCAGTTTTGGTACTGCCAGCGCCTACGCATCGGTGATGGTTTTTACCCTCTATATTAATGCCATGAGTGAGTCACACCTCTATCGACACCCACAATTTTTATGGCTTTTGGCTCCTCTACTCATACTATGGCTTAGTGGTGTTTGGCTACTTGCCTCACGTGGCGAACTAAATGAAGACCCTGTGATCTTTGCTATTACCGACCGACGGAGCCTAGGGGTAGGGATATTGGCTGTTACCGTCGTACTACTTGCACTGTTTGCAAATTTTGCACTCATTTAGACTTACACAATACCAATCACTATGGCGTATTCAATCAGATGCCCGATACACTTACTTTAGTAACGCAAGTCAAAGTTATGCCAAATTTTGCACACGAAAATAAAAAGTCAGCACCTGCTTTCTCCTCGTGGGGACGGTACCCTGCGTATCAAGCCGATTTAGTCCAACTGCTTTGGCAGCAGGACTTTCCACCCGCAGTGCCCCCTCATACTGGCATGTTGCCAGTGGGTTTGGGACGCAGCTATGGCGATGTTTGTCTATTAAAGGACGGCACTTTACTTGCTACACGCGCACTCGACCGCCTGCTGGCTTTCGATCCGCAAACAGGTCTGCTTCGTTGTGAAGCGGGTGTGTCCCTTGCAGAAGTTCTCGACTTCGCCGTTCCTAAGGGCTGGTTCCTACCAGTCACACCGGGGACAAAATATGTAACTGTTGGCGGCGCCATTGCTAACGACATTCATGGAAAAAACCACCACATCGCTGGCACATTCGGCAACCATGTAAAACAATTCCAGATCGTGCGTAGCGATGGCACACGAATTATCTGCTCGCGCACAGAAAATCCAGAATGGTTTGCGGCAACAGTAGGAGGCATGGGTCTTACTGGACTTATCACTTGGGCGGAATTCCACCTCAAACCCATCGTCTCTCGTCTCATCAAATATGAAGGAATTAAGTTTCGTGGCATCGACGAGTTTCTTCAACTGACAAAAGAAAGTCAGCAGATTGAATACACTGTGGCGTGGATTGATTGCGTTTCAACTGGTCGGAACTTCGCACGTGGCATCTTTATGCAGGGCAAGCATTCGCTTGAAAAATCCCCGCTGACTATCTCGTCCAAGCCAAAACTGCGACTACCGTTTGATCTGCCCGACTTCGCTCTGAGCCGACCGACAGTGGCAGCTTTCAATACACTTTATTACCAAAAACAGTTTGCCAAGCAGGTAAGTTCTCTAGTCGACTATGAGCCATTCTTCTACCCACTTGATGCAGTGCTTGATTGGAACCGTGGTTACGGAAAAAATGGTCTATTACAATTCCAGTGCGCCCTCCCATGGGGACATGCTCATGAAGCCACCATCGCCATCCTGAAGACGATTACTGCTTCAGGTCTCGCTTCTTTCCTCGCTGTGTTGAAAGCATTTGGCAATGCCACTTCGCCGGGTATGATGAGCTTTCCTGTCCCCGGTATAACACTGGCGCTTGATTTTCCCATCAAGACAGATCGTAGTTTTCAACTGATTGATCGCCTTGCCAGCATGACTCTTGACTTTGGTGGGCGTCTCTACCCTGCCAAAGACGCGCGCATGACAGCAACACAATTTCAGGATTTTTATCCTCGGTGGAGCGACTTCGCCCGCTACCGCGACCCACATATAACCTCCAGCTTTTGGGAGCGCGTAACCACGAAGCCAACTAAATAAAGGCCACTAATGATGAGCACACGTCCAAAACCTCCCATTCCGCCACCTGCATCAAGCAAGCCACCGTCAATTGTGCCGCCACAGAATGCAGCGCCATCAATGGTGCCGCCCATCTCGCATCTGTCGCCACCACCAAGACCAAAGCGTGTATTGATATTTGGAGCTACCTCAGGCATTGCCATGGCCACCGCTCGTTTGCTTGCCGCTGAAGGAGCGAGTCTTTATCTGGCTGCTCGCAATGTTGATCGTCTCACCGTGGTTGCCTCTGACCTCCGCCTACGGGGAGCGCAATACGTGGCTGAAGCCGTGATTGACTTGGATAACACCACGCTACACTCCGCTCTGATTGGGGACGTTATCCAGCAGCTCGGCGGACTCGACCTTGTACTGCTTGCACATGGCGTTCTCGGAGACCAGGAAGAAGCTGAAAAAAATTACGCTACAGCAGAGGAAATACTCCGCACTAATCTTCTCTCGGCAATCTCGCTGCTGACCCTGCTCGCGAATTATTTTGTTCAGCAGCGCGCAGGCTGCCTGGCGGTAATCACTTCTGTAGCAGGAGACCGTGGACGTAAGAGTAACTACATCTACGGAACATCAAAGGGAGCACTCAATATCTTTCTTGATGGACTACGCAACCGCATAGACCGAGAGGGCGTTCATGTCCTCACCATCCGACCAGGCTTTGTCGCCACCGCAATGACCATACACCTGCCACAGGGGCCTTTATTCGCCTCGCCGCAGACTATAGCTACTGGCATTCTATCGGCCATTGCCAAACGAAAAGATGTGGCTTATTTGCCCTGGTTCTGGGCGATCATCATGCTTATCATCCGCAACATTCCCGAGCGGTTTTTCAAGAAACTGGACCTGTAACCAAGCAATAAAGGTACTGTTTAGAGTGATGGCCTAAACTACTACTGCTGTTGCTGCATTTGAGCAAAAATACTCTGTTGTGAAGGGGCAGGAGGTGGCGGTGGCTGCTGGGCCTTCTCCACCAAAATTGACCAATCTTCCGGCACTGGCATTTCCTGGTCTAGCGCTGGCGGTTCCTCTGATGGAGTCACTCGCACTGCAACCGTAAGCTCGCTGCCCGCATCACCTCGAAAAATGCCCTTGGTGGGAGGTACGTCTGCATAGTCGCGACCAATTGCAGTGCGGATATGCCGCTCTGCCGCCATAAGGCTATTGGTGGGATCAAATCCCACCCAACCCAAATGAGGCAGCAGTGCCTCCACCCATGCATGGGTCGCATCAGAAGAGCTGCGATCATGGTCTTCGCGCCCGTGATGCAGATAACCGGAAACATAGCGACACGGAATCCGCAATTGGCGCACCAGTGCAATCATCACATGGGCGAAATCCTGACAGACACCCTGTCTATTTTTGATGGCAAGATCAATCGGCGAGTCCACGCGCGTACTTTTTGGCACATACTCAAACCACTCATAAATTTTTCGATTAATCTCATGCAGGACCATCAAGGGATCGTCCTTGCGTCGAACATCCAACTGTTTCGCTAAATCAATCAACTCATCCGTGGGGTGGGTAAACTCACTGGGAAGCAGCATCTCCCAGTAATCACCCTGCTCGATCATCGCGTCCAACTCTGCCCATGCGTCCGGCGCAAGAAAAGCTGGTGGCAGCAATGCTGGCTGCAATTCCACCAGCGATTCAGCCACAATCACCAACTGCTGGTGTTCACCCGGAATATCAAAATGATGAACATGGTTGCCCAAATGGTCGCGATATGCAAACACGCGACAACGCGGACTTACCGATAACTGAAAGGTCAGGCATCGTTGGATTGTGTCGCTGCGCGGATGCATCCGAGTTTCCATCATGCTCTCGCTGACTGCCGTGCTGTAAAGAAACTTGGTCAAATGGCGGATTGAATAGTACATGTTTGTCCTTATCCCGCCAGAGCGGCCTGAATCGAATAATTTATATACAGTGTATAAATAGTGCGGTGGATTGCCCGACACTGCCCCACAACTTGTCGCAAAGCACTCACCACGTCCTGCTCCAAAATTTCATCCACCTGGCTAAAACTCAGCGATGCCTGCAATCGACCGGCCAGCCGAGTCAACTCAGCCGCACCCGTCATCGCTCCATCACCGCTTGCTCCACGGCGGATCGCATCCAAAGCTGTCTGCAAGCTGTCAATTGAAAAGCGCACACTATGGGGAAACTCCGCATTCAACAAAATGAATTCCAAAATCCTGTCCGGCGTAATATCTGCCGTATATACCTTGCAATACGCCTCAAATGCGGTGCAGGAACGCAATAATCCAATCCATTCCAAATACTCATTTTCTTCTGGCAGTCGCTCCTGGTCGCTCCAAAATTCCTTGTACACCTCCAGCAACATGACCGTTGCTGTGGCACGCTCCATGTATCGACCAACTTGGATAAACTGCCATCCCTCACCGTGGCTCATGGTCGAGTCGGTAACTCCCTGAAATTGGTGAACCGCTTCCATTACGGACTGTAAAAACTCAGTTGGCTCTTCAGTATCTGTACTACTCATTGGATGCAGCTTAAGGTCAGGTCGCGTGACCTGCAGATACAAACTATTCAGCCGCTGCCACATTTCTGTGGATATTTGTTCGCGGACGTTTCGGGCGTTTTCACGCGCCGCCATAATGCAGGAAAGCACAGAGGATGGCAGTTCACGATCGAATATCAGATTATGTGCCAGTGCATAGGCATCACTACCATGCTCGCCGCCAAATTTGACCCCTTTGGGATGTCCGAGCGCAGCAATCACTTTCTGCCAGCGGCGGTCCGCACTGTTTGGGCCTTCATCGAGCATCAGACCGAGATTGACGTCTAGAAGGCGCACCGTGTGTTCAGCACGCTCCAGATAGCGGCTCATCCAATAAAGGTTGTCGGCAACGCGAGACAACATATAACCCTCGCCCGTACTAATATGAATGCGTGGCCCGTACATCACTTACCTTTCCCATGCCTACTGCAAAACAACGATCGAAATTAATGACTTAATACCCATGTGTCTTTGCTGCCGCCGCCCTGTGAAGAATTCACTAC
>Ga0116230_10007661_pt1 | contig 10666 bp, 7 predicted proteins | sample S1TSphfallax_3_FD_88678 | JGI IMG/M metagenome (GOLD analysis project Ga0116230, IMG submission 88678) | Host-associated microbial communities from peat moss isolated from Minnesota, USA - S1T2_Fd - Sphagnum fallax MG | ecosystem: Host-associated > Plants > Peat moss > Unclassified | place: USA...
GGTTTCAAAACTCAACTGAAGTATATATTGTGTTTATTATAAATATTAAGCAAAGCCATAAACGCTTAGGATCTACTGTGTGCAACATGAAATTGGACGACAAAAAAAAATCATGCATTATCTGTAAATAAATGCATTATTTAAAACTAAAATAAAAAATTAATTGCCACATGTCATAATCGTTATGAGTAAAATCGAACGATCCATATACTGTAATTATTTAATAATAGAGTAAATACCATATTAAAAGCCACGTGTCATAATCCTAGTGCTTGAATCGGACGGGTAGTATTATTCATGCATTATCTGTAAATAAATGCATTATTTAAAACTAAAATAAAAAACTAATTGCCACATGTCATAATCGTTATGAGTAAAATTGAACGGTCCATATATACTGTAATTATTTAATAATAGAGTAAATACCATATTAAAAGCCACATGTCATAATCCTAGTGCTTGAATCGGACGGGTAGTATTATTAGATGTCATGAAGAATTTTTAAATCAAATATCTAATATACCACGTGGTCTCTATGCATTGGTGGAAAACAATAACCAAAATAATTGTTGAATACTAGCACCACATACGTATACTCGTATTTTATCATGAACTAGTATTTATACGCTGAACAATTTCCGTCCACCCTGTTGTCACCTATGACTAAGGACGCCTGCGACTTGTCCAAGGCGACTACATAACTTTTAATTGTGGATGTCGCCTGCGACTAGAAAACAATCACAAGGACCAGTCGAAAAAGTCAACTTTCCTTCTAGTGATTGATCGAGTTTTTGAAGGGGTAGATTTTTTGAAGTGTTACATAGATGACATCCTACTGCATAGCAAAGGACTCCTGCAACATTTGGCTCATCTTGAGGAGTTATTCCAAAGGTTCCATGAAGTCAATATGAAGATTCATCTTAAAAAGTGTGAGTTTATTGTCACCTCAATAGTCTACCTTGGAGACATAATTTTACCAAATGGTATTATGGTTCATTAGGCCAAAGTAGTAGCCATTTTGGAGATGCCTAATCCTACTAATGTTCACATTTTGAGGAGCTTCATTGAACTATGTAATTACTACATGATTTATGTCCAAGACTTTAGTACAATTGCTCATCCTCTCTATGCATTGTTAAAGAAGGATGTTGTTTGGACATGGAATGAAGAGGTTCAGGAAGCTTTCAACACACTCAAGGAAAAGCTTTTAGAATTCCCCATTCTAAGAAGATTTGATTTTAGCAAGGTCTTCATTCTACACACTAACTGGAGTGCTCTTGGTATTGGTGTTATTCTTAGCCAACTTGAAAGCTCAGGAAGCTTTCAACACACTCAAGGAAAAGCCTTCAAATTCCCCATTTTGAGAAGACTTAATTTTAACAAGGTCTTCATTTTACACACTGACTAGAGTGCTCTTGGTATTGGTGCTATTATTGGCCAACTTGATGAGGAAGGCAAGGAATATGTTATCACCTATGCATCCCAAAGCAACAACAAGGTTAAAAACAACTACTTTTCATACAAAGGGGAATGTCTTGCTATTATATGGGCCGTCATACATTTCAAGCCTTATCTTTATGGCACCAAGTTTATTTTGTATACTAACCACCAGCCTATCAAGTGGTTAGTGACTAACGACAAGCTTATTAGTAAATTAACTCATTGGGCGTTTATACTTCAGGAATATGAGTTCAAGGTTATTCACCGACCTAGTATTACACATCAGAACGCAAATACCATGTCGCGGAGACCCTTCACTAACTCTGAAGATTTCTCAAAAGCTAGGCAAGACTTCAACCAAATTCCAATAGTACATGTATCTTATGCATCTAACTATCTTGCACTACTACAATGTAACCTGGTTGAACATCCCATTGTGGATATATGGGAGGACTTGGACACTTTGAGGTTTCTTTAACATGGGGGATACCCTCCCCAAGTTATATCAAATCAACAGGATTGCATACAACAATGGTCCAAATATTACTCATGGAGGGACAATCACCTCGTTTGATGCTTACCATAAGGCAACAAAATGGTTCTTCCACCACATGAATGGCCTGGTTTTATTTAGAAGGTACATTCAAAGCTTGGACACTTTGGAGTTAAACATACTTATAGCCTTTTTGCTTTTCATTACCATTGGAAAGGTATGCATGTTCAAGTTCGAAACATCATTGCTACATGTGAACAATGTGATAGAGTTAGAATTTCCTTCTCCTCTTAACAACTCATGCTTTCTCCACTCCCTATTCAGGGCATGTTCTATCATTAATTATGTGATTTAACTAGAGAATTACCACAGACTTCTAAGGGTAATGTTTACATCATGATTATGATTGAGCATTTTCATAATGGGTTAAGCTTGTTGAGCTGCCGGATAAATCATCACATAGCACCAGCCAAGCTTTCTTAAAACAAGTTTTAAGTAGGTTTGGGGCTTGTGCTAAGTGCCTTACTAATCAAGGATCAGAATTAAGAGGAAAATTCCACGACCTAATTGATCATGTTCTCATTGACCATCGTTGGACTTCAAAGGATCATCCCCAAGCTAATGGCCTTCTAAAGAGGATGGTTCATACATGCAAGAAGGGACTTAGAAAGATTTGCCTCATTAGGAACAAAGAGGATTGGGACCTGGCCCTACCTTACATCGTCATGGGTTACATGATGTCCAAATACACCTCTTTGTCTCATTTCATTCCTTACTTTTTACTTTTTGGGAAACATCCATTCCACCCTCTTCTATTGTTGTTCAAACAGACTAGGTTGTGGACTTGGATTCCCCAGCCACTTAAGTTAAAGTCATCATAAAAAGGGCTGCTTTATTTAGGAAGGTTATGCCCATGGCCATGAAGAACTTGTCCATTGCACAACATCGAGACACCTTACGGTATGCACACACACGAAGTGGGAGTTACAAACCTAAGGTCAGACAACTTGATGTTGGTGACTTTGTGTATCTCCAGCAATAAGTTAATGATATTCTAGACACTTCTTCCGGTCACATTATCTTGAAGATTAAGGTAATCATGCCTTCAAGTGTGTTGGAGTTGTAAGGAGCTAAGGGACGCACAATTTGTGATCACTTCAAAAAATGTGCGCCCTGCCACCTACCGAACTTGGATCCTACCATCATCACATCGACTTAGATTCCTCCACTTGACTATCAATGTCAAGTATGTCAGAGGATAGACGATGTTGATCAGATGCTGCTTTGTGATAATTGTAATGGTGGATACTATTTATTCTACTTCAAGCCGAAGCTCATTCAAGTTCCCATCGACATTTGGTACTGTTTGTCATGTTCTCCTGCAACTTGATGATTTCTACTTAGACCATGCCATGTTTTTCCTAGCTCAAGTCTAGGGGGGGGATACATGAGAATTTAATCTCAACCTCCTCTTGTGCATTATATATATGTGCATGCATATCTTTTTGGTTGATTAGTTTCTACCTTTGACGGGTTTTAATTTTTTTGTTCAATAGAATTTACTATGAATTTACACCCTTACGACATCGAATGTCATGACACTACACATCATGACAGTTGTCATGCCCGTATGCATGACCTCATACATGACAACCAATTACAGGCATGTCAATCATATTTTTAGGGTTAATGTACGTTATTAAGTTACTATACATTATTAGGTGTTTTAGGATTATGGCTTGTATAGGGTTTCAACTTTGTTGACAGTTGTATAAAAGGCCAAGTTCTTCCTTTTTCTTGTTAGTTTTTTCTAAAATCCCTTTATCAGGAAGAGTTTCTTCCATAGTCAGATTAGATTTCTAGATGCTCATAGTTGCTACTACATGACCACCATTTACATACACTACGTTTTCTTTCCTTCTTTTCAATTTAATATAAATGAGAATTTCATCTTAACCTCCTCTTGTGCATTATATATATATATATATATGCGTGCATTTCTTTTTGGTTGATTAGTTTCTACCTTTGACCGGTTTTAGTTTTTTTTGTTCAGTAGAGTTTACTATGGATTTACACCCTTACAACACCGAACATCACAACACTACACATCACGACAACCTTAAAGTATATCAAAAACAAAAGACTCACACAACACTGGTTTAAACACAAAGAGTTGGAGGCCATCAAGTTGCACCATATCCCTTTTTTTTGGTGGGAAATTTTTCAAAGCACGATGGACCAATTGATGAGTATATATGCCAATGTTGTGCAGTATTTGATTTTGTTAGTAACCCTTGGTTCTGGGTTTTTGAAATTTGAAATAGAAAACCATTGAAATTTTATTTTTTAATTCAGAATTTTTTTGCAAAACCTTTGCTTATGTTTATTTCAAAAACCTAAAGAACCATGAAATGATGATGAGACCCTGCCAAACTTCATAACAAGAAAGCACCCAAGAAAGAGAGAGAGAAAAAGAAACAAGGGGCAATTTATTGAATAACCATAGCAGGTTATAGTAATCATTAGTGATTAATCAGAAATAACATCTAAGGAGTAAAACATATTTCAGAGCTGAAAGACATCAGCGGCACCCCAGCAACACAAATTGCCCAGCAAATTCCACAAAACAAATTTGTGGAATCCAAAATAGGTTTAGTTGTGGAAGAAAATCAATAAAATTAAGTTGATGTGTTTCTTGGAGTTAGGGTTTAGGCAAAGAGTCAGGGAAATCTTGAAATTTGGCACAAAATTCGGATAAACTATAAAAAGAAAGTGTAGGGTATTTATCAAAATGAAATCCACCCACAACCCTTTGTCTAATTATTTGATGAACGTTCATAATCATTTTTTCATCCATCTTTTGCATCAACATTCATCTCTCCACATGCACACTCAAAGCTCACTGACAAAGGCCAAAGCACATGTCAACAATTTATTGCAAAATATCAGTTTTCCATAGTTCTTTGTTGTTGGAACCCAGTTTAATGTGAATGAGGTTTCAGCTTCTTTTTCCTTTTTTTTTTCTTTTTTTTGTGTTCATGTTTTTATGTGTGTGACTTTGTTGAGCCACACCTTCAAGCAAGGACCATGGATTTATTTGAGGCTAGCTATAACACCTTTATAATGATACAAATATTCGCCCCTTATGGACAAAAATAGGTAATGTTCAAGTATAACCTATATTGTTGAAGATAGTGAAATTGTGACCTAAAATGGTGTGAAAATGGATGTGGATTAGGTTTTTTTTTTCAAGGATGAATGATGCAAGTCACTCTTTGCTTTTTTGTAATATGTTGGCTCTTTGTGTGTGAATGGAGGTCATGAACATAGATGTTTAGGGTTGCATTATAATTGTGATAATGGAGTTGTGATCCTATGGTGAGATATTGTTTTTTTTTATAAAAGTTGGGCATGTTGTTTTGCACCTTATATGGTTCTATGCAAAACAATGTTGCGCAGTTTTCCTTGTTTTTTAAATTATTATTATTATTATTATTTTTATTTTTAAATAAAAAAACTCTATGCATGTTTTGTTATTTTATAATTATTAGTGCGGCCTGTGCTGTTGGCCCGAGTGTGAACCAGTGTTGGGCGGTTCTCACTTTTTCGTGAGAATCGTTAGTTCCAGCTTTTGGGGCAAGTTCTGAGAATTGCCCCAGTTCTTATATATATACTAGTGGGTGCCCATGACCTTCGGACACTGTGAAGTCGCGTGCTTCAACACCACCACCACCATCTCCACCAGGCTTTTGCTTCACGATTTGGTTTCCTCAACAACGCCATCGAAAGAAAACCAGAGACATAACTTCTTGTTTGAAAACACGAGAGAGTCGCAACAGAAAAAAAAAGATCCTGATCTTGATCAGCTCCAATCAAGATATCTCTTTTCTTTTCTTCTCTTCTCTCCTCTGTCCTCCTCCTCCTCTTCTCTTGCCTGCAGCAACGCAACGCTCCTCCTCCAGGCCACGCTCCCCCCGTGCTGGGAACCAGAGAACGGTCGTGCCCGTTCCACCCGTGCAGGGGACCAGAGAGCCGGCCGGCCTTCTGTGACAGACCCGGCTCGGCACCCCGCACGGTGGGCCCGGTCGGTGGAAATCCGGGAGTCCGAGAGTGCCGGGCCGGGCCTGGTCGGCCTTCTGTGATGGACCCGAGCTCCGTGACAGACAGACAAAAGAATTAATATATAAGATATATATTTTTTATTTTTTATTTTTTATTTTTCCCATTCTAAAAATCGCCTCAGTTTTCAGAATTTTAAAGAAAATCCGGTTACATTATTCGCAAGGTCAGTGCATTGTTCACCACTTTTAGACCGTGTGGTTTTAGAATAAACTAGCTCATTGCCAAACATTAGCCTATCATCGAACACTTTGACAAATCTTTCTCAATTCTTCTCCATTTTGAGTGATTTAAAATATTATAAAATCACCTTCTCAAAATTTGCAAATCATCTTTGAAATACAAAGCCAAAGGACCAATAATAAAAAAATAGTAAAAGAAAAAAAATTTGAATTGTAAAACATGTTTCTTTTCATTTTTCTTCATTTTGACCCCTCCTTACTTCATTAGTGCATAACTTTCTATTTTTTTTGGTACAAATTGACTGATTTAAACTACTCTAAAATCATCACTTAGGTTCTCACTGGGCGGTTCTCATTGGCCAATTCTCACTTAGAATCGGACTGAAAACAAATGCCAGTTTTCAACCAGTGGGTGAGAACTGTCCAACACTGGTGTGAACCCGTTACCAAATAGGAAACTCAACATGTGGACATTCTTTTGCAATGTATGTATCAATTTTTGAATAACCAAATACGAAAGGAAATCATGCTTGAATTGAATGGTAAGCCCTCAAGTGTTACCACATTCTCAACTGATATTTCATTCCAAAACCTGGTTTTTTGGAATTTATTTGAATTTTCAGCTGCAGAAATCACTTTAAAATCAATATCTCCCACATTCTGAATCCAAATCTTACCAAATAAATTCCATTATATCCTACTCATCAAGATATTTCCAACAACACCAAAGGCACATTCCAATTCCTCTGAAATTTTCAGCTACGATATAATTTAATTTTCAGTGAAAAAATCATTCAATATTCAAGAACTTTTGCATGGCAAGTCCAAACGCCAAGTGGGTCAAGCCCATGCACCCCTCCTCGTTGAGAGCTTTCCAAAGACATCAAGAACACAATCTAAAGCATCCCGGTTCAGTGATTTCATAACTACAAAACAAAACAAACTAGCTTCTTTCATAGATAGATTTGTGTTGACATGGCAACCATCAAATTGGCACAATTTGCAAGTAGTTTAGTACAATTTATTTGATGTAGAATATTACAATTTTCAATGTTCTCTTAGTTTTTATTTATTGTTTAGTTAAAGTAGATCAAGGTCATTAGACAATAGTTGCAACAAAACCAATGAAGAAGGGGAATGTTGGCAATAGTTTCATGAAGGCCAGTAGTTCTTTGGTCCGACCAATTTGTGTTTAAGTTTAAACTCATATTGTGATTTATAAATTTATAAGTTTCTTCAAAAGAGTGCACCTTGCCTTTTGCATGTGAGGAATTTCAAGTCTTTCATTTTGGAGGTTCAAATTCTCATTATCAACTTATTTTTAAATGGACTTTTTTTCATTGTGCTCAAATTGTTTATTTTTCTCTTCAAATGTTGCACTTGTTTCAACTGCCTAATTATTAGGCACATTAAGGTCATATGGTGTCAAGGCAAGTAAATGTGATTAACATGAGGAGACACATATTATGGATCTTTGAAATCATCATCACGCACACCATTTAATTTGCAAATGCTCAAATATTTTTATTTATTTATTTATTTTCCCTTTACCATTTTATCGCTCCTTGAATTCTTTATCCACCATGTTTTCTATTACATTTCCTTTAATTTTTTTCTTTTAATTTGGTTTTTGTTTGAACTATCATTGATTTTATTTTATTTCCACCATTTCAAAAACAAGAACTTGGGTAACGAGGAGTTGAACTTATGAAGCTTTTCAACCATTGATGCATGTCAATGGCATTCAAATAAATAGGCAACTTAGAATTTTGGTTATTCATCAATCTCTTTAACATGCCCTTTGTCTATTTTCTTTTTTTTTTCCAAGTAGTTAATGTGGTGTTACAACTATTACATTAGAACTTCAACACTTCAAAATCTTTTTCTAAAATGCATGAAATGAGAAGTTCTACTCTCTTATTTAATTTGAATTTTTAATTGACTAAGCTTTGATTAGATTTCAATTATGTTTCAATTGGATTTGACTAGGTTTCAACTAGGTTTTGACTATGTGTAAGGTAAACTAAGATGAGTCCCATTTTACTAGTTATGTAGCTCTATTTTTTTTCCATCTTCCAAGGTGTTTTTTATTTTTTTGATCATTGATTTCCCTATTCTTGACTATTGATGGAATTTTTTTATTGATATTCAATGTGTTTGCAATTGATGCAACATTTTTTTCTTCATGCAAATTATAATTTTGACTCTTATTATGGTTTTTCAATTTTAACAACTTCCACTTTTTTTAATTCAAAAATGCAAGGTGTAGCCTTGAATAAGCAAAAATAGTTGCAACATGGTCCAACAAAACAACAATCCAAGCAACCAAGTAAGCCAACAATAGGTTCACCTTAACATTAATGTATTGACATAAATTGATCACCTTGTGGAAATTTGTTTTCATCATTCTACCAAATATTTAATTGACATTAACACCTTTGGGATGTAGGTGGCACCATTTTTTGTGCAAAGGAAATGTTCTTTTTTTTTGCATAGTTTCCAAATTGGGCAATTGAAGGTTGTCTTTAGTGCATTGTGAGGTTTTTGAACTATATGTGGACTTGTAATTGCACCATTCATCACATGGACATAAAGTATTTTCACTTTTAATTAATAGTGTATAGTAAACTATCTCTTTCTTATGGTTGGATTTTCTTTAGTTAATTTCACATGGGTGTGTTGTCCCAACATGGTAGTTTTATGATTGTGATAGTAATCCAACTTTTTGTTACCAATTCTAATTCTAATTTAACCTTTTTTCAATTAAATTTTGATTAACTATGCATGAAACAATCAATGTATCCTTAAACACCATGTGGCGACAAATAATTTGTCATCATTTTAATTATGTTATACACATGACATTTTAATCTCATCAACAAAAGTAATGATATTTTGATGAGTGTAAGGTCAACAACAATTGCATATTTAAAGTGAGCGTTGAAATTGTGCCACATGTCACTTGACATTATTAATCCATCCAAAGTTTTCAATATAATTTAGAAAATTCCCTACCATACACATTACACACATTAATGGTTATGTCCTTTTCATGGAAGTTCGTCAATGCCCATTCAACATGTGTTAATGCCACAACACCTAGCTACCAAGTCTTCCCTAGCTAACTTAGTTTAACCTAGTCTAATCATGTCTAGTCTAATTGTAACCCATGGATGTTCATTTCTTGAAATAGTTGTAAACAAAGGTCAAGCCCTTGATTTCACTAAGAAGGATGAAATGATTTGTCAATGAATAAGGTCTACACTCCTAGTTGGCTACATTTGAAAACAAATTTTGACTAAATCAATAAATATTGACCATCAATTGACACATGGTTGTCATGTTTGATTATTTGTTGTGATTGACTTGTCGTTGTTGGTTTTAGGCCTTTTTAATCGACAAAATTTCAAATAAATAGTTTCAACTCAAAACCATAGTTTTTAATTAAAATTATAGTTGAAACACATAATTACAAATTTGGAAGGGTTTTCCTTAATGATTGTAGTCCCATTTTGGAAATTGGAAGTATTAAAGTTTCTTAAATCTTGGATTAAGGTTTGATGGACCAAACTTTGTTTAAATTGAAACTTTGTAAGATTGCTGGAAAGGTATTACAATAAGATGGGGTTGCATTTCCAAAATAAAGATTTGTAACACAAGTTATGGCCAATTGAAGAAGGGCCAAAATCAAATTGTTAAAGTGTTTCCTAACCACTTAAATGACATTTTAAAGGGTTGTATCAATCCTAATTGAGGAGCTTGTAAAATGTTGGAATTTTAAAAAAAAAGGAATATAAGATAAATTTTTATAAATGAAAAATTTATGAATGTTGAACATTTGGGACTCATAACTTGGCAAATATTTTGGAACTTTCACATTTTCATCATTTTGGTCCATTGTGGAGAATTGTAAATTATAATATAAGGAGAAGGGTGACATTTCCCCCCAAGTTTGGGCCTTGTTGAATCTTATGAGTTCATGTTAGCTTGTGATTCACATGTGTATAATTTTGGTTCCAAAATGCATTAATTGCCCTTTTGTTTGGTTTGTGTAATTTGACATGTTTGTAAGTTCAACTTGAAAAGCTTATCCCGATCCCATTTTGGAGCTCTCACACCTTTGTTCTTGCTAAGAAATAGGGAGTGTGTTTGAATTTGCATCATGTTACAAAAGTGAAAATTAGGGAGGTTCTTTACTACCACTACCATTTGACAAACGTAGAGATATGCCATAGGGTAATTGTAAACACCAAGGACTAAACACTAGTTGTGAGGTGGCCTTAACATTCATAACAAAAGGTCTTTTACATTCTATTTGCACCCTATTAGAAAGGTATATGGGGCCTCTTATAAGTGTAACGTGCCTCCTATTCCATGAATGTTATTCGGTGAACAAATGAACCATAACATGAGCAAGAAAAATCATTCAAAA
>Ga0116230_10007662_pt1 | contig 10666 bp, 10 predicted proteins | sample S1TSphfallax_3_FD_88678 | JGI IMG/M metagenome (GOLD analysis project Ga0116230, IMG submission 88678) | Host-associated microbial communities from peat moss isolated from Minnesota, USA - S1T2_Fd - Sphagnum fallax MG | ecosystem: Host-associated > Plants > Peat moss > Unclassified | place...
CACCGTGATGCGAATGGCCGACCAGGTGCTGCCCCAGATCAGGGTCAGCAGCAGGAACGCGGCGATCTCCTTCTTCCGTCCGATGGCTTCTCCCACCCGCCTGCGCTTGACCGCCCGCGCAGAGCTACCGGCGCTCAACTGTCCTGTTACGTCCCACAGCTCATACTCGGCCTGCGACCGGAACCCAATGCGCCGGCACTTCCATGGTGCCCGGAGGGGGACTTGAACCCCCACGACCGGTTAGGGTCTGCGGATTTTAAGTCCGCTGTGTCTGCCAGTTTCACCATCCGGGCCCAGTTTTATCGTACCCTCTGGCCGCTTGGCCGGCGGTATCCCGCAGGGGGCAACCAGACGGGTACATCAATGAGGCAGGTAAATCTGGCGGTAGAGCTCGCGGTTGCGCAGGATGCCCTGCACGTAGTCGCGGGTCTCGGTGTAGGGGATGGACTCGACCCACTCGGGCAGGTCCTTGTAGTCGTTCAGAGCGATCCACTGCCGCACCGGGACGTCGCCGGCGTTGTAGGCGGCCAGGGCGTACTCGACCTGGCCGCTGTAGCGGTCGATGGACTTGCGCAGGTCGAGCGTGCCCAGGCGCAGGTTGGTCGCCGGGTCGAGCAGATCGTTGGTGGTGAAGTGCGCGACGCCGGCCTGGCGCGCGAGCTGGCGGCCGGTGGAGGGCAGCAGCTGCATCAGGCCGTAGGCGTTGGCGCGGCTGACGGCGCCCGGGTTGAACTCGGACTCCTGGCGGATGAGCGCGGCGACGAGGTCCGGGTCCAGCCCGTGCTCGGCCGCGTCGGCGCTGAGCTGGTCCCAGTAGGGCCGCGGAAACACCAGCCGCCAGTAGGCCATGGGGACCTCAGAGACCGGCAGCGAGAAGAAGGGGATGCGGCTGCGCTTCATCGCCTGCAACGCGCGGGTGTCTTCGCCGAAGCTCCGGTAGATCTCGGCCTCGGCCAGCGCGCCCCAGTGGACGGAGGTGGAGCTGAGCGCGATCTCCGGGCGGATGTACTCGTTCAACCCGGCGTTGGCCAGCAGGCGCGCCTTGAGCAGGTGGGGGTCGTTCTCCGGCAGCACATCGGTGAGGTGGGGGTCCTCGACCGGGCGCACCGCGGCCAGCACCGGCGCGGGCGGCGCGGCGGCGCGGCCGCCCAGCACCGCCAGCCGCTGCCGGCCGAGCAGAGCGTAGTAGCTGTTGGCGTAGGCGGCCGTGAGCGCGCGGTAGAAGTCGGCCGCCTGGGCGAAGTTGTGTTCCACATCCTCATACAGGCGGCCACGCCAGTAGAGCGCGCCGGGCACCTCGACCCCGCCGGGATAGTTGGCGATCTGCTCCTCCATCAGGCGGGCGGCGTCGGGGTAGCGGCGCAGGCGATAGCTGAGCCAGGCCGCGTGCCAGTGCGCGCTGGGCGCATAGGCGCTGTGCGGGAACGCCTGCACCAGAGCGACGTAGTCGTCGATGGCCAGGGCGGACTCGCGCTTGAGCAGGAACATGTTGCCGCCGGAGTCGAGCGCCTCCTCCAGCCAGCGGCTCTGGGGATAGCGGCCCTGCAGCTGATGCACCAGCGCCTGCTGCTCGTCGGTCTTGCCCTCGTTGCGGGCGAGCTCGGACTGCAGATAGAGCTTGAGCGCGGCGCTGTCGTCGCCGGTGACGGGCAGGCCGGAGACGTCGCCGCGGGTGAGCTTCTTGAGCCGCAGGTCGCAGACCGCCGCGTAGATCCGCAGGACATCGTGGTCGGCCGGGTTGAGCCCGACGCCGCTCTTCTCCAGCGCGCGATACTCGCCGGCGGCCTGGGCATACTGCTTGGCGTTGAAGAGCGCGTCGGCGTGGCGCTTGCGGTCGGCCGCGCTGGGCGGCGCGCCCATGGCCTCCATCTGCGTGCGGGCGAGTGCGGCCTCCGGACCCAGCGGATAGCCGAGGTACACGTCGCGATACGCCGCGGCGGCCTGGGCGACGTTGCCCTGCGCCTGGTAGGCCCGGGCGTAGGCCATGCGCAGATCGAGCGGAGCGGGCGCGACGTCGGGTGCGGCGGACGCGGCGGCGGACGAAGGCTCCGCTCCGTGCAGCGTAGCGAGCACGCGCAGCGCGCTGCCGGGGTCGCCCGCCGCGGTATAGGCATTGGCCAGCAGCACCGGGGCGTTGGGCAGAAAGAGGCTGCCCGGGTGGCGCTCGGCGAAGCGGTCCAGCAGCGGCACGGCGTCCTGCGGGCGGTTGCCCTGCACATCGGCCTGGGCCTGCAGGTAGTCGCTGTAGTCGGACAGCGCGGAGCCGTGCTGGCCGGCCTGGCGCAGCGCGGCCACGGCCTCGGGGTAGCGATGGTCGGCGAGATAGGCGTGGCCCAGCGCGAGGTTGGCCGCGGCGGCCGCCTCGCCGGAGTGCGTGGCGGCGTAGCCGGCGACGCCGCTGTAGGCCGCGGCGCTGCGCGAGAGCGCGAGCTGCTGCGCCATGGGCCGCAGCTGCGAGGAGGCCGTAAAGGCGATGCCCAGGCGGCGGCTCTCGGCGGTAGGCGGCGGCTGGCGTACAGGGACGGCCTTGGTTGTACGCCCCGCTGTGTGCCCCGTTGTGTGCCCCTTGGCATGGCCCGTACCAGTCTGCTTGCCTTTCGCCGCGACGGCGGGCTTATGCTTTCTGGCCGGCGTTTGTGGCGATGCAGCTTGCGCGCCCACGGCAAAGCCCGTCGCGTGGGCCCAGGGCGCGGCGAGCGTCAGAACCAGAATGAGCATCGGCCCACGCATCTTCAGCCAAGCCTCGAGCCAAGCCCCGCTCCACCGCATCATGACTCCCAGAATAGACCGATTTCGCGCGCGGTTCCCCACCCTATTCCATTGCAGGACATGGCCCCGGCCGCGGTTGCGGCACCGTCGCGGGCACCTGGTCTTGGTACACTGGGCAACAGTATGGCCTTGCGCAGCTCTCCCATCCTCGCCGACCCGCTGCGTGACGTTCCGCCGCCGCCTGTGCCGCAGCCGCCGCACGTCGCTGTCGCCGAGGAGCCGCATCCCGACATCGCGCTGGTGGAGCGCGCCAAGGCCGGCGATACCGCCGCCTTCGAGCAGCTGGTGCGCCAGTATGAGCGGCAGATCTTCCGCACCGCCCAACACATCACCCAGAACCGCGAGGACGCCGAGGACATCACCCAGGACGTCTTCTTCAAGGCCTTCCAGAAGCTGGAGCAGTTCCAGGGAAACTCGAAGTTTTCCACCTGGCTGGTGCGCATCGCCGTCAATGAGAGCCTGATGCGGCTGCGCAAGCGCAAGACCTCCAAGACCGTCTCCATGGACCAGGATGTCGAGACCGACGAGGGCTCCATTCCGCGCGACTTCGCCGAATGGCGTCCCAATCCGGAGCAAAACTTCTCCCAGGCCGAGCTGGCCGACATCCTGCGCCGGACAATCGCCGGTTTGCCCCCAGGTTTTCGCACCGTTTTCACGTTGCGGGACATCGAAAACCTGTCGACCGAAGAAACCGCCGAGGCGCTCGGGTTGAGCGTACCCGCCGTCAAGAGCCGGTTGCTGCGGGCGCGTTTACAATTGCGCGAACGACTCAGCCGGTACTTTCGGCAGACCCAAGAGGGGCCCAAGTGAACTGCACCGACTTTCTGGCGAAACTGACCGACTACTTCGATGGGCAGATCGACCCGGAGCTGCTGGCCGAGGTCAAGCAGCATCTTGGCACCTGCCATCACTGCGAAGTCGTCGTGGACACCACGCGGAAGACCATCGACGTCTACCGCGGCGACAGGAGCTACGAGCTGCCCGAAAGCCTGCACGAACGCATGCGTGCCGCCGTGATGGAACGCTGCCGCGCCACAGGCCGCCTGCCCGACATTGAGCTCAAGGGAAAGAAGATGCCCAGCCCCGAAGAGTTCCTCAAGGAAGAGGCCGAGCGCCTCAACCGGTAAAACTCCTTGCCAGACAGAAACGCAAGAGGCGGCCATATGGCCGCCTCTTGCATTGTTCTCTACTCTCTACTGTCTACTGTCTTTCACTGCCTTTACTTCACCACCACCTGCTGGAAGAGCGGCGAGGTGAGCAGGCCGGCGAACTGGCTGTCCGACGAGGAGTACGCCACGGTGAGCGTGCCCGAGCTGGATTCGATGGTGGTATCGTCCACAGCGGTCTTTTCCAGCGGCGAGCCGGAGGTCTTCTTCATCATCGCGACGCCCTTCATCAGGGTCGCGGCGGTGCCGGCGGTGAGCGCATCGGACATCACCACGGCCATATCGAACTTGACGCCGTTGGAGAAGTCCATGGTGTAGCGGGCGCTCTTCATGCGCGCCTTCACGGTGTTGTAGTCGCCCAGCTGGGTGGCGTCGCCGAGCACGCTCTTCATCATGGTCTGGGTGCCGGCCTGGTCGAGCAGGCTCCAAACGGGGCGCGCATCCACCGAGGCCATGTCGCTCATCATGTCGCTGTTCTGCAGAAAGTTCGGGGTCAGGCCGTCGCGGGCGTCCAGCGCGGTCTTCACCGCCTCGCGGTCGCCGAAGATCATGGTCGTCTGGTTGAGGAAGGCCACGCTCATGCCCGCCGACCCCATCGGGTAGATGCTGTTCTGGCGGTACATCACGGGCTTGGTCTTGTCCTTGGCGAAGTGCGCCAGGATGGCCGCGGTCTGGAACTGGCCCTGGGCCACGCCCAGAATGCGGGTGCCGCTGCCGCCGGAGGCGCGGAAGGCGGCGAAGGCGAGGGTGTCGGCGTCCTGGTCGACCTTGAGGCCGCTGGTCTTGAGCGCCGTCTCCAGCCGCTTGAGCTCGGGCGGCAGGACGCGGTCCTTCAGCTGCATCGCCGCCGGCGAGCCCTGCATGACCTTGTAGTCGACGACGATAATCTGCTGCACGTCGCGGGGGATGGAGGAGCGGGCGTCGCCGCTCAGCTGCGCTGCGTGGGCCGAGGTTGCCGCCGCCGCGGCCAGTGCCACCGCCGCGATGCCGTACTGCCACTGTCTGAACATCTTCACCGTTGTCGCTCCCACTGTTGTCGCTCCCATGGATGCGCGCATCGAGCGCGCAACTTTCATTCTTTCCCGTTTGTCTACATCCCGCAAGATCCTGCAAGACCGCACGATGAATTTCACGGCCGTTCCTCTTCAAGGCCATTCGAGGGGACGCTGCAGCTTGCGCTCCAGCACCTTCTCGGCGGGGTCGAACTGGACTGTTTGACGGACCCAATCCGCATTCGGCTCATAGGCGTGCTCAGGAATCAGCCCAATCATCTCGGACTCGGCGACGGCGGCGCCGTGGCGGGCGGCGATCTCGGCCACGGCGGCGTGTACCCGGGCCACCGGGGTGCGGTGGACGTCGGTGATGTTCATGCTGACCTGGGCGCGTCCGTTGGCCAGCACGCCCATGGCCTTGACCCCGAACAGACCGCCGCCGGAGGCGCGCACCTCGCGGGCGACGGCGCGGGCCACGCTGACGGCCGAGCCTCCATTGGCATGCGCGCCGGGGCCGCCGGCCGGGATGCCGAGGGGGGACTCAGGACTGCCGGCGAGGTAGATGTTGTAGGCAACAAGGAAGTTCCGCGCGCCCACCGCGACGGCGCCGGCGGTGGCGTGCAGCTCCGGGCCGCCCACATCGGGCTGGCGGCGGGTGTCCCGCACTGAGTCGCGCAGCAGACCCTCAAACTGGCCGCGGCGCACGTCCTCCAGGTTCACGCGGTCGGGCCGGGCCGCGGCCGCCTCGTAGAAATACACCGGCACGCCGTAGCGGTTCCAGATGGCCACGCCCGCCTGCCGCGCCAGCAGCGCGCACTGCGCCAGGGAGACGCCGCTGACCGGGACGAACGGCACCACGTCGGCCGCGCCGATTCTGGGGTGCGCGCCTCTCTGCTGGGTCAGGTCGATCAGCTCGGCGGCCTTGCCAACACCGCGCACCGCGGCCTCCATTACGGCCTCCGGGGCCCCGGCCACGGTGACCACGCTGCGGTTATGGTCGGCGTCCAGGCACCAGTCCAGCAGCTGCACGCCCTCCACCCGCATGGCGCGCACGATCGCGGCGACCTTGTCGCGGTCGGTGCCCTCGGAGAAGTTCGGGACGCACTCGATGATCGGCTGCTCTGACGACACATCCACCTCTGAAGCTCTTAGCCTTTAGCTCTTAGCTCTTAGCTCTTAGCTCTTAGCTCTTAGCTAAAGACTAAGAGCTAACAGCTTGCGGTTGCTTTGTTACTTCCACCATGTATAGCCGAGCGTGAACTGCACGCTCGCATTCACGCCCGGGTTCTTATCGCCGAGGCTGGCGCTCGAGATGTGCACCGCGTTCGCGCTGAAGTCGACGCTACGCCGCGGCTTCACAAAGTAGTGCATCCCGATGCCGCCCTGCGGCGTGAAGTTCCACACACTCGCATCCGAGTTGGGCCCATCGTTGGTCAGGTTCAGGATGTTCGAACCGAAGGCCGGATACTTGTGGTTGGTCCACAGCAACCCGCCCGCGGCCTGCGCCCACGGCATAAACCGCCGGCCGTGCGTCAGGTTCCAGCGCAGGACGATCGGCGTGATGGTCACGCCGCTGAACGTACCGCCGACGGTGTACGGCGCCGAGCAGTAGAGGCCCGGGCCCACCAGCGTCGTGCCCGGCTGCTGGGTGGCAAAGCAGCTCGCCTTCTGGAACTTCGGTGTGTACGACTGCCAGAAGGGATACACCTCCACGGCATACTCAAAGTTGCCCTGCAGCCGCCCGTGACCCATGACAGGCGTCAACACCTTGCCCAGGTGCACGCCCGCGCTCATGAAGTGGAAGCCGTTGCGGTTCTCGGTCAGCCCATTGCCGCCCTGCACCAGCGCGCCATACTCCCAGGGCATCGAGTTCGCTTCGGTCGCCACCGGTGTGGGTGCTACCGGTGTCTGCGCGCGCGCCGCCACGCTCGCTGCCATCGCCAGGACTACCGCCGCCGCCACTCGCATCCGCATCCGCATACACAAACTCCCTTACACTCGAAAGCCGCCATCATCTGGCGGCCCTCGCGGTTCCTAATCACTAACCACTAAGCACGAAACACAAGCCGTTACGCCGTGACGGGTTCCTCATCCATATCGAAGTTCGAGTAGACGTTCTGGGTGTCGTCGAGGTCTTCGATGGTCTCCAGCAGCCGCATCATCGCGGCGGCGGGCGCGCCCTCCAGCTTGGTGTAGGTGGAGGCGATCATGGTGACCTCGGCGACTTCGGTGGGAATCTTCGCGGCCTTGATGGCCTCGTGCACCGCCTCGAAGTCCTTGGGCGCGGTGACGATCTCCCAGCTCTCGCCCTCGTCGGCGAGGTCTTCGGCACCGGCTTCGAGCGCGATCTCGGTGAGCTTGTCCTCGTCCGCGGCGGACTTGGCGACCACGAGCAGGCCCTTCTTGGCGAACATGTAGCCCACCGAGCCGGTCTCGCCGAGGTTGCCGCCGTTCTTCGAGAAGGCATGGCGGATCTCGCTGACGGCGCGGTTGCGGTTGTCGGTCATCACCTCGACGATGACGGCGACGCCGCCGGGGCCGTAGCCCTCAAAGGTGATCTCCTCGTAGCTTGCGCCTTCGAGCTCGCCGGTACCCTTCTGGATGGCGCGCTTGATGTTGTCGGCGGGCATGTTCTCGGCCTTGGCGGCGGCGATGGCGCCGCGCAGACGCGGGTTGCCGTCGGGATCGCCGCCGCCGTTCTTGGCCGCGATGGTGATCTCTTTGATGAGGCGGGTGAAGATCTTGCCGCGCTTGGCGTCGAGCGCGCCCTTCTTATGCTTGATGGTTGCCCATTTGGAATGGCCGGACATCCGAAGACCCTCTGCTGCGGCGGAATGTCTGCGGCGCGACAGAAGCGCTCGGCTGCAAAGAATTCCGCGGCTTGAAAATGGTGAAAATGCTGGAAATAGCGCGCACTACGCGGCCTTTCGCACATCCTCTGTCGGGGAAGATTGTAGCATGGGGTCAGCCCCGATTCCCAGCGGGCCGGAGCCCCCAAACGGAGCCGATGCTCGACACCTTCCAATGCGTACGCACGCGCGGCCTCGCCGGCCTGCCGCTGCTGTGCATGGCCCTGCTGTGCGCAGGGCTACCGGGCGGTACGTTGCAGGCGCGCGCGCAGGCGCCGCTGCCGCCGGAGCCGCCGGCTTCGGCCAGAGACCTCTCACCCAAGGCGCTGGTGGCCGCGCTGGGCGCGCCGGACAGCCCAGGCTCGGCGGCGCTGCTGCGCCGGCTGGGCGCGGCCGACTGCTGCGACGACGCCGACGCCGTGACCGAGAAGCTGCTGTGGGCCCGCGGCGACGAGCAACTGGTCGCCGTCGAGGCCACCGCCTCCACCTACGTGCAGGTCTTCACGCTCTACCACGACGGCGGCGCCTGGGAGCTGGCCGGGCTCATCAGCCTGCCGGCCAAGTACAGCACGCCCGCCTACCGGATGCAGGTGATGCGCGGGCAGCCGGCCATCATCGTCAACAACCTGACGGTGGACGCGGGGCCCGGCTCGCAGCAGCAGAATACCCTGGTCTACTTCCTCATCGACCGCCATCTGCGCGTGGTCTTCAACCAGCCGGAGAAGCTGGTCTTCGCGCTGGGCCCGGAGGCCGCGCCGCCGCAGGGCTGGCACGAAGAGCAGCAGAGCACCTTCGACTTCGTCGCCCGGGGCAACGAGACGCTGATCCGCGAGGTGCGCAACACCACCGTGAACCACACCAAGGTGACGCTGTACCGCGAGTACGCCTGGAGCGAGGGCTGGAAGATGTTCTACGTCCGCGCCGACCCGCCGTTCTCGACGATGCGCTGACTTCCCGCGTAGTGGAGAAAGCTGTATTCCGTGGCTGTACAGGCGAGATGCAGGTCTCTCCACTACGGCGGCAAAGGCGCCGCCTCCGGTCGAGATGACAATTTCTTGGTAAATGACCTAAACGATCTCGGCGGCAAGCAGGTCGTCGAGCGTCTCGCGGCGGCGGATGAGCCGGGCCTTGCCGTGCTCGATGAGCACCTCGGCCGGATGCACGCGGGTGTTGTAATGCGAGGCCAGGCTCATGCCGTAGGCGCCGGCGTCGAGCAGCACGGCGAGCTCGCCGGAGCGCAGCTCGGGCAGCTCGCGGTCGCGGGCGAAGAAGTCGCCGGACTCGCAGACCGGGCCGACGAGGTCGGCCGTGTGCAGGGCGCGGCCCGCATCCACGACGGGCAGCACCTCGTGGTGCGCGTGGTAGAGTGCGGGACGGATCAGGTCATTCATCGCCGCGTCGACGATGAGGAAGCGCTTCTCGCCGTTCTGCTTGGTATAGAGCACGCGGGTGAGCAGCGCGCCGGCCTGCGCGACCAGGAACCTGCCTGGCTCCAGCAGCAGCTGCGCGTCCAGCCCTTGCATCACACCGCGAATCGCAGCCGCATACTCCGCCGCGCGCGCCGCGGGGTCAAACGCCGCGTTGGTGTACTCGATGCCGAAGCCGCCGCCCGCGTCCACATAGTCGATCGTCAGACCGTCCGACCGTAGCTCACGCACCAGCGCCGCGACCCGCGCGAGCGCTTCGGCAAACGGCGCTACCTCGCGGATCTGCGAGCCGATGTGGACGCTCACGCCCGCGGGCCGCAGCCCGGGCAGCTTCGCCGCGCGCGCATACACCGCACGCGCGCGGGCGATATCGATGCCGAACTTGTGCTCGCGCAGGCCGGTGGAGATGTAGGGATGGGTCTCCGCTACCACATCCGGATTCACGCGCAGGGCAATCCTGGCGCGAAGGCCCAAATGCTCCGCCCGTGCGGCCAGGACCTCCAGCTCGGCCTCGCTCTCGACGTTGAAGAGCAGGATGCCGGCCTGGAGCGCGGCATCCATCTCCCAGGCCTGCTTGCCGACGCCGGAGAAGACGACGCGACCCAGGGCCTCCGGGGCGGCGCGGCGCACGCGCTCCAGCTCGCCGCCGGAGACGATGTCGAAGCCGCAGCCCAGGCCGGCGAGCAGGCGCAGCAGCGCCAGTGAGGAGTTGGCCTTGACCGCATAGCAAACCGTGGCGGCGACGCCGGCGAAGGCGGCCTGCAACATGACTACGCGCTGGGCGATGGCCTCGGCCGAGTAGACATAGAGCGGTGTGCCGAACGCATCGGCGAGCGAGGTCAGGTCCGCGCCGGAGCAGGCCAGGCGGCCATCGACATACGCGAAAGGACGGGCGGGCGCAGGGCCCGAGATGGGTATAGGCTCCGCCGGCTTGCTGGGTGCGGTCACATATTCATCGTACCCGGTTGCCCGGGCGTGGAGGTCTCAGCCGACGGGGGTGGGGCCGTAGCGCCCGGAGTAGCGGTCTGGACCGGCAGCGTCCAGGGCTCATTGGGCATCACGATCCAGGCGACGATGTAGGCCAGCACCGGCGTGCCGGCGCCAAAGACCACGGCGAGCACCAGCACCAGGCGCACCAGCGCGACGTCCCAGCCGAAGCGGCGGGCGAAGCCGGCGCAGACGCCTGCGATGGCGCGGCCCTCTCGCGGGCGGACAAAGCCCTCCCGCGCGGCGGTCTCCTGCATGGGAACGTAGGCCGGCGCGAGACGCGCGCCGCAGGCGGGGCAAAAACGCGCGCCGGGCTGGATCTCAGAGTTGCAGACGGTACAGACCATAGGTGCCTCCGAAAAGTTACTCCGAAGCATATACGAGGGCGGCGGCGGGAGGTTCCCTTGCCGGCCCACTTTGCCGCGCTGCAACCGCTATTTGCCGGTGTAGGGGGTCTGCAGGTCGCGGCGGGCGGC
>Ga0116230_10007665_pt1 | contig 10665 bp, 8 predicted proteins | sample S1TSphfallax_3_FD_88678 | JGI IMG/M metagenome (GOLD analysis project Ga0116230, IMG submission 88678) | Host-associated microbial communities from peat moss isolated from Minnesota, USA - S1T2_Fd - Sphagnum fallax MG | ecosystem: Host-associated > Plants > Peat moss > Unclassified | place: USA...
AATCAACATTGGATGAATTACAATATGCTGATTTATTATTGCACGTAGTTGATATTGCAAATCAAAATTGGGAAATAGAAATTAGCACCACTCATAAAGTCCTTACAGAATTAGGAATTAAAAAACCTCTTGTGTATCTCTTTAACAAGACCGATCTGTTACCAAAAGAAGCATTGGAAAAAATTAATATTGCCCAATATAGTCCATTTCTACTCGTAAATACTATTACGCAAAAAGGTCTTGATCCACTTGTGCAGTTTCTAGATACCTGGGTTGCAAAATAGTTTTTCGGGCATTGCAAAAACAAAAAAACCTGATAAGTCTACTACTAACGCAGTTTTTATAGTAGTGTTCATGTTATGAGATTCAAGATTTTGAGCCTTTTTTTTCTATTTTTTTCACTGTTGAGTAGTACTAACCAAACGCTTTTGGAACTACAAAGCAACTGTCAAGAAAGACCTAATAACGTTGAATCTTGGATTCAACTAGGAACATTTTTTTTAAAAAATAATGATCCCGTTAATGCCTTTGATGCATATAAAAAAGCACTCGAACTTGATGAAAGCAATATTAATACCTGGTTTAATATTGGTAATTGTTATTCAATGAATGATGAACCAGAAAAGGCTGAAGAAATTTATACACTTATTATTAATGCAAATCAGCACCAATCATCTGTTTGGCACAATCTTGGTTATGCATACAAAAAACAAAAAAAGCTTGCTCAAGCCCTTTATGCTTTTGAAATTGCTTTGAGATATGGCTTGGAAGAAGCAGGAAACCATTTAAGTTATGCTCTTATGCAACTTGCTCTTGGAAATTATGAAATTGGTTTTCATGAATATGAATGGCGATGGGTAACAGCACTCAATAGAATACATTTTGATAAAATTCCTCTTTGGCATGGCGAAAATCTTCAAGGAAAAAGATTATTAGTAATTGCAGAACAAGGATTTGGTGATAGCTTTCAATTTATGCGTTATTTAAAAATATTGTACGAAGAAGGGATTACTATTATTTTTCAATGTCAAAAAGCAGTCGCTCCTCTTGCAAAATTATGTCCATATATTCAACAAGTACTCACAAAAGATGAAATATTTTCTGGCAATGCAGATGCACATATCTGTTTAATGAGCATCCCGTATATTCTTAAAACAGATATTGAAACAATTCCTCATACAATGATTCCTTATCTTTTTACCAATCCTGAACGAGATTCTTATTGGTCTAATCAGATTAAAAATGATAAAAATTTTAAGATAGGTTTTTGTTTTCAAGCCAATGATCTTTTTGCAACAGCCCAATTCCAAACAACTAAAACAAAAAAATCAATCCCTATCGAATTATTAGAAGAAATTATTTCTATGAAAAACTGCTCATGGTTTTGTCTAGAAAAAAACAGTTCATCATTTGACAATTTCCCATCGGTAAATGTTTTCGATTCATCATTTGATAATGATTATGGTTCTTTTATTGATAGCGCATCTGTAATCAAATGTCTTGATCTTGTAATAACGGTTGATACAGCGATTGCACATCTTGCTGGCGCTCTTGGTGTTCCTACCATTGTTTTGGTAACATTTGTTCCTGATTGGCGATGGCTTTATGATCGAAATGACTCTCCATGGTATCCAAAAACAACTTATCTATTACGTCAAACAGCACTTAATAATTGGTCAACAATCGTTGCGCCACTAAAAAATTTAATTAAAAAAATAATTACTTCAAAAGAAGGTGATTTGGATGTTTCATACGATTAATCTCATATTATTGTTTCTTATTTTTAGCAGCATGACTAGTCAAGTTACCATTTCAGTTGGTGAACTTTTGGATAAATTTTCAATATTAATTATCAAGAAAGATCGTATTTTTGATCCTGAAAAGCAAAACAATATTCTCAATGAAATCACAGCATTACAAAATTTATACACCAATCTGATTAATGATCCATTTATTGATCAATCATACTCTGAACTTCTTAAGATCAATAATTATTTATGGTTTATTGAATCAGCAAAGCGTGAGTGCGAACAATTAGGTATTAAAAATATTATCTTAAAAATAATTAACAAAGATCCTTTAAGTAATACTGAACATACTCTTATTTCACTATTTTTATTATTGGCACGTTCTGTCTATCTTTTGAATGATGAACGTGCTCTGATTAAAAAGAAAATTAATCTCTATGCCAAATCTGATATTATTGAAGAAAAATTACATCTGTAAAATAAGCGATTATCAAAACCTTTAACAAATTGATTTTTAACAAAATTCAGAGTAACATTATGTCCTATAGTTTTTAAATGTTTCATTATGAATTCAACTCATGTTTCTGAGCAGTTAACTTTTGAACTCAACCCTGAACAACACAAAGCCGTTGTGCACACTCAAGGTTCGTTATTATTAGTTGCCGGTGCAGGATCAGGAAAAACACGTGTTATAACAAATAGAATAGTCTTTTTAATACGATCTGAGCAAGTACATTTTAATCAGATTATTGCACTAACATTTACTAACAAAGCTGCAGCAGAAATGAAGCAAAGAGTTTCGTCGGTATTGCATTCTACCGATATTCCTTTTATTGGGACATTTCATTCATATTGTTTTCTTTTATTAAAAAAGCATCATAATTATGCGTCTTTTACTATTATAGATCGAGACGATCAAGAAAAATTATTGAAAAAAATTTGTCAAAAATATAATCTTGAAAAAAAAATTCCTATAAAACAAATTGTATATGGGATTTCTCAAATCAAAAATCAGATTTATACTCGAGATGCTCACAATCCAGTCTCAATACATAATGCTATTCTTAATGAGCTTTATCAAGAATATGAATATGAAAAAACAATCAGTCATTGTTTTGATTTTGATGATATTTTAATTAAAGCACTTGATCTTTTTAAAGATACTGAATTTAGAAAAAATTTTTCTCAAAAGATTCGGCATATTCTTATTGATGAATATCAAGATACCAATGATATCCAACATGAATTATTAAAAGCTATGGCTCTTTCAAATCAACAATTATCTATTGATTCTGTTTGTGTTGTTGGTGATCAAGATCAATCAATATATTCATGGCGTGGCGCTACTCCACAAAATATGGATCACTTTATAAAAGATTTTCCAAATACTAGTATTATTAAAATTGAACAAAATTATCGTTCAATACAACCAATATTACATGCCGCAAATGAATTGATCCAACATAATAGTCAACGACACCCTAAAAAATTATGGTCAGAAAGAGTAGCGACCCATTCAATTATTCTTTTATCATGTGGATCTGAATATCAAGAAGCAGAAGTTGTAAGTATTGCCTTAAAGCAACTTAATAATCAAAAAACTGCTCAAACTATTGGAATTTTATATCGAACCCATAGTCAATCCCGTACTATCGAAGAAACTCTTATTAAAGAAAATATTCCTTACTCAATTATAGGAGGAATTGAATTTTATGATCGCGCTGAAATAAAAGATATCATTGGTTATTTAAAACTGATTGTAAATCCTTATGATCGAGTTTCATTGCTTCGTATTATCAATACACCCTTGCGAGGGATTGGAGAAAAATATCAAGAGTTACTCCTTACACAATGGTCTTTGCAGCCACTGCTTAATAGTTTTCAATTGATGAGGTATCTTCTTGATTCAACCATAATTTCTGATGCAAAAAAAATTATCCTAAAAAATTTTCTTGAAATATTTGATGATCTTACCGAAAAGAGTGATGTTGAAACAACCGTTGTTACAATTCTTAAAAAAACTAACTTTTTTTCTTTTCTAAAAAATAATTATGAAGAGAGTCAAGCTGATGATAAAATTGAAAATATTAAAGAATTTTTATCTGCAATTGTCCACTTTAAAAAAGAAGGTATCAGCCAGTTGCGTGACTTTCTTGATGAGATATCGCTTATGCAAGATAAATTTTCTCAGAATCAAAAAAAATGTAATGTTTTTCTTATGACACTTCATAGCGCTAAAGGACTTGAATTTGATTCAGTTATTATTGTAGGACTTGAAGAACAGATTATTCCTTCAAGTCGCTCTACTCAAACTCTTGAAGCACTTGAAGAAGAGCGTCGACTTTTATATGTCGGTATCACGAGAGCATGCAATCGATTAATCATGTTATATGCACAAAATCGATTCTTTTATGGATCATTACAAAAACAGGTACCATCACGCTTTGTCAATGAACTTACCAAATCAATTAAAGAACATTATGATATTAGTCGCTGGCATCGTTTAATGATCAATAATGGAATTACTCAATGGATTAATGATAGACAGTTTGATACACAGAGCGCTCTGATCAGTAATAAAAATAACAATGATTTGACAATTGATCCAATTAAAAAAAAATCTGAACAGCCCCAAATAACCATCAAGAAATTTTCAAAGAAATTTTTATCTGAGGAGAGTAATGTAAAAAAGACTACAATAGATGTATTGTCAAATAAATCATCTTTCAAACTACATGAAACCGTATTGCATGAAACTTACGGAAGAGGCATTGTGTATGGAATTGAAAGTACAAGTAATTCACAAAACTATATTATCGTTCAATTTCGCACTGGTATCAAAAAAATCCTTGCCTCATATTTAAAAAAATAAAATTGATATGATAATAATAGTTTGAAAAAAAAATCATTTTAGTATAAAAGATGCAAACATTTTTTTACTAATTCCATTGTCTCTTGAGCTCGTATGCGAACATTTTTTGTTGATTGCAAAACATGCTCCATGAGCCATGATTTTTCATGTTCAATTTCTGCTCTTTTCAAGCGAATAGGTTCTAAAAAACTATTTAAAATTTCACTCAATCTTTTTTTTATTGTTACATCACCCAGCCCACCTTTTTGGTACTGTTCTTTAAGATTTGCAAGCTCATTCGCATTCGGATCAAATAGATCAAGATAAGCAAAAACAGTATTACCTTCAACTGTTCCAGGATCGGCAACATGAAGATGGTTTGGATCAGTATACATATTCATTACTTTTTTATGAACACTGTCAGCACTATCAGAAAGATAAATTGCATTTGAAAGTGATTTGCCCATTTTTGCTTGACCATCAATACCAGGTAATCGATTTCCACGTGATGGGACTAACGGCTCAACCCGTTCAAAAAGGGGTCCATATATTGCAGTGAATTTTTCTATTATCTCATTGGTTTGCTCAATCATTGGAATTTGATCTGAACCAACAGGAACAAGATTAGCTCTTACAATAGTAATATCTGCAGCTTGATGCACTGGATACATCAAAAAACCAGCCGTTACGGCTTCACCAAAACCTTTTTGAGCAATTTCAGTTTTTATTGTAGGATTGCGTTTTAATCTATTTACCGTAACCAGATTAAGATAAATAACAGCAAGCTCTGCAATTTCAGGAATTAATGATTGAATAAAAATATTTGATACCTCAAAATCAATTCCAACCGAATAATAATCCATTAATACTTCTATCACATGTGCTTTAACCTTTTCAGGATTGTGAATATTATCAGTGAGCGCTTGCATATCAGCAATCAAAATATATTGGTCAGTTGTTCTTTGTAGATCAACTCGTTGCTTTAATGAACCAACATAATGGCCAATATGAAGTTTTCCTGTTGGTCGATCACCCGTTAAAACAATTTTTTTTTCATGCATACTATACAATTTTCAATAAAAGAATGATCCGATATTTGTATCAATTATTATCATATAGAAAAATAAATCTAGATTACCTACTTTTATTTTTTAATATGTGATACACTACTTTACAATTATAGTTTGCACTATATTAAAAATAGTGTACATGTTTTTTTCATTCTGCTAACATTATCCGATTTTTCAGGAGCTAGGCGTTACCATGGAAATAAAAATTACAGATCGTTTGGGCAATCTTTTTTTAACAGGTCTCGTTGCAATTTTACCGATTACATTGACTATTGTTTTATTTAATAGTTCTTTAAAAATGTTTATTGCATGGCTTGAACCCCTTCAAGAATTAATTAGTCCAAATATCTTAAAGATTATTCCTCATGCAGAAGTCTTTCTTGCAGTAATTCTTATAATTATCATTGGTACTTTATATAATATGTTTCTTCTGGATCATATCATTCACGGAGTTGAACTTTTAGTAAAAAAAATTCCTTTAGTCAGAACTGTATATATTGGAATTAAACAATTGATTCATGCTTTTGGCACTCAAGATAAGGTCAATTTTAAAAAAGTTGTCTTGATCGAATTTCCACGACAAGGAATTTTTAGTCTTGGATTTTTAACCAGTGAAATTGACCCTAAAATAGCACCTGACAAAGAAAAAAAATATTATACAATTTTTATTCCAACAACACCCAATCCAACAAGTGGATTTTGTATTATTGCTTCAGAAGAACAATTATGTTTTACAGAACTAACACAACAAGAAGCGATGACTATGATTATCTCTGGTGGGATTATTCAACCGGCAAGCTTTGAAAAAAAATAATGTTATTTAACTATCACAATGATAAAAAAAAATTTGTCAAAATAGTATGAATATTTTGTTCTGAAATACCTTGTTTAATCTGGCAATCAAAATATAATAAACTGTTATGCAAAGATTTTAATTGATTGCTGTCAAGAGTAGTCCATCCTTTATTAATAATAAAAAAGGGTAATCGAAAAGAAATTTTTTTTGCTACAGTTTCAAATTTATTTTTTTTGTAATATATATACATGATTGTTCTAAAAACTTGATCTAACCAAAATGAAATCCAGAATTGAACTGAATAAAATGAAAAAATATCGTTCCATTGATTAAAAAATCTAATATTTTTTGTTAAAAATAATTCAGCGAGTTGAAATAATGATGAATCCTGGGTACAAAGCAAAGAAAGATATTGAAAATTAAATGCATCAATCATAGTTGGACTAATTGTATGAGCATATAATAAAACAGTCACACAATGGTGAAAAGAAACTTTTTTATGTTTTTGCATTAATAATGAAGCCAATTTTACAAAATTTTTTTGTGCATAGGTATTTAAAACTAATTGTCCAAGCAAAATAATTTCATTATTTTGAATAATATCCGGTATAACAATAGTATTTTCAGGTGCATCAATAAAACTATTATCACTTAAAACTGCAATAAGTCTATGTGGACCTTTATAATCTTTTAAAAATTTTATCCAAGATGATTTTTCAGAGGGAGATAATTGACTGATTCCTTTAAGATAGTAACAAACTATTGATCCTAAAAAAGAGATTTGTAAACGCATTGATAATTCAGTACGACCAGTGTTTTCTACATTAATTACTATAATATTTTTTGAATCAGTACCATGGACAAATATTTGTAAAAAAAGAAAAAAACTATTTTCTTGCGCTCCTACAATAAGATAATAGACAAGATTAATATCATTATTCGTTTGTCTAAATAATTGACAAAAATCTTCAAGCGAGTTTCTTTTTATTATCTTACTCATGCGAACTATTTACTTCTTCAGACAATAATTGCTCTGCAATTTTCATAAATGGTTTATATGCAACCGTTTGATCTTGCGTTTTGTTTTTTTTCTTTATATTTTCAAACATTGAAAGATTATAATTTTTTTTTACCAGCGCCTGATTAATAATATCCATTATTTTTTCAAAAACACCGATAGCGCTTCTTTGAATGATTTGAAAAAGTGACTGTGAGATAGGTTTTTTCTCTGCTCCACCCTGTATTTCAATCCAATCACCACGAGAAGTTGCAATAAGATTAAAGTCTGCATCCAATAAAATATCTTCAGCAAAATCAGGATCAACAATAATATTTTCTTGTAAAATTCCAATAGAAACAGCCAGAACAAAATGTGTTAAAAATTCTGATCTGATTACTCTTTGCTTAATCCATTTTTGCTGAACCGTAAATAATGCAAGAGAGGCTCCAATGATAGCGGCAACACGAGTTCCACCATCTGCTTGCAACACATCACAATCGATATAAATTGTTTTTTCACCAAAAATTTTCGTTAAATCAACAACTGACCTGAAAGTACGACCAATAATACGTGAGATTTCAATTGCGCGACCATTTTTTTGTTGAACATCTTTTACAAGCCGTTGCTCAGCAGCATATGGTAAGACATTATATTCTGCTGTTAACCAGCCAGAACCTTTGCCCCGCAAAAAGAGTGGAACCCCATTTTGGATTGATACGGCACAAAACACCTTAGTATCACCCAATTCAATAAGAACCGAACTGGGTGCATAGGAAAAAGGATCGAAGGTAATTTTTATGTTACGTAATTGATCATACAATCTACCATTTTTACGAACGTAATTTTCCATATCGGCTGATTTCTCTCTACTCATTGATTAACTGAGAAGTAATTTCAAGCTTACCCGGCCCGATACATCATCATAATCAAGTACTTCAACTTTGACGACTTGATCTAAAGTATAGATTTTAGCAAAAGTTTTCTGAATATCTCGGGGAATATTAGAAACATGTACTAATCCATCAAAACCAGGAACTAATTCAACAAACATGCCAAATTCAGCAAACTTTTTAATTTTACCTTGAAAAATGGTACCTTTTACAATCTGTCCGGCCAAAGTTTTGACCCAATTCACTGCCGTATCAAGTAAAGAGTCAGACCCACCAAAAATTTTAACTGTTCCATCATCATCAATATCGATAGCTGTTTTTGTGATATCAATAATTTCACGAATAATTTTACCGCCAGAACCAATGACAGCACCAATTTTATCAGTGCTAATCTTAAATGATATCACTCGAGGTACTAACAATGACATCTCTTTATTAGGTTCAGACATTACTTTTTTCATTTCAGACATAATGTGCAATCGACCAACACGCGCCTGTTCTAATGCTTTTTCAAAGATATCTCGAGTCAGCCCACCTTTATATTTTATATCCATTTGAATCGCAGTGATACCATCTTGGGTACCAGCAACTTTAAAATCCATTAAACCAAATGAATCCTCAATAGCAGAAATATCTGAAACTACCATTGATTCACCCGTTTTATTTCTAAAAAGTCCCATTGCAATACCAGCAACCATTTTTTCAATAGGGACACCTGCATGCATTAATGCCATTGTTGCACCACATGCAGTTGCCATTGAAGTCGATCCATCAGATCCAGTAATATCAGTCACTATTCTGATTGTATAGGGAAATTTTTCTTTGGAAGGGCGAATATATTTCAAAGAAGAAGCTGCAAGATGACCATGTCCAACCTCTCTTCTTCCTGGTCCACGCAAAGGACGAACTTCACCAGAAGAATAGGGTAAAAAATTATAATGCAACATAAAAGAACCATCCTCAGTTCCCTCTGCTCCCATTAAGGATTCAATTTTTTGTTCATCTTGACCACTACCCAAAGTAAGACTCACCAAAGCCTGAGTTTTGCCACGAATAAATAGTGAAGAACCATGAACAAACGGAAGAATACCAACTTCAACCTGAATCGGTCGAATCACTGTTGGCTTTCTTCCATCAATACGAGTACCGGTAATAAATGAATGCTGAGTTAATTTTTCTTTAAAAACAGAATCGAAAATAAAATCTATTACGGCGGTAGGAATATTCTTTTCAAGAATTAGATTATTATTTTCATTAATAAATAAGAGACGTAATTCATCAAAATACTTATTACGTTCAACTTTATCTTCTATATATGACTTAGCAATACGATCTTGATTTAAAAACAGTGTCGCTAAATGCTTCCACTGCTCCCAATCATATGGATCAGCGATTGCTTGTTTTGATTTACCAATTTCACGTACAATCTCTTTTTGCCAGACTACTAATTTTTTGATTTCTTCATGTGCTTTAAACATGATATCAATAAAATCAGCCTCACTAATCTGGTTTGTTGAACCTTCAACCATGCAAATACCCTCTTGGGTACCAGCAATCACAATACGAACATCTGATTTTACAATATCACTATATACCGGATTGAAGATCCATTCACCATTAATACGTCCAACTTCAACAACTCCAACCGGTTCAATAAAAGGAATATCTGAAATCGCAAGAGCCAAAGAACTTGCCAAAAGAGAAAATGTATTTGGTATATGTTCTTTATCAACAGAATAAACAGTAACTAAAACTTGGACTTGGTCAAAATATTTTTCAGAAAAAAGTGGTCTCAACGCCCGATCTATTAATCGTGATGTTAAAACTTCACGATCACTTGATTTTCCTTCCCGCTTATAATACCCGCCAGGAATCTTACCAGCAGCTGAATATTGCTCACGATAATCAACACTGAGCGGAAAAAAGCCAGGAAACTCTTTAGATTGATTAGACACCGCAGTGGCAAGCATTACTGTACCACCCTGTTTAAACCAAACAGCTCCATTTGCTTGCTGGGCTACTTTTCCAATTTCAACTTCTATATTATAAGGATCATAACGAAAATTTTTTACCATTAAACGACCTAATTTTAATTACAGTTACTATCATATTCTAACGACGCAACCCAAGTTTTTCTACCATTAATTTATAATGACTATTATTTTTTTTTGCTAAGTAATCCAAAAAACGTCTTCTTTTGCACACTAATATTAATAATCCACGCCTTGTACTAAAATCTTTCGGATTTTCTTTACAGTGTTCCGTTAATAAACTAATACGATTTGATAACAAAGCAATTTGCACTTGAGT
>Ga0116230_10007666_pt1 | contig 10665 bp, 9 predicted proteins | sample S1TSphfallax_3_FD_88678 | JGI IMG/M metagenome (GOLD analysis project Ga0116230, IMG submission 88678) | Host-associated microbial communities from peat moss isolated from Minnesota, USA - S1T2_Fd - Sphagnum fallax MG | ecosystem: Host-associated > Plants > Peat moss > Unclassified | place: USA...
ACCAAAAGTCAACTTAGTCTAACCTAGCTAAACTAGGCAACCTAGCCTAGTTCGCCTAGCCCAAAGTCAACCTAGCTTAACTTAACAAGGTTAGTTACTTATGTTAGGCAACCTAACCTAGGTTAAGTGGCCTAGATTAAAAACAAAATTGAAGTTCTAATGGATGACAATTTTGAATTTCAAAGTCTCAAAAGATGGTGTAAAGAAATGAGTACAATTTTTATAGTTTAAAAAAAAAAATGCATTGCACAAGATTGTAATACTTCTCCTTTGCATATAATGCATTAGCACTTACAGAGGGGGGGGGGGAGCAATATGGTTCATAATAGGCATATATTAACAAAGGGAATATAAGCCCAATGTTTTATGTCGAATTATTGACTGATTGTGCAGCATATGACATGTTAATGGATCTTATATAATATACATCACAAACCTTTGGGGTTTGTTTATTGTCAATGGGAGTTGTCAACAAAATCAATATTTTATTTTTGCAATCCATTCTCTTGAATATGTTTTGTCCCATCCTATTGTATTGTTACAAATAATTATATTAAATAAAATAAACGCTTCCAAAAAATCATTTCATAAATCAATATTTCATTGTTTAAATAATGAGTGAGTGACTATCATATTATTGAATTACTATCTAACACACATAAATAAAATGTTAGTTAGAATGTATATAATAGACTTTGAAGCCTCTAGGGTAGATTTTTTGTCAATGGGAATTTTTCTTTGAAAATCATATAATTTTTTTGTTTGTACAATCCATTTTCTTTGTGACATTTCCATTGTTATTTTCAATCTAGTTGTTCGCATTTTTATTGTTACAAGAATATATATTATATGAATTAAAGTCCCTTGAAAATATTATTTTCCGCCATGTTTGGCCATTTCCATATGCACAAAAAATTATGTTTTCTTTAACATTTGCATTGTAATTTCATTTGCTTTCAAGCTTATTTTTGGGTTGTACATTTTCTTTACACTAGTACATAATGAGTCCAAATCCACTAATGAATTCACTAGGTTTTGTAGTGAATTAGGTGAATTTTGATCGTAGTGAATTCCTAGCGAATTTGTCAATTGCTTAGTGATCAACGATTGGTTGATATGGACAAATAAATTCATTAACATATAAACAACTAAGAAATTTTTAATATTTTAATTATTTAATTCAGATTATTTAATATTAATTATTTGATTCATATTATTTAGTCCATAATATTTCATACTAATTATTTATTTCAGTTTCTATTGGATTTTTTAATTATTTGGATATTTCTTTTAATTTAAAGTTTCAAATATATTCAAACCTACTTACCTACCTAAGTAAAAAAACTAGCAAGTACTTGCATGCGTAGGTAGGCAAATAGGTAGGAAAGGGAAAATATAGATTGAATGAAAAGACAAAAAAATTCATTGATTTTGCAATTTCCATTTAAGGTCAAGCAATTTTTCACTCATCCCAAGTTGGAATATGCATTTCAATGTGACAAGTCAAGGCAAGACATGTTGTTTATATAATTTCTGAGATGAAATTCAAAGACAAAAAATATGAGTTAAACATTTTATTTGCATTTTAGTTTTGAATTGAGATGCAATTAAACCTTTTCCAAAAGCCAGTTTTTATTGGTAATATATTTATCATATTATGCCCAAATGACAAATTTTTTTAAAATATGAACTTTTTTTGTATTACATACTACATTTTAATTATGAAATTTTATACACATAGTTCATAAAATATGATGTATCAACATATAATAACATTATTTTCAAAACCATTTAATGTTCAGTGTATTTAAAAAATACAATACAATTAAATATGGTATATTAAATACATAAACATTAAATTTTATATTATAATATGAACTTGATTATACGATTATAAAATATAAATGAATTTGAAATTGTAAATTATAAATTATTTTCATTTTATATTCATTTTATTCACTTTATTTATTTATTAATTAATTTTATATATAATAAATATTTTGATATATTATATATATGTGATCTTATATGATATAAATATTGGATCAAACAAGTTATATTTCCATGGATGAATATTACGTTTTCCATTTTTATCAAGTGAAGCCCACAATAAAACATTATTTAATTTTAAAAATATGCAATATGTACATATTTTATATGTTATGTAATATATGTCTTATAAACATATGATATGTTACACATTTATATGTTAAAAAATATTGGATTTTGATTTTGTTTTGTTGTAAACATCTTTTAGGATTTTATTAAATAAAAGTAGAAAATGAAATCTGACTTATTTTTCAGAATTAAAATATTTTTTTATTTCAATAATGTATATTTTGGATTTTAAACTGATAGTATTTGTACATAAACTAATTAGAACCCCATGATCGAGGGAAAAAAAATTGGATTAATGAAAGGTTGTTTGTCAACAAATACTATGTTCAACAATGTTTTGGTTTTGGTTGACATTGCCCACATTGGAATGTACCCGAATTAGAACAAAAATTCAAATTTTATATAGAAAAAAAAATAGAGCAACACAAACCATATCATGGAAATTCCATTTTCATATCATCTTGAGGCATCGGGGTTCAACAATCAAATTTTGGTTTGAGATGTGAAATTGTTGAATGCTAACAATGTTCAAACATTATGTGTAATACCAACCAGATTGGCCATGCATGAAGGTCACAACCATCACGATGCAATGGGTTCGAAGAATGTAATGTGAACTTGGTGTACAATTTGTGTTGGTGTAGAAACAAAGTTAGGAATTGTAGAATTTAAAGTGTGAAGGAAATTGATTGGATTACCAAATAGATTGGCAAACCCTAACATTTGCAATTTCCCCTTATGTATTGTCAGAATACATTGTTCCCAACTAATGCAAGTGAAGAATATTATGCATCGAGAGGAAGGAGAGGTTATGAAAAGGCTTTCAACATCATGTTAATTTGTCATTTTCATTTTATCAATCATGTGAGTCGTGTTGCTGAAATTTCACAAGTACTTTGCCTACATGAAAATCAAGATGTTTCCAAGCAATAGGTAATTCTTTTGAGAACAATTCTCTTGTGAATTTTGTTTAAAGGAATTGAAGGATGTGTAAAAGGACCTAAACAACTTATAGATTTCTTACAAAAGTTGTTAGTGCATTGTCATTCCTTGTATTACATCCCAACTTGCCAAGGGATGCAACAATGAAAATTAGCCTAAGTTCACAAACGCAACCTCCACATCCGCCAACGCTATCCATAGTAGTGACATACGAAATACGAGTATTTTTCGAAGGTGCTCAAAAAGAAATATTTTCAAGTATTTTTAAAAAAACATTATAAAAATACAAAGGCTTGAAAATTGGCCTTTGTATCAAGTATTTTCAAGTATTTTTTTAAAAGCCCAAAAATACGTAAAATACGCATATGTTTGAATTGAATTGAGAGTATGTCACTACTATGACGCTATCACATATTGCTACCATGCCATTATGACATACATTCGCACAAGAAAAATGCACAAGGTGATGAAACAACTATTCCTATGTTGTTGCTAAAAACACGAGAAAGTGATGAATATATACCCAAATAAGCATATGCATAAATCTATTAATTGTGGGTAGGAGGATGTGCCTCCTCCAAAACACAACTTGTTGATTCTTTTAAGGGTGGTGACATGTATACTTGAACCCCTAATTGAACTACATTTGGAGGGATTAATTACATGTATACTTGAACCTTTGTTTGAATAGATACATGCATTATGCATAATTCATCTTTAAGACTATTGTAGGATGGTGGAAAGAAATTTTGAAACTAAACTTTGAGTGACATCTTAGTCATCCTAAATAGTGACTTTGTTGTGGCTCTAGACTTGTTTGACAACCATGGTGTGCTTGAAAGTTGTTCACACAAAATAAACAATAGTTCAAATCTCCAAAACCCTTCAAATACCTAAAATTAATGTAGAATGTAGCTATTTTGAAGACTATAAAGGCGGAATCTAATGCACAAAGTCTTCTTGGATTCTAGACAACATCATGCCTTTTCAATTTGTGATGTTCAATTATAGTCACATGTTTGATGATGGAATGTCATGTGAATTGGTGGAAACAATGGGTACAATTTGATGGATGTTGCTTTAGTTAGGAACTTCTATACATTGTTTGAAGTTGGTATGACTTCCAAGAATTTGGACTATAAATAATAAGGTGAGCATGTCAACTTATTCTACTCTTTTAAAATAACAAACCTAATGAGCAATGGGCCTATTTATTTGGTAGTGAATTCAATGGGACTCACATGCAGACTCTTTAGGTACACCTTAGGTCTTAGCCTTGCAACCATAAGTTTCTAGCAAAGTGTAGTTACTAGTTCTATGGTTACAAGAGCTACCCAACAATCAAGTTCTTCCAACTACTTGACTACTTTGCTAAACTTAACACTACCATAAGCTTTTGAAACTTGAACAACCTCATAGGTCTCTAGGGCTGTTGCACACTATTGTGCACCACCAAGGTAGGTCCCTTGTAAAGATGACTACAACCAAACTTTGCCTAGCTTGCTTTACTTTGATGCATAAAAGCTCCATACTACATTTGTACAAAAGCAAAGCAAGCATGAGACTACTAGCTCCTCCATCTCCAATCGTAATGGTGTTAGCACGTGTCATATGAACCACATTAGGCATAATTGCAGAGGAGTTCATTTATACTAAATTGTTTTAATCTAGAAGTTCATGAAGTCAAAGAGCACCATAATAAACATTTTAATGGAATTTTTTTGTACAATATCTAGACCAATAAAACATTTCACTACTAATAAATTTCATTGCAATACATGAATATTGATAACATGAATAACAAGCTCCTTGTTACCAGCAAAGATTCCATCAATATCACTTACTACAAGCTAATGCACTGGAAATAATTGACAAGTATTGTGGGGTGATGCGACTTGGCCACCAATATTGTGAAAATTCTCCCATTTGAGAATTTGACATTCTAGTTATTTATGGAATGAGCGATGCATGTAACTATTATACATTTCAAGGCTTGAAACCCAAGATGGGCATTAATGGCAGAGAAAAGGATAGGATAGACAACATGGTTCAACTTGCATCGATGCAACCTTTAACTTCATTTGCTACTAGTGTTGCCCTTACAATAATTGGATACTCATCCTTTTGCACACACAAACACATTCTCCTAAATAAAAATGAAAATCCTCATAAGATGAAAGGAGGAGAATTTGAGCCCTTTCACTACAAGGTTGATGAGGCCAACAAAAGTCAACACATTAACTAATTGCTCAATTAAGGGTAGAAAAAATAGATTGTAAATAAGATCATATTTTTATTAAGTGCATGTTGTTAACAAATGAATCTCATAAATTCATGGTTATTGTTGTTATATGTCTAAGCTTTCTATGGATGAGCTAAAAGGTTGATCAAATAGTGGTCTCTTCATGTGTCTAAACTTATACGTAATGAATACTTTCACTCCTTTAAATTCCTAGATGTATTTATTTTCCATTTCCAAAATATATTGTGTGTACTTATTCATTACCAAAATATGGGATGGAGCATATCTTTTGGCTACCTTATAAAGAAAAATTGGTTGCATGTAAGTTAAGAAAAATTGGATTTAAAATTTGATGTTAAGGTGCAAGATGATATTGGTGGAAGGTGCACATGAAAATCATGGGATGTAAACTAGAAAATTGACAAGCATTGAAAGAGTATTTGAGGATAAGAGTCAATAATTGAGGATAATCCAACAAAAGAAAGTTCAATTAAGAGCTTTTCCTATAATTCAAGATTTTGATCCAACATGTAAGTACTTACTACAATGTTGTGGCCTAATACTTTATAGCTATTGCCATCACAACTCTTCACCATGTGAGTGATGTGTCCACAATATTTCAGACTTGCTAATGCACATTATTTTGGTATTTACTTTAAACACCATTACTATTTTACCTCAATGATTATCACATTTTATACAACCAAAATGTATCTAACCTATACATTTGAAATGCATTTTCCATCAGGGTGCACCAATTTGAACAAAACAAATTGTTCAATTCAAAATAAGTCTTTAGAGTTTTTTGCCTCTAAGAGTTGGCCTGAGTGGTTTTGACATAAATTCATCTTTCACATGAATCTGAACAAGATTAAATGATGGTTTGAATTATAACATAAAATAAAATCAAAAGATGCCAACAATTCCAAGACGTGAACAATTTGTTCATTCAAATTATATGGATGAAGAACCATACAAATTTCTGAATTCTTTGCACATGTCGGTTTCTTAGGGTGTCTTTCCCTATTGAATGGTGATTAGGCTATTATCATGCAAAGGTCTTAGACCATTATAGTGTGTGCACTTGTGCAACTTGCAACTTGGTTAGTTGTGTTTATGCATTCTTGGAAAGGTTATATTGGCTTGATTTTAGCTCAAACAAAAATGTTCAAGAAAGTTGCATGAGTTCATCCATTTTAAAAACCATGAGAGCCCGAAAGATAAGTTCATTTTGGATGTTTCTATTGATGTCCAAGACATCAATGCATACCTCATTACTTGGGTAAAAAAAGTATTTGAAACAACCTTCCCTAAAAAGTTGCCAAAATAATTAAATGCAAAATCCATGACATGGCATAGTCATTTATGGGAAGCCTAGCTTAGGTCTTCACAAATTATGTTTCGCATCATGTTCAAGTATATGAAATTTTTGTTACACCCTACCAAAGTGGTCATTGTGTTCCCTGATTGGTGGCAATCTTGGTTGATGGTGGACAAGTTGTTATGGAATCCTCATCAACAAGCTTTCGCATGTCTTTGCTTTGAAAGTGTGGTTGGTATTTATGTTTGCGGACTGAGATGGTTATAGTTGAAGAACGTGGCTTCTTTGAAGAATGCAAGGATAAGGTTGACCAATGACAAGAAGTTGGATTGCAAGTTGACCACATGCCTCTCATTGTGACACAATCTAAGTCTTCACAACTAGCCCCTAAATCCAAGAAAGGGAAAAAAACCCATCATTATAGATCGCCTTTGTGCATGTGATACATCTATGAAAGGACATTTAATGTTGTCACCACTGAACCAAATTCAACACACACAAACTATGATTTCACATGCACAAGTTGCCATGATTGCCAAACTTGGAAGGACCCACTTGTTTATTCCCATGGTTGCACTTGTGAATGGATAACGTGACTATAAATTATATGTTCAATCGCACAAGGTCTTGCCAAAGCTCAAGACCTTCAACAAATGGATGAAAGATGTTTCCTTGAAGAATGTTAACTTGGTCAATGGTTTTGATGTTGGGAGATGTGTAGACATGGTGTTCATAGACATTCTAGATGGGGTGTGTGTTCATGGCATTGACGATGGTGTCCCCTTTCAAAACACACTCTCGATAGATGCTGGTTTTATTCCTTGTTTGGATTTCTTGAATACATAATGTCTAACAATGGATGTGCACTCATTTGGTGTGATGCCCTATAGCATGACTACAAGAAAAGTTGGTGGCATTGGCATGTGGAGGCAATGTCAATAGTGACTCAAAATTTCATGTTAACAACCTAGTGAAAACATATATTATCATCAACTACTTGCCCCAATATGATCATGTTCCAAGTTCTTTCACTACCATCATATCTCCAATGTCTTGGATTTCAAAAAACCACAAAACATTTGATTTTTCAGACGGTGTGTCATACATGATCTTTTAGTGGATGTGAAAGTGTTCAATGTTTTGTTCAACATCACATATGACATCATGTTTTTAAAGGCATCTAAGGAACCATGGAGAAGGGAGAAAGAAAAGAACACAATTGTGATTCAACAATTGATTGAAGCATGTTCATCCGCACAAGGATGTGTCCTTGATCTTTTTGCTACAATTGATGAGTACCAATCAATTAATTAAAAAGATTACATGTACTTTCCATATTTAATGTTGTTGATAATTGTTTTTTTATGGGTGATTATAGTTGCTAACATTTTCATAGCCAAAGCTTGTGGAAGGCATGTTTTTGGGTTTGAGCCCGATAAGGAGATTCATGATGGCTTATTATTGAACATTATGGAGAGACTTCATGAAGTTGTAGTCCAGTTGGATGAAGTTTTATCTCCACCTATTGGTGGTTCTCTAGGTGTTGAACCTTCCTTGAGTAATATGGCCAACTTTGACAACCTTTAGCCCATTACTAGACATAGATTCATGGCTGGTGTTGAAGATTTTAAATAGTGAGTAAATTTCCCCCTTTATGGAGATTTTGGACATTTTTTTTCAAGTTCATTGTTTAGAAACTCAAGGTTTTTTGTGCTTTGCACGTGCATTCTACAATAACATTGGGTTGAGTGCATTGTTTGTAAAAATCCCATCTACTATAAGGCCTAATGCAGATTTCCCATTGTATGCAAAGCAAGTGGTTAAAAAACATGCAAATAGGCCATACACATATATATGAATGAAGAATCAACATTTGGAATACGTGCACAAGTAAAACTTTTCATGGATGTGGAGGCTTGTGAAGATTAATTCGATAGTGTAATAGCGGGCCTTATGTTTTTCGTTCGTCATGGTTTGGATGGATGTGTTCGATTTGAATGCCATCACCATCCAACATTTTGCAATTAGGATTTCTATTATGTTACACAATGAAAAATATTTAAGTCATCAAACATTATTGATCTTGCTTTGAAATTATGCCATAGCTTAATTATGGATCAACACATCAGTGTACATTTGTGTGGCCTTAAATTCAATGTGTGAAAACTCTATGTTATTCTGTGTTTTCCCACATTCCTAATCTTGTCAATGGGTTGTTAATTTTAGGTTACCATTATTTGATAACTATAGATTGTGTTGCTCTCAATGTCGTCCATAAAGCCCCCTACATGTGAACACATATTCCCATCATAGAATGAATGTTCCCATGTGGGAACATATGGAAACGAGTGTTCCCCAGCATGGGAACAAATGGAAATAAACATTTTCCAATCTAACAACATGGGGACAAATGTTCCCCAATATGGGAACTTGGGAACACATGGGAACATGCATGCCTTGGTGTGTGAACATAAAGAAGATGCATTCCCCAACATGGGAACACATGTTCCCATGTTGGGTCAACATTTTCCATTTGGGAACACATTGGGAACACAAGTTTTCAATGTGTTCCCAAATGCCACATAGGTGCCACATAAGTGCTAGATCATTGCCATGTCAAAGTGGGCGTCATAAATGTCAATAAATGTTGGCCATGTTATGCACAACATGCTCTGCACCCCAAATTTCCACACCCACACCCTTGCACCCTAATTTTATGCACCCCAAATAGCCACCCCCTTTGAATGACCATTACATTTACAAAATAATTTTTTGGTAGATTTTTTTTACATTAGATATTCACATAATTCTTGAGTAAAATGATGGTGATTTTTTGTGATTTGGATGATTAAAACATGTCTTTAGATATCTTGAAAAATGGCTCAAAATTTGTCTAACTATGTAGTTATATCGAAAGGGAATCAATAGGATTAACAATATTTATTCAAATTTCTCCATATTTTAATCAAACATAGAATAAAATATGTTTTATATGTTGACATAAATTTTTAGTATGATAAATTATGAAATTTTGTGAAATTAATGTTAGAATCTTTGATTTTTTCATTAAAAAACCTACATTATTGAAAAAATCAAAATATTATTATTAAAAAAGTACATTCCAAAGGTTTGGAAAGAAGTATAGGAGACATAAATGCAGAAAAATGACATTATTTGATGTTTTTAACAAGGTTTTGGCACTCCAAATGAAAGTATGTCATTTTGGAAATGTTGTGTAGTTTGCATTCCTTTTTGGTTTAGACTTGGACATGACATTCAAAATTTGTTTAATTGATTTGAATCATTCATTATAACACTTATTGGTTGAAAGATTAAATATACATATTCCCCTTTCATTGTTTAACATTTTAGAACATTCATTTTGTTTCAAGACTCAAAACATAATACAAAAAGGTGTCATGGTTCTTGTTGTAACACCCCAAAAGTGAATGCACGTATTTATCATGCAATTAAAACAACAAGAAAATCATGTCAAAAAAATTAATAGTTATGTATCATGTCTAATATTTAATTTAATGTATGGAACAAGAGATCACAAACATTGGAGCCATTTTAATTGTTGCAATTTGGAGTCATGGAATGAATGCCACATGGTTAGGCCATGTGGATAGGTTGATGACATAGAAGAATATTATGTTGTGTCAAAAAATATTCTTCCTTGTCAAAAAAATATGTAAGAGGATATACCCTCTGACATGGACAAAATCTATGAGAATATTCTTTAGGCTAATGCCCATTTATGGCTCATGTTCACCTCATGAAATAACATCCTTGGTTGGCACACGTTCACATTTTTTTCACATGTGTTTAAAATGAAAAAAACTTTAGCCATGATAAACACCAAATCTTCTTGAAATAAATTTTGAACCTCATTTTGTTTACTATAAGGATTTTTTTGTTTTGAAAAGAATAAAAATTACATTTGGTGCTACTTTTGGGCATTTCTTAACAAGTTGCAAGAGTTTATTGCTTTCATCATTCCCCTTTGAAATGCCATTAACACTAATAGCAAGTTCAAAAA
>Ga0116230_10007667_pt1 | contig 10664 bp, 6 predicted proteins | sample S1TSphfallax_3_FD_88678 | JGI IMG/M metagenome (GOLD analysis project Ga0116230, IMG submission 88678) | Host-associated microbial communities from peat moss isolated from Minnesota, USA - S1T2_Fd - Sphagnum fallax MG | ecosystem: Host-associated > Plants > Peat moss > Unclassified | place: USA...
AAAAAAAAAAAAAAAACTAAATACAGTGGTCAGCAGCAAAATGAAATAGACTCTGATGAACCCCATTTGGGGCCGAAGGAAAAAAATGCAGCCTATCCAGCGAACAGAACGGCCAGCTGGTGCATTGGTGGCTGTTGGTTCAGTCTGGCCCTTCATCCCATCCATGAAATCCCAGAACGGGATTTTTTGGATGGTGCACTGGTGGGTGCTAGATCACTCAGGCCGGTGCTGGGTCACTCAAGCCGGTGGAACTGACATTTGTACAAATTAATAAGAAAAGTCTTCTGGAAACCACAGTAGTAAAAATTATTTCAAAAGTCTTGCCCAATGGTGGAACCAACAGCAGGACAAATTACTTCTACCCACTCTTCTAGTATGATGCCATTTTTCATTAGCCACTAATTACCGACGTACAATTTGATGCTTGAAATTTGGGGTGTTATCAGACAACCATTTTATGTTTGAAATTTGTGGTGTGAATTTAAGACTTTCAGAGTAAAGACCTCCTCCAATGATTTTAGTGTAGATGGAGGGCACCTAGAAGAGTGTGGGCATTTCAAATGAAATACCTGTAGGAGCAAGCATTACATTGGCATATGAAAAGTTATTATAGTGTAACACTAAATGGTGTTATGTATGTTCTTTTAGTTGAACTTTATTTGAGGTCCATCTCCTCTGATACTCATGGATTTGCCCACTACAACATTTTACTTTAATTTCCATATTATGAGTCGCACCTTGGGAATGGCCAAGAGTTACCTCAATGCTCTGATCTAATTAAAACTGCAGTTTTCAAACAAAAAGAATTTAATTTCTGGAAGAATGCATGTGAGTAAGAATTTTTGGATGGGAAGTTGAAAAGTGAAAGTGAAGGAACCAGTGGGGACTTATTTTTTTGGTCTTAGGTAGTCTGCATGTTTTGAGAAGGACAGGAAGGAGAAAGGTGAGAAGGCAAGGAGAAATATGATTTTTCAACACAAGCAAGATTGTGAACCCTCTGGAATTAAGCAATTTTGTCCTGCATGTGTGATCTTCACTAGATTGGCCTGCTGATAATCAAGGGATTTTGTTTGGAATTTTTTCACTATGTGTTTGTTATCTTGTTTGTTGATACAGACTAAGTCTTTGGTGAAGTTCTTTGCATGAACATTGAGCTCAGTTGTGGAAATGTTATGAGGAATAGGTTCAAGGGCTTGGATGAGGTGAATCAATGAATTTGTTTTGAAGCATGATATAGTGTCATGAAATTAGCAGTGATGGGACAGTCCCATTGTGGTGATCAGGAGCTGAGAAAGAGTGACAAATTTGTTTTTTTTTTTTCAATTTCAAGCTAATACATTAAACTCCCAGACCATACAAACCATGCAACTGATCTGAAGTCTAGTTTGAAGAGGTTCTCAGGAAAGGAAGAAAAATGATGCAACCCTGCAAAACTTTATTTATAAACACACCACAGATTTGGAAAATGTACAAAGGAATAAGAAAAAGGGAGAATTTACAGGATGTCAAGGTAGTTTAAAGTAGATGTCAAAATCTCTCCATGTCAAAAACTGATCTCCTGTAATAGGTTGGCCGTATTTGTCCATGTCAAAAATCAACAGTCTGCAATAGGCCAGCCGTGGCGATGGAGGTGTATCCTGTAGGGGTGGAAGTCCAGAAGTAGGCAGGCCTACAGCTATCGCCTGACTTAAGATAGAGGATACTGGAATCCTTTGCAAAGTGATTGAATTTTTTTGATGGTCTGCTTTTTGCGTTGTTGGTGTAAGATATAAAGTATTCATGCTCTGGAGTCAGGATTCTCTGCCAGCTCATTTTTTTCATTACAACAGATTAACTACTGCTGTAAAATTTCTAATTAAATTAGTAACTAGTTAGTCTGTAGTAACTAGTTACTTAGGAGATTAATTTACTGCTGTAAAATTACCGACGGAGTTGCAAGTGGGACATAAAAGTCCTGGGTTTTGATGTCACCGGAGGGACGGCTAATTCACTAGGTGCCAAATTGTCAGCAAGTGCTATGCTCGAAAGTTTACCGATGGACAGTAGTGAGAGAGTCGAGATTGTACTGACGGCCTGCAAAGATTCGAGTTACTTGGATTGCATGAGAAGTTGCAAGTGGACATAAAAGTCCTGGGTTTTGACGTCACCGGAGGGACGGCTAATTCACTAGGTGCCAAATTGTCAACAGGTGCTATGCTGGAAACTTTACCGATGGACAGTAGTGTGAGAATTGAGATTGTACTGAGGGCCTGCAAAGATTTGAGTTACTTGGATTGCCCGAGAAAATGAATGGTTAGGGGTCCTTCACCAGATCCTGAAAATTAGTATGTTTCCTGACTCCCCCAAGAGCGCCTTCATTAAAAGCGCCTGCTTGAGGTGGAGCCAAGGGCCTTACTTCGAACAAAACGCACAAATACTGTGCTAGAACATTGTCTGTAAATAGCAGTTACACATTGACTGGTAGTTCACTCCAAATAATTAAGAAGACAAATTTGGACCATCAAATCTAGCGACCTCAACAGCCTGAAAAGAAAAAGTCTTTAAGATTAAACATAACCCTGTTTTGCTCAGCAGTGAAAAAGTGATCCTTTTTTAGCATTTTCATTGGTTCTCTAAAATCCTCACAAATCTATCAAACCATATTCGACAGTTAAATGTTAGTTCGCTGAAGATACCTAAGGAAAAAAGTTCAGAATACCAAATCCAGCAATTTCATTGGTCATAACATTTCTTTTGCACACCTACACATAAACCTATATGATTACACTAATATTTAAAACCCTTGTCTGCATACAGAGAGGACCCTTGGAGCAATGCATAACCTTGCATAAAACAGTGGCAGATTTTTTTGTGTATTAGTGTATTAATGGGTATACTGATGGTGTTGAATCTTATATATTAATTCAGTAAGTTTGTCAGTCTGTCTGGGATGGTATATTTTGAATCTGTGTGAGTAGGGTGTGGTTTTCGTATTCAATGTGCTTTCTTGGACGTGTCTGTCTGGACAAAAATTGGGTAGTGCCTTGAAGATTCTTCCAATCACTGCTCGTTCCTTGTGGAGCATCTGATGATGATAATAATAATTTAGGAGGGTCATGATTTTTATTTTTTTCGTGGAAGGGGGGAGGGGGTGGGGTTCTAAGGGTCTTAATAGGTGGAAGTGAAAAAGAACACATTGTAATATTGTGTTGGGGAACACATTGGGAACCAAAAAAAAATGAAAAGAAACCTTCCCCCCACCCCCCCCTGGGCCCCTCCTCCCAAAATTTACAAGGAATAAAAGCAAGGCACCTTGAGTGCACCCTTGGACCTTCCATTGGCTGCATGAAATTTCTATTCCCAAAAGAGTTTGTCACCGTTTAGAACCGGAGTGGGAAATGCGAAGGACCGAGTGAGGGGGATCGACAGGGTGCATTATGCACCAGGTTCACACTAGTAGTATTGAAAATATCTCTTTCCGATAGGATTTATTTCAAATCAATCTCATGAAAGCTTTGGTTTTGTGACGATGACAATTCATTTTGATAGTTAATTTTTGGTATTGCACCAAATTTCTGGTTCTATGTTTTCAGTTTGTGCTTTTAACTCCTCTTGCTTATCACTGTGAAAAATAACATTTTCCTTCCCATCCACTTTCAATAGCCTGACCCCTCCTTAGCCCCTTGTTAGTCCAATCTTCTTCCATTCATTTTCTCATACTCTTCAATAATACATTCATCATACTTAGAGGTTACACAACTTGAACTAAATAAAATAAAAAAAATTTGTTTATGATTTTTTTTTGTTTGGGACTTATATAGTTGTATGCTACTTGTTACATCAACAAAGTGAACAATACAATAAAATTTCTTAAAACATAAAAGTCCATTTCTTTGGAAGAGACAAATAACTCTAACCAAAATAGAGTCACTAAACTAAATTTTTTGATTATATATATATGGTATGGTTGTCAAATGTTAAAGCCATTCAATGAAATTGTGGGTTTTTGGTATTTAAAATAAATAGGACCAAAAAATGAACATTTCAATTTTGCAACATTAAATAACAAATAATCACAAAGAGTTTATAAAGCCAATATTATAAATAGACTATATGTTTTTATCATGTAAAAAATTTCAAACTTGTAAAAAGACTTTCAATTTCAAAAGAAAAACACAAAAACATACATTTGAACAAAAAAACAATAAGGAAATTGAAGAATTTTATCTCCTTTAAGGTAAAATTTGAAATATCATCACACAAAAAGAATTATAGAAGCTTCCCCACAAGTTTTTTCAAAGGGATCACAAATGCTGGAGTATCCCAAAAATCAAAGAAATCCCAAAAGCCTCTCTAAGACTCATAGTAAATCCTATTTATAAGTCCCTATAAAAAAATAGTTTAATCAAATAACTTTTTGGTTGTAAAAACATACGTTTTAAAAATTGGTGAAACATTTTTGGTAATAACAAATTCCATAACAAAATTTGGTAGAGAAAATATGATAATCAAAATTGATAACACTAAACTTGATATTACAAAAATCAGTGATTCTAATTTTATTTTATTTTCTTAACGGGGCATGGGGTCTTTGAATTTCATTTTGTGAACTATGATGGATTTTTTATTTTTTATAAAATTTGAAGGTTTTCAATTTTCTTCTTATCATTTTTGGGTCCTCATTTTCTTTTTTTGGTGTAGGGGGGGGGTGGCGGGGGCTTTGCTCTTGTGAATTTTGAACATTTTTTGTTTTATTATTTTGGAGTTTTCAATTTTTGAGAGTTTTTTGTTTTACTATTTTGAAGTTCCAAACTTTTCAAACTTTTTTCTTGTCATTTTGTGGGTCTTTAAAAAAATTTGTGTGAAGTTTTGAAGGGGGAAAGGGGTTATTTGCCTTTCTTCTTGTGAACTTTGAAAGTTTTTTGTTTTTGTATTTTGAAATTTCAGAATCTTTAATTTTCTTCTTGTCATTTTGGAGGTCTTCATTTTCTTTGTGTGAAGTTTCACAAGGGCAGAGATGGGGTATTTGCTTTTCTTCATCTGAACTTTGCAAGTTTTTTGTTTTGGTATTTTGAAGTTCTAGAAACTTCAATTTTCTTCTTGTCATTTTGGGGTCTTCAATTTTTTGTGTGAAGTTTCACAAGCAAGAAAATGAAATGTGTGCCTTTCTTCTTGTGAACTTTGAAGGTTTTTGTTTTGGTATTTTGAAATTCCAAAGTCTTCAATTTGCTTCTTGTCATTTTGGAGGTTTCACATGGGGGGAAATAATGTTGGGGATACTTTTTTAAATTTGGGGGTTTTCAAATTCTTTTGATGGAGTTCAAGGATCTTCAACTTTGCTCTCAAAAATTTTAGGGGGTTTTCAAACAAAATTTAAATGAATTTGAACTTGTTGTCCCATTTTGTTTACATCATTTAAACTAATGTCTTCACAAAACAAGTCATGACACAAAAAAAGAATCAATATCCTCACATTCTACCCATGGCAATATTCTAAGTTAAATTTGGGCATTAAATTTTTGTTTTATACATTTTCCATAAAACAAATGAAAGTCTTTGTTTTCCTTTTGAAAACAAATGGGGTTTTGAGGTGGATGGGATGAATAGAAATCCAATGGTATTAGGATATTAAAATATAATAATAATAAGATAAAGTAAAGGATCTAAGTTGTGAATGTATGAGTTATTGAAAATTTGAAAGGTGAAAATTTCAATTTTGGGCAAATCTTTGAACCCTTTCACAACCACTAGTTCTGATTTTTTAACATATATCTATCCTTAATTTAAAAATTGTCCAACATTGGAAAAAACACCAAATCCCATTGTACCCCTCTTCTCATCAAAATGTTTTATTCATATTTTATCTTCAATTTTGAGAATTGTTCATCACTATTTCAGATTTTAATAATTAATGCTTTGAATTAATGAATTAGAACTTGAACAATGTGTTAGATGGACCAAATAAAGTACCACCATTCCATAGTCTTTCCCCCTGAGGGCAAAGCCAACAAAAAAAATCTTTGAGAAAAGTGAAAAAAGGGCAATGATATACCAATAAAGATTGTAAACACAAAAATCTAGGTTACCTATGCCTCAATGGGTATGGAATCAATCTTGTAGTTGGTTGTCAATGGGGTGACGAGGGAGAAACATAGAAATTGTCATGTCATGTTGTTCTTGTAGCATGGCAAATTGACATGGGAATATGTGGTTCGCAAAAAGCTCTTTGACTTTTTGAATTTATAAGAAAACCCCGAAATACATTAAACAGACACAACAAGGAGGATTATGGTTCAACACATGCACAATATTGTGATGATAGCCATTAAAACAACTATTGTTATAGCACCCCAATTTGTTTCTTTAACTTGTGATAAAGTGATTTCACTATTGACAATCAATTAATTGTTTATTCATGTTTATGTGGTTTAAAATTGGTTGCATATACTGATTTTCCTATCTTTTGAGCATATGGTGGTGGGATCAAGTGTTAATAACTTGATTTATGCAAGCTTTCATGATTTAAGGTGCCTTATCCAAAGAGTAGATTTGGTAAGAAACCAATAACATTTAGTGTAGATGGGGTTTTTGTTTTCCAAAAGTATTAGGTAAAATGTTACAAAACATATTTTAAAAAGGTTGACCCCTCACCCATGGGAGTTCATTGTATAACTCACTACACCAATCTTGTGGTGCACACAATGTTGCACCCACAAATGATAAATATAATCAAAGGTCTACTCTCCATTTTATGTAATTATTTCTCAAAAAGTCTTAAATGAGATTTGGTGCTTTCCAAGCACGCCAAGGTAATGGAAACAAAAGGGACTGAAATCCAAAAGAATGTGAAACTCATTGGATTTCTATGTTGTCTGAATTGTGAGACAGGTTATGTATAAACATAGGACATTATTCATAGAAGGTGGCAATTGATGGGCCAAATAATGAAAGGGCAAAGGTAAATTTTTGACCTCCTTTATGATTTCCAGATTTTGTTAAGGCTTGGTACCATACTCCCTTTGTTGTAGTTGGTTCACAATTTGATATTGTTTAGTAAGTTGAAGGATGTGTTCATAGGTGACTTTGTAGAAAAAACCAATTGTGCCAACCCATGATATTTATGCATTGAACTTGTGGTTCAAACCTAATACTTTTGAGGGTCACAAATCCTTATTCACTACCACAAAGCCATGTTTTTATGTTGGTTTTTTTTACTAATTTTAATTAAGATTATTTTGACTAAAGTGACTAAAAGTATTAGTAGATATGAGAATATTGAATTAATAAATTTTAATAGTAATATATATATAAACTAAAAACAAGTTCAAAACATTCTTGCACTAAACCCATGACATGCCATCATGATCACATCATGTTCAAAAGGGGGTTTGAACCATCATCTTTTTTGCCACAACCCAAGGCTTTTACCATTCAACCACCACTTTACATGATGATATAAATAATTATCACAAAATATATAAACACACATATTTTTGAATATCATGCATTATAACTATATTATATAATTATATAAAGTTTTCTTACATTGTGCACATTGTTTTGACAAATTAAAAAAAGTGTTTTTTTGTGGTTTTCTAGTTTCAAGATTTCAAAATGTGTTTTAAAAACTGTCACATTTTGTATTAAGTTCCAATGGGTAGCAAACAATATAGAAGGATGCTTGAATATTGTTACTTCCATATTTTGTTTATAGCTAGATTTAGCTAAATTGTCTCATGAATGATCACCACTTCAAACATCACAAAATTGAAAAAGGGGAAAATGCCTGATTTGGAATGAATGTAAAGGATTATAATAATAATAATGTTTGGTTTGGGTTCAAACTTCAGGCTAGTTGCAGGGTTCAATTCTAAGTCCAATTCCAACAAGAGATTGGTACTATGGTCCAGTTCAGGTTATGATTTTAGCAAAGTATAGAGAAAGCCCTGGGAGCATGGCATGACACACTTGAGAAAAGGGCAAGTGTCTCCATAGTGTGCACAGAAGATTTGGAGTACGAGTTGAGTGATGCATTTCAGCCAGCTGAGTATAAGTTTTGTGTAAGGTAATGCACCAGGGCTCAGGCATTCCTGAAATAATGGGCCCCCCAGGCTGGAGGCTGGTGGCCTTTTCATTTTGGAATACTGCAGCAGGAGGATAGTGCATGGCGTAAAGCTCTGTCACTCTTTTTATTTTATTTTCTCTTGATACCCAGCAGATACCCGACTGGTGCCCACTTGAGTATCATGGAGAAAAAGGACTGTGAGCGTTTCAAAAAACGAAATGCCCATCTCTGCAGGCAAGGGTATCTGCAAATACACTTACAAAATACGAGCAGGGCCTCTAGAGTCTGCACAAAATGGCAAGACCAAAAAATGGAGAAGGAGTCTCTCATCCAAAAGGTATATTTTCATTTTCATTAAAAATTTATTACTAAATTTCCAAAGACGAAAATAACTCAAGATTTAATATCTCTTATTGATCATCAATGATTGATCCTTTCCAACAATATCAAGAGCTATGCCCCAATTTCCCCATAAAACTTTGATTTGATATCATTGAATTTTCGGTGATAAAATTAATATTCAATAACTTTTGCACCATACATCCAAAAACTTAGTGCATTCATATTCATTGAAAGTCCAATGCTACTAAGAGTGCAATAGGAGGTGTTGTGGTTTGGGAGATCTCAACATGAAAATAAAATTTAAAATAAATAAAGCAATAGTAGGATTCTAATAAACAACAATAAAAAATGAGAACTATATTATATTTTCATTTTTTTAGTAATAAAAACTTAAAAACTAGTTACCTATATAAAATTTAAATTATCACATCATAAAAAATAACACTACAATCACAAGTTGTGATCAATTTTAGTTACATTAATCATAGTAATTAAATAAAAATAATTCACATGGATGTCACATTTATCGCATGTATAGTATAATGTTTGATTTGATTGGATAGTTAATTTTGTTTAGTCATAATGGATATATCTAATTTTGATGTTACTCAAACTAAACAGAATTAATCATTTCAAACTAATAAGTTTAATTTTATAGTCAATTTATTCATGATTTGACTAACATAACAACCATGTTTTGTAATAGTGTCGATAGAAATGAAACCTTTGTATTTCTTTGATTTTATTCTTACATAACCGTATTTGTAATAATAAATAAGATATTGATTACAAATGGTTATTGTGATAGAATCATAATGTTACGTCTTACTAATTCACTAGTAATGCCCAATAGTAATCAGGCATATTACTGTTCATTACGTAAGTTTATGTATACCATTCGTTGGCTAAGGTTATGTATATCAGTTTGCAATGGCACATTTGTGGTTCAGGGTACATGTGTGTACTATTTGTCAAGAAGGAAACTAAAGTTTTAGCATGACTATTATGGAATGTTTCTACAGTGACATGAAGTAGAATATCATTCTTTGATATTATGAACATGTGATATATGCCCTGGATATATATGTCTTTCATGATTTCATGTGTTTAATGGTTATTGAATTTATGTTGCACCAATTGGAAGACGTACATCAATCTTTGGATAGTGGTAATGTTGGTTCTGCATGGGTTTAATGCACTCATGAGGTATTAATGTGGTTACATTGCAACCTCCAGTTACATTCCCCTATAAGATCTGGAGTTTCCAATGAAAGCCAGTTCAACGAATGCTTGTCCGGAAAAGAAATTCAACAATTCTTTGTCTGTTAAGCAATCAATTTGTGTCACTCAATTGCATCCTTGCTATAATGGGTTGCAAGTAATAAATTTAATTCGGTAACAATGGCACACAAATCATTTGAGAAGGAACCAAATTGTTGGACCCATAAACATTAGCTTCCTAGCATTGAATTTTCATAGATGTACCTGTACATAGATGAAATCACTGTTCGTCACAAAAGCCACAAGGCTACTTTTATAAGTATTGGGGTTGTGGTAAATATATAATACTTATATTTGCCACAAAACAAACAACATCCAAACATATAGTATGGCCAAGTTCTACAAGTTTAAGCACTTCGACTTTTAGGGTCAATCCACATTTAATGAGTACATCACAACTCAACTAACTGGTGAGGGGGGGGAAGAACGGGTCATTTGAGTGCCTATCTTCCTGTCAGGCTTGATGTCAAGTCTAGTGTGCCCACCGTTATATCCTTGAAATCCTAAGTTGTGTTGAGTATGGGATTACATAATGGCCTACAACTCACATGATGTTATCCAAGCCTAGGCTTGCAACCAAGGTCTACCAACAAGAACCCTATTTGGATCAAAGCAAGTATTAAATTGGAATTCATCTCTAAGTATGTTAGTATGCAGCTCAGCAAGTTTAAACATGAAACTTTACTTCCCTGCATTAGTATTTGCTCATTTGCGTGGTCTGAAGAAGTTTATGAAGTTTCCCCAGGGCGAACTGGTAGATTGGTCCTTCTTTTTAATGGGTGCATCACCTTCTGAGGTAGATGCAGCATCTTCTGAAGTAGGTGCAGGTTGATTTTGTGGATTCCTGACAAAAACAAATGGACGAAACAATTCCAGGATTGAATTCAATCCACAAGTGTGAAGTCAAGCATTACAAGTCACATTTTACAAAGAAAAATCTAACCACACAAGTAAATTGCATCTGAATTCACATCTGAATGTAGACAAAGTGAAATAT
>Ga0116230_10007668_pt1 | contig 10664 bp, 7 predicted proteins | sample S1TSphfallax_3_FD_88678 | JGI IMG/M metagenome (GOLD analysis project Ga0116230, IMG submission 88678) | Host-associated microbial communities from peat moss isolated from Minnesota, USA - S1T2_Fd - Sphagnum fallax MG | ecosystem: Host-associated > Plants > Peat moss > Unclassified | place: USA...
AACTAGTAAAATATTCTTGAGGATGATTCAATACTTTCCTTCACAAAATTTTGCACTTTGAATTTATTTTCTGGGCAGAAAGTTTCTTTCTACACGCTGATGAAACGAGGAGCACTGATTGCAGGAGAAGAGAAAAAGAACAAGAAGAAGAACAAGAATCAGCAGCGAGAGCTCAACGGGTGCATTATGCACCGGGTTCACACTAGTGTAATTAATTCAATGAATTTTTTGTCCAAAGGTGTTTCTACGTGCTTAACACTATTAAGCCACCCAACAGACCATGGCAGACCCACAACAGTGTTTTCCCTTTCAAATTCCGTCATGGAGCCAGACTTACAAGCATCGTAAGCGGATTCCAACTTCGCTGGCGACTCTTTTCCACGAAAGTCATAAACGTTTAGCCAGTAGGCATGAATCTGGGGACACCCTTTGCAGCAAAATAAGTTTTCTGTTGCAATTTGGCGATTTTTCTTTTTTTTTCAATTGGCATTTGCAACAGAATCTTCCCTTTGCAGAAAACTAGCTCCCCTTTTGCGGACTTTTCACCCCAAAAAAAAACGACTGGCTGACACATGGGAGTTGCAGGCATAAAGAGTGCATAGGACCTTCCTCCTGTGACATGCTTACACCTGTGAAGTTGATTGATTGGAGGCTGCTCGATGACTAGCCGTAGCTGTGAGCTTGGGGAGAATCTTCAGCCTTAAGGGATGAGGGCGAACGCGCCCCCCACCAAAATAATGTGAAATCCTCTCCAATACTAAGTACACATATCTGTCGACTAATTAATTAATTTGGAAGATTCCATTTCAAAAAAAAATCGTAAATATTCCTCTAATTCCGTTCACAAAAGTTCTGTTCTTTGAAAAAAAAAAAAATTTTAGTTGAAAATTTCAAGATTCTAAAAATAATATAATTAGTGTGGACGCTGCCAAGGTTGTACGGTAATTGGCAGGCGTGTCAACTTTTTGCATGAAAACTGCAGCAAGTCGAGTGGGGCCAGAAGAAACATTTGTGAGGATAAAAAATGTACCCTTAGCAGCTCAATCGCCTTATGGAGCCATGCAACAACAATACAAGCAGTGGCACAGCGGTAGTCAGAATCTCGTACAGCTGATTGATTGGTGAAGAAAATCACTGGCTGCCGCTGCGACGACCAGAGCACAGCGTGTGACAGGTTTGCATCGGATGGAAGGGAAATGAACCTCAAACCCATGCATAGGATTTCCAAACAACACTACCCGGAAATCCACAGATCCAGCGTCACTAATTTCCCTTTTGTCCTCAGTTCAACTTTGTCTTGAGCTCATCTAAACTTCAAACTTTTTTTTTTTTTCTTGAGCAGACAAGGAATACCTACCTTGTTGCAAAATAGAGCAGACTGTAAAGTTTTGGCGTGAGGCATTCTGAAAAATAGACACTATTAAATTTCTTATGTTAGATCTATTGGAAATCCAAAACACAATAGTTACAAAATATAAATCCATGTTTCTTCATCAAATCTATACTATTATCTTTACTGAACATATCAACAATCTATAGTTTATAAAATAGAAATTAGAACAAAAAACTCTAGTAGCTTTCTTCTTCAATCCATGTAAACAAAAACAACTTGTAGATTTCAACAATTTTTAAAACCTCATCCTAAATCACTTCCCTCCAAAAGTAATTCAAAATTAAAAATGTTCAACAATTTTAATCCTATTTAGCTCATTCACTACCTTGGTTAATCCCTACCATTCTCCTTATCTACTTTGTCTTTGTTCATCCATGCCATACACCGGATAACATAATGTTATACATTAACATAAGATCATCACAATTTACATGGTTAACTTTGTTAATTTTTTCAAAGACAATGTTCAAATGACAATAAAGATTTAGAGTTTTTTTACATGGGCATAATTTAATATATGCACAAGCAATATTTATTGAACAAAGAGGTGTCCACAACAATAAGACCATTTTTCCATTTCAAAATAAATTTCTTGTAAGGTCATAAATTGTGTTTTCCAATAGATTCAACAATAATGGATTAGCATTTTCAATTCACCTTGAAGCAAATTTAAAGGTATAACATTTTTCATTACAAGAATTTGAAAATTTACTTGGAATGATCACAAAAGTCTTGAAAACTTTTTACTAGTATCAATGTAATTTCATAACACGTTATGTGTTCAATTGCGTATTTAGTAAATATTTTTGTGAATCTTGATTGCCAAATGTTCATTGTCAATAAATCTATAAAATGGAGGGGTTTTTGATGATATATTGATGAAAAAATGATAAACAAATAAACGTGGCACATTAAGTTGTGCATGATTTAGGTTGTTCACTAAAACATCATAATTTGTCTCACACTTGATTATAATTAATTGACATGTCTTAAAAAATGACTAATTAGGATCCAAAGTGCTGAGTTCAATTTCAACATTGCCATGGTTATTAGGCACAACATGATGAAACCCAAGAAGGTTTGAGGACTCCATCATATGAATGTTATTATCTTCTTTTGAAACAACTTCCATATCCACCCCATTTAATAACATGGTTAACACATGTGACATTGAGGGACGTCTTGAGGCTGATGTTTGCACACATAATAATGCCACATCAATCACACGTCGTGCTTCATCATCCAATACATTGTTTTTTAATTGTTGGTCAATAAGATCAAACAAGTTATCTTGTTCATGTAAAGAACGCACCTGAAAAGACCACCCCCCCCATTTTGGGGAAACAAATTAGATTCACAAAATTCTTTTATCTTATTAGTATTAAATAAGGATTAGTGGGTCATTATTTGGATTTTATTATGTATCCTTTTGTTTCAAGGTATTTTTTTGTTACTTATTTGTAATGGAACAAATGTCAACCCCTACCTTTATATATTGATAAATGTGATAAATATATAATCTACTTTTAAATGAAAGATTTAAAATTATATATTGGAATGATTTTCCAAAACAAATTGAATTTTTTGGTGGGCATAATAATGTTTTTTCTAAAAAATTCAATTAAAATCTACTTCCAAACTATAAACAAGTACCTTGTTTTCAATTTGACATCATTTTCATTAGAATATAAATGAGCCTTCTTGGTAAATTGGCATGCACAATGGGCATATTGTCAGAAATTATTATTCACCAAAGCATTCCATTTTAGATTATACAAAACTTTTGATAAAAAAATGAATTGAATGTGTGGATGTAAGTTATAAACCTAATCATATTAACTTACCCATTTGAGTGTTAACTTTCAATTGCCCACCAACATGAAGTTTAGATTTGTTGATTTGCCATCTAAACATCACCAAGTGCTTCTTCAGTCCCTTTTATGGCTATTGGATTTATTTCAATGATGGTAATTTAAATTTTTTAATATGATGTAATTGGGGAAAATATGACTACCTTTTCAAATCTGACACCAAATAACCTGGGTTTCATCTTTGTGATAATTATTTAACTTATTAATCCTTATTAGCCTTATGTTGAATTTATAATAAATAACCATTTCACCTAATTGGGTTGATGATTTAACATCTTGCCCCCACACCATTACATTATAATTAGGTTATCAATTATTATTTTTTTGTAAAAGTTAAATGTAGATACACTTACCCATTCAAGAAGGTAAATTTTGTTTATTTCCAAAGAGAAATCAATACTCTTGCGACCACTCACAATCTCCAAGAGAAGAACCCCATAGCTGTATACATCCACCTTTTCACTGAGTTTGCCAAGAGTAGCATATTCGGGTGACAAATACCCCCTACAAGAAAACCAAAACTAAACAAGTAAGAAGTATATATGTTAATGTGGAGAATGTGGTGAAAATTTAGTTTCAATGGTGTCAAAGATTAATCATTCAATTGTTTTCAAATGACCCAAATGTGTACATCTAGTCATAAAGTCATTGCAACATCATATGTTGGTTTTGATTAGTGGGAAAATGTACTTCGTTCCAGCAAAATTTGCAGTTGACAAGTGGCTTATATCTTCTGGAAATAATCGTGCCAATCCAAAGTCTGCAATCTTTGGGTTCAAATCTTTGTCAAGGAGTATGTTAGATGCTTTAATATCTCGATGTATAATGTGTGGTTGCAAATATTCATGAAGGTAAATGAGGCCATGAGCAATTCCCACACATATGTTGAATCGCATTGTCCAATCCAAGAATAAAACATTTTCTATGTGTCGGTCTGCAAACACCATAATGTTAACAATGATTAATCATAAAATATTTGATTATCATGCATGCATGACCTGCAAACCGTTAAAATATCATCATTATTTCTATGACATGGAAATTTACGGTGGTAAAGTTTAAAATGTCATACCCCAAAGAGCTTCAGCAAGGTTTTTGTTTTCCACAAATTCAAACACAATAAGTCGTTGTGTGCCTTGTAAAGAAAATCCTTTCACCTTCACTAGGTTCTTGTGTCTAACACCAGTCATGAGCACAATTTCATTCAGAAACTCACTTATTTGTTGATGTGACTTATGCAATAGTTTCACTGCCACACTTGTCCCATCAAGTAATATTCCCTATAAAAAACATAAAAAATGTTTTTAAATCTTTCATCATTGAAGGAAAAATATCAATTAACAATTGGTAAATCCTTTGAAATTATTCATAACCAATTTCATGTTAAAATGTACAAATTACAAATTTGAAATGTATATTTGAATTATTATTTTAACATCAAGCACTATATATATTGCAAACATTTTAATTAATTCCATTAAACTAGACATGTTCAATGATGGAAATACCATGAATTTGTATATCAATTTTCAATTGGCAAATCCTTTGAAATTAATCACAACCAATTTCATGCTAAAATGCAATAATTACAAGTTGCAAATATGTTTGAATTATTATTTTAACATCAAAGATTATGTATATTGTAAAAGTTTTAATTAATTTTGTTGAACTAGACATTGAATGATGGAAATACATTATGAATTTGTAAGGAAGTTGAATTATGAATTTACCTTATAGACTGCCCCGAAACCACCCTCTCCAAGTTTATTGGATGCATGGAAATCTTTAGTGGCTACCTTTAACTCATTATATGCATACAATATAGGTTGCACTTGTTGTTTTGCAAATTCTGCCATATTGTATGTCCAATTGTCATTCATTTCACATGCAAATAGAATAACTTGTACAACAAATGAAATGAACATTCATAATCATACTATTGGCAAACTTTTACAAACCTAAATATAAGTGGGTCAATGAATGGGCAACATATGTTATTACATCTTCACATGTCTAAAAAAATTAAATAACGATTTTGCTTGTTTAATTAACTATTTCGAATAGAAAAGAAACAAATAATGGAACTAAGAAGGAAAACAACATTGAATTTCAATGTACCTTTTTGAATTTCATGAAGAGTTGACATATTTTTGTGGTACTTCCAATATATGATAATGAAAATGATTCCATTCAAAATTACAAAACTTGGTAATATTGTTGACAATGTCCAAGCCAACTTTTTATTCAATTTATGGGAATCATAACTTTGATAAACAACTGTTTCAAAGAAATTATAACCTTGGGTTAGCAATTGAGTCAAACATGAATTCATCTTCAAACAAATTGAACAAAAGAATTTTATTCAACAAAGTATCATTTGCCAATAAAAGGACTATTGTAGATTTTTTCCAAATACCATATAATACCATGGCAACTTCAATAGTAACCTATCAAATAATTAATATTTTGGGAATTTTAATTCAGCATTTTAATTTTGATTTTGATAAGTACAAAATAAATATAATAAAACTACTTACCAAAAATTCATTTGTTTTCATGGTTGGATTATCCTCACAAACTTTTATTATAATAGAAAGTGATAGGGTTTAAGTTTGACCATATTTGGCCATAATAAGCTATGTTTATGAAAAATTAGACAAATTTTTAAATTTTTAATGTGATAAATGATAATTTTGGTTTTGTGCATTTTAAACTTTTCTTTGTGTGTATTGAAGATGTAATATGAGTAATGCACAATCCTTAAACTTTCCCATGAATGTTCAATCTTTGAAATGTAGGAAAAAATTTCTAGTGAATATCCCCACCTATTGGGATGGTAGATGAATTGTAACGACAATTTTGTTGTTGATCTGGGGTTGGGTTTTCAGAGGTGACACTACTACAACATGGATTCCCTCCAAGCCTGCAATGATACAGAATGTGATTACAATGTTAAAAAGTTTTATATTAGTTTTGTAGTTTTTTAATAGTGTTTGAAACTAGGGAAGGTCTTAATATAAGATGAATTGTGTCCCACCCTATTTAAGCTACAACATTGTGTTGAAATAATTTGATTACATTGCTTAATTGATGAAAATAACAAAATCCATGAGTTTGATATTGAAACTTACAAGACAGGTGAATATATACCACTTTCCCAAGATGGGTTAAGTTGAAGTATATTATTGTTGAGCATTGATACCAATTTCCCAGGCACCAAATGTTTTGTCAAATTGATTTGTAAATCCAAGATTCCATTAAAATTGTTGTTATCAAAATTGCTGCATTGAGGCCTCAAAATGTTAGTTCAGAACACAATGTGTTTCTTAAACCTTAAATGTAAGGAATTCCAATTTATAAGTTATAGTTTCAAGTCTAAAATGTTGTAGAATGACAAATTCTAGTTAATATTTAAAAAACATATTAGATTATAAACATTCATATCACAAAGTTGTTCAAGTTGTTAGGTCTTAAACGCTATTGAAAAAATAGATATTATTATTATGCAAGAAATGAACCTAGTACCATTACGTAAATGGATGTTCATCTCATAAAATATGAACATGAACACATAGAATTAGGAGTGAAGATGTAAACTCACATTTCTTCTAACATGAATGGACAATTGAATAAATTAGATGGAAATGAACCAGTCAAATTGTTTCCGCCCAAGTTCCTAGGAGACCCATTTCATAGGTTAGATTTCAAATGACAAAGTCAAAATTGGGCAACACATAACATGCTACATGGTTTTGTAAATGACATAAATAAGTTAGATGGGATAGAAAAGTTATGACAATAAAAAATTCACAATGTCAAATAGACTAATAAAAAAATATCAATTACGTCCAAAAATGAAAAGACCAATATTTAAGCTCATCAAGGTCATAATCAATTTGTTGGAAAACTCATGAGTTATGTTATTTAAGTAACTTCAATTACTAGTCCATCACAAATGTTGCCTTTTCAAGTCACAAATGACAAATTGAATGGCTATATGTGATAGGTTTTGCACATGTGTTTTTATCTAAAATTATCCTAACAAGTTTAAGTTTGTTATTTTGTTGAAACTCAAAAGACACAATAATGTTTTAGAAAGTTATTGATTGCATGCCATTTTTATTATGACTAGTGAAAGCCTTAAAAATAATTTAAAGATCATGTAAGAATGGGATTGAAGTTCACTTACAAAGATTTCAAAGAGTTGGGGCAATATTGCAAGTCTTTCATAGTTGGAAGTTTGCCATATAATTTGTTGTTAGATAAGTTTAAAACATTGAGCTTGGGAATTTGACTCCATATTGAAGGTGAGATTGATCCATTAAATTGATTATCACTTAGATCCCTAAATCACAACAAATAAATAAAACCATGTAAGATATTGTTAGACCTATCACAAACTTTCAAGTCTATTGAACAATAATCATGTGTGAGGTGGAAACATAGAATATCAATTGTTAAATATAAATTTAAATGAACATCTTACAAACCTCAATTGGCTATTAATTCAATATTGACATCTAGTGGATGACCATATTTTAATTTCATCATAATGTTAGACCCATGAATTTCAACCTAGCCAATTGGACCATTATATTAAAAAACCAATCATGAGCATTGTTTTTTCAAGTATATGAATATATTTAGGCTTTGATAAATTGTATGCTCAATGTGAATACATGAGCTTAAAATTTCACCATTGAATAAAAAATCCAAATATTTGATGTTGAGCAATGTGATTACAAGTCATTCACTAAGTATCATTTCTAAGACCTTATAATTATTTTGAGATCAATATATGATGTGACAATCTTGAGATGAAATTTCATAAACATTATGGGTATTGAACCATACAACATTGAACATTCAACATGTGCACAATAAAAAATGCTTCCAATTCAATGCAAGTTGGAAGGTTAAATGCTCACAAAGTTTTAAGTTGTGGAAATGAAGAAAGGTCTGGAAGTTCTCCATTTAGTTGATTTTTGCTCATGGACCTATGCAAAAGAAAGCATTGCATGTCTTGAGGGATCATAATATGACATGAGCTTTTTAAATTTAATTAGTATTGAGATGTGAGATTTCCATGTAGGCATGGGAAATTTTGTTGTATATTGAACTTAATAGTGCAAGTCTCCATTTAAGTTTACATAAAAAAGGCAATGGGAAAAGACTTACAGAGTTTCCAAAGCATTTTGTGGGCTTGTGACATGTGGAAAGTTGCCAGAAAAATTATTTCCTGATAGGTTTAAAACAGTAAAGTTTGTAGAGAGGTACCAAAGTGAAGGTGGGAGTTTTCCATAAATTTGGTTGTTGCTTAAATCCCTTGCAAACACCAAAGAAGATAATCACATAATGAGCACAATTTGTTAATTTGCAAAGTGTTAAGAAAATCATGAACTTTGAGTTTTTTGATCGTAGTTGAAGTTAGTGTGGCAATGAACTTATTTTTATGTATGCTTTAAATTTGACTAATCCTTTCAAACATAAAGATTACTTCAACATTGTGAACTTGACACACATTTTCATTTCTGCAAACTAGTAGGAATAGGCTTCCTCACAAATTTGTGACGAGCAGTTCAACAGGTCCTAAAGGGTCTGGAAGTTCTCCACTGAAATGATTGTTGTTAATTAACCTGTGAAAATGGGAAACATGTCACATGAAAATGGGTTTCTTATTTAGAGATATGAACATGATATCTATATAAATAATGTAAGTTTAATCAAGCCAATAATCATGACTGACATTGAACTAGTAGTTATGGGTTTATTTTAAGTTGGCTAAGGCATTTTGTAAGATGTTGCATGTATACACATAAACCCCAAACTGAAGTTTGTAATTACATAAACCGATGATCCAAAGTGTAAGAAAATAACAGGGCCTTAGAAGATGAATTGGGCATCCTCTCCAGAGTTGAAAAGTCATCATGCTCCAATAGGATGCTTCAATTTCCAATTTATTTATGGCATTGAGTTTGAAAATCAACAGAATCTAAACTTAACCAACATGTATTCTGAACAAGTAGAATAAATGGGAACAAAATTTGGCTCCAAGCTCAATTCACCTCACGTGATGGCTGATGCACACTTACAGACTTTGAAGAACATAACCATTTATGATTGATATGAATGCGGAGATATCTCCTGATATATTGTTGTAGGATAAATCCAAACTATCCAAAGTATCCGTTTGAAAAAACTGATCTGAGTTGTTAGAAATATATCCACCAATATGGTTGTGGCTCACATTCCTGAATTGAAAAACAATATTTCCAACATGAGCAAATTTTAGGCAAAGTTGATAGTTAGAACAAGTCATCATTCATTGACAATATTGGCTAATTTGAAATAATTGATAAATTTTCCTTAAATATAAGGTTATCATGATTCCTAGATCAAACTCAAATGCCTCTGGCATCTCTAAGTTCTCGTTTCAATTGGGAGAAATGAACTAAAATTTGTAGAAATGATAATCCCATCAAAATGGCAATGAAAGCTTTTGATCAAAGCCATGAATGATCAGTTTGGTGTTCTCACTTGACATTGTGTTTTGTTTAAGCTTAGGGAACTTACAAAAACGTTCCAAAAAATCCAGAAAATTGCCCATTCCTGTCGTTAGTCCAGGAATGCAGCCTGTGAATTGATTTGAAGACAAATCCACCGTCATATACCATTCTGTATAGGGATTTGTGTTTAGTCCTTGAAAAACATGTTCAATGGACCCAGAGAACGCATTCCCATTTAGAAACCTGGTATTCAGCAGTACTCAAATTGGTCAATAAACGATTGGATTCTTTTTTCCATAGCATACTAAGAAGTTAGGGAAATTCTTTATGGCGAACTTCTTACAATAAACAAATCCTACAATACACTGAAAGTTCATGTCACACCTTCCTTTAGACCACAGCGTTATCCATGCCCAAATTGATGCATATAAACAACCCTATTCACATCCCTTTTTTCGATTGTGCCATTTTCGAAGTCACAAGTATCTACATTTATGGACATGTGAGACTACTTGGACACCCATCATTGTTTTGCAATACCCAAGATTTAGTTAGCCTAAAACTGATTTTCACAACAGTGACACAGACTACTAGGTAATGTACATTGAAACATTGGAGTCTGGCATATTCTTGAGTGCTTATGCCAAGGAACTGGAAATCAAGAAAACCTAGCCTGATACTACTGTAGTAGCTGGGCCAGTTCAACACTAATTATATTATTCTCAGAAATGTTGAAGTCTTCAAAAAGTATTTTTTTTCCGAAGGAAAATAAATAATTTGATGGAATATTTGTGAATATACCATTTACAGTTGAAATGGAATCCTCAAAATTAATTAATTAGTTATTTGACAAACATTTGTAAAAGTGGTCAAGCTACTAGTGTATGTAGATGA
>Ga0116230_10007669_pt1 | contig 10664 bp, 10 predicted proteins | sample S1TSphfallax_3_FD_88678 | JGI IMG/M metagenome (GOLD analysis project Ga0116230, IMG submission 88678) | Host-associated microbial communities from peat moss isolated from Minnesota, USA - S1T2_Fd - Sphagnum fallax MG | ecosystem: Host-associated > Plants > Peat moss > Unclassified | place...
CGTTCCATGACCTTGAATCGGGCGGATTCCGCAGAGCCGGGGGCGGTCTGGCAGTGATAGACATAGAGTCTGGGGAGGTAGAACAGGCCGGCCATCCAGGCGGTGAAGGAGAGGATGTGGAGGCCAGTTCCCAGCGGTAGTAGGGCAGCAATGCGTTGAAGGTCATGCCAATGATCTTTCCAGCGTTTGGATGAATGCGTCCAGGCTTCTGATGATTTTGCTGGCCCCCGCGGCGGTGAGCGCGGCGCCGTCGCCATGCGGTGCGAAACCGTAGCAGGTCATGCCGGCCGCGACGGCACCGGTGACGCCGAGCGTGCTGTCTTCCAGCACCAGGCAATGGGCGGGCGGGATTTCGGCGGCGGCGGCGGCGGCCAGGAAGATGTCCGGCGCCGGTTTGGCGCGGCCGCCTTTGGCCACGATGTCGGTGGCGGAAAAGGTCCGGCCGAAGGTGAGATCGGCGATACCCGTATGGGCAAATTTGGCTTGCATTTCCGGGTTTCCTGAATTCGACGCGATGCGCCAGGGGATGCCCATGGCGTTGACGGCCTCCAGCGCTTGGCGGGCGCCGGGAATCAAGCTGGCTTCGCTGCCAAGCGTGGTTACCAGGTCGGACTCGATGTCGCGGCGCCAGTTGGCGGGCAGGCTGCCGAGGCGCGCGATGATCATCGGCTCCATATCGGTGATCGACATGCCAAGGAAGGTGTTCAGGCTGTCTTCAATGGTCATCGGCCAGCCAAGCGCGGTGAGGTTGCGGGAGACCACCTTGGAGGCAATGATTTCACTATCGATCAAGACGCCGTCACAGTCGAAAATAATCAGCTCAGGCGGCATCGGGGTACTTTGTCCAAGGACAGTTTTTATGGCGGGCATCGCAGGCCCGGCCGGGCTTGAAGCTGGTCAGGCCCGGCCCGCGGGCCGTCGCGCTGATGGCCAGCGCCGCCAGGGCGTCGATGAAGGCCGCATTGTCGTTGGGGACCGGGGCGCGGAAGTAAAACGGCACGCCGAGGCGGTGGGCCAGCTCGGCATTTTCGATGTCGAGCTCAACCAGCGTTTCGATATGGTCGGAGACAAAGGCGATGGGTATCAGGAGAACCGCGATTTTGTCTTCCGCCGCCTGGACGATGGCATCAATGGTGCTTGGGGCCAGCCATTTTGCCGGGGTGGCGCGAGACTGATAGCAGATGACGTGATCCGGCTGGGGGTCGCGGAGCTGAGCGAGAACGGCAGCGGTGGTGGCCTCGATCTGCGCCTGATAGGGATCACCGTTTTCGATAATGGATTCCGGCAGGCCGTGGGCGGAGAACAAGAGGCGCAATTTCGCGCCGGGCGGCATTTTGGCGCGGGCCTCGGTGATGGCCTCCTGCACCAAACCGGCAATTGAACCGATATATGCCGGATCATCGTAATAGCAGCACAGCGTTGTGGTCGGCACGCAAAGCCCGGCTTTGGCGGCTTGTTCACGCCAGTCGGTCAGCGAGCTGCCCGTGGTTGTGCTGGAAAATTGCGGGTAGAGCGGCATGAGCAGGATCTGGTCCGGGGCAAAGGCGGCAATTTCCGCCACGGCTTCAGCCGCCAAGGGGTGCCAGTAGCGCATGGCGATGAAACATTTGGCGCCGATGCTGGTCAGGCGATTTTGTAGCTCATTGGCCTGGATTTTCGTGGTCGCCAGTAATGGCGATTTGCCGCCCATCAGGGCGTAATTTTGCTCCGCATCCTTGGCGCTGGATGCTTCAATCAGGCGGGATAGCCAAAAGCGGATGAAAATCGGGGCACGGATGATCGCCGGGTCCATGAACAGGTTGAGTCTGAATTTTCTGACCGATTCCGGGGCGTCGGGGCCACCGAGATTGAACAAGACGATGGCGGTTTTCATGAAGCGCGGATGGTTTCCATTAATGCCGCGACCGTCTCCGGTTTTACGTCGGGGGTGATGCCGTGGCCCAGATTGAAAATATGGCCATGGCCGCGAAAGCCGTTGAGGACGGCGGTAACGCCTTGGGTCAGGGCGTCCCCGCCGGCGCGCAACAAAAGCGGGTCGAGATTGCCTTGAAAAACCGTGCCCGCCGGGCAGGCGGCGATCGCCGCGGAAATGTCGGTGACACTGTCGAGGCCGACCGCGCTGATGGCGGTCTCGGTGACATATTCGCTCAACATCAAGCCGCAGAGCCGCGGGAAGCCGATAACGTGCAAAGCGGGATTGGTTGCCCGTAGGGCGGAAACGATGCGTTTCGTCGGCTTTATGACGAAATCCCTGAACAGCGCTGACGGCAGGATTCCGGACCAGCTTTCGAACAGCATGACACAATCCGCGCCGGCATCGATCTGGGCTTGCAGATAGGTGATGGTCGCTTCGGTCAGGATCTCGATGACGCCTTCCACCAGCCCGCGATCCTCGTAGCTCAGCATTCGGGTGCGGGGGAATTCACCGCCGCCTTTACCGTCCAGCATATAGCAGGCGACCGTGAATGGGCCGCCGGCAAAGCCGATCAGGGCGGTTTGAGCGTCGAGACCGGCTTTGACCCGGCGCACCGTCTCCATGATCGGGGCGGAGCCGGCAACCGCGCGGGAGAGATCAAGTTTTGCCAGCTCCGAGCGCGATTGCAGGGGAGGCAGCAGGGGTCCCTCCCCTTCGGCGAAGCGTAATCCCTGTCCCAGGGCCCAAGGCAGGATTAAAATATCCGAAAACAGGATTGCGGCATCAAAACCATAGCGGCGGATTGGCTGCAGGGTGACCTCAGCCGCCAGTTCAGGATTGGTACAGAGGGAGAGGAAATCGCCGGCCTGGCCGCGAAGCTCACGATATTCGGGCAGATAGCGGCCGGCCTGACGCATCAGCCAGGCCGCCGGCGGCCAAACATCCTGGCCGTTCAACACGTCGATCAATTTCATACCACCCGCCTAATCTTAATAAGAGAATATTTAAAGGAGGTTGGTTGAGTTTGATGGCTGTGGATAACGGGGCTTATTTGCTCAGAGTGATAACCCACAAGGTTATTCACAGGACAAGATTTCGCATAAGGGTCTGATTCTTCCAGTTTTAGCTGCGGTTATACATGTTGCGGCGGTGGTTTGGCAAAAAGGCTCCACCGTTGATGAAATTGCAGGCTTATCCCCGTTTTGGCAAAATAAGGCCGGGCGGTTCCGGGTTATCCACGCTATTAGCTGATTCATGGATAATAATAAGCTTGATATACATCTGGTTTCCGACGCCACGGGCGATACGCTGAACGCCATCGCCCGGGCGGCCGTGGCGCAATTTGACGGGGTGGATGTGACCTATCACCGCTGGAGCCTGATCCGCTCCCGTCTGCAATTGCACCGGGTGCTGGAGGGGATCCACGCCGAACCCGGGCCGGTGCTTTGCAGCCTGGTCGATGAGGCCCTGCGCGGCGAGCTGGATTCCGGCTGCCAGCGCATGGGCATCAAGCTTCTGCATACGCTGGACCCGGTTTTGGAACTGCTGCAGGCGCAGCTGGGGATGCCGACGAAACATCGGCCAGGCCGGCAATATGTGCTGGATGCCGATTATTTTCGCCGGATCGATGCAATGCATTATGTGATTTCGCATGATGATGGGCAGGCGCATCGCGGCATGTCCGAGGCCGATGTGGTGCTGGTCGGGGTTTCACGGTCGTCGAAAACGCCGACCTGCTTCTATCTCGCCAATCGGGGGATCAAGGCGGCCAATATCCCCTTGGTTCCGGGTATCGAGCCACCGGAATTGCTGAAGGATCCTGGCTGTCCGGTGGTCGGGCTGACGATTGATCCAAAATCGCTGATCGATATTCGGCGGCACCGGCTGACCTTGATCGGGGCCGGCGCGCAGCCGGGGTTTGCCCGTGGCGATAACAGCGAATACGTGGATTTTGAGGCGGTGGCGAAGGAATTGCTTTGGGCGAAGCGGCTCTGCGCCGCGCGCGGCTGGCCGATTATCGATGTCACCCGGCGGTCGATCGAGGAGACCGCTGCGACCGTGCTGAAATTGATGGATGCCTGGCATGCGAGGCAAGAGAAGGCGGCTGAAAAGGCGACATAGGCAGGGCTCCGGGGCTTCTTTTTCTGAAGAAAAAGAAGCAAAAAGACTTTTGATATGGGTCTCGGGCGCTTTGAGGTCGCAACCTGCCTTGGGAGAGGTTTTTGCGGATGTTTTCAAAAAGCGACCGCTTCAGGCAAAGGAACCAGAAATGGATTTAGGGATTCGAGGGCGCAACGCGATCGTCTGCGGGGCCAGTAAGGGGCTGGGATTCGCCTGTGCGATGGCCCTGGCGCAAGAGGGGGTCGGGCTGGTGATTACCGGCAGGAATGCCGAGGCGCTGGAAGTGGCAGCGGCCAGGATCCGGCATGAAACCGGGGCGGCGGTGCAAGTGGCGGCGGGCGATATCACGGCGCCGGAGGGCCGGAAGGCGGCCTTGGATTTGTGCCCGGCGCCGGATATTCTGGTCAACAACGCGGGCGGTCCGCCGCCTGGCGATTTCCGCGATTTTACCGATGCGATGTGGCATGATGCGTTGAACGCCAACATGCTGTCGCCGATTGCGATGATCAAGGCTGTAATTGATCCGATGATCGCGCGGAAATTCGGCCGGATCGTCAATATTACTTCTGCTGCGGTGAAGTCGCCGATTGCGACTATTGGGCTCTCCAATGGGGCGCGCGCCGGCCTTACCGGCTTTGTGGCCGGGCTGGCGCGAGAGGTGGCCAAGCATAATGTCACCATCAATAATTTACTGCCGGGGCCGTTCAATACTGACCGGCTGCGGGTGACGGCGACGAAGGCTGCGCAAGACGCGGGACAATCCGCCGAAGAGATGATTGCGGCAAGGGCAGCGGAGAACCCGTCGGGGCGCGTTGGAGCGCCGGAAGAGTTCGGCGCGGCCTGCGCTTTTTTATGCGGGAATCAAGCCGGTTATATTGTCGGACAAAATTTGTTGTTGGATGGCGGAGCGTTTAACTCAACGATGTAGGTTTCTTTCGGCTTAAATCAGCCCCATATTCGCGCAATGGACTATTCGATTTCCGACCATTGTGACGGCAAGCATTTTTTTAATCCCGAACCGACGATCCGATCGACGGGCGGTAGGCGGGCCGGCCTTCTAAAGTTCCTTTTCCAGCGGCTGCGGGGCGATCCGACGGATTGGACCAGATGGCCGGCGCATATCGAGAATGCGCCCTATCCGCCGCCGGCGGGCGAGGTGGCGGCGGGGTCGGCGGATGTCACTTTTATCGGGCATAGTTGTTTTCTGTTGAGGCTGCCGGGTTTGACCGTGCTGACAGATCCGGTGTTTTCCGAACGCTGCTCGCCGGTAGGCTTTGCCGGGCCGAAGCGGGTGCGGGCCCCGGGGATCGCGCTCGCGGCGCTGCCGAAGGTCGATCTGGTCCTGCTTTCGCATAATCATTACGATCATATGGATGTGGCGAGCTTGCGAAAGCTGCGGCAACGGTTTCCCGCCATGCGGATTGTGACCACGCTGGGTAACGCGGCGTTCTTGGAGGGCAAGAACCTGCCGGGCGCGGTCGAGCTGGATTGGTGGCAAAGCCATGGTTTGGGCGAGACGCGGATAACCGGGACGCCGGCGCGGCATTTTGCGGGGCGCAGTTTGTGGGACCGCAATGCGACCTTGTGGGGCGGTTTCATGCTGGAGCATCGGGGCACAAGGCTCTATTTTGCGGGGGATAGCGGCTATACGAAATTCTTTGGCGAGATCGGCCGGCGGCTCGGCGCGCCGGATATTTCGCTGCTGCCGATCGGCGCCTATGAACCGCGATGGATGATGCGCGCGGTGCATGTGAACCCGGCCGAGGCGGTGCAGGCATTTTTGGACCTGGGCGGCGGCCAAGCCATCGGCATGCATTTTGGCACGTTTCAGTTGACCGGGGAGGGGATCGACCAGCCGGAGATCGATCTCGGCCTGGCGAAGGCGGCAGCCGGGGTCCCGGATGGCGCCTTCGTCACGCTGGATTGCGGCGAGACGCGGCGTTTCGAGCTGGCTGGAGCGGGTAGCGGGAATCGAACCCGCGCATCAAGCTTGGGAAGCTAACAGGCTACCATTACATCATACCCGCCCTGAGGGGCGTGATAGCGCCGCAGCATTGACCGTGCAAGGCAGCCGCGTTAGGGCATGATCGCCTTAAGTGCGATCTTGCCCTGACTTGTTTGCTGAGGGCGATTGACGGTTTAGGCCGCTCAAGGGTGAGCGGAGCTAGACCGATCGCACTCCAAGGCGGAGAATACCCTCGTGATTTGTCCGGCCGGATTGCGGCGAGGCTAAATAAACGCGCTAAAGAGGCTTTGCGGGCATTTGCGTCCGCGATACTTCCGTATGGCCGGGCGCCTTTTGAACGAGCGAGCCCGCAGATGAGCGACCAACCGAAACGCCGTACCGCCACGAATTTGATCCATGCCGGGCGGATCCGCAGCAACATGGCGGAGAATTCCGAGGCATTGTTTCTGACCTCCGGCTTTGTCTATGAGAATGCCGAGCAGGCCGAGGCGGTTTTCGCCAATCAGATCCAGCATTATCAGTATACGCGCTTTTCAAATCCGACCGTGGCGATGCTGGAGGCGCGGCTGGCGGAAATTGAGGGGGCGGAAGCCTGCCGCTGCACCGCGACCGGCATGGCGGCAGTGCATGCGTCGATGTTGAGCGGGTTGAAGGCGGGCGACCGGGTGGTGGCTTCCAGGGCGTTGTTCGGGTCCTGCCACTGGATTGTGAGCACATTGCTGCCGCAATACGATATTGAGGCGGAGTTTGTGGACGGCGCCGATCTTGGCGCCTGGGCCGGCGCCCTGTCGCGAAAAACCGCGCTTGTATTGCTGGAAACGCCGTCCAATCCGATGCTGGATATCATCGATTTGCGGGCGGTTTGCGAGCTTGCGCATGCGGCCGGGGCGATCGTGGTGGTCGATAACGTGTTCGCAACGCCGCTGCTGCAGCGGCCGCTGGAGTTCGGCGCCGATGTGGTGGTGTATTCCGCGACCAAGCATATGGACGGTCAGGGAAGGGTGCTGGGCGGCGCGGTGCTGAGCAGCCAGAAATGGATCGATGAGGTTTTTCAGCCATTCTTTCGCAATACCGGGCCGACACTTTCACCGTTCAATGCCTGGGTAATTTTGAAGGGGCTGGAGACCATGGCGCTGCGCGTCAACGCGCAATCGGCCAATGCCGAGGCGGTGGCGAAATTTTTGGAAGCCTCACCGAAAATCGCGCGGTGCTGGTATCCGACTTTGGCGTCGCACCCGCAGCACGCATTGGCGATGGCGCAAATGTCGGGCGGCGGGACGCTGGTGGCATTCGAGGTGACCGGCGGCAAGGCGGCCGCGTTCCGGCTTTTGAATGGGCTGCGGATCGTCAGCATTTCCAATAATCTCGGTGACACCAAATCGCTGGCGACTCATCCGGCGACCACGACGCATATGCGGATCGGCCCCGAAGAGCGCGGCAAATTGGGGATTTCGGATGGGATCATCCGGCTGTCCGTGGGGCTTGAGGATGTGCGGGATCTGATCGAGGATCTCGGCCAGGCGCTCGACCTGGCATAGAGCCTTGTTCGACGTGACGTTTCACGTTGGCAGAGATAAATGGCGCTGATAAGAATGCCCGAAGGCGATCGGGAATTCGGTGACAGGAGCGCATGATGGCGACCAGCGTAACCTTTACGCGACTAGCGCGGGCTGATCTGGGCGAGCTGGTCGAAGCGGCCGCCGATGACGACCCGCAAGCCTATATCAGTTTTCTCGCCGCGAATGGCAGCTCGGTTGCCGATTACGACTGGGATGGCGATGTGTTTGGCGTGCTGCTGCCGGTGCTCGCCGATGATTACGATATCGATCTTGAGGCCGGCGAGAATGAAATCGTGGCTGATATCTCCGAAGCGGTTGAGTCGATGGTTTTTATTCTGACGGCCGATGAGAAGGAGAAATATCTCGACAAGCTGAGCCCGGATCATTTCTCCGAGGAGGAGCTGCGTGAAGCCTATGAGGATTTCACCGAGGAAGAGGATGAGGAGGCCGGCGATATGATGCTGGATGCGATCACCGCATTATTCCAGAGCCTGCAGGAGGTGGATGCGGATCACGTCGTTGTCGTGACGGTCGGATAGAGAGAGGCGGATAGAGGCGGTGGCGGGTTACGCTGCGGTCACCCACCCTGCGGGCTAATCCGTGGGATTTTCGGCGGCGGCCCGCAGGTCGGCGGCGCGCGACAGGATCCGGTCTTCCAGGCCGCTGACCGTATCGGGATCGACGGTGGCATCGACCCATTGGCCGTTTTGCAGAACCTGGTGGAACAACGAGACCTGAATGGCGTTTGCGGTCATCTGCTGGCTGAGGATGTAGGCGTTGGCCTTGAAGCGCTCATCCGGCGTGGCGGGTGGCGAATACCAGTCCGTTATGATGACGCCGCCGAATGGATCGGCGGAGACCAGCGGCATGAAGGACAGGGTGTCGAGCGTGGCGCGCCACAGATAGGCGTTCACTTGAATGCCCGTGGCGGTGCCGCCGTTGTTTTTATTGCCGCCGAGGACGATCAGCGGGCGGCTCTCGGCGGCGGACTGGCCGGCGGGAAGGCCCTGGTTTTGGTAGTTGTTGACGGTTGCGGTGGTGCCACCTGTACCGCCGCAGGCACTCAACGCCAACAGGCCGGCGGCGGTTCCGGTAGAAACAGCAATTTTTAGCAAATTCCGCAATTTACGTCTCCACAAGGCCAACATGGCCGGAACCCCAAACTCGCTGCTCTTTAGCCGCGCTGGTGGGACTCGCCAAGGGGCGGCAAATATCGGAAATAAAAAAGGGTGGCGGTTTCCCGCCACCCTTTCGTTTGGACGCATCGCGTGCCTAGTGGCTTACCATTTCAGCGTGGCGCCGAGCGAGATGCCCTGCACCTGGGTATTGCCAGCCGGCGTGATCAACGTGGTGGTCGGGGCGCCGGGCTGGTGGCGGTGGCCGTACATATATTGGGTGAACAGGCTGAGATTGGGGCTGACCACGTAATTGGCGCCAACCGCTAGCCCGTATTCGCTGAGCGTATGAGCGATGCCCTTGGAGCCCGGGAAATAGGCGCCCGAGGTCTGCGAGTTGAAGTAGCTGGCGCCGACAACATACTGGTCGATCACGTAGCTGGCGCCAAGGATGTAAGCCAAGGCGTCACGGCCGCCTTTCGGCTTGAAGGCATAGCCGTCTTCGACCTGGCCGCCCTTCAGGTTGGCGCCAAGGGTCAGACCGGCGAAGGTGGCCTGGGCACCGGCCTGCCAGACTTGGAGGTTATCATAGCCATGGGTAAGCGCGCTGGCCGTGGTCGGAACCGGGCCATCGTAAGAAACCGGCGAGCCGGTCAGGTAGTCGGCTGAGGCCTTGACCTTCACGCCATCAAGGCTGTCCAGGTACTGCCCACCGAAATCGACGGTGTTCTTGCGGCGGGTACCGATATCGCCGGCGGTCGGAGAGGCGGACAGCGACGCACAGGTTGACGTAGCGGAAGCGCAGCTATTGTAGCCTTCTTTCAGACCGTCGGAATTCGGCTCGTAGCCCACGACACCGCTGAAGCCGGCGAAAGCCGGAGAAATATAGACCACCTTGTCGGTCGCGTAGACCGGTGTCTGGTCAGCGTAGATGAACTGGTTGGACTGTCCCGGGGAAGCGCTGGTCGGGAACATTACGACCTGGCCGCCTTCGAGCGTCCACTGGCCGCCATCGCCGAAGGCTTCGATCACGCCGGCTTGCAACAGGGTGAAGGCACTGTCGGTTTGTCCAAATCGCACAAAGCCATAATCGGGCGTGCCGATATAGCCGTAAGCGCGCTTAACGTAGAGGCCGCTTTGGCTGGTATTGGTGGTGGTGGTGGTGGTGGTGTAGACCGTCTTTCCGCCGGAGGTTTTGGCCGTCGTGGTGCTGGTGCTGGTCAGGGTGGTCTTGCCGTTCTGACCGACGGAGGCATTGCTGTATGAGGTGCGGATATCGGTGGCGACACCGTAATCGAGGCCGTCCACGGTCTGCGCGTCAAAGCCGGGATAGAGCCTGAAATCGCCGATCGTCGAGACCGGGTTCAGCTTATAGGTGCCGGCGGAGGTGGTGATGTTGTTATAGCTGGAACCCATATCGCCCAGTTGGAACTGGAAGTAGCCGTTGAAGTGGACGACCAGGGTGCCCGGAGCCACCGGCTTCACGGGCTGCGCCTTGGCGCCGCCGGTCATTGCGAGCGTCACGCCCATGGTGGCCACTGAGGCCAGAAGAATTTTGCGCATTGTTAAACCTCCTAGATGCCGTGTTCCGGCGGAATTGCTCCCGTCCGAGTCGCGTATTTTTTAAAGCCGCCCTGCTGCCCTGCCGCACGCGCGGCCAGGACGGATTGCCGTCTTAAAAGCCGAACACCACTAACAGGCAATGACAGTTCTGACATGATTCTGGAATTCCTAGTGACTGTGGCTGGATAGCAACAGATTGTGACAGTACTGTTAAATCAAGGGTAAAGCCCGGAAATCGCCCCCACGCCTCGGCAAAAACATGCTAAAAGAAGAACATTCTTTCCATTTATCCCACCGAGAGAATAGACTTCTGACCTTTTGACCGTTTGCGCAATTTTCAACCAGCGAATTGCCCCAAAACCAGGCTTCCCGGGATGGCTGGCTGTCTGGAACGCAGGCGAGAGAAAGATAATTTGCGCTCCCGC
>Ga0116230_10007671_pt1 | contig 10659 bp, 10 predicted proteins | sample S1TSphfallax_3_FD_88678 | JGI IMG/M metagenome (GOLD analysis project Ga0116230, IMG submission 88678) | Host-associated microbial communities from peat moss isolated from Minnesota, USA - S1T2_Fd - Sphagnum fallax MG | ecosystem: Host-associated > Plants > Peat moss > Unclassified | place...
ACCATTCAATGATTGCACTACCTAATGTATTCAACTCACAATGGGAATAGTTCATTGCAAGTACAAGTCATGGTTACAATGGTTGCTCACAATAATACTCTATCAAGATGGTTCTAATATTAAGCAAATAATGTTATTTTCTTATCAATAAGTTGTCTGATGAAAGTCCCTTGTGAATATCATTAGACATCCTAACAAAATCCTTTTAGATTTTGTTTCTCCCAAACTTTGAAATCATTGCCATGACTAAGTAACTCAAACTTCAAATGAAGTAGTTCCAATAAATCATCCACACAAGGTCACCACCCACATTAATTAGGCATTTTCAAAAATTCGACTCCATGGTTTTCAACCCATATTTCAAATGAATAAATTATTCACCTCTCTCTTTCCACAAAATTTTGACAATATAATATAAGATAGTTGATGTTATTGGGACTTTTAATTGGTTAAGATCTTATTCTGGAGCCTTGATAATATCTAGCCTAATTAAAAAAAGAATATTTTTCCTAATGCCCAAGCTTTAGTTGCTTCTAATGGTAGTGCTCCAAAATTGTCACCATCCTTGCATAACATGACACACCCAACCTAAAAGCAAACCATACAAAATTTCACCCACCCACATGAGGAAAATCTTGCACAACTACCAACATTCAACATACTTGTGCAATTGATGTTGTTGTTGATTCCAATCGTGTATCCACTAACAAACACATAAAAGTATTCCTCATTACATCTTCCACACTCAATCAAGGTTCAAGGTCCTAAAACATTTTTACGTTTAGGTGACATTTGTAAATCAATACAATTTAGATCAAATTGTAAGCTATTGTGGAATTTGAAAAGGCCCAACCAAGCTCATTATGAAATGACCCCATTTGTCATATTCAATTCAAAATAAATTAAAATTAGTAAACACCATCAACAAACCCATGAAACAACCAAACAACATTGTTCTAATATCAGAAAGGGGAATATGCCAACTTAACAACTTTGGAATGCTTGAGGTTTTATTAAAAGGATTTTGACATACTAGAATAAGAATAATGTCTACGAATTTTACAAAATCCACTGAAAGTTTAGTGTGTCCATTTTGCATTTGTAAACCACTTGCATTTTCAATGCACAAAAAGATGTGGCTTGGGGTATGAAACTTTGCACCAAACAACCTAGTTGCTTCTTTTCTATCAACCTCATTTTTGAAGTTCACAACCTCTTGCCAAAGCTTTACAAGCCAATGATATGTGAAACTTTTTTCCACATCAAGAGCACTAGTTTTCAAGCTCCTATGATCAAACAAAAATCCCATTGAACATGAGCCTTGGCACATCTGCTTCTTCTCCTTTCCCATGTGCTGCAATAATGGATATGTCTCTGATAAGTTTGTAGCACCTATTACCTGTCAAAGTAAAACACCCTTTGAGTGGTTGAAATGCATGTCCACAATTTTGCTTCATGAACATATGTGCAATTTTTTCGAGTATCTTGTTTAAATTAATGTTACCCAAGGGGGTCATAATTTCCAACTTCCAAATGTTTGTTCTTATTTTCCTTGCTTGCCACAATTGGTTGGAATCAATGATTAAAATCTTCAAAATAATGCTTGGTTAAGGTTTCTTTTAAGCATTAACATAGTAAAAGATTAATTGATTAGGGTTTAAGGTTCTCATGGATGGATACTGATCTTGCATTATTGTTTTGTGTCTTGTAAGCTTATTTATATATTCTTAAGTTGGGTATTTAGTGTGAAAACTTCAATGTCTCTTAGTTGGGTACATAATTAGGTCAATGTTATCAAAGGAACTCCTCACTAAATAATCCAAATAGAGCTACAAGAACCCTAGCTAGAGAATTACTCCCAAAATTCTATAAGAAACCAAGTTGCTAATTGTTTTTGCAAGAAGTTTGAAAAGTGGAAATGATGGGAGTGTGTTAGAAATTTTAAAAATAAAATAAAATTGTGGGTGGGTAATGGATACCTCTCCAATGAAGATGAAACTAAAGGTAGAAGCAACCTCATGAGCCACAAAGATGTATAGCTCCCCTCTTGCTTTAATCCTTAGAGTTTTCAAAAAAAGAGGAGAGAGAAAAGTTGTTCGAAAGAAAAGGTTAGTTTTGGCCTCCTTGGATTTTGAATCTAGAATTGCAATGCATTTGCCTTTCCTCAAGGTTTTGAGAGCATGTAAAGCTTGCTCCTCCATACTTCTTGTCTAAATTCTAACATTCAAATCAAACCTTGGGTCCTCTTTATTGGAGATCCAAGGAGAAGAAACAATTCTTGAGGGATAAGTTTTAGAGGTTATTTTGGTCATGTATGTTGATGACTTATTTTTCATAAGGAATGAAAAATAGGGAATAACCCAACACAAGATTTGATTGATGGTAGAATTTCGTATGACTCACTTGGGCCATGTCTAAAAGTATTTTGGTGTTGAATTGAAATGCACCACACATGGTTTCTTGCTTCACTAGACATCCTATGCTTGGAATCTCCTTAATGAATTCCACATGGCTAATTCCACACTAGCTCACATTCCCATGCATGAGAGCACTCGTCTTCAACGTGATATTGGCATTGAACTAGTCAATGCTGCTCTTTATCAGTAGATGGTATATAAATTTCATTATCTAACCAAGATGTAGCCTAAAATTCAATATGTTGTCAACATTGTTAGTCGACACATGTAGGCAGCTCAAATTGAACATCTTCATGTCGTTTGACAATTTTTTTGCTACATCCAAAAATATTCATCATTTGGCCTCTTCTTTGGTGAAGGGAAGGATACCCAACTCCAAAGATTTTTTAATGCAGATTACACATTTGATTTAGATGATTGAACCTCCACAACAACTTACATTTTCCTCCTTGGATCTACACCCATCTCATAGTGTTGTCGGAAACAAAATTCAACTTCACGGTTGTCATGTGAATTTGAATATTGATCATTAGCAAATTGTTGTTGTGAGGTCATATGGATTCATTGACTATTGCATGAACTAGGACTAGACATGAATGCCTTCACAATAATCACATGTCACAATTAGAGCGTTAAACACTCTAAGAACTTGATTTTTCATGATAAAACAAAACATTTTGAAGGAATTTGACATCTTATACAAGAGAAATTAGAAGAGAAAATAATTCAAGTTGATTTTATTAGTACAAAAAAATAACCTATTGATATGCTCATGAAGGCCTTAGGTTGAATTAAATTTGAAGCACGTAGAAGTATACTCAATCTAAAGAATGTTAAGTCTGAAAATTAGATAATGATCTAGTGAGTCTCTACTTAAGTAGTCTCCTAAAAATTTGATTGGGATCGGCAAAATTCAAGTGTGTGCAGGTGTGATTACATTACGAATGGAATGATTTATTCTAGTAAAGTGTGAAGGAAGATGTTGTTGATGACATAAGAATGATGAAGAAGATGTTGTTAGTTAACGAAAAAGATGTTTAGATCTTGTTAACGAAAAAACATTGTTGACATCTTATTAAAAGATAATGTAAAAAACATATATCTATGTTGCCTTATTGTTTGATCTCCCTCATCCACCATATCTTGTCAATCAAAAGTGTTTGTGTGTTGAACATACAAAGGGGTGTTGGAATTGATATATTCTTAGCTTAATATCATTCATCCCTTCGATAGATTATGTTAGAACTTTTAGTATGCATGTTCTATTTAGAAGGAGTCTAAGGTATTTGAAAGATCTTTTCTCTTTGTTTTATGAACTAATTTCTTCCCATACGGTGACTTCCATTTGTGATTATTACTAGTTCTTCATTCAAAATCTAGTGAAATTACTTGACGTAGAAAGACACCTTCTATTGTAGCTAAAATCATCCTTTAGAGTAGCTCCACACGTACTTTGAGTATATGGCAATCGAACACAATATTTCCCAAAACCAAAATTAATTTCTTTTCTTTTTTCCCAACCCCACATTAAAACTAACACTACAAATAATTGGTAACCAATAATAACTATTAGCAACCGACTTGGAACAACCACATGTCTAATAGTCTATCCAATAATCAATAGTAGGCATTGTCCTTTCTTAAACCTTTTGTTTGCTTTCGTATTCTCAAAGAAAATGTCCAAGCCAAATCCATTATGCTAAGCCAAAATTTACTGTTGAGTGCCATATACCCAGCACTTGTGCAACTATTCTTAGGCCCACTTCACACTAGGAGTTGAGGCTGATGTTCAACTCAAATTACACATTCCTATTGGTGCAAAAGTTAAAATCAGCCCCAAGGGCTATATTACACTAGGAGTCAAGGCTAAAATATAATTTTTTTTTTCAATCTGCCCCAAGTTACCAATAAATGCTGAACTTTATGGCCTTGTATTGACCCCAAGGTTGAAAAAAAGGATACCATCAAATTTGGGAAGCCAATTTGCAACCCTTGTGGCCAATGTTGTAACATTTATTAATAATTTGGGGCTAGACAAAAAGCCAAAAATGCTCAAAGTTGACCCCAAGGTTTTTTAGCCTTGACTCTTAGTGTAAAATGAGCCTTAAACTAAATCAAGGTCTTTGAGTTCAAATTTAACATTTCTTTGATGCATCTTGGAGTTATTATTGAAGAAAGGGCTCATTTAAGACGGTGAATGTATTAATGTTGGTGCAAGTTTAGTTTGGCCATTAATTACAAGTTTCCCCAATTCCTTCATAAACAATAGACTTGGTTGTGGGCACCATAACACAAAGCAAGTCATAAAACCAAAAATGAGCAAAAAGTAATTGGCTTTCACTAGGCTAAGGCCTTAGATCTTGGATCCAACATGTTTGCACTTTGCACCAGATGTCAATCATGTTGATTGTGGTTCTCTACATAAGGAGTCAAAAGGGTTTTGCACTTAAAACACCATTAGGCCCACTTTAAATGAAAAAATATTAAACATGCCAAAGGAAATGAATGTGGTCAATACAAAAGTACTCCTATGATTTTTTCTTCAAATCTACCCATTTGCCCCCATCCATATTTTCTCAAGTGATACCCATGCATGTTTTGCACTTGTAATCTCATATAATATGACATGTTTTGCACGTGTAACCTCACATAGCATGCTAAGTAATATGTTACATACCCCTTTATACACCCAATGTGTTCATAATGTGCATGACATGGACTCAAAAGATGCCTAGGCATGACAAGGTGAAAATAAATTGGGCAAATGGGCAAACTAGAGGAAAAAAACTGCAACAAGACTTTTGTATTGGTTATATGCCCACGGATTGTCCACATTTTGTGTTGACAATGTCTTTGTGGTGTGCTTTTGCAGATCAATTGAACCATATTGTGTAACCTACAATTCATTTCAACAAGGTAGTCATTTCAAGCAACCTCAATCTATCCTCTATAACATGCCCACAAATTGTGTTTAATTTGCTATCTTGCCTAAATTGGCCTATTTTGTCAATTCAATCATAATTGCAACATGACTTACTAAATTATTTTAATTCCAAGTAACATGTCTATGCCTTGTAGCAAGCCCTCTCTTATAATATTTTACATTGTGAGACATTTAATGGAACTTGTTTGATGGTGTTGTAACTAAATCTAGTTGCTCAAATAATGCAATGATCCCAATTTCATGTAACTTCCCACAACATGTCTTGGAACGTGTCCTTATTCATGAATTGTTGATCTTATACCTTGTTAGTTAAGGTATGTAATTTGCTTTGCCTTCTCTTGTAACTACTCCCACTTTCCTTGATGTGTTCACCCCAATTATTTCATGTGACATCGAACAACATTTTAGTGTTGTCCTTGCAAGTCCATTGAGCCAAAATTTGTAACCTACAACTCATCTCAATATAAGGTATTCAATCAATCCTTTGTAACATGCTTAGAATCTGTGTACATAATCCTAGGTGTAACATGGATCATTAAATAATGTCAATCCCATCTTGTAATGTAGCTTTTAGTTGTATGGGGAAGCTTGTTTGATGTTGTTGTAACTAGTCCCCTTTACTGTGATAAAATGGTTGGTAATCCTTATTTTTTGTAACATTTGATAATTTATCCTAACTTGTGAAGGCTTCTTGTAACATGTTACTTTCATATCATTATGCTAGTTTGTCATGTACATATATATCTTTGCCTTGGCTACATTGGTATGTAACTTCTGATTCCATAATGTTTTTTCGATATGCATACCTAATGATATCTTGTAACATGTACATGTCTTTGTTGTAACATGCATATTGTTTTATTATAATGTCTAAGTATGGATTGTAACCTATTGATATCATGTTATTATTTTAGTGTATATTTTATATTGTCAGTCCATGTTTAGATATTATTATGCATGTCACTCTTACATGTTTTATATATGTCATTGTTGAAAGAGAATTTTATTCTGGACCTTTCATGTATAAACATTGAAAGATAAGTTCCAATCATTAGTCTAGTATCCTCTTCTTGCATATGCTTTTGTTGTTTGTTTATGCAATATTAATGTGATACATTTATGATGTAACTCCTTCACATGAAGTTGTAGCTAAGTTAATTTTTAGAATAGTTTTTAGCATGCAACATTTTAATTGGCAACAGTTTAGATATGCATATTTATTTTAACTCATTACATTGTAATGTGTTTACAATTATTTTAGTGGGAAAACATTCATCATTGGAATATTATGGAACCTTAAACTTGTCAATTGGTTTCCATAAACCCTAAATTGCAACAAAACCTTTGGTTAGTTTATTATTTCCATAACTTTGCAAGGAGAATGTGCATAGAACTTCGCATTTTGTTGGGCTACAGTTTGATGTTGTTTGTATTGTTTCTTGCAATAGCAATGGGTACAGAATTAGTCCTTTGGAAGCTTCAATTAATTCCTAATAATGTTGTGTTGGGTTAATATTGTAAGACACATCGGAATAATCTTTCACAATCAAAGTTTTTTTGTGGCAAGTGTTTTATCAATTATGGCCATTGAAAAGATTAATGTGATGGTGTCAAAGGAACGTTATGAAGGCTTGTTGAGGTATTATGGCAAAATGAATGTAGGGGAGTTTGTAAAACAATGGGTGACCCTTGAGCTTTATTGCGAAATACTTCAGTAGACCCAAACTATTCGAATTCCTTTGCTACAGGGAGAGAAGGATTGCCTTGACTTTTAATGCATATATTGTGGGGGAAAGTGGTTTAGTAAATTAAGGTTGTTTGACTAGAGGGTTAAAAGGTGTGAATTTGGTCCATTTCACCCAGGCACAAAGAACTAGATCTTTCTTTTGGTATTTCCTAACATGCATAGTGCCCAAATGTCCAAGGTTATGAAGTGCATAATGGAGAATAACAATGGTTGTGTGTTACCTTTTAAGGACGTAATTAAAAATCGATGCAAAATAAAACCTAAATAAGGGTGGCCCTAGAATTGGAAACCATGTAGATGTTTGAGTGTGCAAGTTCAAAAGTCTCGAGGGGCTATTTCCAGAGCTTGTTTATAGCAAAGACAATTGTAAACAACGAACATCAACATCTTATCCAAAGGTGATTGCATCAAACATTGGGTTGTAGTTGGAATCCACAAATGTTGTGGCAGACCAGCTACAAGTATCCAAGGGTGTCCCATTGAAAGCAAAGCTCAAATTGAAATAATTAAAAACAACTAGGTGACACAAAGGTGCATAAACAATGTCTACCCCAGTGAATGTGCCATCATCAGAAGGTGAAGATGATTATACCATCATGGGGACAATTGTAAAGCCTATGCATGAATATAATGCCAATAAACTTGACACATATGCGCTTGGTGAAAATTGGCATACACAAAATGGACAATGTCTTGTTCACTTAGCCCTACAAGGTGAACAAAATGTCCAAGACAAGGTTCCATGAACAAATTCTATGGTTGAACATATTGCACTTTCTCCTCCTAATAAAAGGCCTAGGACTACTCCAAAGTCCTTGACTAAAATGATGGGATGCGCTTCAAAGGGTAATAATCCTCTTGAATCCTTGCTTATAATTCCAATTCTTGACCAACATGAAATTCAACTAGGGGGGTTAAAGAGTGGTGAGGAATTTGAAAATGCACATAGTTAGTATTTGAAACATGTGGGGGAAGAGGCTCATGAACATGTTACATTTTCATGGGAACCACCATTACCTCTTCCTTTCAAGCATCCACCTAAATTGTTTAGCTTAGTTCCATATATGTTGAGGAAGTATGATTGGTTGAGTAACTCTATTAATGATTTCAAGAAACAACTTGCAATATATTAGGATCTCCCTAAAGGAGGTTGGGCAGAATGGGTTGATAACATCTTCTCCATGTTAGTTGGCCAATGGACTATGAAGGATCAAGCAAGCATCACAAATTGTGTTTAAGTTCTTTAATATCGATGTGTGTTTGTAGAATCCAATTTTAGGATTTTTGTTGGTGGGAAATGTTTTGCATCATGTTATACTTTAGTTCATGCCATCATTATTCTTTTGTTTATGCCATTAGAGTAGGTTATGTTCCATGCACACAATGTAATTATTATTATTATTATTTGTAAAGGTTTTGGCATCATGTTAATCTAGTTCAAGTCATCACTATTGGAATAGGTTGTTCCAAGCACATAATCCAACTTTTTAGCTTTCTATAACATCCCCATTTCCAATTGTCCATTATAGTTTTGTTTGCATCCTCTCTTTTATTGTCCTTGTTTTGGGACCCTATGTGTGCATCCATAACATTACATTTGGTTAAGTTTGTTTTATAACATGTTGATATTAAATTATTTCATGCTACTAACTACTACCCTTTTTCATGTTAGGGGGGCATGTGTAACATGCCCATAATTTCACAACCCCTTGTTATAGGGTCTTTGAAATATGGCCACAATTTTGGACCTCCTTGTTACAAGGACTTTGAAACATGCCTAGGATTCAAAACTTCTTGTTAAATGGACTTTGAAACATGGCCATAATTTCAAAACTCCTTAGTACAAGGACTTTGAAACGTGCCCATCATTTTAGAACTCTATGTACATGTTACAAGTTTATATTTACAATGTTTTCCTTTTACCTTATAATGATATATATTGAACATGTTATTTATGATTGTGAACGATTTACTAACCAATGTAAGGTTTATTGCCTTGTGTCATGACCATTTATCAAAAGCCAAAAGGAAAGAAGTGTGAACTACTATTGGCCATGTAATGAAGCTTGAAATTGTGGATGAGGAGTTCACCTCACTTGTTGAATACATCAGATACAAGTTACTTGAACCAAACAAACAAACATTTGAAGCACACTGGGCAAAGGAACATGTTGAGAAGATGGCAGATTATGTTGGTAAGCAAATGCAAGATTTTGACATTTTGCATGCTACAAAAGTTGAGGAAAGGAAGTGGGGTTGGCACCCATTTTACCATCTATTCACTTCAATTCATGCACTCCAATGTCTTGTGCCCACTTTTCCATGGCCACATAACCAAAAAGAAACCACAAGCTTGTATGATGATGTTGTGTGCAACATGAAGAGGTTACAAATGTTTGACCCTATGCCATGGTCTGCAAGGTTTCTAATATTATACCTATTTTCAAGAAGGTTACAAAGTACATTAGTGCACCCACTACACAAAAACTACCAAAAGCAACACATCAAGATGGTTTTCTAAAGGGTCACATAGTAGGTAATGGTTGGCTATTCTTCAAATGATTGAAGAGGAGGGGCCATTGTTGTTTGCCAAAGGGGTGGGATCGTTGGCTACAAGAGGTTGGCAAACCCATGCCATTCATGCATATGAAACATTATTTTCTTCTAATGAGTGGTAAACAAAGTTCACAGAATGGATGCATCATGTGTAATTGTGAACTATCCAAAACTTTGCTTCACAAAACAAGGAGGAATTTATTTCAGCCTAACAACATGTCCATGAAGATCGAGAAAGATGTGTTTTTTATGTAACTTTCACTACTTGGTTAATACAGAGAAAATACATTAATTTGGGTTGGGTTATTGCTAGGACATGTAAATATGCATTATTCCCAACCTATAGTTGTAATGAAAAATGTAGGATGTTTTTTTCAATGATCATTTTGCGCATTCTAAAATTCCTTGTAACATGGCAAAAGTTATGCATGCTAAACCTTTTGTAACCAAGCAGATCAAACAACATCTCAAAGCTTGTAACATGGTAGATGTTGTACATTAATGTAGACAAAAACTTTTAATCTTCTTTAGTAATAAGGTTTATTTTTTCTAGGAGTTATTGAAACATGTGAAGCAACTTAACAAGATGTGAGGGTGGTTGCCCAAAAGAAACTCGAAGATTGCCACCAGTTGAAATATTTTGCAATGAAAAAACTTTTTTCCACTCTTTGTGTTGCAAATCAGGCTGAAGGTGCAAATTAAGGTTAACACATCTAGACATGATAATCAACCTATTATTGACGAAGGGATGGGAAGAAATGACCATCAAACACCTCAAGAAATTGGGACAAAGTGTGGCACTAGCGGTGTTATGGCAATATCACGCATAGAACATGTTACCTTCCTTAACCAACTTTTATTTTAGAAGGGTTGCTTCTTATTTAACCACTGCCCCCATCTACAACAATTGCATCCCATGATACTGCCCCCCCCCCCCCCCCCCCCCCCCCCCCCGACACCCCCCTCACCCCCACCCACCCCCACCTCCTTTCCGC
>Ga0116230_10007672_pt1 | contig 10659 bp, 2 predicted proteins | sample S1TSphfallax_3_FD_88678 | JGI IMG/M metagenome (GOLD analysis project Ga0116230, IMG submission 88678) | Host-associated microbial communities from peat moss isolated from Minnesota, USA - S1T2_Fd - Sphagnum fallax MG | ecosystem: Host-associated > Plants > Peat moss > Unclassified | place: USA...
AGGTTCAAATGGCCCCAAAAGGTTCAAACAAAAAGGTGATGGCATTTGAAAAACTTGGTAACTTTCTTGAGCTTTATGAAAACCATGCAATAGAAGGTGATGTAAAAGGGCTTGCCTCAATGGAGGAGATAGATACAAATAAAGAAGAGGCAAACCAAACTACAAACGAACATCCCATATCAAATCTACCAAATTCTAGTAACAAAGAACCAAAAGCTTCAAAACATGGAAATAAGGTTGTTAAACATGTGGTTAAGCGTGTTTTTACAATAAAGGCTACAATGTAGGTTGTTAGGATAGCTCAAGCCATTGATAAGGGTCTTGGAAAAGGTCAAAAATGTCATGGTAAGCACAAATGATGATTTGGGACCTACCTTTTTTTTTCCTAACTTTTGAAATATGTTTGTTTTGTGTAATTTTACATATATGTAGAACTATTTACTTGTTTTAACTTGGGTGCATTTAATTTTGGGGCTAGGTGTACAAAAGCTTTTTATCAGATAATAAGTTTTAATTGGTGATAAGGTGAGGATGTTAGCCAAATGGCATATTGGAGAAGTCTATGGGTATATTTTTGGAAAATCATTTTGTGTGTAAAGAAAGCAATGAAGGTGAATTTCATATGTTATTTTTGGTGTTCAAATTCATGCAATTGTTGTAGGCATGTTCTTTAAATTATGATTTTGCAATGTAAGGATTTTAGTTAATGTTGTTCCCTCAAGAACACATTTGTGTGCAATCATAAAGTTTTCTAATTTTTTTGCTTCAAGGGTGCATGGTAACATTGTTCATGATTAGGCATGCTTAATAGCATGTGCTTACACATTATTGGGATTTTTTAATGCAATTTGTTCAAGGGCAATGAAACCACGGCTTATATGTATTGTCCTGTTTAATGTGTTACACTACACTATTTAAGTATGTTTTAGACCCTAGTTAATTGTCTAGTGCAACCATGGCATAGATGTTGGACCACCTAATTATATTTTCCTTCACCCTTTTTTTGTGGTAATCTATAATTTGCTACATCTTAATTTGTTGGATATTCATTGTCAAATGTTTTACAAGAAATTAAAAAATTGAGTACATTGAGCTTGCATTACATTCTAAGATCAAGTTTGATTTTTATTTTTTTTTCAATATTGAATTGCCAATGTTTTGAGTGTTCACCATTATGTTTTGATGTGCACGTAATAAAGTTAAAAGGTTTCTAAAACAACCATAAGTAATTATGATTGGCACAATTGAACTCATATCTATTGGATGGTAAAAAAATCATGGACCATGGTCCCTATTCAAATAGAGTTTCAAGTTTTTGTAGGAACGTGTGTTATGATGCTCCAAGTTACTAAATGATAGCAATTAAGGTAGTTGTGTTGTATACAATATGTTGTCTTATGGGTATGGAAATTGGGTACCAAATCTTGGAGCATCCTGGCCTTGAGGCTAAAGTATGGCAACAAATTTGCTTCATGTGTATTGAAAGGGAAAAATGACTTTACAAGGTGTCATGGCAATAGTTATATGATTGTTTGAAATTTCTTAGGTTGAATTAGGCGAGGTAAGCAGGAAAATGAATACTCCATTCATGGCATAGTCACAACCTTCATACATGCAATCAATTTTGCCTAAACCAGAGAGCTTCTCATACTTGTTGGTCATCATTTTCTTGAGTGATTAGAAGCACCTAGTGGATGTTTGTCTCTTCACCCACTTTCGCATGTTGTTTTTGTCTTTTCCTAATTATTTCATAAGCTTACATAGGTTGTTTAGTTGGTGACTAGAATAGTAGGATCAGTTTGTAATCATAGTGGAATACCAACTTTGAAATTCCTACATTAATGGAATTATCCTAATTATTAATATCAAGTCTATTTAGAACCATTTTGTCCCAATACTTGATTTTGGATAGGATAATTCAAGAAGGCTAAGTTGCAACAGTTCAATTGATGCACACTTGATCATTTAACAACACATCTTTACTTCTACTACTCCTTGAGCTATGAGTGCACCAACTCTCGTGTTGATATTCAAGGGTAAGGTTTATCTTGGAAGCAATTGTTGTTGTTTTTGTTGTGATCAAAAATCTCCTCCTATTGTTGTACATCCACAAGAATTCAATTTTGAGTTTTGTTTATGCCTTGCAATTTTGCCCCACGAGTATCAAATGTAAAGGCAAGACATTTGCAAAAAGGGTTTCATTTCTTGGCAAACACTAATATGTTACATTCTTTTTTTTGTATGTTATTTGCAAGTTAGTGGTTTTTCATGGGTATAGATTATGTGTTTGCCATCAATCCTTTCTTGCTTGCTTTCACATAATGAGAGAGACATTTGCAGTACTATTGTTTATGTAATATGGTTTGAATCTTCTTAGAGAACCTAGAAATGTGGCTTTCATAGGATTGTTTCTTTCAAAATGCCAACTGATATCTTGACCAAGTCTTCATGTTATTTCTAGAAAGGTGACAATATGCAAGTTTTTCTACAATTTTTTGTCCTAAAGGGAGCATATTATGGGATACTTTCTCTACTATGAATGTCCAGTGCTAGTCAAGTCAGTGGGGGAGTGATAACTCTATATACTAGCAAGCAATATATGAAAGTGATGGTGTAATCCAAATTTGTGATTGATAATCACAAGGATCATGTTCTTTCATTCTTATTTGTTTCATTTTCTTTGGTTGATTAAGCTATAACTAGGACAATTGTTCATGTCCAAATGTGTCTGAGGTAAGTGTGTTTATAAAGTTTTTTTTTCCAATGTCATTGAATCACATTATTGCATTTGGTTGTAATTTAAACCAAAAAATGGTTGAATCCCTTTTGATGAACATTATATGAAAAAAGTTGTAGGTTTTTTAAGTTATTGGGTGTTACATCTTCAATAAGATGTGTAGTTGTTTGTGTTAAGTTCATGTTTCATCTGCTCTCTAAAACTATTGTTTCTAGTTGCTTTTAATAGGCTAGTTTAAATTGATAATAAGTGATTTTCATGATTGAAACTATTGTTCATAATGTGCAAGCATTATGTGAGTATGAATAGACTAGGCAATAATAATAGTAGTTATGATGGGATGAGTGACTATGTAGCGAAGGTTTCCAAAATTGAGGCTTTAAGGAAAACATTAAGACAACAAAATTCTCCAAGGGGCTATGAGTTTGGAACTAAGAATTTTTCCTTTTGGAAAATTCTAACAACTTGAAAATAATCAATACTTGAAATAATGTCTTTTCTTTTGTTAGCCATATATCTCACATATCTGAATAAATGCTAGACTTTTTGTATAGTAGGAAATGTACTATATACATAACATAATAATTAGCATAGTTAATGTGTGTCCTAGTTAGCCTCATGAGTCCTTGAAATGGAGTCCAATCCACTTTAATTAACCTCATTAGTCCTCTTTTGTGAACTACAATCCACTTTCATGGGTCCCACAAAGTCCATTATCATGGACCCTAAAGTCCTCTTTCATGCACTATAGTGGACTACCATCCACAAATTGCATAACTAGCTAGTTAGGTCTATAAAATTGCATTGTAGTTCCAAAGAAAGAGAAGGCAAATGTAATTTGAAACTAGATTGTAATGTGCAACTAGCTTCTTTTTGTGTCCAATTCAATCTCCTTAGATTCACATTTGACCATAATATTGAATGCAAACTACATCCATAAGCACAAATGACCAATTAAGTTCACAAAAGAGAATGAATAATGTTGAATCTATTCCACAAATTCTTATTTAGGAGCAAATTCATGTATACCTAAATTTATACAACTCCCAAGTGATAAACCTTCATTTGCCCCAATCAACCTATGCACAATCCCTGTCCACTTCTATACCTAATCTAAGTAATACTCTAAACTCTGGCATGATGACTCGTGTAATGAACTTCACAACCATTTATATTTTGAAAATAACACTAAACCAAGGTCCTATAAAATTCAATACTAGAACCCGATAATCTCCATTGTTTACATAAATTTGAAATATTTTTCAAAATGTTCTACAATTGCTAATGTTGTAACAACATCAAAACAAGAGAAGATCCAAGAGTAGAAAACATGTAATCAATTGCTTCGTTATTACCACTATCATAACCAACATGTATAAATCATGTCCTTTTCCTTGCAATTAATTACACAAAATATACATCCAAGCTTGAAGAAGTTGGAAATATTAGTTCAAAATTTGCCTCCACTGATTACTACTAGAATACACAAGTAATGTCTACCATGGGCATAATGAATTCTTGCACAATAACTTGCATCATTTGAAAAATGAGGATTAGAATGTAAATATTTCAATGTTGTAAATTTTTCATCTAATATCATGTTCAAAAGTGGAGATGAAGTTTCCAACTCCCAAACTTGCTACCATGTTACTATAATAAACCTTTCAATGCAATAACTCCATCGTCCAATATCATGTTAAAAAATGGAGATGAAGTTTCCAACTCCCAAAGTTGTTGCCATGTTACTATATTGTACACATGTATTGATTATGCCAATGGCTACTACCTAAACATGAAACAAGGATCACAAGGTTGTGGGCCAAGTTTGCAAAGTTCTACCTAGAAGATAGCCAAATTTTAAAACTTTTATAAATGAAGAGTTTGAAAGTAAGACCAAATACTATTCTTTGTTAAAAAGGTTGTATGTCTTGTTGCAATGGCAATTCCTTTGTGATAGATGTTGGAATAATATTTGAAATGGCCACCCAAACAAACCCTTTTGTGCAGTGCTACAACATTCATACCCAACTCGATCAATCCCACAGTTCCAAATTTTTCCTAAAATAGATTTATATCATGCAAAGATCTAAAACATTTTGCACCTTTCATCTTGTTCATTCTAGTGCGGTCTCACAATTTCATGCACCTCAAAAGTTTCATGATGGTGGATAGATCCAAAACTTCCTCCCATCTCAACCTTCTTGTTGGAAAGCATTGTGTTATATGTGTTTTGGGGGGGTAGTGGTGAGGGTAACAAGACTTCTAAGCATGTTACATCTAAGAAGAAAATATGAAAGTAAATGCCAAAAGCTGAAGCATTTGTATGTTTTGGAGCTTTAGCAGACAAGCTCAACATGGGCTTTAGCTTCCTTCAATGACAACTTTCCTAAATTCAAATGCACATGACGTTTGCCATTCCTAATCGTCCATCTCCAGCGTCCATCTTAAAACTTGATGTCAAGACCAACAAAGACAAATGCTCCCTGTTGCACACATTCACTTTTACCAAGCATGATGTTCAATGATGTGTAACAAATGATATGAGGAAAGTTTCAATATACAATGCACACACGGTCACACCTAACAAGCATTTCTTTGCAAACACATGCGCCTCAATCATCATGCGAAGGAAACATACATGTTTTCAAAATGAGTAACCTCTTAGACAATTAGATGCCAATGCATGGTGATGATGCCATTTTAGGATGATGGATGAAGAAAAAACGAAACAATCTTCATAACAAATTCATCATTTGGAGAATGAAGTGTGTTTAATTATTTGTTGGTTGCTCCAAATTGGACCTAGTTGCATTTGATTTAGTGGGGCATGAAAAATATATTGAATTTTTGTGTGGGACTTGTTGCAAATTGGTCTAAACTAGCTTGGACATTGCCCAAATTACTTCACCAATTTTGCACTAATTGTTTTTGACAAATTTTTAAATTTTTTAAATGCACATATATTTGAAGTGGATGTAATAACGTGTCAAATCACATCAAAACACATTGAAAACTTCATGATTCATTTTCTTACAACAAAATAGGAAATTTTTGCTACAAACAACATGTTATTGCACCACATCTACACATGGCAAAAGATTCTTGAACTTCAGCAAGCTCTAAATTTCCATTAAAAAAGATGCTACACATTTCTTACAATATGAATGTTTTTTAGATGTGTTTCATATTTCCCCATTACTCCAAAAAAAATGAGTGTAAGAAATTTTGTATTGTGAAAATTAAGGACCCCTTTACAATTGACTCTTTTCTTGGATCTTAAAAAATTCAAGTTCAAAAGTCTAAAATACTAAACAAAACATGAAATTAAAAATTTGACAATTTGATTTAGACTCCTCATCATTCATATTTAAAAATAAGCACTACTTCCCATAATTGTCATGACATTCAAATGGCACCACATAGACAAAAAATGTAGTTTTTTTGGTCACTAGACGTCCTTTTTGGCTCATTTGATTGTGACTACACCCTTCATGTAACTTCAAATTTGAACTGTAACAATAAAACAACTCATGGAGTTTCTATCACCATTGCAACTCACAAATTCAAATTACACAACTTATGTAAAGATCAAGATTATCAAACAATCCACCAATCGAGTCTTTCATGTGCAATCTAAAATTTCAACAATGGGCATTAGCTTTTGTAGATATTGATAAGTTACAATTGAACCATAAAATTTTAGAAAGAAAACTACCAAGCACTTGGGTTTCCATTAAATAATGGGTTGGCTTCATTTCCTATTGATTAGGGCCAACCCATAATCGTGTGACATCCTTTTTATTTGGGCTCACCCTGGTTTGAGTAATCCACCAAGAAATAACACAATTGTGAACTTGTGTGAATACTACATCAACCCACACCTTCCACACCTTTAATTCCACAATTCCTTCCCCTCCTTGTTAGCTAATTACTATCGAAACTTGGAAGCTCTTATTAGTCTTGGATGTATTCCAAAAAGTTTTGCAACATTTTTTAATGTTTCCCTTGCTGACATTAAATCTAATTGCAATCAACAAAATATTATCGTTCACCAATGACATGTTAGATTGCACCAACTTGTTTGCATCTATAGACATATTCAAACCTGACAAAACCTCTTGTTGTGCTTTAGCAAGATGTGCAAGCAAAATAGAATTGGGAAGGCAATGGCTCAACCTTGGGTGTGACAAAACCTTTTCCATTGCCTCTCTAATGCATTTTGGCCCAAGACAAGGATGCAAAGTAATGAGAATTTAGTCAACTATTTGAAGTGCCATCCTTCATAAATCTCTATATGGCATCACCTACTCAGCGTCATCAAATGCATACAACATAAATTACCTGTGTAATTCTTGTTCTTTCTTTTTCCCATGGCAATTTGCTTGTTGCACATTTCGGGCAACCTTCCTTGTTACACTTCTATCATCACTTACATGTCACAAAACAACTTTTTAGTGGAAAGCAACAAGTTTAGGTTGCAATGTAACAACTTCAGGCTCTAATGCACATCTTGCCCTCTTAGCAAAACCTAGTTCAATGATCCCCTTTCTTCATTCCTAATTTTGTTTGGAACCCATTGTTTTCCTAGGTGAGAAATCTTATCCTTGAATTTGCAAAAACAAAGGCTTCAATTCACATTGTTATGATGATACAACAAAGGAAACGACAAAATGCTTGGTGAGTGGTCAAATAAGTTACAAAATGGACATAAGATTTGTTGTAAATGTAGTGTGCTTGTAAAATTAACGTCAAGTGGAACTCGAACATAAAAAAAGCAATGCCACTACATGTGACCAGAAACAATGTAAAACAAAAAAAAAAACCTTAGAACCTTAAACTTGCAGTAATGAATGAATGTTCGAACACTAAACCCTAAACTTGCGACAAATGGGCAAATGCTTGAGCGCTAAAACCTAAACCTAACCTAGTTCAAAAAAGTGATACCTTTATGACATCATTTAATTAGTATGACATCACACCAAGTTGAATTGATTAGGCAAGTGCCCATTTTTGGCACAAAGTTGGAATGGACTTGGGAGCTTGAACAATCCATCAAACCTACATTTTGGCTATGTTTCATCCAAAAATAGTGATAGGCAATTTTGTATCTATTTCTATTCATGTGTTTTGTTTAAAAAACCATTTAAAAATTTGATGTTTTCCATGACATATGGATTCCCAATGATTCAAATGAGACAATATTGAAGCTCAAAATTTTAATTCTTCTATTGAAAAAATTTCAATGCACATCACTCTTAAACACTTTATTTAACATTTTCCTATTTTTTATAAAAGCAGTTGACACTATTTCATTACTCTTTTTGAGTCCACATGTCAAATATGTCTATGTGGAAAACAATGTTGTAATTTCAAAAGTCCAACATGGCACGTTCACTTTTTAAAAAATTCATCCATGTGTGTGATTCCCGTTGATGTCTATTGTATTATAACCTAATTGTGCTTTCACCTTGGGGAAATTGGTCAAAATGTACCCCAAATGGCCTTTATTTGACTTGACCAAGGTGCCATCTTGGACAAGTCATTTTAGACTTGACCATTTTGATTTGGTCTTTTTGGTGGTCTTCTTGGTTGGTTTCTTTCATTGGACTTTTTTTATTGTCTTTTTTATTAATGAAAAATATTTTGATAAAAATATATATTTTTTAATTTTTTATTAAAATATTATATAATGATTATAATCATATTTATTTATTTATAAATCAGTAAAAATAAATAGCAATGATTGATTATTTCATATCAATTATTAAATATTAAATATTATTTCATGATTATTAATCAAAATAAATTCTTTACATGTTGTAGTTTATTATGTTTGTTTATACTCATATTAAATTACTACTAGTCATTTTTTAATCATTGTAAAATAATTGTATGACCACATTGTTTTTGTAATGACACATCATTTTGTACACGTCCTTTTTGTAGTTCACAAGTTCTTTCTTGGCCTCAATTTCTTTTAGGAGATATTTTTTACGATAGTTTTGGGGTGGCCATGAAAGATTGTTTTTTTCATCTTGGAGGTTATACATACCCTTTTCAGCCCCTTGAGACGTTCCGATCCGTGCTCTTGTTCATTGTTTAGAAAGAGTGATGTCACATGCATTTTGAAAGATGGTACTTTTCTAAGAAGTTTTTTCCAAAATGTTTTGACTGCTATGATGTAGCTTGGCATGGCAAATTGGTCCACGTTTCATGTGCAGAAGTCTACATGGGACCTACATAAACAAGCAAAGATGGACTCTCCGTTTAGCAAAGAATCGACAATTGGTCATGTGTTTGCTCATTTAAATGAAGATAACATTAGGTGGCACTTTGTGCCTCACCCAAACCTCTTTACTTATGATCTTCATTAGTTTTTTTATGACCTTTTCTTTGTGCTTTGTGTTTTTGCCTTTAAGCCTTGGTTTGGACCTCTTCTCTCATGGTTTTGTTTTGGTTTCCTTTCATAATTTACCTATGAGTTTTCCCCTAGTGCTTTTTGTTGCTTATGATTTTTGTTGTCTACGATGGCTCTTGGTTTACTTCTATTGTTTTGGACCCTTGTGACATTTTTGGTGTTGACCGGTGTGGTGGGCCTACTTGCCATGTTACCGCCCGATAACCAAGTTTGTTCTGTGATTTTTTCATTTAATTAATGGGCCTATCTGCCCCTAACCTTTTGGCTTTTTCCCTTTAGTAAAACCTTAGAAATTTAGAGGAAAATTGGAGAAACAACAACTATATTCTAGTTACAAAAGACATTTCATACAAAATTGCCTAGTTGCAATAAACAAGTTGCGTAAGACGCTAGTCCAAGCATGAATGAGGTCAATGGTGAACAAATACTTCACCATCTATATATTATTATATGCCATGTGTATATTACCATAAAAATCAGCAATTTATATAATGACATCATGTGACAAATGAAAAATGTTTCAAGAAAAAATGTTTTAAGAATTATAGATAACGGATCCTCATCATCTAATGTAAATGGTTTTAGATTGTGGCACATAACATAATACCAATATGCCATGTGGCATTTTTTAATTTTGGTCAAAATAAATTAAAAATCAATATTTAAGTAGGTAAGTGGAACTAGCTAGGTAGGTAAGTAGTTAGGTAGGTTAGGGAAGTAGGAAATATATATATATATATATATTTAGGTTTAACCTTTGGGGTTAAACCCTTTTAAAAGTCTAGTTAAACTCTTTTGATTGGCTCATCCCAATCGACATGTGTTTTTTTTATATGCAAGTGTAGGCCAAAGCCTCCTCCTTATATAATTCTCAAAATGGAAGTGGAAGACAAAACATTTGGGATAAAAATTGAAGTTGAAACTAAAACATTTATTTCATATCTTTTGTCCTCTTATTTAATTTTGTAAATTATATAATTAAGTAGATAAATAAATAAATAATTACCTCAATAATTACTAATTAGTATTTTATAATAATCAATTCATAATTCATAATTCATAAATTGAAAAATAAATTATTGAAATAATTATTAATTAACCAAATTATTATTTATACTTTTCCATTAATAATAAACTAACTAACTTATTAATTGTATTTTTCAAATTTTGTCATAAATTAAAAAATTGATCAAAAAAAACTAAATAACCAACTTATTAGTTATAGAATTTCATTAATAGTTTAAAGTAATCATATAAATAGAAAAAAATTAAATAATCAGTAATTAATATCTAAATAATAACCAATTAACATATTAATTATAAATTATTGATTCGTAGTTCAGAAATTTAAAAGTGAATGATTAAAAGATTAATTAATTAATCAACTTATTATTTATAATTTTAAATAATAATTTCATAAATTTAAAAAAATCAATGAATCAATTGTTGTTATATAAATATGAAATAATTAACTAACTTATTAATTATAAATTATTGGTGAATA
>Ga0116230_10007673_pt1 | contig 10658 bp, 6 predicted proteins | sample S1TSphfallax_3_FD_88678 | JGI IMG/M metagenome (GOLD analysis project Ga0116230, IMG submission 88678) | Host-associated microbial communities from peat moss isolated from Minnesota, USA - S1T2_Fd - Sphagnum fallax MG | ecosystem: Host-associated > Plants > Peat moss > Unclassified | place: USA...
AAAAAATTGTTTTAGCCAATATTCATCGCTCTCCCATGTATTCTGGAAAGATTAAAGGGGTGGGGCCTCGTTACTGTCCCTCGATTGAAGACAAAATCGTGCGATTTACCGATAAAGAGAGGCATCAGATTTTTTTGGAACCTGAAGGACTGAGGACGGAGGAAGTGTATGTCAATGGCATCTCTTCCTCTCTCCCTTTTGACGTTCAATTGGACGTGATTCACAGCATCCCTGCTCTCCAGAATGCCGAAATTATGCGTCCTGCTTATGCCATTGAATACGATTATGTTGTCAGTGGACATATTCACTCTTCTCTCGAGTGTAAACAGATTGAAGGCTTATTTCTAGCCGGGCAAATTAACGGAACGTCAGGTTATGAGGAAGCGGCAGGACAAGGAATCATGGCAGGAATCAATGCGGCTTACAAAGTCATGGGCAAACCTCCCCTTATTCTCCAGCGGTCAGAAGCATACATTGGCGTGATGATTGATGACCTGGTCACGAAAGGATTGGATGAACCCTATCGCATGTTTACGAGTCGGGCAGAGTATCGTCTCTTGCTCCGGCAAGATAATGCAGATTTGCGCTTACGCCGTTACGGCTATGAGGCAGGACTCATTGATTCTTTCCGCTATCAACGTCTCTGCGAGAAAAAACAGATCATCGAAAAGGAAAGGATTCGATTGAGTCAAGTTTACAAACAAGTCGATGGCAAAGGATTCCCTTTGGCGCAGCTTCTATGCCGTCCTGAAAATAGTTATGCCTCTTTGCTTGAATTGTATCCAGAGGCTATGCAAGATTTTGGCCAAGAGATCAATTTTCAAATCGAACTCCATCTAAAATATGCCGGCTATATTGCGCGTCAAACGCAAGAGGTGGAAAAACTCGCCTATCTTGAACACCTTCTGATTCCCCCTGGTTTTGACTATGCAGGGGTCGAAGGGCTTCGCCATGAGGCGCGACAAAAATTAACCCAGTTTGCGCCCCGAACAGTCGGGCAGGCTCAGCGGATTTCTGGCGTCTCGCCCGCCGATATTTCCATCCTCATGATTGCCCTCATGCGTCACCAAAAGAAAAAGGAGGAAGGTTAAGGCACCCTCTTGCCGTATGAAGCCAGTGCTACATCTTCTTAAATTGCCCCCCACTCCCATTCTTCAGCAGTTACAATGGGAAGAGGCTCTTTTGCGGGTTGATAAGCGCAATTGGTGTCTTTTTAATCACGGCTCTCCTCCCGCAATCGTCATGGGAATTTCAGGACAAGTAGGAGAAGTCATTGCACGAAAATGTTGGGAACAATGCCCTCTTCCTCTCATCCGTCGCTTTAGTGGAGGCGGAACAGTGGTCGTTGATCAAGAGACATTATTTGTGACCTTGATTTGTCAGGCCGATGCCCTTCCCATTCCCCCTTTTCCCCGCTCCCTAATGCAATGGACTGCTGAGCATCTCTATCGTCCTCTATTTCACTCGCTTCCCTTTCAGCTCCGAGAAAGTGACTACACTTTAGGTCAGCGTAAATGGGGAGGTAATGCTCAATCGATCCTCAAGGGACGTTGGCTGCATCATAGCTCTCTTCTTTGGGATTATCGTTCGGAATACATGGATCTTCTATTGCTTCCTCCTAAAACGCCTGTTTATCGTCAACAACGTTCACACCTTGACTTTTTATGCCGTTTGCGAGACCACTGGGCTGACAAAAGTTTTTTTGAGAGTGAATTAATGGGACAACTCAGCAAGCACTTCACTCTAGTCGAGGGAGAAAGAGGGGAGATGGAAGAGATAGCCACCCTGCCACACCGAAAAGTGACCCATATTGAGCAGGTTTAAGTCACATACGATATGACAAATATGAGGGCGTTTTTCATCATCTTCCTCGCGGCAAAGAGCCTCTTGGCTCATCAACCTTTCGACACACCTCTTTCGGAAGACTCTGATCGACAAGGGTGGATTGAGCAGTGTGTCAATGTGATTCATGGTGACTATTCCGAATCTGTGATCGACCTCATCGTCGCAGGGCCAGAGCCGCTAATTTTACAACGCCATTATCATGCAACAAGGGGAGTGATAGGGTGGAGCATTTTTCCGCAACAGTTTCTGGTGATTGGGAAGGATCCTCAGGGGAGGTCCATGAGGAGCGATCATCAGGAACTCGCTTGGAGCTATGCTTTTGCGGGAGAAAAATCAGGAGGGGTATTAACCTACAGTGGATGGAGAACCGCAGAGGGGCTCTCTCCTGAAGGGATGAAGATTGACATGATTCAAGGGGCAGGGCTCGTCAATACCTATGCCAAAGAAATCAGCGGCCACACGAATCATCAAAATCATCTCCTGTATTGTGGAAATGATTCCTCTCAAATTGTTCTGGGAGATGGAACTCTCAGGAGGTATGAAAAAGCGCCTCCGCTCCCTTTGCCAACGTCAGGTCAAAGAGTCTTAGAAGAAGAAATGATCCCTTTGCTTGCTGCAAAGATTGTCGAGCCAGAGTATTGGCGTTTGAAATCCGAAAGACTCCCCAGTGGACATGTCGTGTTGTTTTCCTACGATGGGCAAGGGCATTTAGCCTCAATAGAAATGAAAAATGCAACCCAAACGAAAACGTTATCTTGGATCCATATCACCTATCAATTTTCGAACGCTCATGGGGAGGTCAAGTTTGAAACGAGCGACGAGAAGGGGGTCGAATATGATTTTAGATTGGAGCGATCTGGCGATGATAACACTTGCCTTTTAACCCATGTGCGAGGAAGGCATTTGATTCCCTGCACGTACGAATATGAGAAGAGGGGATCTTCCTGTCAGTTAGTGAAAAGAATCTTTCCAGGAGGGAGAGAGAGAGTCATTGAATATGACTCCAATGGCAAAGTCAGCGTCCTAAAAGAGTCCGATCCTGATTCTGGACGCGCTGAACCTCTTAATATTTTTCATTATAGGGATCATGAAACGTGGGTCTTTAATGCATTGGGTCATAAAACCTGCTATCAATTTAATTCCCTTCTGCGATTGATAGCCATCTATTCTTACAACAGGCGAGGAGGGCTTTATCGGATGCAAAGAAAATTTTGGGGAGATTCCTCTTCAAATGGGAATTTATTGCTTGCTGAAGCAATAGAGCAAGGAAATGGGGTTGTCCACTCTTATCGTTCTTTTGAATACGATTCACGGGGAAACGTTGTGGAGGAAACTCTCTATGGGAATTTAACCGGCAAGGAAGCCGTCCCCTTACAACTTGATCGACAAGGAAAGATCCTGGCTTCCGACGCATATGAACGGAGCCGCCAAACGTTCCTCTATTCAGAGGATGGCCTGAATCTCCCTATCGAAATTCGGGAGACTCAACATCGTACGCTCATTTGTCATTATGTTCAAAAGACAAATCTGCTCAAGAAGCAATTCATCTATGACCAGGGACAAATCAAAAAAAGAACTTTTTATGAATATAATGCAGATGGGGCTTGCACCTCTGTCATGGAGGATGACGGAAATGGCGAAGAGAGCGATCTTGAATCGGGGGTAACAGAAAGACATCTGCTATTGATACAACCGAAAGAGACTCTTCCCCATGTTGGATTTCCCGAGGTCATTGAAAAAAAAGCGTTTGACCTCAAGAACAAGAGCGAGATCCTCATCCAAAAATTCGTTAATTCCTATGATTCACAGGGAAACCTTATCTCTAGTGAGACCTATGATGGAAATGGACAGTTTGTCTGTCGGGAAGAGAAGATCTACAATGATTTAGGACTCCTCTTAACAACAGTCGGTCGTTGCAGAAAGACAGTCCACTATACTTATGATGCGTCTGGCAATCGAACGGGTCTCTCTGAGGGAGAGAGAACGACTCTTTACCGCTATGATGTTCGGAATCGACTCACTGAAGTGGAGGAGATGGCTGGTTCATTGCGCTTTTCGTCCTTTCATAGATATGATCGATTGGGGAGAGTCACTCGCTTGACAGATCCTTGTGGAAATACGACCGATTACGAGTATGATGAAGAGGATCGTTTGATTAAAGTCATCTATCCAGAAGTGCTTAATGAGAAGGGGAAGCCGATTCGCCCTCTATTTTCTTACACCTACGATTCCTTTGGAAATTTGACAAGAATTACTGATCCTAAAGGCTTTGTCACTCGCAAAACCTATAATTTGCGTGGGCAACCCACCAAGATGACTTATCCAGATGGTACTGATGAGCATTTTAGGTATGATGAAGAGGGAACGATGCATTGCTGGATTAACAGAGAAAACATCGAGACTCTTTATCGCTATGATTCTTTTGGAAGAGAGATCTTTTCTCTGAGAAGCACAGCGGGAGAACAAGGAGAACGCTATTCTTTGGGTCAAACGACTCATCAATACAATGGTTTTCGATGCATTTCCAGTGAGCAGGGAGATCTCGTTAAAGAATATACTTTCGATCCTGTCGGAAGGGTGATTAAAATCACAGAGCGACCCGCTATTCAAAAAGCAAACCATGAGGAATCCCGTTGCATAGAATTTGCTTATGATCCATGCGGGAGAATGGCTTATAAGAAAACTTGGTTTGGAAGGGGCTCACAGGATTATTGTTTAGAATGCTTTGACTACAACCTTTTAGGGGATCTGACAGAAAAGCGGATCGAGCACCCCGAAGCGAATATTTTATTTTGCAAAGGGTTTTCGTATAGTAGAGCAGGAGATTGTCTTGAGGAGTTTGGCTATCAGAAGGGGTGGAAACTCTCCTTGATTAAAACATCGTATAATCCCTTTGGAGAACCCACGCATTTCTTAGATGCATTGGGAGAAGAAACAAGAGTCAATATTGATTATCAACGGAACAATGCTTTAGGGAAAAAAACGTGTTATAAGACATGTGTAGACCCCTTGGAATTTCAAACAGAAATGGAATTCGATGGCTTGCAGCGGGTGGTGATGGTCACGCAAAAAGATCCGATGGGACTTCCTCTCTCCTCTAGAAACATCGGGTATGATGCGGCTGGGAATCAGGCATTGGATATCCGCCGTCAATTTTACCAGGGAAAACTCATCGCATCTATAGCAATAAGAAGACGTTTTGGAGCCCTGGGGAGATTGGAAGAAGAGGAGCAAGAGAATGGAAAAAGAGTCATCTATACGTATAATTCTCTTGGACAGCTTAGCGAAAAACGCTCTGAATGCGGTTTTCTTCGATACACCTATGGTGTATTAGGCAAATTAGAGCGGATCACAGAGGTTGATCTACTATCAAGACAGAATATTTCTTATCATCATGGTTATGACGCAAGGCGAAACGTGATCTTTGCGATAAGAGAGGATGGAGCGATTGTTGAGAGGAAGTATAATGCTTTTAACCAAATTGTAGAAGAAGCGATCTCTGATGCTTATGGAACATACAATATCTCTTATACTTATGATAGAAAAGGACGGATCACCTCTGTCAAACTTCCTGATGATTCTAAGATTATCTATCTTTATGACGCCCTATACGGAAGGGAAGTCCAACGCTTTTCCTCTAAAGGAGAGATGTTATATTTCCATCAGTATACTCATTATGATACCATGGGCAGGCTGTTAGTAGAAAATCTGATGGGTCAAGGTGGATTGAGAAAGCACTTCTATAATTTGAAGGGAGAGAAGGTGGGGACGGAAAATGATTTTTTCATTGAGAAGATTCGACGAGATGTCTTTGGAAGAATCAAAGAGGTCGACTATCATCCCCTAGGGAGGATATTCACGCACAAGCGAAGCAAAGAGGAAACGGCAACGTTGTTTCGTTGCCTCTACATCGGAGATTATCACATAGGATCTTTAAATGAGAAAGGAGAAATAAAAGAGCTTCGCATTCCAGGAATTTGCGGAGATAAGCTCTCTTTGGAAAGCATTGCAATCGAAAAAAATGGAGAATACTTTATTCCTCTTTTCCTATTTCTAAATTTAGGGAAATGTGCTAGCATCGACCCTGCTTAGCTGTCCTCTTCTTATTTCAAGGAGTCTGCTGACTCTTGAAAAAGCAAGGATAAAGTTTAGGTGAATTTTTTATTTAATCCTAGGTGCAGTATGTCTACACTCTCTTTTGTCGGTCCATCTTCAGAAGGTGTGCTTTATATCACAAATTCTGTAGATGTGAATGCCGCTTGTCCTAAAGATAAAAAGGGAACATCAGCTAGAGTGAGTGAGAGGCGAGTGACTGAAATCGGCTACGAAGCTTTATCCCCTTCATTGAGAAGAAAAGCGACTTTCATTTTAAAAGGTGAGACTGATTCTCTTGCCTGGCGTATGATTAGAGTGTTCTGTTCTCGTGATGATGGGGATTCAAGATTTGCAAAAGATAATTCTCATCTCACAGATGAGGAGCGGAAATTAGCGTTTTCTTTTGAAGTCAAGAGGATTCTTATGCTTGTCGAAAATCTCAAACGGACTTACAACAAATGGATAAACCAATGGAAGGCTTATTCGAATTTACGGACAGAGATTTTAGTCTATTTTGAATACATGGAGGCCAATAAAAGCAATTTTCTTGCTCTAGCGAAGGGCTGTAATGATTATGCAAAGATTGAAGAGTATGTTGATGGAGCCCTGAACATCTATGCATTTTTTGAATACGCCTCTTGTTTAGCCCTCGAGATCATCAGGTATGCTAAAGCGACTTACATAGAGTATGCAGTAGCAAGGACGCATAGAAAGCATATTCATTTCATGAATCAAACGTCATCCAGTGATCAAACCGAATTATCTTCTCAAAAAAATAAGAAAGTTTGCAAAAAGATACGCCAAATGACCTCTCAGGTTGCAAAATATAAGCGTGAGGCTGTGAATAAGGGGGGGTATAAATTTGCAAATCTCTTGACTAGAATGTTCCCTATTGTTCTTCAAGATTCTCTAGGAATCAGGACAAAAATAATTAATAAGATAGGCAAGTCTACCATCAGTTTCTTTAAAGCCGGTTCTTCAGCTTTAGCGCTATGGAATAATATAAAGGAGCAAAATGAATGGATTGCTTCGTTAAAACCTCCTGCCGTTGATTGTATTTTTTCCATGAAGGCTTCGACACAGAGTGAGAGGAAAGTGATAGACAAGCAGGGAGTCGTATATGAGAATGCCGCTAAGGGATTAAAAAATTTTTTAACAAATTTACAAAACTACACAAAAATAGAAGATGTTAGCAGGGAATTTAAGAAGATAGGGATCTCTGTTCCTCTTCCCGGTGATATTAAAACGTTTCAGAAGATGTTCGAAAGTCCTCGCTTCCAACGTCAAATTATTCAGGGTTATTATGCTTCGATAGGTCAACAAGTTCTTATTAATCAGCCCTTTTTAGCCTCCCTTTTCGTCAAAAGGAAAAATGAACATCAGGCTCGGGTCGATCAAGCTTTAGCTTTAGATTTTATTAGTCAAGAAATTCGTCAATGTCAGGGATTGCAATGGTCTGAGATCGAGACCCGTTTTGCTGCGTTACATATTCGCATAGGCTCCCTCGACATCGTTGATCGAGACGATTTGCCATGTCCTCCTAAAAATTTGGTGGAGTGGGGACAGTGTGTCCAAAGCGAAGAGTTTTGCAGGCTTTTGACTGAAAGGTGGGTTGAGTTTCAAGAGGCCACGGGACAATTAGCCGCTCAGAGTTTGCGCGAAGCATTGTTATCCAAACATAGGATTGAAAGGAAGCTTTACTTTTGTCGAGCGATGGAATGTTCAGTTAAAATGTTTGCAGGAATCGCACACTTGCTAGTCTCTCTTTCGCAAGCGCCTCTACATCTGTTAAGCTTTATTTTGGAAAACGTTTTCATAGACCTTGCAAAATCTGGGATTCCCTATCTTAGGTCCCTCTATCTTTTTTACCCTATTTATCCAGAAATGAATTTTAAGTTGGAAAATGCCTTTTTTATGATTTTTCAGCATTTCTTTGCGATTAAATACAAGCCAAATGCATACAGCCTAGAAGGATATAAGTTGTTTGGCCATATGCGTCTGCTTGAATCTCAGATTTTTTGCTATCGTCTCTGCTTGTTTTTTGCACGAGTTTTCTTATCGCTCTCTTTGAATCGCTCGGTCTTTTCAAACCGAGCGCAGAACACATGCAAGAGTTTGTATCTTAGTGGAACGGTCGATAAGTATGAGCAGGCCATTCTAGATTGTAGAGGAAGAATCAATCAATTGGTTGATAAGGAATTGAAGTTGTCTATTAAAGATGTGGATTTCCTTTTCAGTTCAAAAGGCTCGCTCGGGGAATCCAAGCAAGAAGATAGCACACCTATCGAGATCATTGTGGAGGCTTTATATCAGGCTAATGTTGATTATTTTCCAACAGATGTCAAGCATTTCTTTGAGGAAAATTTCGGTATAAATCTAAAAAATGAAGGGAAAGAAGAGGCAAAAAAATATAAAGAAAAATTGAAAAAGTATATTGATACTTGTCTGAGCAAAGGGGGATCTTCATTTATAGAAGGCTTTGCTTCTCACCGTTTTAGTTATTTGGACACATGAATTTCGATATCCCTTCTACTTGAAAAATTGGATTTGGACAAAGCGAAAGCTCATGCGATTCGATGATAAGAGGGGACTTCGCTATCTATTCATAGAATTGCCGGTGCGGAAACCGGCGACTTCAATCGCGGGGGGAGGCGCCGACCCTGTTTTCGTGAAGGGAGCCTCGGGGTTCGAGAGGCGTTCCGAAAATGGCTTCCAAACAGAAATTGTCGATTATTGCTTAAGCTTCCGAACAATTTGTATCGCACTCATATTTGGAGCCAAGTCAATGCGTCGAGGAAGATAACTGTTATCTCCTTTTGGTTTCATATCCAAACATCTCTTCGAACGAAAGTTCCACTTCGAGCCAGAATCGACCCCCAACGTCATGGATGGCTTGTCTCCAGACGAGCCATCCAATAGCTTAATCGTAAACGGAGGGCGGCTCATCACTTTGGCGCGTCCGCTCTTGAGCAACCTTAATCCGCATGACTCTCGAGCGGATATGACAAGTTTATCACGAAAGATCTTCCGGAGTTTCCACTTTCTTGCTGCTCTCATTGGTTTCTGGCAAGACGTCTGTAATGGCGGCTTTGTAAAACTCTAATTTTGCACCATCATACATTTTGAGGATCACGGTTTGATCTCCGACTCGGATGACGGTCCCAATAATGCCCATTGCCGTCACGCGATCTCCCTTTTTCAAGGCGTTTCGCTGTTCTTCTAAGGCTTTTCGCCTTTTTTGTTCCGGTCTCCATAAGATGATGTAAAAAAATAAGAAAGCAATTCCAACCATGACCAGTGTTTGCCAAAAGCTTTGGTCAGGAGGAGGGACGATCTCTTCGTTTTCAGCAAACAAGGATCTCGTGAAGATTAAGAACATCAAGATCAAGAACAGATCACATTTTGCTTTCATGACATTGACAGCGCTCCCTTCTCGCACTTGAGTTGGACGAGGAAACGCTCCTCCTTTTTAAAATTTTACCCGATGTGCGCATTTTCCTTTGGAAAATTGGACATGAAATTTTTAACTTGTAGTTTAATATGGAAGTTTCGTATGGCTCGCACTGCTGTAGAGCATGGCACTGGAGAAGCATGCCAAGGAATCTATTTATTCGCTTGTCGCCCTGAGTTAAACTGAAGGCTTAAACGGGTCAACTCAGGCTTGTTTGCACAACCTTCCCCCTTTAGGTGGCGTCATTGACGACCCCATTCCATCCTCACTCAAGATAATACAATGCAAAATTCACGGGAAGGGAATTTTTGAAACGAAGATTAAAAAGAACGAGGATGGCAAGTCATGGATGACAAAGAAATATTTAATCGAGCAAGAGCGGCCAAAAATAGAAAGCAAAAGAGTTTATTTGTAAGTTTTGGGCCGACAGTCGTAAAATCGCGTTGAAAACTATGAAAGCACCCACAATCTAGAGGTTTCTGCATCGTTCTATGAGAGGCCTGTGGGCAAGTTCCGCAGCTAGATTTACCCACGCTACAGAGCCAACAAGACAATATTCTCCACATGGATGGTTTGAGGAAACTGATCAACTGGCTGAACAGCGCGCACTCGATACCCTCCTTTGACAAGAGAGTCGAGATTGGCTGCTTGAGTGGTTGGGTTGCATGAAATGTAGACCATCAGGGGCGCTTTGCTTCGCAATAAGTGTTGCAAAGCTTGAGAATCAAGTCCTGCGCGCGGCGGGTCTACCATCACAATGTCTGGGCGCAACTTATTGTCCTCTAAAAGAAGCGGTAACACCTTTCCTACGTCTCCTGTACGAATGGAAATATTAGATAAATCATTATACTTTGCATTTTCCCGTGCGTCTAAAGCCGATTCTGGGCTAAGCTCAATGCCAATGACTTCTTTAGCCCGTTTTGCCATGCAAATCCCTAGCGCGCCCATTCCACAATACAAATCATAGACGATTTCCGCTTTGAAAGGCTGTGTCAGTTGAATGGCTCGGCAGTAAATCTGTTCTGCTTGACGTGTATTGGGTTGAAAGAAGGCGCTGGGACTAATGCGAAAATTTAAGGAATCACGTCCATTCTGTCCTGTTTCAATGTAAAGGATCTCTCGAAGATGATCTGGACCATAAAGGAGCATTTCATAAAATTGAGTCGGCCGCCCCTTGGCAATTTGCTGAATGCGCAAGAAGATAGAGAGCCTCTGTTCTGGCAAAGAAGGTTCTATTGCTTCGCGAAGGGATGAAACAAAAGTGTGG
>Ga0116230_10007674_pt1 | contig 10654 bp, 9 predicted proteins | sample S1TSphfallax_3_FD_88678 | JGI IMG/M metagenome (GOLD analysis project Ga0116230, IMG submission 88678) | Host-associated microbial communities from peat moss isolated from Minnesota, USA - S1T2_Fd - Sphagnum fallax MG | ecosystem: Host-associated > Plants > Peat moss > Unclassified | place: USA...
ACATTGACTAGTTGGGAACCAAATGAAACAATAATGCGGGGGAGTTCATTTAGCTAATGTAACTTCAACAATTGTGAAACAATGAAAAGAGGTAGAAGCATGTGAAATAGAATTGGCAATCCTTCTTGATGAATGTCTTGGATATGTAAGGAAAATATATTTTATAGTTGATATGATTATAATAATTTTGAAACAATTGATGGAGGTAGAAATGTTTTGAACAAAGGTGCATAATGTAACAATATATGATATATTAAATCTTTTTTTTTTCAACCTCATAGGGCTAAACAAAGCTATCACAACCCCTAGTAAGAAAAATAAAATCCATCGTTTTATTAATGATTAAGTTAATATTGTTTGAATGTACAAAAAAAGTTTTGCATCAACAATGCACAACTTATATGCTTTACAATTTTAGCTCTTTAAAGCATGCATCATAAGAGCACTACAACCATGTCCAAAGGGAGTGAACAATGTTATTGCAAAACTCCAGTGGACATAGACTTATACCCACCTATAAATTAAAATGTATTGGTAGGGTACATGCAAAGTACAAAGTAGAAGTTGGATATTAGGCTTCAAGCAATGGATTGCAATCTACAACAAAAACTATGTAATATTCATTCATATGTTTATTCCAAAAGTTATAGACAACTTGTGACAAGCTCCTAAGACAATCCATAACCAATGCAATTGACCAACCAAAACTAGAAAACACATTTCCAAAGGTAGTCAAATTATCTTTCGAGGATTGAAAATAAAATAATCTATAGTCTTGAAGTCGTAATGCATAAGAAACTGCCAAAAAACCATGCAAACCTAAAAGACAACACATTGGAAACACCATCTTAATTTATAGCAAAAAGAAAAATGCATTGGTGTTGAACCTGAGAGGAAACCAATCCACCATATTCGGAAGGGCCGTCAAAAGAGTTTATAGATGAAAAGGAAATCACATCAAACAACACCCATGGTTCTTCTAGTAATATGAACAACAAAATGTCATCAACCAAAATGATAGGTTCGCCCAAATACATTCATAGAAGAAACCATTGGTGACAATGATGACATGAAACAATGCAAGTTTCATTACACAATTATACAAAATTCAAATTTAAAGAAGTAGGGAGAAGATAAGAAATGCATTATCTTTTCTTCATGTTGAAAATAAAAAGTAATCTAGAAATGTAATTTAGTTATTGAAGATGAAAAGAAAGGTAGCTGCATTTCTAACATTAATATGTGCGATGGGAGATTAATGTATTGGTTGGGACTGCAGAGGAAAAAATCATGACCTCCAATGACAATTAATACCATTTTTTTTTTATAAGCTTGAAACACAAGGGTGGGAGTATCAATTGTGGAGAGGATTATGCAAAAGTAAAACATGACAAGTTATTCGTTTCGTCACGAAGACTGAATCAATTGGTTCTGAATGAATGTGAGAAAATCCACAATTTTAAGTTTTTTATTTAGGTTAAATTGTGGAACATTGTTGCATAGTACCTTGATTGCATTGTTTTGTGTGGGACTCGTTGTTTTGAAATGTGAGAAACAAAGATTTGAAATATGCATGGTAGATTGGATCCTTCATTGAAATGGAAGGTTGTTTAGAGAGGTTTAATGAATAGAAGTTAAAATAATAAAATTGTGAGTGTAAGAGCAAACTTGTAAACAAAAGAAAAAAAACTATTGCATTGTGAAGATTTAGATGAAAAAATGAACTTGGGACAAAATCAAGATGTTTTAATTAAGCGATGTGTAAAGGCTTTGAATGTATTGTATGATCATAGAACATTGAAATCTAATTTTTTTGGCATATAGGTTTTAGGATTTGGAAAATAATATTTGAAGAATGTAGAACAATTTGTTAATTAAGTTTGCCCGAACAAGTGTTAGAATTGCCCAAAACAAGAATATGAGTGGCAAGGACATATATTCAAATAGGAAATTAATTTATAGGATCCTAAATGTTTTAATCATATATGATGAAAATGGACAAATAAACATTTTATTAAAATCTAAAAAGTTGATATTTAATTCCTTAGTCTTTAATTTGTACCATCATTTGTAATCTATAATTATGTATAGACCTTAATATGAAATTGACACTTGCTTTGCAGCTTAATCTAAAAATAAGTAAAGACCTTAATCTACACATTATCTTAAATATTTGTAGATTATAGATTAAACTACCTTATTCAAGTTTGTAATTTACAATCCATACAAACTTTAATATGAAAATATGTAATGACATCAATGTGAACCTTCATACTTAAATTTGTGCAATGATTCGTAATTTGTGAATATGGTCAAACCTTAATCTATACCTAAATATGAAATTAAAAAATACATTAACCTATATTGTATTTGAAATTTGTACAAAATACAAACAATTTATTTAAATCTAAATTTTTCAATTGTACCTAAATCTATACACATGTACTTTAATATGATTAAAATGTAAACATATGCACCTTAATAAAACTTTAAAATTTCCACAAAAAATTGTAATCTATAAGATAATTTGGTTTTTGTAAATAATATATAAAATAAGATGTTAATTTATATATAACATTTTTGAAAATAGATTAAGGTTCAATATCTTTCATTTGTACTAAAATATGAACCAAAAAATTTAATGTGTAAATGCATAAATATATTCCCTTAATTTGATCCAAAAAAGTGGCTTCAATTTGTACCTTTAAACATTTAGGTTTATACATTAATATTTTGGAGTTCAAATGTTTGAAATAGACATTCATACAATTGAACATGAAGGCCAAAGGGACAAATATTGATAATTCCAATGGCACCAAATTGTGACAAGAAATCAAAGCTTTTTTAACGCTTTCCATCTCACCTTAGGATCACATAATGGGTTCATCAACCTTGTGATCCACCCCTGAACTCAAAAAAAAATCCTACATCACTTTAATGCCTCACCATTAAGGTAGTTTATAACTCAAGATCATAACAATATGAACCTCTACAAGAAGGTCAAGAAGTCATGGTTTGGGCTACAACCTCGTTGTATGATGGTAACAAAAAGTCATTTGAAACATTCTACAAAAAAATTGACCTTTTGGAAAAAGGGAAACTCATGGGCTTGGTAGTGATTGACCTTTGTAAATGAAATGGAATGACATTATGAGGGAAAAAAACACAAAAAAATGAAAAAAAAAAAGAATCACGACACAAAAAGCAAACTAACTCAGAATCAATGATATTCCTAGAATGTTTTTAATAAGAGTGTCAAGGTCAAAGTTGCGTAGGGGGCTTAGTTTTAGGCATGGTCGTTACAACCATAGGTTGTACCATTTCCTTGGAAACCTCCATATCTGGCTCCAAAGCAAAGATGTGGTGACCAAATATTTAGTACGCTTTAACATTGTTGCCTAAAATTAGATTGACTTACCGATAGTTATATAAAAATGAATAATTTTTTTTGAAGAAAAGGGATAGACATGTGGATGTCGACAAATCAATGGCAAGAGTTTTCAACTTGGAACAAATTTTGATGAAGGTTTGAAATGTACCAACATGCACCTCCTTTGTTACCTTAAAAGCCTACTAACATTTGAAGCGATCATAAAGGCCATGTTGGTCAATTGTACAAGACATCCTTTCCACGAACATTGATGCCCTTGTTTACAACTCATATGATGGGGAGGAAAACATGAATGAACTACTAAAAGATGAGTTCTCATTAGGTACCCTAACCAAAAAAATAACCTAGCTTAAGAACGTTTGCATCATATGAAAAGGGAACTTATTCAACTTTAGAGGAATCGAAGGGCAAGAATTGCATAAATGAATATGGGATAAAGATGGAATTTTAATGCATGGATTTTCATTATTGGTATGCAAGGAGTTCACCATGACTCCATCCAAATTAAAAACCAATAGCTTTCCAAATATGACTTGACCTCCTTCAAAACATATAGATCATCTGAATGAAAGAGCAAGATAGCCCCATTAATGGCCAAGAACTTGTTTTTCAAAATAAAAAATGGAGACAACATAGTCATTCACCCTCTTATTCCAAGGAGGAATCTTTGAAGGATGGTGGAGACCAATGGAACAGGGAAGTTCCTTGGAACATCAGCTAGGATAAGTTGAACCTTGTCCTTTGAATTCACTAATGACCTATGCATAATCAAGATAGTGGGATCCACAAATCAATGCACCAAATCCCATGCTTGAAGTGTTTGGGACAAAGAATGTGAATTGAATATGAATTCACCTTATGAATGAACTTTGAGATGGTGTCAACTTTTGGAGGCCATATCCCAATAATGATTTTTTTCACTGCAATAGATGGCCAAAAAAATGGGAAAACTTTCTGATGGAACCAAGGTGGCCTACTAGAAGACAAAAGGATTGAGTTTATGCAAAATGGAATATATTGGAAGGAACATGATGAATCATTTTGTGTGTTTGGGCCTCCACTATGAAAAGGAATGGGAAAGATTGGTTGAAGTTTCAAGATATTGAGTTTCAAGACATCAAACTCCTTTGTAAGGTCTAAAGTTATAGACAATGCAATAGTATTTTGTAATGGAACATCAACATCAAATGCTTCCTAATTGTTTACATTTAAATATGTAGCACCCTTCACTTTCTCCTTCCATTTACTTTTCCCCTTTGAAAGAACTTTCCTTTTTCCACCTTCACCATGCATGTGTCCCAATTGAACTTGTAACATTCTCCATGTGAGGGGTGGAAGGAGCATCAAAATTATTTTTAACATTATGGATTCAACCAAACAAAATTGGAAAATATTCTTATGTAGTTTTTCTTGTGAACTAGTGAACCAATAGTTTTTGAACTTAATGAATAGGTGGACATGTTAACATGTTACTTGGTGTGTAGTTTGAAGTTTTTAACTATTTTTATTGGTTAACTAGCTAGTGATTGTTAGGGATTTTTTAATTTATTTAAGGCCTATAGAGGTAGAGAGGAACATAGTACACATGATACATTTTGTGGGATACACATTTTTGAGACACTTATATCAAATTTTGATATCATTTAAAATTTTAAACCTATTGTTTTCATCTTTTTGAATCATTAGAATTTGATTTTACTTTGAACACATTCATTTGTATAATTAAAATTATGATATTTCCTTGGGAAGAAGATTTGGTGACCACATAATGGATTTGAGTTGTAAGCACTAGTGTTTATAATCTCTAGTATGAATCATGTTTGATTTAAATAACTTATATTGTTTATATACAATTTCAAAGTTAAGTGTTTTAGAAAATAATGTTGTTTTTGTTTTATCTTGAAAACATTAAGGAATAGGTTTAAGTTAGTGCAAATGTTTTTGAAAAAAATGGGATGTCCTATTTATAAAAGAGGTTTTTTCACTTTTTCATTGTTAGGCAAGGTCAATATGGATTTTCTTTTTGGAAACAATGCAAAAGTTGTCCTAGAACTTGTTAATTTCAAGAAATGTCCAAACTAGTTATAAGAAGTCTTAGGAAACAATGAAAGCATGTTCTACATCAACATGTATTAGAACCTACATAAGTACAAGATGAACAACAAGTGTGACCAATGGGAAATGAACCAATGAATTGACCAATCATGGAGGCAACATAATGAGTTGAAACCAATGTTCAACATCAAAATTCAACTAAACATGTTGTGCATAAGAAAAACATCAATATCTTTAAACACTCACCATGTGACACCATAAATATCATCCCAATAATGGGCAACAAGTACTCATAATGGTGGCATGACAACAATAAACTTGTTTAAAATTTTGATGAAGTTGTCTCAACATTACAATAGTGGCAATTTACAACCCTTGGTTATTTCCTACCTAGAACATGTACACCAACACAATTTTTTTTTGGCTAAGTTATGAAATACTAAACAAGATCCCAACATTGATTGAATAACAATAAATTCAAAGATGGAACAAGTCCAACTTACAAATCGGTTAAAATAACTTTGTCACGTTGACAAAAGGTGTTCCAACTAATCAATTTCCATGCCTTGTTTGGAATTAATTAAGCTTTGAGTAGTACTTACTATTGTTTGACAAGGCCAATATACCAACACACCACTTGACCAACCAGACTAGCTTTTTATCAAAGAGAAAAGTTACATGTTCCTCAAAACACACTAGTTTTAAGAGGAAATCTTGGTGTTGAAGCCATAACTTGTTCATATTGTCAACATGTGGGAGATGAATGAAAACATTGCCCCTTTGTTGATGATAAATGAGGACAACTTTTGAAGGATGAGGGGATGAATGTTCATCAACCTATTATCCCAACTACTAACTAAATTGCCCAATGTACCTATGCAAGGAACTCTAACCATGCATCTAAATTTTAGTCACATGGCAATATTAATTAGTTATCAACTAGCTTGACAACCACTTGTTACACCATTTGTACTAAGTAGGACTAATGTTTTTCCTACAACTACATACCCAATGTGGTATAATGTTATACACCCTTACATAGTTATAGGTCCCAACTTGCATCCAACATATCATAATGGAACCAAAGGATTTGGTCCTTTGATTTTTAAATATCACACAAGTTATGTACTTGGATAATGTACCCAATATTAGAACAACATGTCATACCACCAAATACAAATGCAACATATTAGAGTGGCTCAACTAGTCATCAACAAATACAAAAGACCTATTCTATGACAAGCGACGGTATCAATGACAACCATTGCACTAAACAATATTAAGATTCGTCAAACTAGTGATAGTTTGCCAACACATGTACCAAGAAGAAACTATGTTCATCATCCATTGGATGGAAGGCAATTTGGAGATTTGTTTGGAGGAAGTTCATTAAGAGGAAATCCACCTAGAAGACCACCATTCAATTCACATGTCAAATGTTGGCCATTTGATCCATGCATGTTTATGCCACCATGGTACCCATCAATCATTGCAAAACCTACACCAAACTACCATACAAGAAGTTGCAATATCCAAGCCATGTGAAAGACATTAACCTTGATGCTCACATTAGAGTATTCAAGAAGGTCATAAAATCTAATGGTGAAATTGTGGAAGTTGACATATGAAAGGTAATTACCTTTCATTAAGACAAACACAATAAAAAGTTGTATCATAAAAGCCTATAGCAAGTTCGCAAGATGAGCGAAGCCTAAAAGGATTTGTTAGCCAACATTTGCAAATTGGGATACATAGTATAACAATCCAACTAATAGTATTATATCAACATGTTCAAGGCATCCAATAGACAAGCTGACTAGGAACTTGTTTACATGGTAGAAGGTAGTTAACATAACATTAAAGTAGTTATGGCAAGAAGGTTGGTTGTAACCACTAGCATTTGCATATAAGAAATAAAAACCTAAGGTAGGGGGTTCGCCAATTTTGGGAAAATATCATTTGAGGCAACATCAATATTTGTAAAAAAAAAACTATGATTTAATTATATGTTTATTCCTTTGTATCTTGTGTGTGTAATTGAGTAGTGATGCATTAAATAAATTTGAAATGATAAGGTATAACTGAATGCCTTATGGATTGTTAGTTTGTTAAAAAAAGGTGTAATCCAAAAGTTTGAATAATCTAGAAATATGAATTAGAATGTTTATAACTTGGAAATTGATGATAAATCATTGATAGAAAAAAAAAATATTTTAGTAGGGAAATCGTAGTCATTAGCAAGGCTTTGAATAATTTGAATGTAATGATGAATATTTTGGTAACTATATGCATGAACTATGACACCTAAGGTTAAGGCCATTAGGTATGTGGTACATAATTTGATTATAAGGGGCCAGGACCCAATAGTTATTAAATAAAAGGTTAAATGGACCATATAAATAATCAATAACTTACATTTAACAACCATGTTGGGGATGTTGTGTGGCCAAGTTGATATGAACAACATTTGTTAATAGATGGGTTGGGTCAAAGTATATGAGTACAATTTGGGATTTGGTGTTTTGCACACCTTGATCCAATGTGAACAATCATGATGACAAATACACCATGGTGGCTTACAAATTGCGAAACTTGAACCAACCATAGAAAAGTTGACAATAAGAGCAATGAAAGTAATTAAATATCTTAACCTTTACATTTCAATAGAAGGTCTTTTGTTCAAAAAATCGTGAAGAAAGGAAATTGTTGATGGTTAACATTATACTAGACAATGAATTTGAGACAATACTTAATACCTGTAAAAATTGAAATTATATCAAATGAAATTTTAAATTGGGTTGAAACTAAACCAAAAATTGTAAAAAATGATCAAGAAGATGAATTTTATTGTCGCAACCTTAACCTTAGGCTTGCGACCAAAGCAAGGGCTTGTGAAGGTGCGGGCCAAGTGTCAAGGCCAAGAGTCACATTTCATGCTCCCGAGAGTGTGGGAGAGTGTGAGATAATGAATCCCCACACTCCCAAATGAGCTCTCACTTTGGGAGTTGGAGTCTTGATGAACTCCCAAATTGTCAAAAAAAAATTATGGGGGTCAAAACCCATTTGATGGAGGATTTTCTTATATCATTAGAAAGATTTTGGAACGTAGATGTCTAAAGTGGGTTCGTGTGACCCATTTGGATACTTAAAACACAAGTTATGGCCAAAAAAAAGGTTGGGAATCAAATTGGGAATTTGACTCCCAACCATTAAAAGTTGAGAATCGCCCCGATTTCCTTGCGTGCAGATGGAATGCAACATACAGTTGAAAAGCTCTTAACGAGGGCTACAACTTTTCTTTAAACCTCATCTCAATTGAAGTTCTGTACACAAAGTTATGGGCCCCCAAAGTCACGGGAGTGTCAACTTTGGGAATTTCGGGACTCTCACTTGGGAATCTCGAGACAAAATGACATTTGGGTGCTAGTCCCGTGGCCAGGCATAGAGTATACTATAAGGGGGAAGGTGGTGGTTTCCCCCAAGTCCGGATCGTGGTGAGTCTTATGAGTTCATGTTTACTCATGGTTTGTCCGTGCACCAAAGTGCTTCAACTATGCATTAACCAACTTGTTGTTTAGTTTGTGCAAGTCTCTGTGAATAATTGAATTGCTTGTCAATTTTCCTAGTCCCATCCCGGAGCTTCAACACGGCCCTCTACCCCTGAAATGCTACGAGTTAGGGAGCGTGTCCATCAAGGAGTTCGGGGGTGCATCATTTATCCTAACATGGTGGTTGTTATTTCAAAAAAACATGTTGAAGAATTAATCAAGTGTAATGTCCATTTTTGTAACACTATTGCAAAACTCCAAAATATTTTATGAGATTAAAATGTTGGATTTTTTTGCATAATAACACTTTTAAGTTAAATGTTCCATTATAAGAAAATATACAAAAACATGTATATAATGAAAAAAAAATTGGCGATTGAAGCAAGGAATAATAACCATGTGTATTTTGAATTAGTTAAATACAAAAATGGTTATTAGTAATAATGCGGTTGTTGATTCTTATTACAATGAAGATATTGGTAGTTTTTTTTGTAACCACTAATCTTGAACAAGAACCCGAAGATCAATTTCCCATTACTGTTTTATTCAAGAAATGGGTACCATATGATACGTTGGTATTTAGTAGTGGGACAAGAGAATGAAATCTTACCCGGGGGGGGGATGTATTGGCCTCCTTTCATGGCCAAGGAAGAGGGGTTTGCATCATTAATAACATTGATTTAGAAAATGTGGAAAGATATTAAAGAAAATGGAAAGATGGTAGATGAAATAGATATGGGATTCTGTTATTTACACAATTTAATAGAGATTAATCCATGTGGGTTCATTTAACAACTAGGAGAATATCAAGTGGTTAAATTGGTAGCCAAGTTTATAGATACAAAAGTTTAGAGCCAAGTGTGTAATGGCATATCAAAACCTATTCATTCCTTTGGAACAAGAAACCACCTTGAAGCCTTATTACTAAACTAACAATATGATAATCACAATGAATTTAGGTTAGAGAGATTGTTAAGAAATGATTGTTATACCCATAGAAGATAAGTGGTTGAAGGATGTTATTACCAAAAAGAGAGGTGAAAATTTCCTAAGAAGGAATGATTATTTTGGCTAAAAGTTTGTAGATTATTTATACACTCCAAAGAATGTGCTAGGGTGAAACCATGGTAAAGTAGACTAGAAAATTACCTTGTAACATAAATGGAAAGTGGGGTAAATGCATAGTATGGTAGCTCACTTTTTAAAATCATCGTATTCCATAAAAGTCCACGTTTTAGTGTTAAAATTTTTATTTTTTTGTGCTACCATTGGTTAAATAGTAATAAAGTCCATGTATCAAAAGCAATAAAGTCCATATTAATAGGAGCCTAAGTAGAGATTCCAAATATATGCACCTTTGAATTTTCTTTTTTGAAAATGAATGAAAAACAACAATGTTATGGACTTATGAAAATACAAGTTAATTTAGGGCATTCAAAAGTTCATAGGTATAATTTGGCTATGATTTTAAAGGAATTTTTTCACATAAAAGTGTATTATTTCATTCTAACTCATATGCTAAGTCAATATAGATAATTTTGAATAAAATTCAAAATGAACCTTTCAAATTTCTATCATTCTAGTCAATGGACTATTCCATAAATTTGAACTTCAAAAGTCCATTGATACTAGCATATGAAAATTTTATCAATAAACCACT
>Ga0116230_10007675_pt1 | contig 10654 bp, 10 predicted proteins | sample S1TSphfallax_3_FD_88678 | JGI IMG/M metagenome (GOLD analysis project Ga0116230, IMG submission 88678) | Host-associated microbial communities from peat moss isolated from Minnesota, USA - S1T2_Fd - Sphagnum fallax MG | ecosystem: Host-associated > Plants > Peat moss > Unclassified | place...
AGGTTTTTTGAATGCCTCAATAAAAAGAAAGTCCAATTCAACAAAACCATTATTTGCCTGTCTATTGTCGTTTATTTTATCTTCACTTATAGCAGGCGTATTTGATGTATGTGGCTCTTCCATGTGTACTCTAAGACTTGGCAGAAGTCCTGTCCGCGAATACATTTCTATTCTAAAATTTGGTGAATTACTGTTTGGTACAAACGTCAATCCGCTTTCGCCTTTTTTAAATTTGCCATTAGCCTTAGACAATGATTTTATAGCGTCTATAGCGGTTAAAGAGCTGCCTCTGATAGCTATCGTGTGATTATAGGTTCTTGAAAGTTTCGACGGTGGATATGGGGAATCGAAATAGCCCTGCACCGTCCCTTCAAACGAAATTGGCCAATGGTGTCCGGTGCAAATAACAATTTGATCAAATTTATATTCTTTTCCTTGCTCAGTGTAAACAATAACCTCTTCACTCTTAGATTCGAAAGAGACGTCGACCACTTTTGTCGCTAAAAATATTTCCGTTTTTATACCGTTGCGCTGAGATTTTTCTATGAAAGAGTGAAACTGATCAGCAAGATACTCGCCAAAAAGAAGTCTCGGCAAAACCTCTTTTTCGTGGAAATGACTTTGGTCGATACTGTATTCATTCGCTTTGACAATAGGGAGAGATTTTATCCAATTAGTTAATGGATGTTTTAATTGAGGTATTTCGTCGCCTGACACATTGGTTATATGTTCATTAGCAGCGCCCGCTCTGCTGTAAGGCATACCAACTCCTAACTGCCTAGAAGCCTCAAATATCGTAACACTGAGATTTTTCTTTTGAAGATCTACCAGACGTTTATATACTAAAAGAGCAGCAGGACCGCCACCTATAATGCCTAATCGTTGTTCCAACTTTATATCTCGCCGTAGGTTTGAACGTTGGGATTCTAATTAATTAGTGTACACTACTAACATGGTTAACAACAGCACCGGACGGAGTAACATTTGTCCTGTGTAAATTCTTCGATTATATAAGGATCAACCGGTGTCAGCTCTCACCTATGAAGCACAAAAGGCAGAATTGCTTAACGCCCAATGTAAAGCGGAAACTTTGTTTGAAGAAATAAAAACCCGTGGACTAATTCGTGTTGGTGTCAATGAAAAAGAGCTAAATACTCAAGTTTACAACTTGGCGGAAGAATTATTTGGTATCAAAAAGTACTGGCACAAGCGAATAGTTCGAGCTGGCGTAAATACTCTCGCTCCTTATGACGATAATCCACCTAATCTTGACTTACTGGAAGATGACCTAGTATTTATTGACTACGGTCCGGTGTTTGAAGAATGGGAAGCTGATTTCGGAAGAACCTTTATTTTGGGTAAGGATCCAATGAAAATTCGATTGCTGGACGACCTTGAGATAATTTTTCAATCGGCAAAAAGTTTTTTTGAGAATCATCAGGAAATTACCGGCGCTGAATTGTATGAAAATGTTTGTTCTTTGGCTTCAGATAAGGGCTGGCAATACGGCGGTCCGCATGCCGGTCATTTGGTCGGCTTATTTCCTCACGAGAAACTCATTGGTGATGGATTCGAGAATTATATTTGTAGCAAAAATAAAACCGAAATGAGGGCGCTATCAGATAGCGGACATCTGCGTCACTGGATTCTTGAGATTCATCTGATTAATGAAAAAGATCAATATGGCGGATTCTACGAGCAACTTCTAACAATTTAAATAGTCTAGAAGCACCGCCACCCATTCTATTGGAGACTTCGCAAAACACTATTCTTTCTTTTTCTTAAGATCTCGGACCTTCAAACGCTCAGTCTCTTCAAGTGAGGAGTCCACAGCATACACTAGTAATTATAACCACAAAAGCATGTTTTAAGCCGGCGTTAGGGGGGCTAGCTATGACTCTAAAATCAATGCGGAGCAATCATAAAGTTGTCAAATAAACGCTAAATCTAATACTCATTCTGGAGCACTAATTTGCTTATGGCTTCAGTTAAATGGATTTTTAACCTAACAAACCATCTATTAAGTGCGACAATTTAAAGTACATTAATACACCCCCTGCGTATAGAAATTGCCTCAATCGATCTAAAGATGGTTTTTTAATGATGATATTTTTGAAAATACTTTTTGCAATCGTTTTTCTTACAATGGTCGGAGTGACAAGCCATGCTCAATCACAAATTCCCATTTGGAAAGTCTCTGAAAATGTCACTCATGACCCTTGGTTCATAGCGACATTATTCGATGCCTACTTCGGATTTGTCACATTTTATTGCTGGGTATTTTATAAGGAAAGATCAATATTAGGGAAATTCCTTTGGTTCATATTGATCATGCTCGGCGGCAACATGGCAATGGCTGCCTATATGTTAGTGCAGCTTTTTAGAATTCCTTCGCAAGGTACGGCTGAAGACCTCCTTCTCAACCAGCACGCTAATGCCAGTGCTTCTAAACTAGATTGATTTAGGCCAAACCTACTTCATTAAATAAAAAGAGAGACTAAATAATTCTCAATGGTCAACTACTCAGGCAATCGGTATCTGAAACCAAAAAGTAGAACCTTTACTCAATTCGCTATCCAGTCCAATGGCGCCACCATGTTGTTCAACTATGGATTTGCAAACGGCTAAACCGATACCGGTGCCACCACGTTGGTTGGTAGGATTGATTTGTCCGAACATGCGAAATAGTTTTGCAATGTTGCGTTGATCAATACCGGGTCCTCTATCTGTAATAGAAAAGCGTATACAGTTATCAATTTTTCTTGCATTTATGATTACGTTCTGACCAGCGTCAGAAAACTTAACCGCATTCGAAATTAAATTCGTAAGTACTTGTATTAGACGATCCTGATCCACACAAATCACATTGTTATCTATTATTTCTGATTCTAAACTAACCTCGTATTGAGCAGCAAAGTTAGTTACCCGATTCAGAGTTTCATCAATGAGGTCTTTTGGAGTTACTTCAGTCCTTTGTAACTCCATTTTGCCCACCTTGATCTTATTCATATCAAGAACGGCATTTGTGAGCCTTATAAGGCGATCGGCTTCATCCAATCCAACTTTGGCCATTTTTTTAGCTCTGTCAGAAATATCTCCCAGACGTCCACCTAGTAAGAGACTCAAAAAGCCTTTGATTGATGTCAGCGGTGTACGTAGCTCATGACTTGTCACCGAGTAAAATTCTTCCACAACTTTTTCCGCTTCCTTAGTAGCAGTCATATCAGTATCTACTTCTAAAATTCCTACAGGCTGGTTTTTTTTATTCTTTTTCAGAGACCATCGACTAGAAACGCAAACAATTTGATTTTCTGCGGTGGTCTGATTTAGTTCACCTTCCCAATAGCCTTTTTGAAAGACGCTGTCCTCGATTTCACTCAGAGGAACCGTAAACTCGGTTTTCAGAAGCTCATGAGAAATTTTTCCCGAAGCTTGCTCAGCTTTATAGCCATACATTTTTTCGGCTCCCTCATTCCAAAAAAGGATTGAGCCATTTAATCCTCGCATCAGAATGCCATCTTTCGTTAGATTCAAAAGACTGGCTTGATCGGACAATTCTTCAACTTGCGATTGTAAAACTTTACCGATCGGAAAAACTACAATTAAAGCCTCTGTGAGAAGAATGAACAATATAGATATCAAAAACATAGAAGCTACTAACTGAATTTTATGTACGGCATTTTGTGAATCTTGCTCACATTGTTTTACCGCTAGATCTAATTTTTTCAATATGCCATCTAGAGCATTCGTTTTAATATATTCAATGTCGGGATTGGTGACCGTAAGACCGGAAGACGGTGTTTTTAAAATTTGTTTTGCGTGCATTAAATAAACTTTGACCTCTTCGTCCAATCGATAAGGTAGCTCAAAATAAATTTTACGTCGCCCCGGACTCATGCCTTTTGGCAAATCAAATTCACCTGTGGACTGAGTTAAGGCTTTGTGACTATCTTCCATATCCTTGACTACTTTGGACAAAAGTTCTTTAACAGTTGACTGCTCACTCAAATTTTTTTCTACTACTAGTCTTAAGCAGAGAAACGCAATAGTTTGACTAAACCGCCTTTGTCTGCCAGATATATTTATCAAAGTCGAATTTTGTTTTTCTTCTTTGATCAGTGCCCCAAGATTCATAAATGTGGCAATCGAAAAAAGTGCAACGAAACTAAGTGAGACGAGGTAAGGTATCGTCAAAATCTTGGCGATGCTTTTGGTTTTGGTTAAAGAAGCGTTTTTCATTGAAAAGTTGGTCTAAATAATTAGCGAAAGCTGAATTTATTTTACCGCCAGGTTAATGACTCCTCAACAATTATGAAAAGGTCATGAAAATATTAATTCCGCTAACAGATCCTGCGTACTTTGAGCGGGTTGTCAATTAATTAGTCCAACGAAAACGGGGAGAGCGAATAGAGATTAGCGTTGTTGTGATAATCCCATATCAGCAACCAAGATTTCTTTACGAAAGAACGGAAAAAACCAACGAAATGCTTACCAATTATCGACATGGTCTAATTGACGGCACGGTAAGCACATTAAAAAACTCTCTTCAAAATGCTCAGGTTAGCGGTAAAGTTCTAATAGGTAATACTATTTCGTCGATAGCCCAGGAAGCTGAGAACTGGAAGCCAGATCTAATTATTATTTGCGCACGCAAACGTAGTTGGTTTTTGAAATTTTTCTTCGAGGACATCTCAAAAAAATTAATTAAACTAGTTAATTGCAAGGGTTAAGTTATAGAAAGCACATGAAACCATGACACCGTTTTTGATATCAACAGTTATTACTGAACAGGGATCCAAATTTCATTGCGTCGCAAGAACGGCAGCGTCCATGGTGCATTATAAAAGGCTTTTATAGGCTCACCTGAGCTCGTTAGTTGCCGTCTATTGATGAACGCTCGTAGCAGCTTGGTGTGCTTATTAATCGAACCTTCGCTGGCTAAGCCGGAAAAGCGGATCACCGCGAAACGCTCAGGCGGCACAACATTAAATCTAATCCGCGCATCCTCTGGTTCAGGCAGTGACTCTAAAGTATATTTCGATGGCATGTAGAAAGTCATGCGCATGCCGTCGCTTTTTGACTCTTGAGTTACCGGTACTGTCATGGCAATTTTTTCTGGAGCCACTGCCTCAGTGACGGGCACAGTCATAGACACTCGCTTGTGCCCTTTATTTTTACCAAAGATATACCCAGCTAATATGCGAAAAGCTTTATTCCCACTGTCGCTTCCATTTCCCGGAACATCTACACTTGCGGCGATGCGTGGATGGTATTGACGCAATTCGATTTTGCCTTCCTTAGCGCTCACTTCATATTTTGGTTCTTCGTATTTGGCCATGACTTCTTGAGTTTTCAACACCCCTATTAAACAAACAGTCCTAAGAATAGCTAGCGATAATCGTTTTAATTTTGACACGTCTCCAATTCCCATCAAATGGTTAAATGTTTTGGCTCTGTTCAGACTCATAGACTACTTGAGAGGCTTTTCACCAGGACCAGCAGCCAGAAATACAAACGGCTGGGAGTCCTCGAATTTGCTAGCGGCATTGCCAGAGTACACTTTACCTCCGGCTATGTTCAATTTCTTCACCGGCGCCCCCTCTGTAAAATTAAGATCTGACAATGGCACCCAAAAAGTATCTGGACTAGTAGCCGAATCAAAATAATAAACTTTGTTTTTCTGATCAGCTACTGCTCGCCATATTGTTGAGGATATGTTTGGCTGGCCAGGTGTTGTTATACCTAACGGCACGCTCACACTGCGCATAACACTCATAACAGAGGCGACAGATTGATTCACATAGGTCTCTTTTGGTACCGCTTTGATATATCTTGAGTCAATAGCCCTCGGAATGGCACCGATAAGAAACGAGGCTCTTACAAAACGATCAGCGGCACGACTGGTTCCGGGCAGAAATGTTTGGCCGCCTATGCTCTGCCAGTATTTGTTAAGCGCAAGCTGATCATCAAATTGAGGCGAATTAGTCATCACTTGATATTGTCTACCATGGTGAATGACAAGTTTACCGCCTACATATTCAAAAATAGCTGAGTCACCGGCAGCATCTGAGACAGCCAGGTGCAGTTGTGCGGGCGCACCATTCGGTAAAACCGGCGCAATAATTCTAAAAGGTTCGGCACGCAACCCCTCTACTGCCTCATCCACGGTGGCAAAGTTGTCCAAAGCATACTGTGCCCAAAGACTTATGGAAAGGACTGCTTTGCCATTATCAGCTTTGCCATAGTCCGATTCAGCTAGATATAGAACATTGGCAACCAACCCCTTCTCATTTATGCCATCGGCAGTGCCTGTCTCATAGCAAGATGCAACCAGACTGCCATGCTTGGAAACCCACTGATATGACGTTGGTCCAGCCGCTCCATTACGCTTCATGCCGCGGGGAAATACCCAGAGATTAGACTGCATTTCTTCAGCCCAATCCATTGATCGACCGGTAATAACAACATCATCTATCCCCAAATAGACCACACGAGTGCAAGCTCGTGCCGGCTCACTTGTAGCAATCATACTGGACAAAAGAACAAGTATGGCTACTAAGCACTGCCTAAGTCTACTTTGATTCATCACGCACCACCTTGTCTTGTTTGGGTTACGCAGATATTCTAATAGAAATTGATCTCCGAAAACCAGATATCGAAATATATAACTCGCTAATTTATTTAGCGAACACCGGGAGAATCAAAATCTAATTTCCTTCGTAATACTCGCTTATCAATTTATCCAACAAACGAATACCAAATGCGGTTGCTCCTTTTGGACATGTATCTAAATCTTTCTTGGTCCAAGCAGTAGCCGCGATATCTAAATGTGCCCAAGGAGTACCTGCCTTTACAAAACGCTGCAGAAATTGTGCGGCTATGATGCTACCCGCTTCGGCTTCGGAACCGATATTTTGCATATCTGCGATATCCGAATTGATCTGCTTATCGTAAACATCAGCAAGCGGTAATCGCCAGACTTCCTCACCAGTTTTTTCACCAACATCAAAAAGCTGCTTAGCAAGTTTGTCATCATTTGAAAACAAGCCCGCACGGGATGACCCAAGTGCCACCACAATTGCACCAGTAAGGGTTGCCAGATCAACAATTAAACGTGGTTTGAAGTTTTCCTGTGCGTACCATATTGCATCAGCTAGAACTAATCGACCTTCTGCATCGGTATTTAATACTTCAATAGTTTGCCCCGACATAGAGGTCAAAACATCTCCTGGGCGAATAGCGTTGCCATCAGGCATGTTTTCTACCAAGCCAATTATGCCCACGGCATATACTTTTGCTTTACGACCGGCAAGTGAATGAATTAGTCCAGTTACCGCAGCTGCTCCAGCCATGTCATGTTTCATTGCACCCATACCGCCTGCAGGTTTAATGCTTATGCCGCCTGTATCAAAGCAAACACCTTTGCCAACAAAAGCAAGCGGTTGCACACTTTTGCCTTTAGTTTTGCTTAGGCCGTTCCATTGCATTACCGCTAATTGTGATTCACGTATTGAGCCTTGACCAACCCCCAACAAAGAATGCATACCGAGTTTTTTCATCTCGGGTTCGCCAAGAATTTTTACTTTCACTCCCAGCTTTACCAATTTTTTGCACTCATTTGCAAATGCTTCTGGATAAATGACATTTGCCGGCTCGGTAGTAAGGTTACGGGCAAGAAAAATCGCATCAGCCAGTGCGCTAAACCGTTCATAAGCAACCGTTGCCCTCTTCGCTCCGCTAACTGCAATGGTTAGCGACTCAAGAGTCGGTTTGTCCTCAACCTTTTGCTTGGTACGATATTTATCAAAGCGATAGGATTTTAGATGTGCTCCAAATGCCATATGTGCTGCCGCATCAATGATATCAATACCAAAGTTTTTAGGCGGATCGAATACTAATGTAGCTGTCTTAATTCCCAGTCCATTGACTTTAGTACACAATAAACCACCGATACTCTGCGCCGACAATGTTTTGAAATCAACTGCCTTACCAATTCCAATCAGCACAACATGTCCATAATCAGCAATCCCGGGGATGCTCAAAAACTGTTTATTTTTGCCCGAGAATCTGCTGGCTGCTATGGCGCGCGCAACAATGCCCCCTATTTTTTTATCTAACGCCGTCAAGGCACTAGGAAATTTTTTGTCTTCACCTATAGGGAAAAGTAAAGACCCTTTTGGGGGCAATTTAGCAGAAAATTCGGAGAACCTTATGTGCATGCTTAGTCCTTTTGCATATAATCAACCATTCAAGCTATCAAATTACGACCTTATTATCAAGTTCGCAAGTTCAATTCACGAATAAATTCACTTGCTATATTCGCGCTGTCAAAACGATTCATCTGTTCTGGCGTATTGTTCCAGCTAAGTATGTTTAAACTCCCAGCCCAGCATATTCGATTATCGATTACCGCAACTTTACGATGTATCTTCGATATAAAATAAAATTGCACGCCCATTCTTCTTAACGCCAGAATGGAAAACTTTGCACTGATTTTAGTTTGTAGATTTTCATGCTCATTGACATAGCGAGTATGGATGATTATCTTTACTCCTCGGCTTATCATTTCTCTAAAGCAATTAGATAAATAACCGCTTCTTCTGACTGTGATAAATGGACTTACTATATGAACTATTTTATGAGCGCTATTCAGATCTTTATAAAACCGCTGCCAAAAATTACGCTCATTACACAAAAGCATCTTTCCTTCGTAAACATTTATTGGAATCTCGTTTTCTTGAGAAGCAGGTTCAAACATAGAGCGATTTATTTTAGCGTCAAGGGTTTTTGCTTATTCTAAAACCATGGCATGACTTGCCTGTGACATTTCAATGAATCCAGACGAGTTTCAGTATCGCTATCTCGCCTCCTTTCAATCTTTAATTTGACCGTATTTTATCTCTTTTGCTAAAATGTTCAAATCCTCTCAAAAGCGGGAGGAAGAACCATGCATCTATTTTATTTTGATTGAACTGTTTGTCTGCTTTTACGTATATATAAATGCGTAGATAAAGAGGTTAGATATGCGCTTGACACTAAAATCCTTACAAATAGAGATGCGCAGTTCATTCAGTGAAATGTCGATTCGCGTTTATGAGCTAGATGCCAACTTACACGAGAGGATTGATAATATTTCGCTCAGACTTGACAGGCTGGCAAAAGAAACTGCTCAAGAGTTCCGCTGCATAGACGAACGCTTTAATGCAATAGACCAAAGATTCGAGGCAATAGACCGAAGGTTCGAGGCAATAGACCGAAGGTTCGAGAAGATAGATCATAAATTAGACCAATTTACAGGAGAGATTATAAATTCTCTAAGCCCTTACTTCATTAACATAGAAAAGATGCTCTCTAATCACGAAGACCGCATCATGATTTTGGAACTAAAGCAATGAGACATGCCTCTTAAATTACAGACAAAATCATTGATTAAAGAATAACAGCTCTTGTTCCGCCAGCTCTAACTTGTCGGCTAGCGCAGCAAAACTTTCTAGCTTATGCAAGCACGGTGATTCAACATGGCTCTCTGGATTAACTAATCAAGCCAGCTCACTTTTGCGTTTGAACGACCTGGTTGGCTTTAAGGCTGACTTGCAGACCTAAAAGACCCATATATTCTCGAATCGATTGATGATTTACGCAGCCTCCAGAGTGGCAACGATTCATGGCTGTGACCATTGTAAAATAAAAGCCCTCAGCTTACTCAATTAGGAGACTAGATACTGAGAGCGGTCCAGCTCCTGAAGTGTCATCAGCCTGCATGCTAAACCCCACGTGTCATAACGCCTTTATTAGGTCGATTGTTAGATCGATATTCACATCATTGCCGATAGCTGCTGCTGTCCAACCGCCTATACTGAAACTTTTACGTTTTATATTAGCGGAAGCTGATGTAAGTAAATGCGTTTGACCATCTTGATTAACTTTTTGTTTTAGAGGCGCAGCATTAAGAGTCACTTCTTGCGAGATTCCATGCAATGTAAGTGTGCCTAATATTTGAAAAGTGCCATTAGGACTGACTTTTATTTTAGTTGAAGAAAATTCTGCATCTGGAAATTTAGAAACATCAAAAAAGTCTTTACTTTTCAAATGGCCGTCGCGCATGCCAATACCAGTTTTGATACTTCCTGTATTGATATTTGCGTGCACGCTCGCAGCCGAGAGATTATGTTCGTCGTAATCGACGTCGCCAGATACTTTTGTAAAACTTCCGTCTACTGGCATTCCCATATTTTTTATCTGGAATTTGACGAATGAACTACTAGGACTGATTTTCCAATTTGACTGGACGGAATGTGCTGGTAGGCTCATCGCAGTGTTTAGAAAAAAAGGAAGAATATAAGACAGTACCATTGATTTTTTCATTTGTATCCTCGTTGATTTTAAAAAGTGAAATGCCCTAAATATCTAGCCAAACTGAAATCCTGATATGGCTATATTGCCAACTTGTTCTGAATAAATCCTCTTACCGATGTCATCTCCTGCAGCGCCAGCTGCTACTAATAATGGGATTAGATGCTCTTCCCTGGGATGCGCTGCACGAGCGCATGGCGCTTTCGCCCATTCGCTTAAGAGTCGATCTCTTGCCTCCGTATCGACATTACAAACGGAGTTTGTCAGCCAATTATCGAAAGCTATAGAATTTTCCCCGCCG
>Ga0116230_10007676_pt1 | contig 10654 bp, 10 predicted proteins | sample S1TSphfallax_3_FD_88678 | JGI IMG/M metagenome (GOLD analysis project Ga0116230, IMG submission 88678) | Host-associated microbial communities from peat moss isolated from Minnesota, USA - S1T2_Fd - Sphagnum fallax MG | ecosystem: Host-associated > Plants > Peat moss > Unclassified | place...
TAACCACTTACATAGTTAAGTTGACTAATAGTGTGCAAGGGAAGTCTGAGCTATACAAGAGAGGTTACACTGGTGACTCAGTTGTGGATAACTAGCTAAGGTTTCACCATGGTAACCTATCCTGTGAAAATTAGGTATTGTAAATAGGTAGGTAGGTAGGTAGGTAAATAGGTAGGTAGGTAGTAGAAACAAAAAACCGAGCTAAATTTTGGAACCCAAATGGGAAAAAAAGAAGTTATTCCATCATTATTGTTTTACAAAATAATTCATTCAAAAAATTAATTAAAAATAATATTACCCTGTATGAAACAACAGTCCCTTAAGAAAAAAGAGAAAAGTCCATTGAAAGAGAATGAGTTTTAATATTATGGTTATTGTTATGATAAATATTAATATTATTACAATTACTGTTATTGTTATTATGATAGTACACACATTATTGTGTGATTGCTATGATAATATTAATTTTCATACCATGCAAGGTTTTTTTTTTTTTTCCAAATTTTCCCCAATTGTTTTGCCCGAAAAACAAAAACATTTGTCGAAAAAGAAACACTGGTTGTTATGTATTTTCATGATAATATTAATTTTATTCTGAAATTTTTATGAGATAATAGTAATATTCTTCTTTTCGATAATTGGCGGAAAAATTTTAAAAATTAAAAAACTTCTTTTCGAAATCTGGCGATTGTTTTTTACAAAAACAACGGTAATAACTCGACAGATTAATCTGTTGTAAAATTATTTTCTCAATTTTCTCATTTTGGCGAAATTTCGCACAAAAAAAACCGTGACTTGGGTAGTGGAGTGGCCCCGGGGGGGGGAGGGGAAACCGACCGTTGGTTACGTACCTAGTGACGCACCGAAGACTCCGGGAAGCCAAGTGAACGAGACGGTTAAAAACGAGGGGAACGTGTAGGAAGTATGGGGAACGTTTTCGGGGGCGTTTTGAATAAAGCACAGTGGCCCTGGCCTGTTCTCGTTGCGTTGCGTTGCCCCTCCGAACGCAAGGCAAGAAACAGACACTAGCAGGCCAAAGGGGAACGGAGTAGCAGCAGCTGTGGGAGGGAGAAGGAAGGAAGGAAGGAAGGAAGGGGACGGGCAGGAGGGAGAGAGAGGGAGGAGAAGGGGAAGAGAACGGGAGGAGTACCACGACGGGGTGGCAGCAAAACAAGAAGAGAACAGAGAGTCACGACTTCACAGGATTCATGGGGAGGCGGAAGCGTTGGAGGATTGGATCGCATGTGGTGATCGTCTGAAACAGGACGGTTGCTGCTGCGGTGACGGAGAAACCAGACCGAGAGAGAGAGAGTTTGTTGGGTGGAGAATTGGAGGAGAAGGAGAAGGGACGTGGTTTGATTAATTTATTTGGGAATGGGAATTCTGGGTTTTTTTTTGTCTCCTGGTTTTGGTGGGCCTGTGAAGATAGAAGGGAGGAGTCGTGGCTCTCAGTACTCGTGAGGGAGGAAGTGGAGTGGAGGGGAGGGGAGGGGAGTGGAGTGGAGTGGAGTGGACGGGAAGAAGGAAGGAAGAGGCTTGTTGGGGAGTTGTTATTGGGGGTATGGATGGATGTATTGGAGTGTTGGGAGAGAGGCTGGCTGCTATTGTTTTGGTTGAGGAGAGGAGAAGGAGGAGGAAGAGGAGGAGGAGGGTCGATGGAGTTGAGAGGTTGTTGAAATGTTGTAGAGAAGGAGGGTGTGGAGAAGACGGGGTGGTGGTAGGGGGACGAGGGGGTGCAAGGGGAAGCGGTGGATTGTGCTAGAAAGAAAGGGGAGAGTGAACAACATAGGTGGTGGAGAGAAGGGGGAACTCGTTGTTGAGGATTTGTGAGAAAGGAGGAGGAGGGGAGGAGAATGAAACAAGGAGGAAATAGAAGGAAGGAGGAGGAGGTGCTGCAGCAGAATCAGAAGACGACGAGCTTGTATAGGTCAGTGTCATCGCCGGTAATTGTTTCAAGCTATGAGAAGTATATGGAGAGGAGGGAGGAGGTGGTTGTGGGAGGTGGTGGAGGAGGAGGAGGAGGAGGAGGAGGATACGGGCTTCCGCCGCTGCAGCACCAGCAGCATTCGCCAGACGTCGCCTCCCCCTCGTCTCCTGCAATCAATCCTGGTGGATATCAAGAACGCGTTTCCAAGGGACGCAAACGACCCAGTCGCAAAACTCGACAATCCTCCGATGGTTACGGATCTTCGCCTGATGCGCACGCCACTTCTCCTCCCTATCCAAATGGTTCGTATCCTCCTCTCCTCCCCTCCCTCCCTCATGCTTGCATGGTTTTTCTCACCAGACTTCTCGTCTTGATTGGCAATATCCATATCCCCCCCCCCCAAGGTAATGGCTATTTGTAATGAAGGACACTCTCAAAGTGGTGAGGAATGTGGATTTCATCATAACGAAGCTTTTGCTTGAGCTTGGTAGCCATCTGAAGATCATCAACAGAAGAAAAATCATGTGCTCTAGGAGCAGCATATGGATCATGAAGAAGCTGCAGCATGATTTATTGCTGCATGCATGCATTGCATCATGTTGTCTGAACAAACGAATCATCAAAGAGTTATATCTGATTCAATTTGCAGACTAAGACTATCAAAATCAACAAAGAAACAGTAAGGGGTAGAACATGCATGTGTGCATGCATGCAAAGAGGTGAGTGACTGTTGCTGCAACTACTTTGGGTATGAAGTAGGCCTCTGAAGGGATTTATTTGAGAGAGTTTTTTTGAGACAATACCTACTTTCAACTGCTGCTTGTTAACTTAGTTTGTCTATCTGCTTGTGTGATTTTTTTGTAGCAGATAACATGATGAAGGTAGGAGTCAATAAAACACAAGCAGAGCAAGTGGACAAGGAGGAACTACTGGTGCAAGGCACTAATAACTATGCATCCCTTTTGTCAAGCCCCAGTCCTAGTTCTATTCCCAACCCATCTTTTACAAAAAAGTATGCCTATGATTTTCCTGCTGGTTTGCTTGCCACATCATCATCTCAGGCATCTGTTTCTCCACAGAGTCCTTTTGCAAATGACAGTAATTATGTACAGCTGATGAATCCCCCTCCTCCATCCCCAGGATTTCTTTCTGATTCTGATATCAATAGTGTAAAGATGAATACTACTACACCTACTACTACTACTCTAGGGACTCTGATGTCAAGTATGTCTCCAAGATTATTCAATGGAAGCAGAAGAGATTCATTGAATTTTCTAGGGGTCCCCAACCATGATGATTTTTCTGGTAATGGGTATGTTGATCCCATAGAACCCACAGCTCCCGTAGCCACTTTGATGCCAGGCTTCTTATCAGGATTAACTTCAAATTCATTGGAGACAAGCTCTAGGGCATCAACACAAAAAAATTGTAGTGTCAACTTGTCTTTTAGCCCACACATTGATTTAGACAATGGTTGCTTGCCAAATCCTTCTCTTTCTGTTGATTCACCAATGACGCTCACATCAGAAGATGATCCAGCTGTGAATTGTTTGGGAAGGCAACTGCCTGCTATAGGAGTTCCAAAAACAAAAGTTAAGCCAGCAAGCAAGACAACAAAGGGGACCAATGATATCATGCTTTTGAGAAGGCATGGTATGCCAACTATGGGACCCAGACAACATCCTTCTGAGAAAGGACTGAAAAAGGTACCTCTGTCAGGCCTGCCTGGGTCACCACCTGTGAATTTTGCATGCACTGTTGAAAGTTGAAGTCACTGGAAGATTGTTTCTGTGTCATCTGTTCAGGAAACATCAGAAACTCCACCCTCCAGTGTTGTCAGTTTGGGATATAACAGCAATGAAGAACTCCTGGGGAGCCCAAATGGGTCACGCTCATGCTTGCTAGGATCATCTTATTCATCTCCTCGAAGATCAGGAACAGATGGTAATCAACCTGGTAGTACATCTGTTCATTCTACATCACCAGCAAAATTGTATCTGGAGCATTGGAGCCCTGAAGTGGTCAACAGGGCTATGGAAGTATGCCACATCTCCCATAGATTGTTGGCCCAGCTGCAAATCAGTTTGGTTGTTTATATGATCTAGTTGTTATAACTGTAAAATATTATAATTCTTTTTAAGGGTTGTGGAGTCGATCATGGTGCTTTCAAAATATGGACTGAGTGTTAGTGTATCTTTAAATTCCTGTGTGCAGGAAGGACGTGTTTTTGGTGCAACTCTTCGAGTAAATTCCCATAATCGAAATGAGGTAATTTGAGATGTCTGGTATCTAGTCTCCGGAAGATTTGGTATTGCTCTTACTGTCAGGTCTGCCCATGGCTCCAGTATGTTCCAAGAATCTTGTTTTCCCCCCTTTTGAGTGGAGCTTAAATTGCAGGACACATCTGTTGCACATGTTTTGCTGCTTGAAATGGTTACCTGATGTTCTTCTGTTTGTGCAGGCATATGTTACCATTGATGGGATACCCCGTGACGTACTTATCGATGGATCTGCTGCTCAAAATCGAGCAGTAAGTTTGTTCAGTTCACTAGAATTATTGGCAAGATAGTATGTCTGAAGTTTTTGCCTCCATTGCAAGTATTTTTGTATGAGCTCACATAGTGCCTCCAAAGAGTTCAAGCTAAAATGTGTGTTTGTGCTATATGAGCATTTCTACTTGTTGCCTGGTCCAGCATTTTTTCCAAATTTGAGTGTTATTGACAAAGAGGTCCTCTGATAATCTCATTGATATAAGTCCCTGAAAATGATGGAGCACTTTGCCCTTAATGTTTCATGCTTGTACCAGTTCTTGTGTTGTCACTTACTGTGCCTGTCTACTGCACAGATGTCTTTGTCCATGAAGATTGCTGGCATAAGTATTTTTCCTGGTGAGTGACCTTGGGTTATGTGTGCACAGATGGAAGGAGATTCTGTCGCAGTCCTTCTTGAGCAGCCATCTGCATGGCCCCGGCTGAAGGGTGGGAATAATAAGCTGATGAGCAATGAGCCTCGTGGTTTAGGCGAGGTTGTTCAGAAACATTCAGAAGCTGAGAAGGAGATTGTACAATTGTCAAGCAGACTAGGGGACAATGTGCCAAGTTCTGATGGCATGCAAGAACAGCATGCATTGGGGCTCAGTTCTACTGACCAGGCTGAGAGCATGGTTAGAGATCTGGGAGCCAATGCTTCAGTGCCACAGCTGCAACAGAGGAGTAAGGATGTTCACCATTTGAATTACATACAGAAGGATCCAGGAGTCAGTGGCAGTCCTTATTGGCAAGAGAGTTCGACAATCAAAGCATCAATTTGCAGCACAGGTCAGCTGGATCGGCGAGCGGAAGCTACTCACAAGATGATTCTCCAGAGCCCAAGGAGACCTTCAAATGAATCTGCTCCTGGACAAAATGGTCTTGAGTCCAAAAAAGAGATGGGGGAAGGACAACAGCTAAGTGGAGGATCTGGAAGTGTTTTGGCTTTGAAGCAAACGGAGAACAATGTTGGGGTAAGATGCAGCAACAATGCTGACACAAATGGTAAGGTTGCAACAGCCCTTGCAAATGTTGTGTCACTTGTAATGTCCCTGCCTGGCAAAAGACCTGCTGGGAAAGTTGTTGCAATCCTTGAAAAGTCATTTCGGTGGGAGACTGTAGTTGGGTTTTTGGAACTCCCAGCACGTGCTGGAAGCAAATGTGGGCCAGGGAGGAGTCATGCCTTCAATGTTGATGACTCTCCCAGAAAACGGAGGAATCTGATGCTGGTACCAGTAGATAACCGTTGTCCAAAAATGATGGTGTCCGACCTTCTTCCTGATGATATACGCCAGCGGTTGTGGGATGGTGATTCAACAGTTTCTAATGAGCTTCTGGCTGCTCGAGTGGTTGGATGGCAGGCAGATAGTCACTTTCCAGTTGCAGTTGTTAAACAGAGCTTGGGTCAAGGTGGGGAGTTAGAGGCCCAACAGAGAGCAATACTGCTTGAGCATGCCATAAGTAGTGGCAAATTTTCTCCTGCTTCACTGGCATGCCTTCCAGAATTACCATGGAAAATACCTGTTTCGGAGATGAAGAGAAGGAAGAACTTGTTTCACCTTCGTGTTTTTTCAGTTGTTCGCTCAACAGCACAAGATTGTGCTCATGCACTCTCCATTGAGTCCTTGCCTGATGGTGCAGTTAGAGTTGGTATGCATGTTGCTGATGTTTCATACTTTGTTCATCCTGGTACTGCACTTGACCAGGAAGCTCAGATGAGATCGACAAGCGTCTCCTGCGTTCAAGAAGTGCTGCCTATGTTACCTCATGTTTTATGTAAAGATCTCTGCTCTCTTAACCCAGCTGTTGATAGATTGGCCTTCTCAGTCATGTGGGACATGAATGATGTGGGTGACATCACTAATGAATGGATTGGACGCACTGTTGTCCATTCATGTGCAAAACTCACACATGGACATGTGCAAACTATGATGGATGAGGTCTTTCCTGATTTTGAGGGCATTGAGCCCCGTGAAGACATGTTAGGTTTTGAGACAGAGCTACCACAGATTTACGGAGGTCACACATGGATGGACTTAGTAATGGATGTATGTGCTCTGCATAGAATTGCAACAAAGAGGAGAGCCAGTCGTTTTGAGGGTGGCGCTCTCAAGCTAGACCAGTCAAAACTTGTTTTTGCACTTGAGGAAGATGGTACTCCATATGAAAGTACAATGTACAATGCCAAGGATTCCAATCTTGTTGTTAAAGAATTCATGCTCCTAGCCAACACGACTGTGGCTCATGTTATCTCAAATGCATTTCCTGATAGTGCACTGTTGTGTTGCTGTCCTAAACCAAGCCCGCGCAAGCTGAAAGAGTTTGAAGACTTTTGCTGTAAGATTGGTATTGATCTTGATGCAAGTTCAGCAGGGGCCTTAAGCATCTCACTGAGGAACATGCAAGAGAGTGTCAAGCATGATCCAGTCTTGTACAGCATTCTGATGCAATATGCTGCAAAGCCAATGCAGTCGACAAAATACTTTTGTTCCAGGGAGTTTAAAGAGAAAGAGAAATGGGCTCATTGTCGTCATGCAATCCCTTTGTACACTCATTTCACCTCACCAATGCAGCGGTACCCAGATATAATTGTGCATCGCACTCTGGCAGCAGCACTTGAGGCTGAAGAGGTGTTAGGCAACATGGCGGTGTTCATGCCATTGACCAACAGTAACCAAACCAGAGGAATTCTGGCTGCTGAGAAGAGCAAGTTAGGAGTGCCTACTGAAACCTCATCAGAAAGGGGAGCAAATAGCATGCCAGTTAGTCAATGGGTGCTCACTTCAGTGACAATGAAGCACCAACTTCGTGGGAGTTCAGAACTTATTTCACTTGCAGCATGGTGTAATCAGAGGAGAATGGCAAGTCGAACTGTGAAGGAAGCAAGTATTAAGCTCAACATCTGTACAATGTTGAAGAAAAACAAACAGGTATGCTTATGTCTGCTCTAGATCCTTAAAGGGAATTTTGCTATGACATTGAGATGAGGTTTTCTGGCTTATCTCACCTCTTGCTGTTGTTGGGTTCTTATGATGCATCCCATGTTGTGTTGCAGGGCCTGCTGTCCAATGCACGGGTGCTAGCATTGGGCCCAAAGTTTATGTCTCTTTACATCTGCAAGTTTGCTGTAAGTGGGAGTCCTATACTCGGGCCCTATACTCTCCTTCAACATTTTGAGCAGCTTGTTTTCCGCAGAGTAGTGGAATTTGGGTGTGAGTATCCAATGTGTACCAATGTTATCATAATATTGGATTCTTCATGTTTTTCACCTGTTGGTAATGCTTCTCTAATTAGGGATGTGATTCTCTGCAGATGGAGCGACGCATATACTATGAGGACATTGAAGGGGTGACTGCAGAATGGTTTGAAGCAACAGGTACACTAGTCCTTGATATCTCCTCCTCAAAGAACACTTCACAAAGACGGGCCAACCAGAGTAGGAATGGAAAGCCACAGAGGACAGTTGCGGACATTGCTATGCTTGTGAACCCGACTGATAGTTCAAGCTCCAGCCCTGAGCAGGAGAGTTTTGAGGATATAATCCGAGAGGTGCAGGAAAGACTGGCTGGAAAGGTTTTCACAGATGATGCACCAGAAATTTCTGGAGGTGCAGATCAGCTGGCAAGCAACGCAGACATTGAACCTACAGTCTTTCCTTTGACTCTCCGATCATTGTCAAGTGTTCCAGTTTCCTTGCATGCAATTGGGGGTGATAATCGACCTTTGGATGTTGCTGCTCGTCTCTATGTGAGTTCCTATGCAACTTCAGGCTGAGCAGTCTCCTTTCAATGCACCCTGCCTTCTCACTGTCAAGTTTCTATATACTCTCTGCTAAACCCACTTCTATAGCATATCTGTAAGAGCTAAATAAGTTTGCAAACCCCAGCCTCAACTTCAATGGTCTCACTGCTTACAAAGTCCAGATATTCCACTCTGACATCCTTCATTTTTCATACCCAACTTGTCATAATTTTCTGTGTTTCTTTACCCAGTTTGTGTTTTCCTGTTTCTCATCCATTCCTTCTTCGTTTCCTGTTTCTGTTGAAATTGTAGCTCTTTACTTGAAGTTGCAGAAGCTTGATTACTGTGTGTCAGAAATTCCAGCTCTGCCAGATCCTTTGATCTCCCCAAATTCTCAGGTATTTTTTCCAGTGAAAATTTGGTGGGTAATGTTATCCTTTCTTCTCCTTTCCTGTGGAGTCTCCTATATTGTCATGGAGATGTAACAGCCTAGCACAGCCCACTAACATCCCCTGTTTTTTACTAACTGTTCATTTCCAAATAGTGTAAACTAGACCCATATAGAGATGGAGTGTCCAGGAACAGATCCAAATCTCATCCGGCAAGTTTCTGTGTTACCAGTTACCAGTACCTGTGGGGCTTCGGTTTAATCCGGCTTCATCTTTCAAAGATAGAAAACTTTCTACTCTTGTTTCATTGTATTGTCCTTAAGCACATGCGTTGTATTCTCATTCCTTGAGGATGCATCAGCTAGATCTACAGTGTACCTTTCCAGTTTTTTTTCCTTAGTTTCCACAACCAGTGCAGGTGGTCCTGCTTACCTTTGGGCATGATAGGATGTTACCAGTCTCCCTTTTCTCTTATCCAACCATCTACTAATCTGTCTGCAATTTTGTCAAATGTAGCTCTCTCTCTCTCTTACATGTTCTCAGGTCACATACCAGTACAGCAGATGAATGCTGGAGCTTACCACCTTACCAAAGGACTGGGAGGTGGCATCCACTGTCTCTGCTCCTTGATCAGAATTTCTAATATTTTTGTTTAGAGTTTAGTCATGGCAATTGGGCACAGATTGCAACAAGAGACAACCCCTTTTTTCGCGGTTGTCCATGGTTTCAGCTTTTAGTGTCCTTTCCTTCTTTCTTGAATGAAGAAAAAGTTGAAGAGACCCCTACTTTTTACTGGGCTCTCCTCAAAAACAAAGTGGGCAACTGGGGAAATATGTGCAGCTGTGTGATACCAGTCTTTGGAAGCTGGGGTATGTAGTGGACCACTGTATAAAGTCATGTAGTGACAACCATAGTAGTAGGATCAGCTCTTCTGAGGCAGGATGTTTTATGGAATATTGCAAGAAAAGACTTCTGGATCAATACTTGTAATCAAATATGTTTTGCTGTTTTTCTTGGAAATTTTCTGCTGTACAGTGAATTCCACTTGAGCCAGAAAAGGCTGAATTGTTAGCAGCAATGACTTGAAATCAGGATGTGTGCTTCAAATGTGAAGGCTAATTTGGAGAGTGGAACATCTTTGTTTCATGGTCTCACAACCATCTCTCCCTTCCAACTTCTGATGTTTGATCCTAATTAGTGTTTGTTATAGGCTGTGTTACATTTGAGGGGTTTGAAATACAAACAACCAGTGATTCTTTGGTTCTGAAATTTTTCACAAAATTGGAACATTTAGAAACCTGAACAAAATCAAATACCCATCCAACCAGTGTTGTGTGAGTCCCCTCCTTTTAAGAGAAAACATGGTCCCAGGTCTCATATTTTAAGTTATTGGTAAAACTTCCAGGTTAAAGTACTAGAGAAATTTCGGGAAATTCCAAAACTCTTTCTAAGGTTCATATTTCTTTGCCCAACATGGCAGTTATCATGTATATAGGGTTTAGGGTTTTTGCAAGAGAATGCAGTTTCAGGCATGGTTCAGATTGAGAGTTATGATTTTTTTTATGCTAATTTTATTCATACTGACATGGGGTCTTTGATCTTAATTTTCCTATTCTGCACACAAAGTATCCCAAAGCTTTAGAAAGGAGACAACAAATTGAATAACATGGAACAATTACACAAAGAAAAGCTTTAGGGCACAATACACTACCAACAACATAGAGACATTCATACCTAAGGGTGATGGCTCACTGTATAGCCCATTTTGGAACCCTAGGAGCTCAAAAAGGTCATGGTTTCAAACCCAATGATGTGCATGTAAAACTCTTGTTGACGATTACCAATGAGCTTGACTTGGAGGATGCCAATGACTTGCCAATTTCTTTTCAATCATAATTGCCTTAGATGCCAAAAAATCACTTATACTTTTAAAGTTCAAGGCTCCATCACATTAAACATTAACATTGTCAAGTCAATTTTTGATACCAAGATGAGGTGATCCAAATTCTTAATCCCCAACCTAAACTACTAAAGATTAATGATGACACCAACATTAATGACAAAAAAAA
>Ga0116230_10007679_pt1 | contig 10653 bp, 8 predicted proteins | sample S1TSphfallax_3_FD_88678 | JGI IMG/M metagenome (GOLD analysis project Ga0116230, IMG submission 88678) | Host-associated microbial communities from peat moss isolated from Minnesota, USA - S1T2_Fd - Sphagnum fallax MG | ecosystem: Host-associated > Plants > Peat moss > Unclassified | place: USA...
TTTTAGACAATTTTTAATACACCAAATGCACCAATAGGAGCGATTCAAATTTTGTTTGAACATCAAAAACAATCCAAGCCCTCCCCTTGGATCCAGCCTCCCCTGAGCACTTAAATGTTTTATCACTGACCAGTTTACCCTAGTGTGCCTAATTTGAATTTATGAAGAACCACCAATTGCAATTCTTTGGGAAAAAATCAGAATCAAAGATCCACTGAAAGGGTGAGGAGAAGGAGGGGGGATGACAACTATTTCCAAACCCTTAAAGAACTAATGGTACTTGTGAAAGAACTCGGCAATCAGCTGGCTTTTATGGGGTTGGTCATTTGGAAATTTTCAAAATTATGAGGATTATGGTTTACATATTAGAGTTATCCCTACAGTCTTGCAATTAGGGGGGAGAACGGTCAGTTTCAGCATAATAGGCCATTAAATGTCCAACCGGGAATGAAAATTTTACAAAATGAAATAATTTTGGTGATAAACTGAGTTTCATCCTGTCTAACAATTTTCCTGAGCGCCTCCACTGCTGCTAAAATATACAACTTCTATAATTACTCTCGAACGTTGTGCATTAAATGCTGAGTTTCAGCATTTCATACTGAGGTTTAATCAAATTTCCTTACTTTGCGGATACCACTGAAAGAGGGGATAGAAGGTGAAAGCAGGCCCAAAGACAGGGTTAAGAGAGGGTGACTTTATGGATAACTCTATTACAACCATGTCTTTGATTTTTGTGGAGAACCACAGTTATGAATCTTAAAACTGTGCTGATCATTGCTAGGGTCTGTTCCTAATAATCACCCTACACTGATTGGAACTGGAACTAGGACTTGAATTGATAGTTAACCAACAACTAACCATCAATTTAATCCCAGTTTGTAAGAACTGAATTTGAACTGAGACAGGTTTTCAAAAGTGGAACTGAAACCCGAATTAATATTTTTTTTCAAGAACGAAACCCAGAACTAGATTCTATTTAAGTGTCCAATCAAAATTTGGACAATTCCTATTTATTTTTTCACAACTGGAGGCTAGAGATTTTTTTTCAAATTTCAGATGCTGCATTATAGGTTAACATCCCAAGAGGGAATTTTGCATTCAAATGGCAACAGGTTTTTAGAACCTGTCTAAACAGTTTCTTAAATGGTTTTAAAAATTGCTACAAATTCTTAGATGTGCCCCCAAAAAAATCAGTTTCAAAAAGAATTGGCACTTTTTAGAAACGAATGAAAATATTGTAACAGAATATTCCCTTTTTATTTCTATTTTTTTCATTTTGGTGAAATTTCGCTCACACAAAAAAAATGCGGTTGCAGGCTCTTCATAAAAGTAAAGAACTGCCCAGTATTGATGGAAATACTTAGGAAAGGTACTATTAAGACAATTTGGTAGGTACTACCATAGTACCTTGGCACCTTTGACACATATCTGTCAATTAATTAATGTTTTTAAATATTCATTTCTACTGATAGTTAGTTAGTTACAATTTTATGCCGATAGAATATTCTTGACAATTCAATATTTTCAGTCACAATTTTTTTAATTTGAAAGAAAACTGATTTTTGAAATTTTCAAATTTTCTGAAATCAATATAATTAGTGTCAAAGTTGCGATGGTAGTAGGGTAACTTGTTTGGTGAGGATGGATTTTTTGAGGCCTTGAAGAACCCTGTCTCAAAACCCATAGGTACTTTCCATAGTTCCAATGTTTGGCTAGATTTCTAAACACTAACAAAAATAAGAAAACAAAGAACTTTTCATTTTTCCCAATTTTGAGTGTAACTGGGCACACATGTGTAAAATCAAGTTTTATTGGAAATATTTCTGCTATTTTTAGGTGTCTCAAACTTTTGTGGGAGATTTGTTCGCCATTCTTTAAATTATCTTGTCATTTCATTAAGCACTTGGAGAGAGAAACTCCCTAGTGTGTTTGGAGCGCACCATATATCTAGAAAAGAGGACAGGATTGAACTCTTTAGGATACCCATTGTAAAGCCCAAGCCAAATGAAATCATGAACGTAAACATCCTTATTAGAGGCATATGAGGGTGATGGTTCTTATTAAAGGGAAGGGTTGTATACATTATTATTAGAGGCATATGAGGGGGAAAGTTCTTGAAGTGAAGGGTTCTTAAGATTACTTTATAAGAGTAGGATGGATCTTATGCCTACTTTATAAAATGGAAGTTATTTTACATGGTCATCATTATGAATCCAAACATGGATAGATCACCACTTGTCAAAGGGGGGAAGGTTTTGATATTTAATCCTGAAAAGTGATAGGATCTTAAGTGTCAGGTAAACCCTAAGGTGCAAGCATTTGTCCTAGGACGAGGTGATAACCAAGTCCAACCTCACATTTTGAGAATGTCCCTCACCCATGGGCTTCACTTATTAGAAAGCACAAAGCAAAATTTATCTTGAACCAAACCTATGTAGATCATGAGGTGTATGAATGAGAAAGTTTTTATGCCTACTCAATAGTGAAAGTGTTCTTACACCTATAAAGGTCTACTTCCAATGTGGCACGTTAATAACTTGCTTATCACCATGAGATAATGCAAAAATAGGAGAGAGCATCAATGTTAAAATCTTTTGGAAAACATAGATTTCAACAAATTATAATGCCCAATGACAATGATATACTACCAGGTTCAAAACTAGTATGGTAAATTACCATCACACCAAAAAAATTGCGAAAAATTGTTGTGTGTCGCAAGAATGCAAAGGTGATGAACTCCATCATTCTAAAGCAAAAAGCTTTGAAGAGGCAAAAAAAAGAACTCTAAAATAATGGAAGAGAAACTCTAAAGTTGAGGAGAAAATCATGGCATCAAATTCATGTGCAAATTTGCAAGGTGGCGTGGAATTGCAAGTAAATTTGCAAACAAGCAAATTAACAACAAACAATTGAGGATGCAATGGCGATGGTCGCAGATCAAGAGGGCACAACATAGGAGAAAGCTTAGACCCTTGGTAGTGACATGGGAATTGGGAACATCATGAGGTGTTAGCTTTCATTGCTTGTAAACACATAAAACACAAAACACATAAGTAAATAATAAATCCAAGAGCGCATATGATCCATGCTTTGCAACGTTGGGAAAAGATTGTGAAAAAGCTCCAAAAGACAATTAAGATGAAAAATCCAAGAAACGGCATCATGTGGTATAAGTGGAATTCCTTGAATTTTGGTTTCAAAAAACTTGCAATCTATCGCAAGGGCATGGGGAATCATACTTGTTTCTAGGACTTGACATATGAAGAGAAGGAATATTTCCATTTGCTTCATTAGTACACATGAGAGTATTATAAATTGATCAAGGTCTTTCAAGGGGAGAAAAACATCAACACTCCTCTACGTACTAAGGATGTAAATGCAAAAGGAAACAACATCTACAAACCACCAAGGTAAAAAACATTTAAGATGAGATTGACAAGATGAAATACAAAAGAACAATCATGTATTTGATTTTTAAGATGCAATTGTAACTATTCAAGGGGCTAGAATTGCAATAGTCAGGGGACAAGAATTGTAAGCACTGGAGTTGTTGCTGCCATTCCAAGCACAAGAGTTGTAGGTGCAAGAGTTGATGACAATGTAAATATAAGAGTTGCAAATTTTGTGAACTTATCTTATCAAAAAATAGAAATGTTCCTTGCCAACTTTCAAACTCTTATCATTAATCTTGATTGTCTTGCGTCACCTATATCATTGGCATCTAGGAACATAGGAATGAAAAGAAGACACATCAATGTTTTTTCTCTTGTCATTGAATTTGCAAATAAAAATAACAAATTGTTGGTGGATGCAATGGACAAAATAAATTGTATTCAACTCGAAATTAAACAACAACATTCAAATGCTCATGAATGTTCCTTCAAAACACATATCTATTATATCAAAGCATGTGACAAAAAGTTTTATAGGATGAACAAAAGCATGGTGAATGTGCTTTCTACTTTCAACACTATTCTCTGCCATGCATTCATCAAGGATTTCACATGCATGCCTCCAATTGTGGACTTACCTCTAGAAAATAAATTGAAATCAAATGATGAATTATTAGTTCATGTTCAACATGCAAATGGGCAAGAAACATCTAGAATGGTAGACATGGACACTTGATTAAATTCCAAGCACTCAATTTTCAATGATTTGAATTTTGAGTCCAATTCTTTTGATTACATTCCAATTCCACATTGGGTTATAAACCATTTCCTATAAATTGCATTTCAGTTCCACATTTCATTTTGATTTCAACACACACCATGTCAACAACTCAAAAATTGAAAATGATTTCAAAAATTCAAAAATTGGAAATGAAAATGCAAAGTCCATATGAATTCAATGTCCACACATTTGTGGTTTATGATTATCTAGGTATTGTTGTATTGCATTTCATTAACCCTTGAAATCTCTCCTCCTTCCAAGTCAAGTTTAATGTCCATTTCATTTACCTAGTCTTGATCATCACCATGTGGAGTTGTAAACATAACTTGCCTATCTTCTACAACATTTTCGGCCTTCAACTATTTGCATCAACTCATGAATTTATGTGTCTTTTCCATTCATAATCATGTTGTGCATCATGCAACAACAAATGACCACATTTATAAACAAAAGCACATGTAAATTAGATTTGATTATCAATTCACAAATGTTTTTTTTAATATGCCAAAGTTGTTCTCAACAACAATTTTAGCATGAGAGAGTTGCTTGTTGAACAATGTCTTTAGAATGGTATTTCGAATCCCAATTTGCTTGTGAAGCACCATCAACTATGACATCAATGTGTAGCCCTTGTCTCCAATGACATAGAACTTGATGCCTTCATGTGCATCATGTTCATTGAACAAATTCCCCCATTTCACCTTTTGGTAGATTGAAGACAAGTGCAAGACTTGTGTGTCAATTTTATTGATCATGGCATCCCAACAAAGACATCTAAAATATGTTTCTTGTGATCAATAATAGCCCATAGTTGCATGTTGTAGGCCTTCAATTTGAAGGAATAGTAGTCTATTGCAAGGCTAACATTTTTGGCTTTTGAATATGGATCTAAACCACATCAATGGCCCCTTGAATCCCTAATTATCCCATGAACTATTTGAAACCTTCCATGATATATAACATGTGTTCTCCTTCTGCCCATTGAATTTAGTTCTTGAAAACATCATTCACTACATGTATAAACTCATGCAAGATTAGATGAATAGTTGATTTCTCGATCACAAGAAGTTCATTGCTTACAAATATTTAGAGGCATGTGCTAACTTGTACAAAAAATACACAATCCTAATGCAAAACAAATATTGCAATCTTGAATTTGGTGTTTTGTTTTTTATTTTATGTTTCAATTTCTCTATTAGTTGTTTCATAAATGATTTCTTCAATCAAAAATGTTTTATCCATCTTTTATCATTGTACTAAATCATAAGAAATTGGGAATATCAGGTGGTTGACCTTGCTTTCACCCAATCTATGTAAAATTAAGGCATTCATTTTCTCAAACACATGGCTTCTTTTTGCATGTGTCCTCACAAAAACAATAGTGGTTGATCATGTACAAAATGAATAAACATGAATGCAAAATCTATTTGAAGATCAAATACCAACACATCATGAGCTTCTATGAGGATTTGAAAGAACAATACAAAGTAATATAAATTTTTTTGGTGTCATTGTGATGAAATTGAACAATTTTGTTATAAAGTGTAGTAAATTTTTCTTAAAAAAATTCAAATGGCAATTAACAATAATGTTGAATGAGGAAAAGAAATTAAAATTTAAAAAATGGTGCACAACAAAATAATGAACACAATTCACATGAAGAAACAAAGGACACTAATGAAGCTCTGTAGCGCAAATTGTGAAAGATGAAATCAAAAGTTATAGAAGAAAAATTATGTCAACCAAGAGAAGAAAAAATTGCAAGAGCAAGGCCGATTACAAGGAATGAAAATGATGTTACAAATGTTGAGTGATGAAAAATTTGTGAAAGCAAAGCAAAGCCAATTGCAAAAAATGAAGACTTGTGAGATGACAGTTGATGGGATGAAACCCTAATGATGATAAGACCATGTCGTCAACCACTGAAAGAAGAAAACAACAAGCTTTTAGGTGGTTGATGGTTATGGTAAGTTTAGAGCTTAGTTTGTGGTTTTATTTTCTTTGCATTTCTTTATATGTGGGTTATGAAGACTATTTGTTTTCAATTTTGATAGCATGTGTTGTTTGGTGGTTTTGGTTGGATGCATTTTTAGTGGTGCAACTTGGTTTGTACAAATGTTTTGATGAACATGTGAACAAGAATTTGGAAGATAAAAAGAGGAATTGCAAAATGAATTTGGCACCCATGGAATTTGAAAAATGGTTGTGTGGATAAGTGAATGGTTTGAAGTTTTTAGCCAGAAGACGAGAGTGTTATGGTGTTGTTTTTTGAATAATGTTGGTCTTACTATTTGTAGGCGATGATGTATCCATTGCACCATGCACCTCAATAAACAAGATTTATTTATAGTGAACTACCTAGAGGTTGATGACTAAGGTGTGATGAAAAATTTAAAGATCTTGAGAACGACATGTGAAGCTTTTCAATCGTCATTATGTTTGTTCATGTGTCCATTTTGTTGTGAAACAATTCATGGTCTCAATAGGTAGCACCCTCCATATGGGAACTCCAAATATTGATGTTTGTTTGTTAGATTTAGATTGTTCTAATGAACGTAGTAGATGGGGGCATAATTTTCTTTGTTAAATTGGTGAATCAAGTCCTATTGGGTGTGGGTTTATGAACCTATGTGTTAAGAAATTTACTTTTTGTGATAGTTGTTGCTGTAATGTTCTTGTTCAACTGTTCCTCTTCCAAATGTTGTGTTCAAAAGATTTTGAATTGGGTGTTCTCTTATCTTTTATGCGGGTTAGGGAAATTCATCCTCAATTGGGCTTTTGCAGTTTGTCATTATTGAAAAAAGCTTGGGATGGCCAATTGTGTTCATAAGAGTGAGATGAAAGTGATTTGACCCCAAGAGACTTGTAGATTTTAGTATTAGGTTATTTATTAACTAGTTGGAATAGTTGCAAATTTTTGCTTGTGGACATTGTATCACTTGATGAAGGTATATGCTACCAAATGCATGTGGATGTTACTATATGTTGAATTGATGTATAGGGTTTTTAGGTATGTGCCTCAATTTTTTGTTACATTTCGATGTTGTAGCTTCTAAAAATGCGTAGCTATGGAGGTTCTTGCTTCTTGTGGCTTTCATCGCTTTTAGTTGAATTGGTTGCCATTTTCACCACTTTTGGCTACTAGCAAGAAAGAACACCATGAACAACATTTCTTCAACGATCACTAACTTTAATCAAATAGCCTAATCTAACTACATGTCTGAACATTGACAAATTAAAGCTAACAAACCTAGGCCAAATAGTGGGATCGAGTATCATGTTACATACTATTTTTTTGGTGAGGCCCTATCATTGTGACAATCATAATCCTAAGTGTGAATAGACCATAAATAAGCATAATTTCCCAACCACCCTTGAGGGGTAAGCAGAACATCCCTCCCAATTTCTAGGAGGTAAAGTCATGGATATAAGGTGCCCTCCACATACACTACAAAGTTTCTCTAAATGCTTTAAGTCTCCCAGTCTATGTACTTATATTCAAGTTCATCATAAAATTAGTCCCTTGGTCTACAATGGATAAAGTGCATAGGTGAAAGGCATTCTCAAAATGTGGGGCCAGACATGGGTATGACCAAGTTCTCATCCCCTTCTTTTGGGAATGACCTCACTGTGGGGTTTTATCCTACATCTTATATATAAATTCACTACGTGCGTGCGTCTGTCCGACGCGACAGTTCCGCGTTTTAATTCGCCGGCAGAACCGGCCCGGACAGCCGGACGGACGGACAGACAGATTTTGTATGGGAGAACCGGCCCAGACAGACGGCCTCTGTATAATTTCGACCAACGCTCGCTGGTCAGTCTGTCTATGAGCGGTCAGTCTGTCTGTGACGGTGGGTATCAAGGTTGATATCTCTGTGGTTCTCTACGTCCGCGACGGAGCTCGGGTTTCCGGCGGACCGGGCCCGGCGCTAATCGGAGGGCGGAATTTCCTGTTCCCAGTCTGTGGGCAAAGCTATTGGAGGAAATTAGGTTAGGACATTCTAGCGCGGAACGGAGACCCGGGATAGCCGACGTGAAGAACGGGGTGACGGGCCGGATTAGTCCGTGCGTCCGTCCGTCCCTGACGGAGCTCGGGTGCAAGTCTGCCCGGGCCCGGCGCTAATCAGAGGGCGGAATTCCGGTGCTAATCGGAGGGCGGAATTTCCTGTGGCCTTCGGCCATGGGCACCCACTAGTATATATAAAGCATTTTGAAAAGATAAGCTTTGCGCGTTTGGAGTGGGTTGATATCAGGAAACTCCTTGCATTGCACGTTCATAGAACCTGCTGAATAGTGTTATTCACTCTCTAGGCTGGCAAAGTGGGTCCTTAATAATGTCCTCAATTTTTTCAAAATGAGTTCTCCAAGGTAAGGGACCCTTGTAGGTGTGTATCACAGCTTCTCACCAGTGTTGGGTGAGCATGCAGTTTGGTCAGTTAGAATCATCAGTTCCAGTTTCTATTAGCAAAAAAACAAACTAGAATTGGGTCTGATTTTCAGAATCAATTTTGGAATAGGAATAGTATAAAATTTGGAACTGGGGTTCTTTAGTTCCATTTATGTTTGGGAACCAAAACTAAAAACCAAGAAGTTTGCATTTTTTTTCCGGGAAAAGGAATAATCAGGGGCTAACCAGAAGGTACAACAACTAACCACTGGTTGTAGTCCAGGTTACTCAGAACTGGGTCTGATTCTCAAAACAGGAACCAAAACCAGAATCAATTTAAAAAAAAGAAAAGAACTGGGCTTGAAAATAGATTTATCCTACAAATTATATGTTGCCCGCTTTCGGGTGAATAAAGGTGCATTGACACCTAAAGTTATGTCAGTGTTAAGCAAAAATCTAGGTGGCAGCCAATGTTAAATGGGTGATTGTTCAATATAAAGTGAAATGTTAACTTGAGATAAAATCTTCATGATAAATAGGTTGAGGTCCTAAATGACTAACTTAGTGTTATGGGCACTTAATACTTCAGTCCTTAACACGAAGTGTGAATGCACCTTTAAGTAAACATTGCACGCATATGTGCAAGTTTCAATGAGCTTTTCTAGGATGTGATTTTCATTTTTTCCTGGCTTATAATAAGTGGGATTGCACATTCATTGTTGGAGTTCCTTATTTTAAGGTAATGAAGTTGTTGACACATGCAATAAAACGGTTAAAGAACAGGCTAAGTCATAATAGGCCTATGATCTTTCCTGGAATTGACTCACAGCGTTGCTCTTTGCAACCTTTGTTGAAGTTCCCCAATTTTTTTGGGATGTTTCTGGATTGTAAATTCTGTCAAGAAATTTTCTGTTTTACCCCAGGCTATGTATGTTATAAATGTAATTTTTCCTCCTCATGTTTGTTTGGGAGCGGGGTCTTAGTTTTTTCTGGTGTTGGGTGTGTATATGGTTTTAAACATGTCCTCTGTGTGTAAGTATAAATGAAAATTTTAACTTATTTACACTTTGTGTAGGTGTAACTTCTCAATTGCGCTCATATAAATATTAGTGTAAACATCTAACCTTGAACATGTATGTGTGAAATCATGTAAATCCATTTTATACTGTGTAAAATTGTATAACTATATAATTCACATTCATTCAGTGTGTAAAGAAGTGCAAATCTATGTAAACTTTATTGAAAATGAAAAATTGGTACAAAATTATTCCTAGTGCAGAAAATAGGGTCCTGGAAACTTTTGACCAGGTCTGGGGTTCAGATCATGCTATTTGTGTGCCTGATGGCACTGGTGAGATGGTGTTCCCAACCACCTTGGTCAGATATACTGGTAGGTTGTGGGGTTTTAGCTGGCCTGGTTGGGACCCCTCCCCTGGGTCTTCCTGCAATGGATTCTCTCCATTTGTTTTCAAAAAAAAAGCATAGAAAAAATGTTAACATGGGTGCCAATGAACATAGCATTCTCAAAACTTCAAAATTATTTTTAGTGATGGGCTAACTAAAGTGGCCCATTTTTGAGGGAAAAAAAAACTTTGGGATGCCCACAACTAACTAATATGAATCACAATAAGAATCCAAGCTTTTGTGAAAAGCCCAAACCAAAGCTATTGATGAACAAAGTTAAAAAATGAAATTTCAACTCAACCATAAGGTGGGACAACATGCACTAAAAACTGTGCACCCAAAATATTCCTCAATAGCACCATAGTTAGTTTTTATTCTTTGCCCAAAAGTGTGGGCTTGTATTATATATTTATAAGCTAAAGTATGTATGCACTATGTTAATGTAGGGAACAAATAATGTGAGGGAACAGTACAAGTATCAAACAAAAATTGTGAAGGGCCAACCAAAGTGGCCCATTAAAAAATAAATAAATAAATTGAGATGCACCCACATTGGGTCCATCTGCAACTAATCAATGAGAATTGCAAATAGGTTAAAGTCATTAAAGTCAAAGACCTATAAAGCTTTATTAAGAAACACACCTTAGATTAGGGAAATGTAAAAAGGAGTAAAATAAAGAAAA
>Ga0116230_10007680_pt1 | contig 10653 bp, 11 predicted proteins | sample S1TSphfallax_3_FD_88678 | JGI IMG/M metagenome (GOLD analysis project Ga0116230, IMG submission 88678) | Host-associated microbial communities from peat moss isolated from Minnesota, USA - S1T2_Fd - Sphagnum fallax MG | ecosystem: Host-associated > Plants > Peat moss > Unclassified | place...
AAGGCTAATCCAACTCCTAATAATTATTACTTGGAGGTTTATCAAGATTCAAATCATTAATACTAAGGAAAACTATGGAACTAAAGCTTAACAGTTTGTGGTATTATAATCCATGGCTCACACCAAACCAAACTCCAATTCCATGTTTTTTCCATTATAAATAAGAGAGAATTACAATGAAGAGGAGTTGTTAGATGACAACATTATCAACCCACTACCAATCTTACAAAGTTCTTTTCTTGATCATCAAAGTCCTTTGGGCAACAAAGGCACTATTATTGCCAAGCTTCGACTTAACTTCTCCTTTTTTACACCCACCAGCGCTTACACTCATTTCAATGGATGCAACTGCAACCTCCTTCCACACTCCATATTCATGTTGGCCACCAAGAGGTGTAATTATTAATGAAAATCATTTTAACTTTCATGTGAATGGAAGGCAAACTTCCTATTCCATGTTTTTCAAATTTTTGCACACATGTAGGCAAAATTATTTTTGATGATTTTTAGCTCAAAAACCCATACATTATAACAAATTTTGCTTAATGATGTGTTGCCATCCCATTTGTATGATGTCATGCATGTTTGTTCTAAATTTTATACCAAACATAAATAGTATAAAACAATACAATATTAACATTAAGAATCTATAATTTTGATGATAATAACAACTTGATAAATCATTTGAAATCTCCAAAATCTCAATTTGAAACCTCAATGAAAATAAAATACAACTAAGTTCAAAGATGAAAGTTATTATATATGTATTCACACATGTATATTTTTATATTCAATATCAAATTATTATATTGATTTTAAATTGATGAAGCATAAAGTGACAAAAAAAATCCATGAATTTTGAAATTAATATATGTTTTGTGTTTGGACTTATAATTGCATACATTAATGATGTCAAGGTTAAATACAAAAACATCATGCAACAATTGTATTAGAAAAACAATTCAAATCATGTCCAGTATAATATCATCTTGAAAAAAGTCTTCAAAATTGGTAGAAAATTCCTTCCGACCACATTGTGATTAGTGAAATAGTATTCAAGGGCGAACTTCATAATGTGGAACCCAATGTACTTAATAACAAAACATAAAATAAATCAATCAAGTGAATTACATTAATGTACAATTAAAATGGAAATATATAATTTTTAATAAATACATTAATCCTTAAAATATAGTTTTAATAAATATTTGAAATAATTAAAATTATTATGTAAATTATTATAGCTCTTGTAAAACTATAAATATCAACATTTAATAATAATAATTTCATTTGTAATAATTTCAAAAAGTATAATAAAAACTTTAGACAAACTTATAATATGGCCACAATATATTTAATCAGTATTTTACATAGAACTTTAATATACTCAAAATATATACATAATGTAACCAGGATATGGAGACTATTTAATGCTAATAATAATCTCTCAATATACATGTAATATGGCCATTCATATACATCCAAAATATACATTTGTAAATTTTAATATATCTAACTACACCCTTTAAAATACACAAAATACACCTTTGTATATTCATAAGGTTGCAACAAAATTAGTCACATTTATAACTAATGGGATGTAAGTTTTGTTTCTCAGATGAAAACCATGATAGTTACAAACTAGTTGCAATTACATTGCAAATATGACCAACACAAGAAATAGTTGCAAAAATGTTCAAAGGCAATCACAAATGAATAATAGTTATATGTAGTCACAAATATAGTGGTTAGATTTTGGCTAATTTCTATTAATAACAATAGATGTATGTGCAAATCAACAAAAAACTTGCAACTAGGCATCCATATCAAAATAAATAAATAACATTAAGGTTTTAACCACCATTTGATAAATAAAATCAAAATATAATTGATGTAGTTGTGTAATATATTGGTGTAAATGGCATGCTCAAGTCACTTAATATACATGTCACCCATTAGTTACATAACTAGGCCCAAATTTCTATTGTCTATGTTAGTCCAAATTTCTATTAGCTGAAGGTCCAAGGTCATACCTTAATCTATTTTTTTAATTGATACCTTCTTTGGTGACTAATGGCTTTCATTGCACACAAGGGATTTCCCTTGAGTCTTTCCCTTTATTTTCAATTTTTTTCTTGAAGATTGTAATTCATATATTTCTATTGGACTTTGAATTCGAGTCTTCAACATCACTTGTTCCTTTGATTTCTCCCCACCACTTTTTCTCCCTTACCAAATTTCCCATCACTTTTTTTAATATCAACTACTTCCAAATTGTGTGGGCTATCAACACCTTTGTCCTTCTCATGAAATCCATTAGCCTTCCCAAAGCCACATTAGCCTTTTCACAAGGTTTAGCAACCTTAGTAGTACCACTTGCCATGGGCCTTAAAAAGTGCTCAAATTCCTTGCCATATATGTGTTTTGTGCCAACTAAACCCACACCTTCAAAACCCTTAATTCTTTCCTTTTGACTCACTTCAAATTTTTGACTCACTTCCTTTTAATTACTATTTGTGCCTTTTAATTCCCTCCCTTTCGCATCCCTTCCTTTTGATTCCCTTCTTTATAACTCCTTTCCTTTTGACTCCCTTCTTTTTAAATCACTTCCTTGAAGTTCTTTCTAACTCCCATCTTTCATAACAGTGGTAGTTTTGTTCAATAGAAGAGGTTTTTCTTAGACTTTAACCTCCCCTTCATTGTTATCAATTGTCTTGTCATCACCTTCCTTGTTAAAAAACATCTATAATCGCTTCATCCTTAACCTCAACATTAGAATTCTTGCTCAAATCATGATCATTTGAAGTTGAACTTTTAGCTTTAGTTTTGTTATTACCTTTATAGGGAGAAACACCAAGTTGACTAGAGTTTATCAATATTGGGTTCAAAGTAGACCTAGAAGACTTTTCGATATAGCTGGAACTCCATTTTTTGGTTTGTGTGACTCAACAAATGCATGTCTTGGTGATGTCATGATAAGTGGAACATGGTGCAATCATGCTAATAGGAGCCAAAAAAATTGTAACCATTACTTTAATTTTGTTTTTTACACCAATTTTTTTTTAAAAGAATGTTAACTTGAAAATAAGTTAATATATTTTCACATCATCAAATATAATGTCTTATTCTATAAATGTCCAAAATATGAAATTATTTCATTAAATTTGGACCTTCAAAAGTAATGTAAAAGGATTTGTAACCACTACTTTTAAGTAGTAAAAAGACTTGTAAATGGACTTGGAAAACTTTGAAAATGACATATTCATGAGCAAAGTTTTAACACAAACCTTTTAAAAATAATACAAAGAAATTTATTAAGACTTTTTTCGAAAATATTTTAAAAATAGTCCCCAAAAAGTAGTCACCTAAGGGGGTGCTAGTGGGTTTGATTAACCCATTTGCACCCAACAATATGTTAAACTATTCACTTGAGGTGAAGAGAGGTGACAATTCGAAGAGAATATGGCAATTGGATTAAATCATGGTAAAATATACACAATTTATTTAGTAATGTAAGCAACAAAATACTAAGGTCCCTAAATAAAAGGACTAATAAATAAATGATTTTATGGGGATAAAATATTTTTTAAGTACATTTTTTCTTAACTCTTGTTTGCATGGACTTCAAAAACTAAATTATTATAATCATGTTTTTTTTTAAACAACTTGCAAGTATTTGAATTGGACCTAAAATTTGTGGCAGTTTGAAAAATAAAGTTCAAATACTTCAAATTTTTTACAAGTATTTGGTTTTTTTTCAAGGTGCACCTCAATATTGACATGGTGAACATTCTAATATAATGTTTTTGGTTAATCGAGTTTGTTTTCCTAACTAAAATCATCACCAACCCCTAAAAAATGACGTAATTGTTGGGGATACTTTTGGGGTATTTTTTCAAGTCCAAATGATATGACACAAATTGTTTTTAAAAGCTAGAGGGAGGTTAGAGATGCACAGGAAAAAAACTAAAAGTTTCATTTGTTTTGAAATGTTAAAGGAAGGTTAGAAGTTTAAAAGAATATTTTTTTATGTTTTCAAGTAGAAAACAAAGTAACAAATATTTGCAAAATATCTTGCTTGCACCCAGTTGGGTTTGTGGCCCTCCCACTTTGCTAATTTCCTTGACATTGACAATGGTGGTGCATGCAAAAGATGGAGGATTGAAAACCTCCTATGATGACCTAATGCATAAACAAAATTCCAAATTTTTGTTCAATGTACCCACTCATTTGGTGGCCTTGCCACAATTAGCTTGTATGTACCTTGAAAATATCACTTGCACATATTGACCACCATAATAAGCACAAATATTTTTTAAATTCAGCTACAAAAAAATGTTTCCCAAATTCACATTCCTCAAAAAGAAAAAAGAAAACACATATATGTTCAAGGTTTCTTGATGTTATTCCATGCATAATAGGTAACATATAAGAGAAAAACTTATTATGTAGACAACAATTCAAATAAAATGCAACAACACAACATAACAAATGAAATGCACAATTGATACATAACTAAAAAACATACAACATGTGCATGTTATGATAAAATTGTTCAAACATACAATAGACTCCAATATTGACATCACTAATTACATAGAATACATAAATTACATAGGTTATGATTATATACCATGTTCCATAAACATTATACTATCTATAATTATTTTTGCAATATGTATACATTCAATACCACATACATTGAACAAACAACACATAGTATAAATGCATTCCATATTATATATTATATTTGAAAAAAAATCACTAATACAATAAGTCTAATATAATGTGGGAACAAATAACATAACTTTAAAGTACATACAAAGGTAATATAAAAATATCACTTGCAAATGCTATTGCAATAGCTACATACATGGATACCCCATACATAAACTACATCACAACATAAAATATATGTGTTCTATTATGGAAGAACATACAATATATGACAACTTATGAATTATGGGGAATACATTTTAGTCTAAACATTCACTTGCACCCCTGCACATCATTATAATCTCAACAAAATCATTGTAACACTTGGTAGTTGGGTGCATTCACGATTATGGTACCATGACATGAACCATGACACCCATTTGTCATGAGTCCTAAAGCAAGGACTTAGCAAAATGAATGTTCTAAAATGCTAACAATGAAAGGGGGATATGTTATAATGAATGATTCAAATCAATTGAACAAATTTTTAATGTCTTATTCAAGTATAAACCAAAAAAGGAATGTAGGACTATTTTGACATTCCAAAATGACATACTTTCATTTGGAGAACCAAAACCCTATCAAAAAAAATAAATAATGTCCTATTTTTCACACCCATGTTTCCTATACTTTTTTCCAAACCTTGGGAATGTAAATTTGTAACTAACAAACGTAATTGGATTGTCCTTATCAATGTATCCATTTTATGAAAAAATCCAAGATTCTAACATCAATTCCATAAAATTTGGTGATTTATCATACTAAAAATTTGTGCCATTATATATAACATACTTTATTATATTTGTGGTCGAAATATGGAGCAATTTGAACAAACATTACTAGTCCTATTGAGTTATTTTTTATAAAATTGTGTAGTGGCTAAACACGGGCTGATCCTAAACCATCTTTTAAGACACTTGAGGACACGTTTTTATCATTCAAATCACAAAAAAATTCCACCATTTAGTCAAGAAGTATGTGAGTATTTAATGAAAAAATAAATCTACCAAATAAATTATTTCATAAATGTAATGGTCATTCAAAGTAATGTTTTGAGAAAGATTTTGGGGTGAAACATTCCTTTTGTGTACCCTAGCCATGAATGTACTTAGTTGTGCGTAATCCAACCTTTCAATACAAATTTCACAAGTATAACTAATGTTTGATAGTTATAATCCATGCAAAAGTATTTCAACATTAACTCAAGTGAAAAAAATGCAAGCAAATTGATGAACTTACCGATGGTGGGGAGGTGAGCTACGGCAATAATTCACCTTTGTTGTGCAATCATAAAACATGCAAGCTCACAATCCATATCTATGTACTTATCATGTAGTTGAATGTCAAATTCTGCAAACCCAAAGCTCATGTACCAATCTAGGTGTACAAGATCTTCACACAAGGGATTTTTACAATGAATTTTTTTCTTGAACCATATGTTGGCACACCATGGGTGGTATAGGTGGCAACAACTATAGACAATAATATTATGGAATGGAAATGGGCAAACACAAAATGTACAAGTTACACTTAAAGCCTCCGAGCCATAATCAAATGTCACCTTTTGAACATTGCACATAGGATGAAGCTAATTTGTTAACCCTTTGTCCCTTTTTTTAGAAGTAGCATTTGAGAGTTTAATGCATCAAAATGCATGTCTCTAAACAAAGTTCTCTATTTGACCCTCATCAATGTTGAGCTTAGAAAATAGACCTTCATAATCCACTTTTGTATTGTTCATCATGGACACATAACATTCATATGTCATCTTTTGCATTCAATACCCACTATGATCAAGATCTTGTTTAAGCTTTGCAAGCATATCTTGCAACTTCTTATATGCTTTAACAACAATGGATTAAATGGAATCCAAAACCATTTCTACATTCCCAACTTTAGATGCCAAATCCTCTTCCTCAATTTTCAATTTAACAATTTCAAGCCTACAAGATTCTAGTCTTGTTCAAACAATACCGATCAAGTCAACCACTTCTAATTTTATTTTTTCTACCCAAGGGTTACTTTTTACTAATTGTTGCTGCAACATTTATTTCAAGCTCAAGAACTATTTTTTTTTTTTAATTTCTCTTATTTCATCAATTTCGCAATAACTTTTTATTTTCAATTGAGTTACAATCTTAGGTCCAAGCAATGATCCCTTCTTCTCAAGACATTTCTCCATCCAAGAAAGCCATAAAATTATTTTTTAATTTCATGACGAAATCCAACCTAGTTCACTAACTTCCCTTTCACAACATGTAGTATTATAACCCTTGGACACTCCTCTACCAATTTGCTTATTCTTAGGGACATCATCCTTACCATAAATAATTGGATAGATGTATCTAATTTTATCTAATATTATAAGATCATGACAATCAACAAAGGAGTTAAACCACTCCTTCCCCTAGTTACCTTGAAAACCTTTCTCAAGTTTACTTCAACAAAATCTTTGCCCTTATCCTATGGGGGTTGATACCACCAAATGGCAACCTAAACTTTTCTTTAAATTCATGGAAGCCAATTGTAGGAGGAGGCTAGTTTTTGAAAAGCTTGCCAATTTTGACCTCCAAGTCTTCCAAGGATTTTTCTTCCACTATTTGCATTATTTCTATTTCATCATCATTAACAATTTGCTCTTTACTAGGTTTGTCCTTCATGATGAATCTTTCTACTTCATACAAATCCCACATGAGCAACCTAACTCAAAATTAATGTATGAAAAATTATTTCAACCATCACAACTCCCATTCACTATATCACATAATCATAATCCAACTTAGAAATATCAAAACCACAATCTTGAAAGAGCAACCATAATAAATGTGAGGAGTTGTGGAAGAGTTCATCAACATTTTAAAAATCCAATAAAAACATTTTTATCAAGCTTAAAACTTTTAATTAATGTTGGTACCCACAATGTCCTTTCTACAACCCAAGAAAACAAGTGTCCAAGGAATTTACCTATATAAAGTTAGTTGTAAACCTTTGAACAAATGTTGAAAAGAAAGCAACACTTTACAGTAGATCTAGATGATGAAAAAATAACTAGGGAACATTACATCGTAGGAAAAATAAACCCCTAGGGTGGGCAAAAAAATCACAAAGAGCTTGCCTTTAAAGAAGTGTAACAATGCAACTCAAAACTTTAGAACTTGGATTCAAGCCCATGTAAGGAAAACAAAAGAACCTAAAACTAAGAGGCTCAAAGGTGGGTGTAGCAATGGAGGTTGGGGGACCAAATATAAAAAATAAATACTTATAAAACTTACCTACAAATAATTGCAAAGTGTTGTGCTAGTTTCAATGATTGTGGAGGTGTTGTTTGCAAGTCTCAACTTCATTAAACAACACCAACACAACAACTTCCTATGACTTTGCAACAATAGTTTACAAGATGCCTTTGCAATAATAACAACATTTCATTTTGCAAGTCACTAGAAGAAATTTGCATATTTTCGACTACAATTTACAATTAATTTTTAAATGCAAACGAGATTTGCAACTAAAATGACTTGTAGTTGTCTTGGATAAGTTGCATAAGACATTAGTTACAAATGATGACGTTATGATGATGTCATCAAATAGACAATGGATGAAGTATGTATTTGATTTGATTGTATTTTTCATTTGTTGATCATATAACACATGCAAGTATAATGCAACTAATGACCAATTTATATTGACCAATGTCATGTTGCCACATAGCATATTCAAAGAATATTAAATAAATCAAATTTATTACCAAAATTCTTATTTCAACGTTTTTTAAGGTCTTTGATTTATACACATGGACAAACAATTTTGTGCCACATGGCAACATTTATGATTTTTGAAACATTTAAAATAAAAATAGGTGGGTAGGTAAAAAAGTCTAAAATAGGTAAATAGGTAGGCTTAGGTAGGTAGGTAAATAAGTTTAAGGACATTTTTTAATTTGTTTTATTTTATTTTGGATTTAACCAAATTAGGGTTAAACTTCTTTAATTGGCTCATCCCATTTGGCAAATCTTGTGTATTTTAATGTATACAATGCATCTATTTATATATTTGACACACTTGAAAGGGAAGCCAAACAACATGGGATAAAATATCTAGTTGCAACTAGGTTGTGAATAGAATTTTATCCCACGTTGTTTGACTTTTCTTTCAAGTGTGTCAATTCCATAAATAATAACTCATTCATTAACTAATTAATAATATCCATCAATAATTAATATTAATAAATTTATTAATATGAATGTTCAGTATCAATTAATAGTTATTTATTAACTAATAGAATATTATAATTAATAATTAATAATTAATAATTAATATTAATAATTAATATTAATAAATATAATTTATTTAAAAAATAATATCAATCGATTAATAACTAGTTTTAGATTATTAAATAATATTTAATCTTAATGACTAAATAATTAGTTAATAACTATTTTTAGTTTATTAAGTAACATTTAATCATAATGACTAATTAATTAATTATTAAGTATAATTAAATCTTGATGATTAACTAAGTTATTTAATATGTAATATCAATCAATTAATATTCTTTTAGTTTATTAGTATTTAATATTACTAACTAAAAAATAATAATAATCATAATTATTGATTAGAAATAATTGACTACTAAACTCTACCTTGTTATTAATTGATTATTATTAAGTTCATAATTGGTTAATATAAAAAATTAAAATTCTAAATAATTTAAAATTCTGAATTATGTAATAATTAATTTTTATTTAATGAAAAAATAATAATAAATAATTATAATCTATTGATGATTAAATATAAAGCAATGAATAATTAAATCTAGTTTATTAACTCATATTTAGTTTTAAAGATGGAATATATTAAAATTAATTTAATACTGAATTTGACTAATATTTAATTCCGAATTTTTAAATATTAATTAGTCATTACTATTTATCAGCTAATAATAACTAGTTAAAATTAATTAAATAATTATTCAGCATTAATTAATTACATCATAATTATTGATAAGAAAAAAATTACAAATTTTACACCTTTAATATACCCTTGATGTATTTTTCACAAAAAATTTATATTAAACCCAATAGATATGTTGATAACATTCATAACAAATATTTATTATAGTATAAGTAGAGTTTTTTATTGTAGAACCCCAAATATGTATGTTTATCATAATATACATTGTATATCAATTTGCAATTAAATTTGGGTTACACATGCAACTAATGGGCATTGGAACTTATTCGTGGATGAATATAATCTTAAAAGCATTCACATAGGAGGATGAAAAGGATAATAGTTGCACATTAATCGTAGTATAGTCACAAATCCTCCCCAAATTTGATGAAGTTGGTAAGTAGTTGCAAAAGTAGTCACGACACATAATCGTATGTAGTCACAAATTAGATGATTGCATATCCCCATATTCTTCTAGTGAGTTCAAACAAAACCCACAATTTTCACACTTTGTGATTCAAAATTGTGAACCTGGAAAATTTGACCCACAACTAGATCCTACCTGCAATTGCTTTCCCACTACCAAATCTACAACACTTAATGAACATAATACAATACATATTGATTGACACAATATTTAATAACCTACTCCTTCCAAAAATAACCTTTTGTACATGAATGTAGGACTCTACTTTACTTTTTTTTTAATTCTCTCAAAATGGAAATGTGTACAAAATATATTTTACACACATGCCATGAAAGTGCCCAAGTTGGCCCCCTAAAATGTTTTTTCACCTATTCATGCATCCTAAACAACAAGTTTCATATATGAATTTCAAAATAGTCCAATAATTGATGTTATGATTCTTAATAATTTAGTTTTCATTAGATAATACATTAAAACTGTCAATTCATTTTCATTTGATGCATGTCAATTATAGGTTATTCTTAATGATGTTTTTTTTTTTTTTTTTGTTAACATTAAAA
>Ga0116230_10007681_pt1 | contig 10652 bp, 7 predicted proteins | sample S1TSphfallax_3_FD_88678 | JGI IMG/M metagenome (GOLD analysis project Ga0116230, IMG submission 88678) | Host-associated microbial communities from peat moss isolated from Minnesota, USA - S1T2_Fd - Sphagnum fallax MG | ecosystem: Host-associated > Plants > Peat moss > Unclassified | place: USA...
AAAATTCAAGAACCTTTGGGCCTGGTTCAAAACTGAATCTGGTTCCATATAGACATTACACACTTCTTTATGCTAGATATTGTATATATAAAAAGCTTTGTATCAAATTAAAAAAGGGTTCATGTAGGTATAGAGTTCAGCAACTAATAAAACTTAATATTCAACTCTGAAGTTGACTTCACCTGTCAAGTTTAAAAAAAAATCAAGTTGCCTACTTAAAGAACGGGCCCTTATTTTGTAAAATGTTTTTCATGATTCTAGTTTCAAATCCAGATCTAGAAAAATACTAGTTCTAATGTTTAGTTCTTTTGCCAGCACCAACAATAGATGTGAGTGGCACCAACAAAAGGATGTGAGCTCCAGTTCAGGTGACAAAAACCTGACCTTGAACTCTCAGTTTTAAGAATGAAAACAAAATACCCTCACAATACTGGAAGAGGCCATTGGTTATTATGAGGGTGGTTCTTAAGATTCATAATCACTGTTCTAAAAAACATCAAAGCCTTGATTCTGATATGTAATCACAGTTCTTGTAATTTTGGGAAAAAAAAAAGAGCCAGAAATCCATCAGTTGATTACTGGCTTGTCCCTCTTCCATGAAAACTGCAGGTTCTTGAAATAACTGGGATGGATAGTTCTTTGATTCTGATTTTTCCTCAAAGAACCAGCATGATGATTCACTGACTCTGAAATATTTTGAAAAATGGAACCCATAGTTCTTTGAAAATTCAAATAACAGCATAACACTGATTTTTTTGCCATGTTACCAATGTAGATGGTTCTCCCAAGGCTGTTTGAACTTTGCACAAAGAGCAGAGCCACAACCTGATGAGCTGCTTTTTTGAGGAAGCACCATTGAAAAGAAGTGGAAAAAATAGAGGAAGAAAGGAGTTTGATGTCATGGACTATTACAACCATTAACCCCTAATAAGTGCCATATGGGGATAACCCACCTGTCAAGCACTTGCGGAAATTTCCTAAGTGTAATTGGATGGCACCTTACAGTTGTCAATGTTTCTCCTAGAAAATAGAAAGGAACCTACACCCACTACTGTAGGTGTAAGCTCCCTAAACAGTGTGCACAAGATCCTTCCCACGAGTAAGGCCCATGGGTGGATGGGTGGGGGACATTCCCAAAACAGGGGGCTGGACTCGACTATCACCTTATCCTAGGCGGCTTATTTTATTATGCCCCCTCATTGGGGATTTACCCTACACTGAGTGCTGACATGTAGAATAAAAAAAAAGTGAGCTTTTATTTTATGAACTAATAATGTCAAGTGTGAAATGAAACACATATTGCAGCGAGAACCAAGTGACCTAACTTTACTTGCTTCTGAATCTGGGAATGTACAACACCCGGTTGTTTGGCCGCTGGGCATATTGGCATGTGCAGAGTGGGAGACACAAAATGTCAGATTTGTATACCAAAGAGCATCCCTCAATGATAAAGTTCTACAGTACTTATTGAACTCAGGTGTGAGTTAGATTTCACGAAATGGGTCTGTTTGTAATGAGGCCTGACTAATGGCCGACATCACAGCAGGGGCTCTTCTTCTCATGTGAGTGAAACGTGTCTAGTGAATTGCATAATATTTTCCTTGTCATATCAATGAGCGAATTGTTTACTGAATTACGTCTGTATTTCCTTATGGTATCAATGAGTGAAATGTTTACTGAATTTCGCCCATATTTCATTATAATAATTATTAATGAGTGAAATGTTCAAAGAATTGCGCCCGCATTTTTTTTCAGTATCATTGCCACCCATTTGTCAGTTTTGCTGCTGCTACACACCTCCAACCTTACCTCCAACTTTCTTTTCTTGTCTAGCTACTTCTTACACCTTTGTGTATGGTGCTGCATGTGAGGCGCCATGCTCTCTGTATTGTATTTGCTCTGTTATGCCCAGGTTTACATTGCACCCACTTCAAAACAATTAAGGTTAAATTGAGTGAGAGAGGAAATGAGGACAAAACACAAAAAGAGAAAGAAGGACTATAAGGTTTTTTTTCTTCCCAAAAGTTTTGTGAGAATTTTCAATATTTACACTAATTTTTTTTATTTTCCATTTTTTTGCCTCTGCAATGAGAAAATTCACCCAAAAAATGCTGACTATAAGGTCTACTATTACAAGGTTTCACCATGAGACCACATTCGCCCTTGAAAGGTTGAATCAACTTGATGTGGGTTGATGGATGATTTCCAGGAGGAGAAAATTTTGAGGTACAGGCCAAAGATTCTGCGTCCACAGAGTGGATCTCAATGGAAATGTTTATGCACTATATATGTTTACCTCATGTATTGCCATATTATTTTAAAATATTTTCAGCATACATTATGAGATTATTTATATTGTTGACATGAATGAAAGAAAGAATCATTTTTCATTCATTTTGATGCACACCATTCATTTACATTTCTTAGTTCTTGTTTGCATGTCCCTTAACATGAATTTTTTATTCTTATGTATTGTATGACATGCCTCATGAGACTTGGACTTGCTTGCCATTATTAAGTTCTGAATTTTTTACATTTCATGCAATAACAATTATTTTTTGACAATTTGAAAAATAGTTTGATTAGTGCCAAATCCATTATGGTACTACAGTATGTGTTACAATATCCTAAGTTTGGGTTCCCTCAAATAATGCATTAAGAGGAGCTCTGAGGGTTGAAGTGAATCTCTGCCATTGGAGCCTGATTTTAGACCTTGGGGAACCCTGGATCTTTAGGGGTTAAGATAACAACAGGAGAAAAAAATGCTATTCACTTTGATGGAGTATGCAAAAAAGCTTAATCTCTACAAGTAAGTTTAAGATTTGATGGAGTACATTGCATCTTATAATCGAATACAAAAACACTAACCATGGTTGGAACATATGAATGAGTCAAACATGTTTATTGACATGTGGTTTCCGATGGGTTTCTTCTTGGTACTGTGTGTTGTGAAGGATAGGTCATGTAGGTAGGATAACACATGGTTATTATATGAGTAGATGTATGTAGATGGTTAGTACATAGGGGGCTAGTGTGTTGTTAGTAGAAAACAGAAATTCAGCTAACCACAGTGGTTAGTTAGGAAACTGGAAGCCAATGGAAAAGTATTTCTTGTCTGTCACCCCCTATCCACTCCTCATGGTGTGCTGGTGGCTGGTCATGTGTGTTTTGAACAATTTCGAGTTATTTGTTGATTGGCTCATAGTTGCAATTTTAATCAATATGGTTGGCCATTACTATTTTGAAAACTTGAAGGGGCCTCTCCACCCTAAAAAATTCAATAATTCAGAAATTAAGCACAAAATGAAATAAGAAAATGTCAGCAGATGAACACACAAGTTATTCACAATGCAAAGGAAATTAGCACATTATATAGTGGTCCAAGATGTTTGTTGTTTGCCTGTGCACAGCAAAATTATCGTTGGGCAACTTACCTTTCTACCCCACATGGATATTAGTAAAAAGTATATATGGACTTGGAGAAGTCTAGAAATCTATGGACATCAACTACCAAAACTACGCCATTGGGAGTTGGAGTGACCAAAGATGAAGCTATTAGTACAAGCTAGAGACAATCATAAGACAATTGGGAGAATTTTGTCTGGATGGCAACCATCTCTGGATCCAATTCCAGTTTAATGCAGATAGAACCTGACCTGGTCTTAAACCGGACTTGGCAATCTGTTTCATAACATTGGTCAGCCGCCTGCTTGCTGATAAGTATTCTAATAATGTGACATGGCTGTGGCTGGTCGCAAGCATAAATAACTTATAGTATGGGTGGGGTTAGGCAACCTGTAATATCTCAAACCTGCAGATGTGGACCCTCTTTTAGCCAGCCCTCATGTGCTTTTGTCTAAAGTTTTCTTTAGTCTGTCCATCTTTTTAACAAAGTGCCAAAAAGTTTAGACAATTGGAGCTTTGGCTTTTTCAGTAGGAGAGTATAAGAATTTATTCCAAGTCACACTCCTCATGGCAAAAATGGGCTACTAAGAAACCAAATATTTGTGTGATGTGGGTCATAGTCATCCACATGCATGCACTATGTTGTTTGTAGTAGTCCAAATGCATGGCAATGTGGGTTGTGGTGGTCCACTCCCTACTCAACTCTTGAGGATTTGATGCTGATTCCGAGAAAGGTGTTTCCACAAGGGGTGAAAATTTTGGGTGCAAAGGCTTTATATTTGGATCTGATAACTTTTTGCATGGCATTGAGAAATTTCATTTCACAACTTTTCCCTGGAGACCCCTACAACACAGACAACTGATATTTGGGGAAAATTAATAAGTTTTTTTTTTATTGATAGTAAATTTTGTTGAAATGGGTCCAAGGTCAAAAGGTCGTGCATGATATAACATACTTTACCATATAACATACGTGATTTCAGATCACAAGACTAAGGGCAAATCCCCAAGTCTACCCAACAAATCAAATTGTACCACATTTGGAACCAAAGCTCAAAACTGAACCGAATGTGTTGTTAGTTATCCTCTCAATCCACGAAGAGGAAAGCATCAACAGGAACTCAGGTTTCAAGCTATATTACTGTTAATGGAGCCTTGCCCTTTTTCACCATACAAGAAAGGAATTACAATGCTCTTGTTTATATTTATACTTAATCGTATGGCCTAATGCCTTGCTCCCTCAAGGAGAAGGCTCTACCTTGCCATGTCATGAACATATAATGAACACATTTTTCACTTTTGTGGATTATAATTCACATGAATGTCAGATACAATGTATTTTTGCAGGTCCACCTAGAATTCTGGACTAAATACCCATTTATGGGGACTAATGTGATATGTGCCCTTGGTTGAAGTGTGAGCTCATTAAACAACTTTTTTCTTTTGTCAAATGATTCTAAAAATTCAATATATCTTGCATTATGTCTAAAATCAGAAAACCACCTCCAAGAAATCCCCCTCATAAAGGGCTTTCCGACAATATCAAGATTGTAACCCAATTTATCTAAGTATTTAATTTTGATTTTGTTAATTTTTTTTCAAAATTATTCAATGTTCAATAACTCTCACACCATAGGTCTAAAGTCTAAACATTACAAAACCACCTTGATGCACCCTACTCACGGAGAGCTTTTCAGTGATACCAAGTGCGTGACAGGGAACTGTGTTTTGGGAGATCTCAGCATGAGAAACAAAAGAAACAAACTACGTTCTTTAATAGATCAATATACCTCCCACAGTTCATTTGTGATGGGACAAATTTGCCCAACAAGCTGCCCAGACTGTAATGAGGGTAGAGAAAAGTCTTATGGTGGTATTGGTATTAATTCCCCCCAAATTAACAAGTCCTATGTCTCTAGATTTATGGCGAATGTCTGTGTGAATGACCTATTTCTGCTTGAATTTTGATTCTTTCTTGAAATAATTGAATAAATTTCAGTTTAATAATCAAAAGAAAAAATATTTCTGATAAGAAAAGGAAGATTCACATTAAGAAAATTAATGAGGAATTGACCAAGTCTTTACTTTATTATCAAATTAACATATTTTGTAAAATCAGTAAAATCTTGGTTAACTCTTGCTTCAAAATTAAGAAAAATAATACTTCTTTATTATCAAAAGGAGCATTAACCGTAGGTTCCCATGCAATATTATGGCTGTCAGAACTCAAGAGCACACAAGAGCAGGCAATTAACTCTTAAAATCCCCAAAAAATCAAACCCATAAATAAATTGTTAAGGATTTTATATAAATGTGTGGTTGGGCATTGAACAGGCCACTACTAAGGAAGGTAGTTTGTTTGTTTTGTTTTGAGGTCTCCCACCCAAACCAAATTCCCATTTTTCACACTCTACATACCATGGGAAAGCCCTTGATGAGCACGGGTGCAGGAGGTGATTTCAGAATGTTTAGACACACAATGCAAGAGTTGTTGAAGAATTTTTTTCATTGAAAATTCAATAAAATCAAAACAAAAAAATTCAAAGCAATTGGGGCACACTCTTCTCTTGGTAGTGTTTTATCTTTTCAATTTTGTGATGTAGTTGAGGTGGCAATCTTCCATAACCTGATTTGGCCAAATTTGGCTATTAAAATATTAAAGGAAAAAATTCTTATATGTTTTTGGCTACTTACTTGAACCATGTATAGAAAGACAATTCTCAAATATCTTTTTTTTTTTTTCCTAATTTTGAAATTTGCTGTCAAAAAATCATTGAATTTACAACAATGCCCAATTTTGCACAGAAAAAAAGGCTAACTCTTGATACCATTAGCAAGCCCTTGGTGAGTAGGTTTTATGGAGGTGATTTTGCAAATTTTAGGTTTAAGGTGCAGGAGAAATAGAATTTTGAGTAATTTCTGTCATTGGAACATCAATGAAGTTTGAGTGTGAGAAAGACAACAATCTCATCCTCTTTCTCTGCACTCATGCTTCCTCGTTTTAAAAAGTTGGGTTATACAGAACATAATATAGCGCTGTAAAATCAATTAAAATTTAATTTTGCAAATTATACTTCCAATGAAAATGCATATAATAGCCAAAAAAAATTAATAAATTTTTCTTGTTTTTTCAACAAAAAGAATTGGAAATGTTTGTTTTTCTAGTGTAGATTCCATTACTTTTACTAAAATTTGGGGGAAGTTTTCACATCCCAAAATTGAAAAAACCCATGATAATAGAACAATAAATTTGATATTGCAATCAAAATCCACAAATAAATGACCTTTTTCTGGTCAATATTTGTTTGACTATTGAAAATTGTGAAATGCAAAAAATAAAATCACTTGTGTAGCCAAGTTAGGGTCGCAGCTTTGGATGCTATTGGGAGTTTATGAACTCCAAGGTTATGCATTATAAGTTAAGGATCTTTGGATCTTGGGATGATTGGCCTCCTACCATAACAATATTGCAAGGATGTATGCAGCCCACATTTGAAAGGAGGTAAGCAACACCTACTCTGAATGGAAGATGCTCTTAGTCACCAAGCTAGCATCCAAGATTTCATTCATTAACCCAAGGATACACACTCAATGTATCACATTGTCATCCACCATCCTCATGGATTTGAAACAACTTCTGGGATGATAGATGGATGTCAAACTTTCATTTTTGGATGGGATCCCAAGTATCCAATTTGACCTTAAAACTTGGCTGCTTGTTTCAATTTACTTGATTGAAACCTATTTTGCACATTTGCTTACTTTGAAGTATTAGGGATTTAAATCGCTAGTTCACATTGATCTTATCAATTGCAAGTTATCTGTGTTTGGATTGAAGTGTTTTCACTTTGAAGTTTATGTTGGGTTGTTATTCCCATGTTGATTAACTACAACCACTATTGAACATAAATTAGCAGTATTATGCTAGCATGAAAATGAATCAATTAATGTTGAAAGTGATACAGGTAAAATACATAATTCTAAAATTTAAATGTATGAAACTTAGATCAATTTTGATTGAAATTCAATAAAGTCAATAGAAGCACTAATCTTATAATTGATGTGAAGAATTGAGGTCAGGGGCACTATGGTGGGTGGGGTTTTAGGTTTTAGAACTATGTTATGGAACCCATCCCTTCTTTTTCCCCTAGAAACTAAACATGTACCCAAAAGAGTGTTTGAGAAGGGAAACACATTTTCCTCCAATACCAATGCAAAATTCTTTGGCATGTTTTCTTTTCCCTTCTTAAGCTTCTTGGTAGAACAAAGAATACAGGGAAAGCAAGTAGTTTTTTTCACAAGTGAATAAAAACAAATAGCCCTATGGGTGAAGGAATAGAGAACTTAAGAAACTTTGAGGTGCACATAAGGTATTTTTATTTTATTTTATTTTTAACGTACGTTAAAAGTTTCAATTGATTTCTTTAACTTATAGCAAATGGTTATTTCACAAGTGAATTCTTTATATTAAAAAAGCACTAGTGAGGTCAAGGAATCAGGGTTTTAAAATTAAAATTAAAATTTTCTGATATTCAAAATCTGGCAATTTTTTTATTATTTAAAAGGAGCAAATTAGTCGAATTTAACCCAGAAAAATATACCAAAAAGATTCCTTTTTTTTGGGGTCAAGAAATGACAAAATTTGTCAAGAAAAAATCACTTCAAGGAATAGACAAATAGACAAACAACTTATAAACTTAGGAATAGAGAATTTATGAACTTTGAGGTACATCTAAACTGGAAAGGGGTGGATGTTTTATCTTATTTTATATATTCATTAAAAATTTCGATTGATTTCTTTGAGTTTCATTGGTGCTAACATAATTGAGGTGATGATTTTAAGTTTGCAAACAGAGATCTGGATTATCTCCTGGATGGATATCATCTCTTGGAGTCTCACATTTCAGAGCTCACTAAATCGAGGTGACAAGTTTATTTTGCAGACCGGCGTCTCGATTATCACCACCAGTGGTGCTAACTTAATCGAGGTGACAATCTTATTTCCGGGAAGACATCTGGATTATCACCTGTATTTATCCTCCTCATATCTTTGGGTTTCACTGTTTCACAGCTCACTAAATCGAGGTGACGATTTTATTGTACTTACAGACATCTGGATAATCACCTGGATGCATCCTCCTCATTTCTTGGAGTTTCACTGTTTTAAAGCTAACTAAATCGAGGTGCCTATTTTATTGTACAGACTACAGACATCCGGCTTGTCACCTGGATGGATCCCGGTTCCCCTCCAAGAGACATGGCTTTGCCACCACCCACAATGAGGTAGAAAACTCCTCACCTCGAAAGCCGTCCTCTTTGTCACCTGAAAATAAACCCTTCCAAATCCTTCCAAACCAAGCCTGGTCCTCTTCGTCACCTTCCAAATAAAGCCTTCCAAACAGGGTTTTTTGTTTTTTCAAATTCCTCAAGTAGGTCCAGTGGCCCTGTGGCACTGGCCAGGATCCTCAGCATTAATTAGCATTACATGGCCACGGTCCTAGGTGGGCTGTAGCATTTTTACAAAAGTGCTGCTACAAGTGGCGACCTAGGAGTTGTGCCTAGATTTAGATGTGGCTAATTTAATTATTTAATTTCGAAGAATGGCGAAAAAATTCCCGAGAAATCACAATTTTTTTGTGGATTTTTTCCATGTTCAATCGCCAAGCTGCGAAATTTCTCCACAAATAGAAACAGTGCAAGTTCCAAACCAAGCAGTCGGACTTCGTCACCTGGAAAGCAAAGCTTCCAAACCCTTCCAAACAGCCCTTTTCGGCTGGCTGTGTATAGCCAAAATGATATATTAAAGATTAAATTTTTTAGAATCATGCGTTTTTACAAAATTCAATAGCCAAAAATAGAAAATTTTAAAAGAAAGCTCACCAGATCACTCACTCCACATGGTTCAAGCAGGTACCCTAAAATATAGAAGAATGTTTTTTAAAAATTGCTTTCATATTGAGCTTGTAGCCAAATCTGGCTAAATCTTCATGTGGATCATTGCCACTTCAGCTATTAAACAAAAAATTGGCCAAAAAAAACTATGCTTCCCATTGATTTTTTTCTGGCGAAAATTCTCCATTTTTCGATTAAGCAATTTGGAAAATTTTGGAAAATTCTGTTTTTCTAGTGTAATTTCGACTGATTCTGCTAAACTGTTTTGGTTAAATTTCCCCAATTTTTGAACATGAAAAAAGAAAAGAAAAGAAAAGAACCCTGTGGTGCTTCCAAGCGAAGCCGTCGTCCTCTTCGTCACCTCGAAAGAAGCCGTCTGTCGTCGTCGAAGTCGTCACCTGAAACAGGGCCCCACAGGGGCTTCTTCGCGTCTCTTTGCCTTCTGCTGCGCGGCGGGTGCTCGGTCTTCTTCTTCTCCGTCTTCTTGTGTGGCGTTTGTGTCCTCCCCGGTCTCTCAACTCCTCGCTCGCTTCCTCGGGCTTGCGCTTAACACTACTCACTACTACTGTCTGTTGCACGGCGATCCAAGAGCTTGCCAAGAACAAAGCTTTGCCAACGGGTGTGTGTGTTCATGACTTCCTGCAACTTTTTTTCTCTCTCTTTCTATTGTCTTCCACAACCTTGAATTTCATAGAAACTGCGCAGAAACAATTTTTCCCCTTTGTTTTCGTTCTTGTTATTTCGGCTAGGTAGGGTTTTTGCAAGCCCTCCCCCCATTCCCCTGGGTCGGTTGCTTGGTTTCAACTCCCGCTGGAAAAGAGCTTCTTCTTCTTTTTCTTCTTCGGGTTGTCCAGATTCTTGCGCATTCCTTTCTCGTCGCATGTTTTATTTTTCCATTCATAATCTCCTCCATCTCTGGCTGTGCGCGGGGTTTCCTTTTGCTTTCTTTTTCTTCGGGAGGGTTGAGGGGGGGGGGGATTCGAACCTTTTGTCGCCGACGAGGAATTGGATTGTGAAACTAGCTAGTTCCTTTGGAGTCTTGTTGGTGAAACTGGCTATTGCGGTTTGCTCGGAAGAGCTTTTGCTGCAACTTTGCTTTGGTTTCGATTTTGTTCTTCATTTTGCCGCTCGACAGAAAGACATTGTTCAGCATACCGTGCGAGGAGCGCTGCTGTAGTTTTTGCACCCAAGGAAATGAGGCCTCTTGTTTGAAGCTTTGCCTTTGAGGTTCCATTGTAGGAGGGGGAGAGAGAGAGAGAGAGAGTGGAGAGAGAGAACTCTTTTCGGGTAAAGCTCGGATTCTTCTTCGTACATGTGGCCGCTTTCTTTGATCGGAGGGAAGTTTCCTCCACCTG
>Ga0116230_10007684_pt1 | contig 10649 bp, 9 predicted proteins | sample S1TSphfallax_3_FD_88678 | JGI IMG/M metagenome (GOLD analysis project Ga0116230, IMG submission 88678) | Host-associated microbial communities from peat moss isolated from Minnesota, USA - S1T2_Fd - Sphagnum fallax MG | ecosystem: Host-associated > Plants > Peat moss > Unclassified | place: USA...
CATCCGCCGCTCCAGGAGTTCTATCCGAACGACAAGGCGATCTACCCGTTCTACAAAGCCGTCGAAGCGACGGGGCTGCCCATCGTGTTTCACACGGGCCACAGCGGCATCGGGACGGGCGCGCGCGGTGGCGGCGGGATCCGCTTGAAGTACGGTGCGCCGATGCCGATCGACGACGTCGCGGTCGACTTTCCCGATCTGACGATCGTCATGGCGCATCCGTCGTTTCCCTGGCAGGACGAAGCGCTTTCCATTTGCACACACAAGCCGAACGTCTACATCGATCTGTCCGGCTGGTCGCCGAAGTATTTTCCGCCGAACCTCATTCAGTATGCGAACACATTGCTCAAAGACAAGGTGCTCTTCGGGTCGGACTATCCGCTCATCACGCCGGATAAATGGCTTGCGGAGTTCGCGAAGCTTCCGATCAAAGATGACGTTCGCGAGAAGATTCTGAGGACGAACGCTTTACGGCTACTTGGCTGCTAGGCCCATCCTTCGACAGGCTCAGGATGACACGGTAGTGGGGCGACGTCTCTAAGAACGAGTACGAGATCGAGCACGAGAACGAAAACGAGATCAAGAACGAGATCGAGAACGAGAACTAGGACGAGATCGAGATCGAGATCGAGATCGAGGCTAGGGAGCGTGAGCGCAGGGTAGGCTTAGCCGCCACTCGAGGGGGTGGCCGAGGTACTCGCCCATCTCGCGGAAGAGCTGCGGGACCGGAACGATCGGCGCGCCGTCGGGCTCGCCGCGCAGTTCCGAGAACGCGCGGTGCAGGTTCGCGACCAGGCGCTCGGGGTGCGCGATCGACGCGAACTCGCCGAGATCGGTCGCGCGGGCGACCTCGAGCGGCGTCTTGCCTGAAGGAAAGGCGTCGGCCGCAACGGCCTGGACGAAGCGCAGGTAGCGTTCGAGCAGATCGAAACACGACGGATCGGAGATCGCCCCGTGGCCGCAGACGATCGTTTCGGCACCGAGCGCGCGTAGCGCGTCGATAACGGCGAAGTAGCCGCGCAAGCACCCGTCCATCACGAGCGGTGTCGCGCCCGAGAAGATGAGATCGCCCGCGAACAGCAGTTTGCGCGCCGGGAACCACACGACGACGTCTTCGAGGGTGTGCGCGTTGCCGAAATGCCGCAGCTCCACCGGTTCGTCGCCGTGAAAGAGTTGCGCGACCGTTGCGAACGTCACGTCGGGCAGCCGCACCGTGACCGGTCCCGTGCCGATCGACGGATCGCGCGAGGGGCCGTCGCCGACGCGGGCCGCTTGGATGCGGCAATGATCGTGCGCGACGATCGTCGCTTGCGGAAAGAGCGAATTCCCGAACGTGTGATCCGGATGATGGTGCGTGTTGACGACGGTGCGCACCGGCCGGCCGCCGGCGACGGATTCCGCGGCATCGCGCAAGCGCTCCGTGCGCGCGGTCGTCATCGCCGTATCGATGAGCGTCGTCCCGGCGGGCGAAGCGATGATCCCGGCGTTGTTCAGTCCCCAACCGCCGTCGGGTTGCAGATACGCGTGGACGCCGCCGCCGAGCGCGACGAGCGAGGGTTCGTTCGCGGGGCCGGCTATTGCCACGCCGGCGATTCTTTCCAGCGTAACACGTACGCTTCGAGTCGCACGAGGCCGGCGTTCGTCGCGACGCCGATCAGCCCGACGAGCAAGACCCCCGCATAGAGATCGGGTGCGCGATACGAGCGCTCCGCGAGATTGAGCCAGTCGCCGAGGCCGCCGGTCGAGGCGAGGATTTCGGCGACGACGGCGAGGATCAGCGCGATCGCGATGCTCACGCGCGCGCCCGCGATGATGTCGGGCAGGGCGCTTGGGATCGCGATGCTGCGCAGCGCGTGCGCGGGGCTGAGCTGGAGCGTCCGGCTCACCTCGTGCAAACGCGGTTCGACCGTTGCGAAGCCGTGCATGCTGCCGAGCAGCACCGGCCAAATCGCGCCGAACACGATCACGGCGACGATCATGAGATCGTTGCGGCCGATCAACAACAACCCGACGGGTGCGATCGCGGAAGCGGGCAGCGGGCGCAGAAACTCGAGCGTCGGCGCGACATACGCGCGGCCGAACGCGGTGAGCCCGACGAGCGCACCGAGCGCGACGCCGAGCGCGCACGCGGCGAACCAACCCAGCAGCAAGTGCGCGATCGTGGCCCGGATCGGCGCCCACAGCTCGCCGCTACCGATGCCGGCGACGAGCGCCGTCCAGATATCGTGCGGTGCCGGCACGATCGCCGGCGACACCAGATGCGCGTCGCACGCGAGCTCGGTGAGCGCGACGACGGCGACGATGAAGGCGAGTCCCGGCAGCACCCTCATGCGTTCGCCCACGCGAAGAGCCGCCGTTCGCCGCCGACCAGCAGCGCGTTGATCGCGAAGCCGACCACGGCGAGCGCGAGCAGATCCGCAAAGGTCTGATCGGGACGCAGCGTGGTCGCCGAGAACGCGATGCCGTAGCCGATGCCGCTCGGGTTCGCGATGATCTCGGTCGTCACGGCGACGACCAGCGCGATCCCGGCGCCGACGCGCAAGCCGACCGCGATGCGTTGCGCCGCGGCGGGCAGCACGAAACGCAGCGCACGCTCGAGCGGCGAGAAGCGCAGCGCGCGCGCGACTTCGAGCATGCGCGGATCGATCGCGCGCACGCCGCCGGCCGTGAAGATCACAACCGGCCAGAAGACGGCAAACGCGACCATCAAGATTTCCAGTTTCGGGCCGAGCCCGAAGGCGAGCAGCGCGATCGGAATGAGCGCGACGGGCGGCACCGAGCGCATCAATTCGAGCGCCGGTCCGACCGTGATGCGCAGCAGCGGAATGGTGCCGATCGCGATGCCGAGCGCGATCGCCAGCGCGCCGCCGAGCAGCCAGCCCGCCGTCGCCGCGACCAGCGTCTGCCCGGCCATCGCGAAGAGCGAGCCGTCGAGCAGTTCGCCGCCGAGCGCACCGGCGATCGCGCTCGGACGGGAGAGCGAATCCGGCAGCGCGTGAGCGCGCGCGAGCACCTCCCACACGGCAAAGATCGCCAGCGGCAACACGGCCGCGCGCGCGATCGCGGCGAGGCGCGCGTTCATTCGCTGCTGAGCAGGCCGAAGAGCCGGTGCCGGATCGCGAGAAAGCGTTCGTCCTCGCGCGTCGCGAGTTGATTGCGCGGCCGGGGCAGATCGACGCGGATGTCGGCCCCGATGCGGCCGGGGTTCGCTTCGAGCACGATGATCCGGTTGCCCAGATAGATCGCTTCTTCGAGGTCGTGGGTGATGAAGACGACGGTCGTCGGCGTCGACCCCCAGATCGCAAGAATCTCGTCTTGTAAACGCTGGCGCGTCATCGCGTCGAGTGCGCCGAAGGGCTCGTCCATCAGCAGCACTTCGGGTTCTTGCGCGAGCGCGCGCGCGATCTGCACGCGCTGTTGCAGACCGCCGGAGAGCGCTTTGGGAAAATGATCGGCGTACGATGCGAGGCCGACGCGCGCAAGGAGCGCCGCAATGCGGCCGGCGTGCTCCGCGCGCGGGATGCGCCGCGCTTCGAGCGCGAGCGCGATGTTGCCGCTTACGGTGCGCCACGGCAAGAGCGCGCGATTGTAGTCTTGGAACACGACGGCGACCTCGGCGTGCGGTTCGCCGATCGCGCCATCTTTGAAGCGCACCGAACCCGTGGTCGGGGTCGTCAACCCCGCCATCGCGCGCAGCAAGGTCGTCTTCCCGCACCCCGAGGGACCGACGATGGTAATGAAATCGCCTTGCGTCACGGAGAACGTGACGTCGTGCATCACTTCGCGCGACCCATAGGTCACGCCGACGTTGCGGACATCGAGCACGGTATGCGAGAGCACGCCGTGCGCGGTGTCAAACAACGTCTTTTGCTGCATCGATCGGGCCGTGAAGCATACCCAGCGACTGAAGCACGCCCGCGTAGTAGGTGAAATCGGCGGGCGTGACCGTGAGGTCGTATTTCGCGATCGGCGTCGGAACTTTGAAGGCCTTGACCTCGCTCTCGTGCGCTTTGTCGGGATCGGCGATCGAGAACGCGACACCCTCGGCGAGCGAGGCTTTGAACGCCGCGACCGTCGGCATGTTTTTGGCGGCCCAATCGCGCGTGCACGCCCAGAACAGTCCGAGCGCGTTGTCGTGGATCTCCGACCAATAGTCGGCGACCTTGTAGCCGATCCCCGATTTGAGGATGAGGCCGCGGAAGGGGTCGGCCGTGCAGACCGCGTCGAGCGCGCCGGACTTGAGCATATCCGGCGCCTGCGAGAACGGGGCCTCGACGATGCTCACGCTCTTCACGTCAACTTTGTTTTCGGTCAGGTAGTACCGGAACATGACGTCGAGGACGCTGCTGATCCCCGGGACGCCGACGCGCTTGCCGGCGAAGTCGGCCGGCCCTTTGATGGTCGAGCCGGTCCGCGCGACGACGCTCGTGCGCGGTTTGGCGCGGCTCTCGCGAATCGCGCCCGAGACGGCGACAAAATCGAGTCCGCCTTGGTTGGCGAGCAGAAACGCGGTCGCGGTCAGCGCCCCGAATTGAATACTCCCGGCATGGAGCGCGCCGACGATCGTCGGCGGCAACGGCAGAATCTCGGGGTTTACGTCGAGGTTGTGTTTCGCGTAGAAGCCTTGGTCTTTGGCGATCAAGGCGGGGAGCAGGTCGCTCGTCGGGACGAGCCCGATCGAAATCGGAGTCGGGCTCGCAGCACGTGCGGTCCCTCGCATTGCGAGGGCCGCACTTGCCGTACCGGCGATGAAGGCGGAACGTGAAAGGGTCATGAGCGTGCTTTCTCTCGCCGTCGAGCGGTTAGAAGAGCGTGTTCGTATCGAGGTGGAACGTTCCGATCACGTCGACCGCCCCGAGATGGATGATATCGGGCGACGGGAACGGCTCGCCCTGCGTGTGTTGGAAATACTGGCGAGCGCGGAGCGAGAGCGTGAAGGTCGAGTTGAAGCGTTTTGCGAGCACGGCTTGCTCGATGCCGCTGTAGGAATACGGGAACGCCGCGTTTTCATACCAACTGAGCGCGCCCCAGCCGTCCTGGACCGTGAGCGTCGCGCTGCGCTTGGCATCGAAGGGGATCGTTAGGCCCACGGTCTGCTGGCTCGTGTAGTATTTGTTCTGATGCGGGTCTTCGTCGATCGAGAGATCGACGTAGGGTGGGCCGGAGAGTGCGAGGGCCGCCGTACACGTCCCGACGCCGATGTTCGGGCCCGGCGAGCACAAGAGGCCGACGTGATGGTCGACGTTCTGCTCTTGACCTTGCAGGGTGAAGAAGAAGTTCGTGTTGCCGAGTTCCTTGATCGGGTGGGTCGCATAGGTTGCGCCAAGATAGGCCCAATGCGCTTCGGTCGAGCTGTAGCTGGCGGGGAACGGCGCACCGCTCACGCCGTTGGCGCCGCTGATGTCGCCGGCGTTATAGGCGCGATGGCGGAACGCGTCGCCGGCGTCGATCGTGAGGTACTTCTTGACGACGTACGTGCCGTGATAGAAGAGGACGATGTCGCGCGTCACGCCGGGCGAAACGGAGCCGACGCCGGGGACGATCTGCGTTTGCAGCGGGACGTCGAGCGTGCCGCCGATCACCCGGTCGAAGATCAGCGAGAAGTCGCGCGTCACCGGGATACGGATCGTCGCGTTGACGTCGAGCGGCTGGTAGCCCTGCAGCTGGGATGAATTCGAGTAGTCCAGCGGCTGGGTGAAGACCGGGCTGACGTCGATGATCGGCAGATGGCCGATCGGATGCGACGGCGGCGCCTGCTGGCCGGGACTCGAGTTGCTGGCGCTCGACCCGGTCGCGATCCCGGGGCCGGAGGGCGAGGCTGAAGGCGCGGGTGCCGGGGCGCCTTCGGCCCGCGAAACGGCTGGTGCCAAGGTCAGGGCCAGACCAAGCGCTATCCCGCTCGCGATACGCGACCAGGCGGCCAACGACGGCCGTAAGACGATCGTGCTCATAGTATGCTTCTCCACCGACGGATGAGAGCAGCAAGACCCGATTCCCGGGTTGCTTATCCCCGCGCCTTCCGCGGAAGATTTTTCCACCCCTTTTGTGGTCATACCACAACGCGGAATTTTTTACCGCGCGGCAACGACCCCGATTTGGTCCGCCCGCTCGTCCCGGAACGCCGCAAACCAGTGGATCGACTCGGGATTACGCATCGCATCCGGCGCGGCCACCGCCGCGGGATCGGCGCCGCGCAGAATGCGCCGGACGGGCACTTCCATTTTTTTCGCCGAGAGCGTATACGGAATGTCGGGGACCGCGAGAATCTCGTCGGGGACGTGGCGCGGGCTGCACTCCGCGCGCAGCCGGTCGACGATCACCCGCCGCGTCGCTTCGTCGAGCGTCGCACCCGGCGCGAGTTTGACGAAGAGCGGCATGTAGAACCCGCCGCCGGGCGTTTCGAGGCAGACGATCAGGCTGTCGGCGACGGCGTCGATCCGCTCGACGCAGCGGTAGATCTCGGCCGACCCGATCCGCACGCCGTAGCGGTTGAGCGTCGAGTCCGAGCGGCCGTACACGTACGCGCCGCCGCGCGCGTTGATTTTGAGGAAGTCGCCGTGCCGCCAGACGCCGGGGTAGGTCGCGAAATACGACTCGCGGTACCGCACGTCGCCGGGATCGTTCCAGAAGAAGAGCGGCATCGAGGGCGCGGGCGAGGTGACGACGAGTTCGCCGACCGCATCGATCAGTTCGCGACCCTCCTCGTCCCACGCGTGAACGTCCATGCCGAGCGCGCGACCCTGGATCTCGCCCGCGTAGACGGGCTGCGTCGCGACCGAACCGACGAGCCCCGAGCAGAAGTCGGTGCCGCCCGATTGCGACGTCACCCAGAGCTCCGCTTTGACGTCGGAATAGAACCACGCGAAGGTCTCCGGCGTCGCGGGCGATCCCGCCAGAAAGATCGTTTCGAGCGCGTGCAGATCGTAGCGCTCGCGCGGAATCAAGTTGGCCTTCTGCATCTGCTGCACGTACGTCGGGCTCGCGCCGAAGAGCGTTACGCCGGTCTCGGCCGCGAGCTTCCATAAGGTGTCGGCGTGCGGATAGGCGGGATTGCCGTCGTAGAGCACGATCGAGGCGCCTTGCAAGAGCGCGCACGCGAGCGCGTTGAACATCATCCAGCCGGTCGTCGTATAAAAGAACGCGCGCGAGCCGGGCCGCAGGTTCATGTTGAACGCCGTCGTCTTGAGCTGTTCGATCAGAATGCCGGTGTGACCGTGAACGATCGCCTTGGGCAGGCCGGTCGTTCCCGACGAATAGAGGATCCACGCCGGATGCGACTCGTCGACGCGCTCGTAGGCGAACGCGTCACGCGGCGGCGCGGCCGCGGCGAGCGCATCGCTCCACAACGCCACGGTCACGTTCGGCGGCAGTGCGGGCGGTGCCGCGGCGGGGTCGCGATACGGCAGCCACACGAGGTGCGCGAGGCCGGGGATTCCGGCCGCGATCGTCGCGATTTCCGCGCGCCGGTCGAACGGTTTGCCGCCGAAGGTGTAGCCGTCGGCGGCGATGAGGACGCGCGGTTCGATCTGCGCGAAGCGTTCGATGACCGTACGCGCGCCGAACTCGGGCGCGGCCGACGACCAGATCGCGCCGATCGCCAGCGTCGCGAGCATCGCGATCACCGCCTGCGGCGAGGTCGGGAGATACGCCGCGACGCGGTCGCCGGGCACGACACCGATCGACCGCAGATAGGTCGCGAACGCCCGCACGCGCGCGCCGAGTTCGGGCCACGTCAGCGTCTCCGGTACGCGTGACTCGGTCGCGTACACGATCGCGACCTCGTCCGCCGCGGCGCGCCGTTCGTAGCGCAGCAGATGCTCGGCGAGATTGACGCGCGAGCCGATGAACCAGCGCGCGCGCGGCATCGCGCCCTCGACCACCGACCGGTACGGCGTACTCGACTCGACCGCGAAATACGTCCATAGGGCGCCCCAAAACGCGGCCGGCTCCCGGACCGACCACTGCCACAATTCCGGATAGTCGACGAAGTGCAGCCCGCGCTCGGCCGCGAGCCAGCGCGTTAACGCGGTCAGCTGCGAGGCTTCCGCGAACGCGCGCGGCGGCGTCCACAGCAACTCGCCTTCGGTCAAGACGCTCCCACCGTCGCTTCGCCGTTCGCGCCGAGACGCGGCGCAATACCGCGCGGATGGGGCCGTTTGCCGTCGAAACTGATCGGCAGCGAGACGAGCCGCACGCCGGTCGCGTCGAGTTCAGGGCTGAGCATGTCGACCGCCGCGAACTGTTCGAGCGCGACGAGCTCGCGCAGGTCGTTGACGGGTGCGCACGGCACGCCCGTGGCGGAGAGCCCGGCGAGCCAATCCGCGCGCGGCCGCGTCGCGACGATCGCGTCGATCTGCGTGACCAGCGCGTCGCGATTGGTGAGCCGCGCGCGATTGGTCGCATAGGTGGGATCGGTCGTCCAATCGTCGCGGCTGAGGACGTGCGCGAAGCTCGCGAAGTGGCGGTCATTCCCGACCGCGACGAAGATGTCGCCGTCGCTCGCCGCAAACGATTGATACGGCACGAGGCCGGGATGACCGGAGCGCGGTTCGCGCCGCAGCTCGACGCCTTCGTTGAGATAGGTGTTGATTCGCTGCGACATCCAGCCCAGCGCCGTTTCGAACAGCGACGTGCGAACGATCGTGCCGCGGCCGGTTTTCTCACGTTCGCGCAGCGCGCTGAGCAGCCCGATCACGGTCCACATCGAGGTGCCGAGATCGACCGCCGAGATCGGCAGCCGCGACGGCGGACCGGCCGGATCGCCGTTGCTGCTGACGATCCCGCTATACGCTTGCACGAGCGCTTCGAACGACGGCTCGAACTGCATCGGCCCCGCGTCGCCGAAGCTCGAGATCGCGCAGTAGATGAGCCGCGGATGGCGCGCGCAAAACGTCTCGGGATCGATTCCGATCGCGCGCGGAACGTCGGGGCGCAAGTTGTGCACGAGTGCATCGGCGCGATCGGCGAGCGCGTGCAACTGCTCGATCCCGGCCGGCGATTTGAGATCGAGCGTGACCGAGTTCTTGCCGCGGTTGAATTCGTGGAACGTGAGCGAATCGTCATTGAGAAACGGCTTGCCCATCCGGCGGCCGTCGTCGCCGCCCTCGGGCTTTTCGATCTTGATGACGGTCGCGCCGAGATCGGCGAGGATCGCACCGGTATACGGACCGGCCAGCACTTGCCCGATCTCGATGATCGTCAGGTCGGCCAACATCAGCCGTTCTCCGGCGCCGGGACGTAGCGCGGGATCGCGACGCCGCCCTCGCGTTCGATCGAAAGGCGCAGCGGCAGGTCGATCTGCAGCGCCTCCGGATCGTCGATGCCGCTGATGTTGCTGATCAACCGCGGCCCTTCGCGCAACTCGACGACCGCGACGTTGTACGGCAAGCGATCGGCGAACGCCGGATGGAACGCCGTGTGGTAAACGACCCAGCTGATGAGCCGCGCGTCGCCGCTCGCGGTTTCCCACGACCACTCGGCCGCGAGGCACACGGGACATTCGGCGCGCGGCGGCAGCCACGCATGGCCGCATGCAGCGCAGCGTTGGAAGATGTGCCGGCCATCGTCGAGTGCGGCCCAATACGGTTCGCTCAGCGCGTCGCGGACCGGCAGCGGAACGCCGGCGGTGTTCTCGGCGATCATGCGGGCTGCCCGAGGATGAGCGTGGAGTGCGTGTGCATGATGCCGCCTTGATTGCTGACGATCGCCGTGCGCGCGTTCTTGACTTGCAATTCCGCCGTGCCGCGCATTTGGCGGACGGCTTCGATCACGAGCTGCATCCCCGGCATCCCGGTCTCGGAGAGCAGCCCGCCGCTGGTGTTCATCGGCAGCCGCCGGTCGAGGCCGGTGCCTTCGCTTGCGACGTACGCGCCGCCCTGACCGCGCGGAACGAAGCCGTAGTCCTCGAGCGTCATGATCGGCACGATCGTGAAGCAGTCGTAGAACTGGGCGACGTCGATATCGTCCGGACCGAGGCCCGCCATCGCGAACGCCGTCTGCGCCGATTCGGCGGCGCAGGTCGAGGTCAGGTCCGGACGCAGCTCGACGTTCCACGAGGTCTGCCCCTGACCGAAACCGAGGATCGGAACGGGCGCCGGAACGCCGAGCGCGCGGGCACGCGCGGCGCTCATGAGCACGACCGCCGCGCCGCCGTCCGAGACGAGGCAGCAATCGTCGCGGCGCAGCGGCGCGACCACGCTGCGCGCCTCGCGATAGCCCTCGAGCGTGAGCGGTTTGCGGAGCTGCGCGCGCGGGTTCGCGGCGCCGTTGGCGCGCGCGTTGATTGCGACGGCGCCGAGCTGATCGGCGGTCGTGCCCCACTGCGCCATGTGACGGCGCGCGATCATCGCGTAGCCGGCGGCTGCGCCGAACCAGCCGAACACGTCGTCGGCGCCGATCGACTTCGCGATCGCCCCGCGCGAACCGGTCTTCGGATTGTCGGCGAACGTGACGACCGCGATCTCGCATTGGCCGGCCTCGATGGCGAGGGCCGCGAACGACATCATCCCGATGTTGGCGGCGCCGCCTTGATCCCACACGCCGCCGATGCGTGGCTGCAGGCCGACCGCCTCGGCGACTTTCTGCCCGTACATGAATTCGAACGCCGAGGTCGGGAACTTGACGAACAATCCATCGACGGCGTCCTTCTC
>Ga0116230_10007685_pt1 | contig 10648 bp, 6 predicted proteins | sample S1TSphfallax_3_FD_88678 | JGI IMG/M metagenome (GOLD analysis project Ga0116230, IMG submission 88678) | Host-associated microbial communities from peat moss isolated from Minnesota, USA - S1T2_Fd - Sphagnum fallax MG | ecosystem: Host-associated > Plants > Peat moss > Unclassified | place: USA...
AGGAGAAAGTTATGATACTTTTCTTGATGCCAAATTGGACCTGCAAGAAGTTTTGGCCCAAATCTTGCTCAAATCTTGTGAGTTGTGGGAGTTCTTTTAGTCTAAAGTTCACAGGTAAGTGGTAATTGCAGTCACAAGGAACAAATGATGGGCAGCTTCCAAGTTTTAGCAATGAACAACGATTGATGGAGGAAATGGAGTACGGTGTCCTGCAAATGCAAGAAAGACCTTTGAACATTGAAGATGCTTATTCCAATCTGCTTTCCTTCAGATCAAAGCTGCTCGGTCTTGATGTCTTCTATGAGGCTGGAACCTTTGTTCAGCAAAAGAAGCTTCACTTCTTCAAGAGCAACTGGTGCAAGGAATTGAGTATGATCCCTTTGTTGAACATAAATGTGACCCTCATGGTTTTGAACCCGAAGTTACAAGCCATACAGATGAGGAATATGTTGACGACATTCATCCTTTTGTGTATAGATGATGAAAGTAGCCCAATGGATTTAGATTTTGAACCCTCAACAATATTTGAAGGTTTTCTTTTCATTTAAGGGTCTTTAACCCAGTTTTAGACTGGGAGACAAGGCCAAAAAAATTTGGGGCCAATAATGGGAAATCTGAACACTTCTTGGCTCATTGTTTGGCCTCAAGTTACTAATAAAATATTACATGTTTGAGGTTCAATGAGTTCATGTGTAAAGTCATTAAGGTCAAAAAGTTAGGACCAAGGCTTCAACCTCTCATATGCTTTCACTATTTCTTAATTGGCAAATATAGTGACTTTTCAATTATAGTAGGAATGTGAGTATTTCACATGTACATACCACGCAGTTGAGATGTCAAAATATTTAGATTTGTCAAAAAATATTCATTTTTTTTTACTGGGCATTATATTCATTTTGTTAGAAAATTATTTTTCCATGTCAAAAAAAAAATTCTAAAAAAAATCCTCTAGTGTAAATGGAATATAATGTGGAATATTTGATCTTGTTCATGCTCACACTCAATTGTTCACAAAATAACACGCATGCCTCATCTTTAGCTCCAAATTCTTCCTTTTTCCATTTTGAATTAAATTGATAGTCAATCCTAACATTCAAGGTGTGAAAATGGCAACCATTGAATAGCAAATACCCATGAAAGGATCATCCCAAATCCTGATACACTGAGAAAGGGAACGACTAAACGAAAGAGGGAATGGTTGAATGCAATTGCTTGGAATCAATGGATCAGGGTTTTTGGTGTTGGTAATGCTTAATGAATGAAAAGGTCGGATTAAAAACCTAAATAGATGAGAAAAATTGGATGAAAATTCGATTAAATAAATAATTAACATGGGTGATTTTTACTAGTCCCGTCCAATATAGAGTATGGTATTACTTTTTGTCAAAGGTATACCCTATCAATAGGGTTTTTTTGGGTATCAAAAAATTCAATATTAAGCTTGGTAGGTTCTTTCTTGGGTATTAATAATACCTGGAATTGACAAGTAGGTTGCATTATACTTGGATCTGGACTTGGGTTAATAACTAGGTCAAAAAACAATAACTAGCCAATGCAGGTACGTTTTCCTTGAAAACCATGTTCTCCTTAGGGAATCTTGACTTTCTCAACAAGGACTCAAAATTAACTTACATTCCCAAGGAACCTCACCTTCCCTAGTAGGGAATGTTGTATCCTTCCCTTCCCTTGGAACACTTTAGGCTCCCTTACATGGAAACATTGCACCTTAAGGACTCCTCAACCCTCACAAGACAGATGACTAGTTTTTTCAAAAAGTCATTTTCCCCCATGCATTAACTTTTCCCTATAACCATGAAGTGTAAAACTTATGGGTTTATTTCGAATTCTTGGGACCATATTTATACATTTATAGTTAAATGAATTCCCCCCTAGCCAACTCCCTTGAGGATATAAACAGGCATTCCCCACAATTGATTCACAAATATCAACCATTGTTATTATGGCTACCTATTATACCTATATATTTATAATTTGATGAAATTTGAGTTTTTTCAAAAATAATGATTTGTTGATGTTATTGCCCCTTAAATTGGCAAAAATTGGCCACAAGAAAAAACATTAATACAACCATTTAATTCTCAAGACCGTATTTGTTTACCAACATTAATCATTACATGATTATTTTTTAAATCACAACATAATTTGGTGAAATTTTGGCATTAAATATTTGGATTACTTCGCCCCCCTTAGCCCCCAACCAACATTTCTTTTAGTGGCAAGTTTTTTGCAACTTGATGACTCTTTTTGGGAAAAATTTGGGAAAAAAGCACAAATTCAAGGAAAATGCAAACATTGAAAAACATTCCAAATTTTCCAAATTTTCCAAATTGAAAATTTCAAAGAAAATAAAGTCATTCCTAATGAATAATTTTCTTAAAAATTTTAATAACTCCAACTTTAAACCCATAAAATATTCCAACATCAAACTTATTTTATTAAAAAAAAATTAAATATTTGAAATTATTATAAACCTTATCCAAAAAATTGAAAACTTTAAAATAAATATTAATGATGTAACTCAATGGTTTTTCTTGTGGTGAATTTTCACCATTTTGTGAACATAAAAAGGGCCATTTTGCCAAAGTTTTTTTAAAGGTTGATATTATACAATAGTTTGAAGTATTGTACTCAAAATATAGAAGGATTTTAACAAATGTACACCTCCATGTATGGTCTATAACCAAAATATGGTTTTTTTTTTGTGTGGATGATTGCCACTTGAACAACAACATAATTTCTTTTTTAATTCATTGATATCATTTTTATTATCACCATCTTCAATTGATTCATTTATTATATATATAATTTTATAAAATAACCCAAATTTTAATTTATTCAAAAAATTTAACATTGATTTTTTTTATATAAAAACCAAAAAAGGGGCAAATCCATTTAGGGGTTTTTTCTGGGATTTTATGGTGTGGCATCATGAAAATGTGTGTGCATGTGATTGAGCTTAAATCAAATTAAAGGGAAAACATATATTTTAATTTATGTAAATTATGTATACAATTTTAATATATTTGTCTACATGCATCTTGGACTTTGTATGCATTAACATTTTGACCAATCATTATCCCATTCAAATATAATGTGAAACCTACCAAATTTTTATACATCCATTTCAAGAAATTATGGCAAATGCAAAATGCAACATGTGAATACCACATTCAAAATGAATGATTCAATTCATGTATAGATCATGTTGATAGTTGAAAAGATGTGGAAAACATCATGAATCGTTCCAATAGAAATGTGAAGTTTTAAGTTGATACGTGTGATTTAATAGATTATGGTAAGACAACCCATGAACAATGGTTTCAATGTATTAAAATTGGATGGTTCAACTCATGTACCACACTGATAATTGAAGAGATGTCAAAAAAATTAGAAACCCATAAAGTGCATTTTGTAGATAAAAGTTACTTCAATTTCCATGTCAATAATTTGAAATTATTTAAAACTAAATAAGTGACAAGTGACAAAAATATATGTTGACAAATGAACAAAATACTACATATTATAAAAAGTATTGACCATTAACTAGTGCAATAAGCCATTTGCAAATTAAAAATGGCCAAATGTGGTTGAAATGAAATCAAACCAAATAGTAGTTGCAATGTGTGGAGGTGGAAAATGTCACAAATACCATTTTCACATGATAAATGGAATTCATTCATATGGCAATTCATCCATGATTCATAATTTATTATTAACTCATTCTTAGTTAATTTCTAATTCACTATTACTTAATTTTGAAATCACTTTTAATTAACTCATAGTTTAATTCTAGTTCATTCTCATTTAACTTTTAATCAATTTATAATTAAATTTTGGTTCACTTATAGTTCACTCTCAATTCACTTTTAGGTCATTTTTAGTTAAGTATTAATTAATTTATAATTAAAAAATCTTTAAAAAGCTTCCTCGGTTGGTGGGCATATGAAAACTTCCATGGAAACTTTCTTGAGCTAGGTCTTCAAAAGGGTATAAATAGAGGTAAAACCACTATTAGAAATTCTATCATTTACAACTTGTCCCTATGCGACTATGTGCAATCAAATGTCACATGTGACTACAAATGGTTGCCTATTCAACTATTTTTCTAATTTGGGTGAAGTTTGGTTTTCTTTTCAACTAGGTTACAACTATGACCTATTTCATCTTTAAATTATGTTATTTTTTATAATGTCTTTGTATTTTTTACAACATTGTATATACATTTAGTTGCAAATCTAACCAAAATAGTCACATGCTAGTTGTATAAAGTATCTAAATTACCTAACTAGCAAGGATGTACTTAAATATATATATATATACCTACCTATTAATACCTACCTACCTACTTATTAAATACCTACCTACCTATAAGCCTAGGCCACATGGTACCTAACCTAGGCTTAGTGACATGTGGCATTTGCTTATGTCTACATATAGGACTAAACATGACATGTGGAACATAGGTTAGGCCTAGGCCATGCCATGTGGCATTTAAGCAAGGCATAAAATATGCCACATATGTTAGGTCTAAGCCATTCCAAATGGCATTTAAGCATGACATAGGACATGCCACATGGCACATAAGCTAGGTTTCATCTATGCCACATGGCACCTATGTTAGGCCTAGGCCATGCCACATGACACATAGGCTAGGCTATGACATGCCACATGGCACATATGCTAGGTCTAGGCCATGCAATGTGGCATATATCTAAGCAAGGCATACAACATGTAATATATGCTAGGCCTAGGCCATGCCATGTAGCACTTAGGTTAGGTATAAACCATCCCACATGGCACCTAAACACAACATAGGACATGCCACATGCCACATATGTTAGGCTTAAGCAATGCCACATGGAACCTATGACATGCCACATGGCATTTAACTTAGCCTAGGCCATGCCATGTGGCACTTAAGCTAAGCCATGCCATGCCATGTGGCACATATGTTAGGTCTAAGACTTGCCATATGGCAACTATATATGACATGCAACATGGCACCTAGGCTATGCTAGGACATGCCATATGGCATATAGGTTAGGCTTAAGCCATGCCACCTAGCATCTAATTAACCTTTTTTCCACACCACATGGCAACATGATTAGAATAAATGCCACATCATAAAATGTGTTAATTAATAACTAGGTAAATAAGTTATAAGTTAGGTTTTAAATATTAAGTTAGGTTAAGTAGTCACTTGTAGCCCAAGTAATTCCATGACTAGTTGTAATTAAGTTGCAAATACAAAATTAATCCCATATGTTTTGCCTCCCATTTTAGTTTTGTCAACTACATAAAGAGGTGCCCTATGAGCACAATGTACAAATTTAAATGCAATTGCATTTTGGGATGAGTCAATCAAAAAGAAATATGGTATTTTTAATAGATGCCATGTGGCTTAAGTTTAGGCCTAGCTTAAGTGACGTAGGTCTAGACCTAGCCTAGGTGCCACATGGCCTAAATATAAGCCTAGCCTAGGTGATCACCTAAGTTAAGCCTAAAAGTGGCATATGTCTACACCTAGGTGCCACATGGCATATGTGTAGACATAAATAAGTTAGGTGCCACGTAAGTTGGGTGCCACATGGCATATGTCTAAACATAGGTGCCACATAAATTAAGTGCCACATGGCACTAGGTCTAAACATAGGTTACATAAGCTAGGTGTCATGTGGCACATGTTTAAACCTATGTGCCACCTAAACTATATAGGTGCCATGTGGTGTAGGTCTAAATGGGTGCCATGTGGCAAAATGCAACTAGTCACTAATATAATTGTAATTTTTGTTACAAGATTGCTCATGTATACACTATACAGCAACCATACACATATTCAATGAAAAATACTTCATCCATCGCATGCGAGTGATTTTCACATGCGACTTATCATTTGCAACTACAAAAAAAATTTAGTTGCAAATGTTGTTTACAACTAAAAATTAGTCGCAAACAATAGTCGCATGCCACAATAATTCTACTAGTTGCAAACAACAATCTATATTCAACGATACCCCCCCCCCCCCAATTACCTTCAATATGTTCAACATCAATCTAAAGTTTGATTTTGAACCATACCCTTGTTTTGGTCTTTTCATGTTCATGTTTTCATACTTTAGCACAATAAAGATTTATTTTCACCTTTGTTTTACACACTCCATGTTCTTGTCTTTCATCTTCATGTTCTTATCTCAAATGTTTTGTTTTGTGTTTTGGAGTTAGATTTAGGCCTATCCTTTGTCATTTGTCTTTGTAGTTTTTGCGCCCATGATAGAAAAGGACAAGATTTCTTTTTTGATCAATTCAAGTTCATTTCAATGTTGCATGCATCAAATAATGATTTACAATTTTACTAGCTACTCAAATTGGGTCTCATTGCCCATTTTATTTAAGGCATTTGCATTGATGGCTACTATTTATAGTAGAACAAATCAATGGATTTGATATTTCAAAAAGTACAATTCTTATTCAATGAACATGTGACCTTGAACCTAATAAAATATTCCCTATTATATTTCATCCACATGAAAGGAATATACTTTGACATATTATTCCAAAGTGGATATAATATTTTCTAACATATATGAATGTTTTGTCACATTAGCCATATGGCATTGTTGACATTCAATATTAAGCATGAGTAGTGAGCCCTTATATTTGTTTCTTGGAATTCCATACAAAAACTACCATATGTGTTAACAAGGTGAAAGGCTCTTTCCATTGGGCTATTTTAATCACAACTACCCATAATAGATTACAACAACCCAATGAAAAGGCATCAATGTGGGCCATATTCCAATAATCATTTTCTATTCCATAATTATAATAGCCTAAAACTTATTGCTAATGAATGTGACACTAGATATTTTCTAGCTAACTTTTAGTTACACATAGGTTTCAATAATAAAATGGCGACATGTATCACCTTAAGGTAACTCATAGTTTGACTAATAACTTTCACGTTATGTATTTAGTCAATGTAAAGCTATTAGAATTGTAAAATGACAATGATCCCAATTAAGTTGAAAAATCTAACGTGAAGGAGTTGTTTTGACAAATTTTATCAAAACAACCCCTTAATGGAAAGATATCCTTGATGTCCCAACATAGTTACTGAATGAACACGTGAATTGTGAACATTAAACATGTGAACTTGACTTTGATGAACAAAAAAGAATCTTTTTTAATATTATTGCCACATAGTTAGAATGTTCTTTCGACATACATATAATATTATTGCCATGTATACAAAATTGATTTGTCTACATGGAAAAAAATTCCCAACTAGACTGGAACATTCCAATCACGAAAATATTTTTGTCCATACTTTGTTTAGGGGTAAGAATAAAAGGAGATAATTAGACCACCCAATGTAGTCTTGAACATTATTAATCAATATTTATTTTGAACACATTCAATTTGATGCATGATTTCTCACATAATCAAACATGATTCATACCTACCAAATTTATGAATCAACATAAATTCAATCCTTTAGCAAATCAAAACCTACTAAATCATAATAGTAAAAATTAATGCAATTTTTGACCTTAGAATGAAACATAGAACATCATATTTAATGTTACAATGGAAATTTTTTTTTACAATTTTTGGTGTCACTTTTGATGTTATTCCTACCTACATAAAAGCTCATAAATGAACCAAAAAATGATGAACTTCATCACAACTATGAGTTGGGTAATGAATGAAAATTTCAAACTACCCACAAAACATGACATGCTACAATACATAGTACATGTGTTTACATGGCACCCAATTCCCCCATTTCCCCAATGAACTTGGAATCATAGTAACAAAATCCTTACAAATGCAAGCTAGGAATTTCCCACTTGTAACTTCATATTGCATGTTGTTTAAAGCTTCACCACATAAAATCTTGTAAATTCAACCATATCCAAGAGTAGGAATGTCCAATGGTGGTTGGAAAGTTGCCACGAGAATCTAACTAACCTCTCACCAATTGTAGTGTTGTTTTCACATGGTAAATGATAGTGTGCATTGAACAACCTTCCCATGTTGTGTTTTAGGATACGACATTACATCTACAAGTTGATTTACTAAAATGGAGTTTTCCACACCAACCAAACTCGAGGAAGGATAGGTTAATGTTTATTCAAGACAAAAATTGCTTCTTCTAAAAACTTCACCTCTTCACTATTTTTTCCATTTTAGTGTTAAAATGTGGATTCTTGCCACTTTTGACGCACCCTAACTTGCAACAACCCATTTGGCTTGTGCAAAAGGGGCCCTATGTGGTCATTAATCAACTAATAAAATCCATAGGAAAGGTTTTCCATCTAGAAAAATCTTTTACATACATTTTAAGGGGGGGAAAAAATCTTGATCCAATAAAAAATGACCAAGATAGTGACTTTTGAAAATAAGGTCCAAATTAAGTCATTCAAAAGTTCATAATTATTTGTTGGTTAAATTTTTTTTTGTCATATTTTTCAATCCATTCTTTTTTGCCTTCGTGTATCATATATTGAGTCCTTATAAAAAAATATTGAAATGAAATTGCAATAAAAAAACGCATGTGAATGTTAATGCAAAATCCAAGCCATAGTCCATATGTCCATTTTAAAAGTCCATTACTATATGATTGGTGTTTGTTTATTGAATTTCACCTCTCTATAAATGTTTTTATTCAAGCTGGAAATCTCAATCCATAAATATTTTTGTTAAATTAATGATTTTACAATGTGTTTGTGGCATTTGAATAGAGTACACTTTGCAAAAAGTCCATATAGACGCAAAAAGTGATCCACCCTAATTTGCAACTACCCAAATAGAAGGAATTGATGGTCTTTTGATTGCATACTTATGCTTTGTGCCCCACACAATGATTCATGTCATTTGCATAGAACCAAAACTTATGAATCTTGAAAAGTGCACTTATGAACTAAAATCACATACTAGAATAAATAGGAACAAAAGTACCAAGGGCATTAGACTTCGTAATAATCCTTGTGGTATAAAAATGGTTGGTGATTTTTTGCAATGTTGAACATTGGATGTGTAAGTCAAGGGACATCGTTCTATATGCCAAATTCCATTTGTGTAGGGAGCTTCCAAGACCTCAACACCTCAATTGGTGATATCCACAACCTCATCATGATGAGCATTATAAGAAGGCCATTTCATTTGCATATGCAATTTTCCACTCTGGATGTTAACACTTTGGTGAAAAAAATTGACACGATTGTGCCTATGTGAATCCCCTTCTAATCTTGGAAACAAGTATAACTTCCACTTACAAGAACCAAAGATCTCCTCCTTTTCCATGTGTGGAATTTTAATTGTGAAATATGAACCCATTGCATATTTTAGAATTATGTTTGCAAGTTGATTTGGGTCACTAGATTGAGTTGCCTTTCACAAAAGAAGTTCATTCCTATCAAGCCCTTGACCTTATGGACCACCTTTCTTTGAAATAATAATACAATATTGTTTGCTTAAAAGCTTGAACATAATCATCATAAGTTACAAAATACAAACAAATTCCCTTTTTCCCCAATTATTGAAGCCATATGTTATGCATTATTTCAAAGACATTGCAAGTGGGCATGTTTGCAAGCTCTTTGGGAGTGATTTTCTACAAAACATAATATATGTCTATTAACATAATTTTAAAATGAACTTTAACATTTTGCAAAAAAACCATGAAAATAGGACAAGTTGCAAAATGCAATGAAAGATGCAAAAGTTACATGTATCATAAAACATCCCCATTATCTCACACAAAAGTGCCAAAAATTGAACAATTATCCAATTCCTAAAGCCTAGATGCATCCACAACCCCTAAGGAATACCACCAACGCCAGATAATTGCATAATGGATGCCCACTTCTTCCAACAAGGTGACATTCTTGTATTCAAGGCACAAGGTCTTGTGTTGTTGACAAAGTTCTAATTTGATTTGATGGTTTATGTGTTCCATAGATTGAATCTAATGGAAATAACATGTTTGTTGTTTATTGATCATGGGTTTAGTGGGATCCCCATTACCATACGCAATTTGCATGACGTTCCAATTGGCTTGGGTGTTATCGGCCATGAAGCCCTTGAAGTTTGGATTAGGAACACCTTTCTTCAACATCACCTTGTTCAACTTTCATCCAAAGACACATTGAACATTTGTGTCTTCAAATTGTTTCAAACGTTGATGTCTTCAAATTGCTTTGAACATTTATGTTTTCATATTGCATGTCATAAAAGGAAATTGTCATCTTTTTATAATAAATTAGATCATACACATGGCAAGCAAGGATCATCGAACCCTAGACACATTTCACATGATTAAACATGATCCAAGTTGTCTAGAACTCCCCACCAGGCTACATCCATTTCACCAAGTCACATCCACTACCGTCTCCACCCATAAACATTTTGAAGAGGAAAACTTTCTCTCTGAACTATTGTCTTGGAAAACAACTATCTTGAATGTAATCATAACCACTATTGGCCTTGAAAGCTAGAATGTTAGAAATATACCCTTTGTTACTTAGACATTGCTGCAACTAAGTTCATGACATTAAACAAATAGAGGGTTAAAAACTTGTCCATCACTTGATGTAGTTTTTATCCTTTTAGAAACTTTGTTGAA
>Ga0116230_10007686_pt1 | contig 10646 bp, 9 predicted proteins | sample S1TSphfallax_3_FD_88678 | JGI IMG/M metagenome (GOLD analysis project Ga0116230, IMG submission 88678) | Host-associated microbial communities from peat moss isolated from Minnesota, USA - S1T2_Fd - Sphagnum fallax MG | ecosystem: Host-associated > Plants > Peat moss > Unclassified | place: USA...
CGAGAAGGTCAACAACGACGTGATCCATACGCCGCGTGACCTTGCCGTGACGATCGCCGGCATCTCCCCCGGCGATCAGGCGACGCTCGACATCATCCGCAACGGCACCGAGCAGGCGATCCCGGTTCAGATCGCCCAGCTGAAGCCGCAGGTGGCGAGCAACGACCAGCAGAACGCGCCGAACGCCAACCAGGGCGGCGTCGGCCTTGCCCTGGCGCCGCTGACGCCGGATCTGCGCAGCCAGCTCGGCGTGCCGGACGGCACGGATGGCGCCGTGGTCGCCGACGTTCGCCCGAACTCGCCCGCCGACCAGGCGGGGATCGAGCAGGGCGATGTCGTGCTGGGCGTGAACAGCACCAGCATCGGCTCGCCCAACCAGGCGGCCTCGGCGATCCACAAGGCGCTGCACGACAACAGCGGGGCCGTGGCGCTGCGCATCCTGCGCCAGGGCCAGCCGATCTTCGTGGCGATCACGCCGGACAAGACCTCCGGCTAAATCCCGGCACGATTTTGCGAAAAAAGAACCCCACCGGGACGTTTGTCTCGGTGGGGTTCTTTTTTGCATGAACGCGCGCGCCGGTTCATTATGGGGGGAATCTAGTGGGAGGATCGCCATGAAAGCCATGGTTCTTGAGGAAGTCCGCCGCGCCCAGCTGCGCGAGATCGAAGTGCCGACCGAAGCCGGCCCGGGCGAGGTGAAGATCGCCATGAAGGCCGTCGGCATCTGCGGCAGCGACCTGCATTTCTATCTGCATGGCCATATCGGACCCTTCTGGGTGAAGGAGCCGATGATCCTCGGCCATGAGGGCTCGGGCGAGATCGCGGCGGTCGGCGAGGGCGTCACCAACCTCAAGGTCGGCGACCGCGTCTGCATGGAGCCCGGCATTCCCGACTGGACATCCCGCGCCTCGCAGCTTGGACTCTATAACCTCGATCCCGCCGTGCGCTTCTGGGCGACGCCGCCGGTGCATGGCTGCCTGGTGCCGGAGATCGTGCATCCCGCCAACCTCACCTTCAAGCTGCCGGATAGCGTGAGCTTCCAGGAAGGCGCCTTCGTGGAGCCCCTGGCGGTCGGCATGCAGGCGGTGACCAAGGCGCGCATCCTGCCCGGCCAGATCGCGGTGGTGCTCGGCGCCGGGACGATCGGCATGATGGTGGCGCTGGCCGCGCTGGCCGCCGGTGTCTCCAAGGTCATCATGACCGACGTGCAGAAGGAGAAGCTCAAGATCGCGGGCGGCTACGACGGCATCATCCCGGTGAACGTGAGCGAGGAGAAGGCGGTCGACCGCGTAAAGGCGCTGACCGCCGGCTGGGGCGCCGATATCGTGTTCGAGGCGAGTGGCAGCCCGCGCGCTTTCCCCGGCATCTTCGACCTGCTCTGCCCCGGCGGCGCCGTGGTGCTGGTGGGCATGCCGCCCGGCGCGGTGGAGCTGGACGTCGTCGCCGCCCAGATCAAGGAAGCGCGGATCGAGACCGTGTTCCGCTATGCGAACGCCTATCCGCGCACGATTGCGCTGCTCGCTTCCGGCAAGGTCGACGTGAAGCCGCTGATCTCCCGTACCTTCCCGTTCGAGCAGTCGGTCGAGGCGTTCGAGTTCGCAGCCCAGGGCTCGCCCGAAATCGTCAAGACCCAGATCGTCTTCTGAGGAACGAGAGCATGAGCGTGGCGGAGCGGTTTTCGCTGCATGGCAAGAAGGCGCTGATCACCGGCGCCTCCAAAGGCATCGGTACCGTGCTGTGCGGCGTTCTGAGTGAAGCGGGCGCCGACATTGTCGCTGTGGCGCGGGATGAAGGCGGGCTGGCCGAGGCCCGCGCGGCGGTCGAGGCGAATGGCCGCCGCTGCCTCACCATCAGCGCGGATCTGGGCCGGGCGGAGGAGCCTGAGCGGGCGGCGAAGGAGGCCCTTGCCGCCTGGGGGACGATCGACATCCTCGTCAACAACGCCGGCATCAGCATCCCGAACCTGATGGTGGATCAGACGATCGCGGAATGGGACCTCATCCTGGCCGTCAATCTGCGCGCGCCCTGGCTGATGGCGCGGACCCTGGTGCCCGCGATGATCGCGCAGCGGGCGGGGAAGATCGTGAATGTCAGCTCCCAGACCAGCGCGGTGGCGTTGATCGAGCACGGCGCCTATGCGGCGTCGAAGAACGGGCTGAACGGGTTGACGAAGGTCATGACGGCCGAATGGGCCGCCCACAACATTCAGTGCAACACCGTCTGCCCGACCGTCACGATGACGCCCATGGGGCAGCAGGTCTGGGGCGATCCGGCGAAGCTCGGCCCCATGGTCGCGAAGATCCCGTCCGGCCGCGTCGCGCAGACGGTCGAGGTCTGCGACGTGATCCTGTTCCTCTGCTCCCAGGCCTCCGACATGATCAACGGCCAGGATATCTTCGTCGACGGCGGTTACACCGCGCTTTAGGTCCGGGGCACTTTGAGCCGGGGCACTTTGACCCCGCCTCAGCGTTGGCGGCCCAGCTCGTAGAGGGCGACGGCCGTCGCGGCGGAGACGTTGAGGCTCTCCATGATCCCGGCCATGGGAAGCTTCGCCAGCTCGTCACAGGATTCGCGCGTGAGGCGGCGGAGCCCGCTGCCCTCGCCGCCGAGCACGAGGGCCACCCGGCGTTCCTTGAAGGCGTCGCCGTCCAGCGCGCCGGTCGCCTCGGCATCCAGCCCGACGATCCACAGGTTGGCGGCCTTCAGCATGACGATGGTGCGGGCGAGGTTGACGGCGCGCAGTAGCGGCACGCTTTCCAGCGCGCCCGAGGCGGCCTTGGCGAGGGAGCCGGTCTCCTCCGGCGCGTGGCGTTCCTGCACGATGACGGCGGCAACCCCGAAGGCCGCGGCGGAGCGCAGGATGGCGCCGATATTGCGGGGGTCCGTGACCTGATCGAGGATGAGGACCGGTCCCGGCCGCTCCAGCGCGGTTGCCAGAACCGGCTGGGGCAGGAGATCCGCGAGCAGGGCGGCGCCCTGGTGCACGGCATCGCGGCCGAGCAGCTGGTCGATGCGGGCGCGGTCCACCGTCTCCGGCGTCAGCGCCCAGGGGGCGGGCAGGCGCGCGGCAAGAGCGGCGGACGCTTCCTCGGTGAGCACCAGCCGGCGCAGGCGCCGTGCCGGGTTCGACAGTGCCGCCTGCACGGCGTGCAGGCCGTAGAGCCATACGGTGCCACGCGGCGCCTCGGCGGCGCCGTGGCGGGCCGTGGCGGGCGCCGCGCGATCCCGCGTCAGGCTTTCCCGGGCGCGGTCCTGCACCCTGGCTGGGGGCCGCTGCGGGCCGTGCTCAGTCTGCAGGGTCCGCGAGGTCCGCACCTCAGCCGGCCGCGCCTCAGCTGGCCGCGCCTCGTTGCGCTCCTGCCGGAAGCGGGCTGGCTCGCCTGAGGCACGCGTGGATTGCGCCTGGGGCTTGCCGGCGATGAAGCGAGGCCGGCCGGTGTCACTGCCGACAAAGCGGGGCTTCTCGGCGCTGCCCGCATAGCTGGTCCCGAGGTGGCGTTTGCCGCCGTCGCGGTCCGCGCTGCGATCCCCGGGCGTGGAGCGGCCAGTTGCACCCGACGCGGTCTGCGGGCCATGCGGCCTGCCCTGTTTCGGCGGTTGCTTATAAGGAGGCTTCGCGCCGGTGGGGGCGCCACGCGGACGGTCGGGTCGGGGCGGTTTCATGGCGCGTCCTGTCGGGGGAAGGGGGCGTCGGCAAATTCTTCGGCGGGCCAGCCATAGCCTTCGTTGACAACAGGAGGCAAATGAGAGAAGTCCGGCACCGCGTCGGAGGGGTGCCCGAGTGGCTAAAGGGGACGGACTGTAAATCCGTTGGCGCACGCCTACGTTGGTTCAAATCCAACCCCCTCCACCAGCAGCCCTCCTCTCTGACGATCATTCGAAGGGCGCTTCCTCCGGAGGTCCCGGTCGAGCGCGGCGCCCTGCCATGACGGCCGACGCGGCCAGCAGCGCGAGAGTTGCGGCGGCAACTCGGCCGGTCCCCATCGCCATCACCGAGGGTCTCTTCCTTTGCACGGCTGCCGGACCAGCCGATGGCGCTGACCGCCAGCGCGCCGGCAGGGACGAGAGCGACGACGCCGGCGGGATCGAGGTGGCAAGTCAAAGCAAGTCAAAGCAAGCCAAAAAAGGCCGGCTCACGCTCTATTCTTCACTAATACGCGATTGCTCAGAGTCGAAGTGTGGATCACGCTCTAAACTATTGATGAGAGACCGGTTCTGTTTGGGTCGATTGCCACGGAGACTCGACCCGAAACAACCCGGCTCCGCTGCGGCCTTCCCGAATACGCGACGCGCGCGGGCGTCAGCGAACGAGCGCGATGATGATCAAGGCCCAGACAGGGACCGCCACGGCGAGGCCGACCATGACGCCGCGCGCGAAGGACTTCCTCGGCTCGGCCGGTGCTTCGGTTTGGCCAGCCACGGCGGAGCCTTCGCCGACGTTGCTGGAGATCCCGGGATCAAGGTAGTAGACAACGCTGTCGTCGGTGATCATCGGTTGCGCTCCGCTGCGCGAAAATTGGTTCACATGCTTGGTCGCAGCAACACCAGCTCAACTTGGCGTTTGGAGCCGTGCCGTTACTGCGGTATTGGAAATTCGTAACTCTGAGCGTCTTGCCATCCGCTTCGGCTCGGCCATCCAACCAAAGCATCGGTGGCGCATAATCCTATCCTATGCACCTCTCAGGCAAGCCCCATTTGAGGCTCGATCCAGTTACCAGCTAATCATAATTGATTACTTGCGCGCCGTGTAAAACGTACAGTGGCGCTCTGGCTCCCGCCCGCGCGACGATGGCCCGTTACCAGCGCCGCCGATCGCGCGCCCGGCCCCAGACGAACAACGCGGCGATGATCACCACCACAAGGAGGATCGCCTGGGGCAGCGTGAGATCGCGCATCAGCCGGAAAATGACGCTGTAGATCAGCGCGTGGATGACGGACGACACCAGCATGTGCGCGATCCAGTCGGTCCAGCCACCGCCATAGCCGTAGTGGTAAGCGAGCGGAATCATCGGGTTCATGAATAATCTTAAACCGTGTCCGGAGCCCGCGTGAAGGGCCGGTTCATCCCGAGGATCACGAGGTGACGAGGACCATGAGGGCGACGGCGGTCGCGATGGTCCAGGTCATGTCCGATCCCTGGGCAAGGCGCGACCTCTATCAGGCCGCGCCAACCCAAGGCACATCTCATGGGGAGCGTCGCTCAGGCGACGCGGCGCTCCTGTTCCGGTGTCGCCGCGGCGGGCGGCAAGCCGATGCTCGGCCCATGGCCACGGAAGTTGCGCAGCCACCAGGCCCAGTCGGATGGCGCCAGATGGAACGGGTCCTCATGGCCGAGTTCCCGCGCGGCCCAGATCGGCCAATGCGGATTGGCGAGCGCCGGCCGGCCGAGAAACACGAGATCGATCAGCTCCTCGCGGATGACGCGGTCTGCGTTCTGGGGTACGCCGAGGTTCCAGCTGGTGCCGACCGGAATGCCGACCTCGCGGCGCACGCGGTTGGTGCGCTCGATCATGAAGCCCACCTCGTTCAGGGGCGGGTTGACCATCTCATCCGTGTTGAAGCCGAGCGACAGGTCGGCGAAATCGAGCCCGTGCTCCTTCATCATCTTGATGGCGATGATGGAATCCTCGAACTGCGTGCCCTTCGGGTTGAGGTCGTCGGAGCCGAGCCGCATCGTCAGCGGATACTTCTCCGGCCAGACCGCCCGCACCGCATCGAGGGCTTCGAGGTGGAAGCGCGCCCGGTTCTCGACGCTGCCGCCGTATTCGTCATCGCGCTGGTTGGCAAGCGGCGAAAAGAAGCTCGCGCCGAGATAGCCGTGCGCATAGTGCATCTCCAGCCACTTGTACCCGGCGTCGAGCGCGCGGCGCGCGGCGTCGGCGTAGGACTGGTGGATGCCCTTGATCTGTTCCCGGGTCAGCTGGTGCACCGGATAGATGTGGCCGCCGCCGCCATAGGGAATGGCCGAGGGCGCGACGCAGGTCCAGCCATCGGGATGATCGGGCGGCAATTGCTTCCAGGTGCCCTCGGAATTGGTGCCCTTATGCGGTGGCAACTCGCTGCCCTTGCGGCCGGTATGGCCGAGCTGGATGGCGGGAACCGCGCCCATCCGCTCGACAATCCTGCAGACCCTGGCATGGCCTTCGATCTGGTCATCGTTCCAGATGCCGGCGCAGGAGGTGGTCGTGCGGCCATCGGGCGTGATCGCCATCTGCTCGCCGAAGATGAGCGCGAAACCACCGGCGGCGCGCGCGCCGAGATAGCTCACATGGTAGTCGTCGAGCTTGCCGTCGACCGAGTTGTACATGGTCATGGGCGACATCACGGTGCGGTTGCGCAGCGTCACGTCCTTGAGCTTGAAGGGGCTGAACAGATCAGGCATCGGCATTTCCTATCAAAAAGAAGCTTTGAAAAATCAGTAGATGTCGCGCTTGTACCGGCCCTGGCGCGCGAGGGTCACGATCCAGTCGCGGGCTTGGGTTTCGGTGAGGCCGCCCTCGGTGACGGCCATCTGCCGCAGCGTCGCGTCCACATCGCGCGCCATGCGGGTCGCGTCCCCGCAGACGAAGAAGTGGGCGCCATCCTGGAACCAGCGCCAGAGTTCCGAGGCGCTTTCCCGCATGCGATCCTGCACGTAGATTTTCGTTGCCTGGTCGCGCGAGAAGGCGGTGTCGAGCCGCGTCAGGGTGCCGTCGGCGAGCCAGGCCTGCATCTCGTCGCGGAACAGGAAATCATGCGCGGCTGTCTGCTCGCCGAAAAAGAGCCAGGCCGGGCCTTTCAGGTTCCGCGCTTCGCGTTCCTGCAGAAACGCGCGGAACGGCGCGATGCCGGTGCCGGGACCGCACATGATCACCGGCGTCTTCGGGTCCTCGGGCAGGCGGAAATGGCTGGTCTGTATGCTGGCCTCGACAGGGCCGAAACTTAGCGCGTCAAAACCGAGGAAGCCGCTCGCCACGCCCCGGCGTCGTCGTCCTCGCAACTCCCCGGAGACGACGGAGACGCAGAGATGCACCTCGCCCGGCCGGAGCGCCTGGGAGGAGGCGATGGAATAGAGCCGCGGCTTCAGCGGCGGCAGGGATTTGATCAGTTCATCGAGAGACGGCCGGGCGGACGGAAAAGCCTCCAGCAGATCAAGCAGGTCGGGGTCGGTGGGCTCGCCTTCGTCGCCATCGGCGAGGCGGCGGAGCGCGTCCGCGTGGCGGGGATTTTTCGCCGCCATCGCCAGAAGATCGAGCGTGCGGTCATGCGGCCGCGCGATATCGACATGACGGGTCAAAGCCTCGGCGAGCGGGCGCGTCACGCCATCGGGGCAGTGCGCGGGCGTCGTGGCGTCCGCGTCCAGCGCCTCGATGCAGGCATTCACCAAAGCCGCATCGTTGGCCGGAAGCAACGACAGCGAGTCGCCCGGTTCGTACGCCAGGCCGCTTTCGGCGAGATCGATCACCACATGCCGCACATCCTTGGCGGAGGCGGCGCCGCTGAGACGCTCGGAGCCGCGCACATGCACGAGCACCGCTGTCTTCGGTGGCGGAACCGCGACCACCGGCGCCGCCGGTGCCGCGGGCGCCGGGGCTCCGGCGGCGGCTTCGGCGCGGATGGTCTTCAGCATCTTCGAGGTCGGCTTGCCGCCCGGCACGCAGAGGGACAGGCTATCCTCGCGCCCCTCGGCGATGGCTTCGGCATAGGTCTGGCAGAGATAGCCGCACTGACCGCAATCGAGTTGCGCCATCGCCGCCATCATGCGGCGCTTCAAAGGCTTGCCCTCGGCGAGCGCGAGCCGTTCCGGCATTTCGAGCGCCGGATCATGCCACGGAAATTCCTCCTCCGGTTCCGGCGCGGCCTGCGGTGCGGCGAAGGACATCATTCCTCCTCCAGCCGTGCCAGAGGGGCCGAAGATGCCGGCGAAGAAGCCGTTCAGCCAGGCGCGCTGCTCGGCATTGAACGGGGCATCCTCCGGGATCAGCGGAATATGCGGCGACATCGAATTCATGCTGCGTCCTCAATCTTGGCAGTGCTGATCTCGGCAAGCGCCTCGTCGCTGTGCCGCGCGGACCATGCCTGGAAGCCTTCGTCCTCCGCGCGCTCCGTCATCCAGGCGCGGAGCAGGGCCAGAACGCGCGGGGGCAACTCATCCGCCGCGATGCCGGGCACGATCAGCCGCCCGATCGCCTGATGCGGCCCCGCGCCGCCGCCGACATGCAGGTCGTAGCCCTCGACGGTATCCTCGCCACGGTCCACCTTCGCGCCGAGCAAGCCGATATCGGCGATGTAGTGCTGCGCGCAGGAGTTGTGGCAGCCCGTGAGGTGGATGTTGATCGGACGATCGACGGCGATGCGATCCTCCAGCCATTCCACCAGCTCGGCCGCATGGCGCTTGGTGTTTGATGCGGCAAACTTGCAGCCCGCATTGCCCGTGCAGGCGACCAGTCCACCCCGCAGCGCCGACGCGCTGACGCCGAGACCGAGCGCCTCGATGGCGGCCACCGCTTCGCCGACGCGCGCCTCGGGCACATCGCTGATGAGCAGGTTCTGCCAGACGGTGAGGCGGATGGTGCCGGAGCCGCAGCGTTGCGCGATCTCCGCGAGCCCGCGCATGCGCTCGCTGGTGAGGCGGCCAACCGGGCAGACGACGCCGATGTAGCGGAGACCGTCCTGCTTCTGCGGATGCACGCCGATATGGCCATGCCGCTGCTGCGGGCGCGGCGGCGCCAAGGCTTCATCGGCGACGCGCGTGAGCGGCCGCCCGAGCGCCTTTTCGGTCTCCGCCAGAAAGCGGTCGAAGCCCCAGGCGTCGAGCACGTATTTCAATCGCGCCTTGGCGCGGTTCGTGCGGTCGCCATTATCGATGAAGACGCGGAGTATGGCGTAGCAGACGGCATTCGCCTCGTCGGGCCGGATGATGACGCCGGTGGGGCGCGCGAAGTCGCGGTGGCCGGTAATGCCGCCGAGCGCCAGCCGGTAGTAGACGCCGGGCGCTACGCCGAAGCCGTCGGCGACCTCGACCGCCGTGAAAGCGATGTCGTTGGTATCTTCCAGCACCGGGATCGCGCCGCCGCCATCGAAGGCGATGTTGAACTTGCGCGGCAGGCCGTAGAGTTCGCGGTGATGCAGGATGAAATGGTGCAAGCTGCGCGCATGGGGGCGCGTGTCGAGCAACTCCTGGGGGTCGATGCCGGCGGTCGGGCTGCCGGTGATGTTGCGGATATTGTCGGCGCCCGATCCGCGCGAGGTGATGCCAAGCTCCGTCAGGCGCATCAGCACCTCGATGGGTTTGCCCGCCGGGATTTCGCGTAGCTGCAGATTGGCGCGCGTCGTCACGTCGGCGTAGCCGCCGGCGCAGTCATCCGCGAGGTCCGCGAGCCCCGCGAACTGATGCGCGGAGAGGATGCCGCCAGGGATGCGCAGCCGGCACATATACGCGTTCTGCGCGGGCGCGACGTAGAACAGGCCTTCGTATTTCGTGAGGAAGACATCCGTCCCCTTGGGGAAGACGCCGGATTCCGCGTTCGCCGCGATCGTGTCCCAGCGGTCGAGCGGGCGTGTCTTACGCTTCGCCTGCTCCTCGGCGGAGAGCTTGCCGCCGGCCGCGATCTGCTTGTCCTGGGCCAGCAGTTCGGGATCGTTCGAGGTGGGTTCGCCGGCCGTTGCCTTCGCACCCGGCGGGCCAAAGCCGCCCTGGCGCGCGGTGACGCCGGCCATGAAGCCTTTCAGGTAGTTCTGCTGGTCGGGAGCGAAACCGGTCATCGTGTCAGATCCACAGGCTCAGGCGGGTTCATGCACATCGCGCAGAAGCTCCGCGATTTCGGGAATGCAGGACCGGCAGTTGGTGCCGGCCTTGGTGGCCAAGCCAACAGCTTCAGTCGTGCCCAGCCGCTCGGTGGCGATCGCCCGCCGGAGCGAGGCGCGCGTGACGCCGAAACAGGCGCAGAGAACGTCACCGCCCGCAGCGGCGCCCGGAGGCGGGCGGTCACCCAGAAGGGACAGCCGGGCGCCGAGGGGCACGACGGTGCCGAGCAGTTCAGTGAGCCAATCGACGGGCGGCAACTCACGGCGCTCGGGGGCGACGGCGAGATAGCCGACGAGGCGGCCATCCAGCAGGGCCGCGATCCGGAGCACGCCGAGGGCGGCATCGGCCATGGTGACGGTCTCGGCGCCGGGCGGCAGGGGCAGCAGAGCGCCAGGATTTCGCGGCAAGGGGTCCAGCCCCGTCAGCCGGGTCAGCCAGCCCTGTGCCAGCGGCACGCGGGACCAGTGCGCTTCAGGCGCCGGCGGCAAATCGGCCTCGGTGAGCATCACGCCATGCCAATGCGCGAGCAGCGGCGTGATGGCGGCCGCCGTCGCCTTGAGGTCCGGCTGCCCCGAAACAGGGTCGTGCTCGGCGGAGGCGAGTTGGCCGACGGCCCCGGAGGCCGCGAAGCCCTCGGTCCAGTGCATCGGCACGAAGACCTCGCGCGGGCGCTGCCCGGGCTCGATCGCGACGGGCAGCACCATGCGGCCGTGCGCGGTTTCGATCTCCACCGGGTCGCCGGGATAGAGGCGCATCGCCCGCGCGTCGCCGGGGCTGATCGACACGGCGGCGGCGGGCGTGTGGGTCATGAGCTTCGGCACGAGGCCGGTGCGGGTCATGGTGTGCCACTGGTCGCGCA